>ENA-OQLI01000055-OQLI01000055.1-human-gut-metagenome-genome-assembly--contig:-NODE-55-length-167703-cov-41.266035_pt1 | contig 167703 bp, 159 predicted proteins | sample MGYA00242805_ERZ504812 | MGnify/ENA primary metagenome ERZ504812 (study PRJEB26092, sample SAMD00036430) | human gut metagenome | host: Homo sapiens | study: EMG produced TPA metagenomics assembly...
GCTCCAAAAACATGGTGTCCGTCCTCGTTGTCCCTTTTTCGACGCTCCCCGGTTCTGAAATGGCTCCGCTGGCATATAGCAGGCTCTCCGTCAAGGTCGTCTTTCCAGCGTCTACATGGGCAAGAATTCCAATATTGATTATTTTCATGTGATTGTCCTCCCTTTACTGCCCCGAAGGGCATAAAAATCCCCAGCAGTAAAATACTTTTACCACTGGGGATGATAATTTGCGGACATACACATATACAGCATACACCTGTTTGTGAGTGCTGTTTTTGGGGATATGTCAAAATTGATAAGGCAAAAGTATTCTTAAATTGGGTACAAAAAACTAAGCCCCTACAAAAGGGACTATCATAATCCTTTGTTCCCACTATTTGATTATAGTTTTATTTAAGAATACCTTGCCGCATATTTTTTACTCCTTTTCTGGAATTGAATTATTATATCACATATTATATCACATCAGTTTTAGGAAAACAAGTATCTAAAAGAAATTTTTCTTCCCCTTATATGTAACAATCATACCGGCTTCCTAACGTTCAGAATGGTTTCTACTGTCTGCTGCGGTGTTTGGTTGGAATTGTCCAGCCAAAAGCCGATCCGTGGTGTTGTCTGCATTTTACTAAATACAAATTCAATGTATACAGAAAGAAATATATAAGGAGTGGGAGGGATTCCGCCGTAGTCGGCATTGTAGGAAAATCCAAAAGTTTAGATTTTCTCAAAATGCTTATCTTTTGGTCTTTGGTTCGGAATAGTGTAGTGCTGGCGGTCTATCTATTGTTTTCGGTTGCTTGCTTCTTTACCGTACATGAGCATTATGTCGGGGGATTTTTTTTTGCCCTTTTGACATATGACTGTGCTTGTCTGCATAGTATTTATTGTACAAACTCTTTTGGGAGGAATTTAAAATATGCTTGCTGAACAAAACGAAAAGAGATTTACGGCGGTACTCAACTGCCTTTGCAAGAATATTTCACGCAGACTTTTACCGCTTGCACCTAAATTAGCCGATTCTGTTCAGGAAATCAGACTCCGACTTTCCCGACCGCTTGCACTTGTCTGTCCCGATAATACATACTACCTAACGCAAAACGGAGGACTTAGCAATACAATCCTTGACGGTGCAATGCTTGTTGTGTCAAAAGCCGATATTGTCGATACCTTCAACAACATTTGCAACTACTCCGTGTATAACAGACAAAACGAAATTGTAAACGGCTTTGTCACGATGTACGGCGGTCACAGGGCAGGAATCTGCGGAACAGCGGTTGTAAACAACGGAAAAATTGTGAATATCCGTGACATAACCTCAATCAATGTCCGCATAGCAAGGGAGCATAAGGGTTGTGCGGATTCTCTTTATAATAAGATAATTGCTGTTTCGGGAGGTGTTCTCATATGCGGAGCACCTTGCAGCGGAAAAACAACCGTACTTCGTGACCTTGCAAGACTTCTGTCAACCAAGGGCAAGAAGAATGTTGCCCTGATTGATGAAAGAGGAGAGCTTGCAGGAACGGCATCGGGTAAATTTCAGAATGATATCGGAATGTGCGATGTCTATGATTCATACAACAAGAGCGAGGCAATGCTTCACGCAATCCGCAGTATGGCTCCCGAAATTGTTATCTGCGATGAAATCGGCTCAAAAGAAGATATCTATGCCGTAGAAAAGTCGGTCAACTGCGGAGTTCGGATAATTTCATCAACGCATTGTGCAAATGAATACGAACTGAAACAGAAAGCAAACATGGTTTCTCTCATGAAAACAGGGGCATTTCAAACGCTTGTGTTTCTGTCAAATCGAACCCATGCAGGTGAAATTGTAAAAATATCGCAGGTAGGTGACAACTTTGCCGTTTAAACTCATAGGATGTTTGCTTGTTGTCTGCACGGGTACAATGATAGGTTTTGTTTTGTCGGGTAGGTTATACAAACGCAGAGATTTTCTGAAATCATTCACGGAATTTATATCATTGCTTGCAACAAATCTTCGCTACAGCGGTGATGATATCTTCACTCTGGTTAATTCCTGTGCAGAAAATTCAAGCCTTGATTTATTGCTTTTTTCAGAATGTGACAGACCTTTTGACGAATTGTGGCTTGAAAAGGTAAAACAATTATCTTCTGAAATACCGCTTTCAAAATCTGATATTTCAATGCTGAACGATTTCGGAGGTCAGCTCGGAAAAACCGATACAGAGGGGCAGTTAAAACATCTTGAACTCTACGAGGTGTCATTTTCAAAACAGCTTTCATCAGCCCTTGATGCCATAACAAAAAAATCAAAGCTATATAAAACAATGGGATTTTTTGCAGGAAGTGCAATCGCCCTTATGATGATTTAGAGGTAGTAATGGATGTTGAACTTATTTTCAAAATTGCCGCTGTCGGCATAATTGTTGCGGTTCTTACCCAACTTCTCATACGAAGCGGTCGAGAGGAGCAAGCAATGCTGACCTCGCTTGCCGGACTTATAGTTGTGTTGACGCTGATAATAACGCAAATCAGCACTCTGTTCAACACAATAAAACAGCTTTTCGGTTTTTAATATGAATATTTTGTCAATTTCCGTGCTTTCCGTTGTGACCGTAATAATCTGCGTAATGCTTAAACCCAAAAATGCGGAAATCTCCGTAATGCTCGGTATAAGCTGTTCCGTTATTATTTTAATCGGCGTGCTTACTCAGGTTTCGGCTATCGTTACAACAATCAATCAAATCATAGCGTCATCGGGAATAAGCATTGACTACATAGTAATTCTGCTGAAATCAATCGGAATATGCCTTGTCACCGAGTTCGCTGTGAATACCTGCAAGGATTCGGGCAGTCAGTCGCTTGCGTCAAATGTTTCACTTGCAGGAAAAATTATGGTTACGGTAACGGCACTTCCGCTTTATTCGGATATTTTAAAAACCGTGTTGTCACTTGCAGGCAATTGAGGTGAAGAAGTGAAAAAAAGTGTTGTAATAATTACTGTCGTGTTTGTGCTTATCGCCCTTTCATGTGTCTGTGCAAACGCTGAAGAAGGTGAAATGATTTATGATATGTCAAATGTTTTTGATTCGCTGTCCGACGATATAAAGCAAAGCCTTCAGAATATGGGCGTTGATTTGGGGGATTTTTCAAAGCTTGCCAACCTGTCTTTTGAAAATGTAATGGGCGAAATCCTCTCGCTTGCACTCGGCAACATTTCTTCACCGCTCAAAGGTCTTGTCAATATAACCGCTCTGCTTTTGCTCTGTTCCGTAATCAGCGCCTACAACGGTTCGCTCTCCTGCGATATTTCAAACTCGCTGAACATAACCGCAACGCTCTGCATAACCTGTGCCGCAGTAGTCCCCGCTGTCGGAGTCATCGCATCAACGGGTTCGGTAATCTGCACCGCATCAAATATAATGCTTGCCTATGTTCCTGTTATGGCTGTAATTATGGCAAGCTCGGGTTCTGTGGCAGGTTCGGCATCATACTATGCCGTTATGATAGGGGCAGGGGAGGGTGTGTCACAGCTTTCATCAAAAATAATCGTTCCTCTGCTCAATATGTTCCTCGGCCTGTCAATAACATCATCCGTATCGCCGTCCGTAAATCTCAGCGGTTTTATGTCAATGATTTCAAAGAGTGTAAAGTGGCTTTTGGGCTTTGCTATGACAATCTTCACAGCCGTGCTGACATTCAGACAGCTTATAAGCGTTTCGGTTGACAATGTTTCAACCCGTGCTGTAAGGTTTACTCTCAATTCATTTATCCCGATAGTCGGTTCGGCTCTTTCGGATGCCTACAAGGTAGTTCAGGGCAGTATCGGACTTTTAAAATCGGGAATAGGAATAATAGTGATTCTGTCCGTTACAATTGTGTTTATGCCTGTGATTTTACAGGGGGTAATGTGGATGTTCACCCTTTGGATCGGCAAATCAACGGCAGAGGTTCTCAATCTAAACGGTCCGGCAAAACTGCTTGAAAACATATCGTCTGTCTTTTCAACTCTCATAGCTGTTTTGCTGTGCATTATGTCAATTTACATTCTTTCAACGGCGGCAGTAATTATGCTTGGCGGAGGTTCATCATGAGCGGACTTTTTACGGTTGTTGTTGTAATGTGTGCGTCTGCGTTAATATGCTCGCTTGTGCAGACCTTTGTTACAGACGGCAGTACAAAGAAAATCATCAGCCTTGTTTTAGGCGCTTTTATTATCTGCTGTATGGTTGTTCCCGTAAAAAATGCCGTATCGTCATTTAATACCGATATTGAGGAAAAGCAAAATTCTGTTAAAGAAATATCAACTGATGATGAGGCATACAGCAATGCCGTTATAAAGCAGACGGAGATAAATCTTGAAACTGCATTAAAAAATCTTCTTTTACAGAATAATATAACAATCAAATCGTGTGACATAATTTTGAGCAGAGTTGAAAACAACGGCATAATCATAGCGTCAATCAGCATATATATAGACAAAGAATTTGTTAGGTACACAAATCTTGTATCGTCAATTGTTTATGACAATTTCGGAATTACACCAAACATTATGACGGAGTGAATTATGGAAGACAAAACAAGTTCAAAGCTGAAATCAATGCTCGACAGTAAAAAAATAAGAAATATCATAATCGTTGTCGGCCTTATCGGCATAGGTTTAATATTTCTTTCAAACTGGGTTGATTTCGGTTCTTTGACATCAGGAAAAGGAGATGAAGCATTTTCCGTTAAAACATACAGCACAAAAATAGAAAATGATTTGCAGACGGTGATTTCAAAAATTGAGGGAGCAGGCAAGACGGAAGTTTTGCTCACAATGGAAAATTCCGTTGAATATGTTTATCTTGACAACAGCACCACCAAAACAAAGGAAATTGAACCTTTGATAAGAGGAGTGCTTGTAGTGTGTGAAGGCGGTGATGATCCTGTTGTGGTTGAGCGTGTCACCGATGCAGTCACTAAAGCGCTTGATATTTCAACAGCAAAAGTATGTATTACAAAATTATCAGAATAAAGGTCGGGAGTAATATGAAATCTAAGAAAAAATATATCGTTTTTGCATCACTTGTGCTTGCACTTTCAGCGGCTGTGTACATAAACTGGCAGCTTTCGGGGGCAAAAACTCCCAAAAGTGCCAAAGAACTCGGTGCGGCATCATATGTCAGTGCAACCGCTTCGGCGTCGGATGATGAGGTACAGCAGACGGCGGCGCTTTCAAACGAGAGCAAAAGCTATTTTTCATCCGAAAGGACAAAGCGGCAGGCAACTCAGGATAAAATAATTGATGATGCAAAAGAAATTTTCAATCTTGAAAGCTCGTCTGATGCCGACAAAAGTGAGGCGGAAAAGAATGTTGAAGAGCTTCTCAAAACCTTTACAATTCAGGACAGCATTGAAAGTATTGTCAAAGCCAAAGGATTTTCAGAATGCCTTTGCTATATAAGCGATCAAGGTGTGTCGGTAATTGTTCCGAAATCTCAGCTTGACGATACATCTGTTCTGATTATTGACGATGCCGTGGTTACTCATTATGAGGTTGATTATGACGATATATCGGTAATAGGGGCATGAAATTAGCAGAGGGCATAGTGTCCTCTGCTTTTTTTATGCATAAAAATATTCCTATGTTCACAAAGAATACTGCGCAATAGGCTGAAATTTTTCCGGAAACTTGTCAATCGATTTAAACGGATATATAATTAGAATTATAACAATTAGAATTAAAACTATTAAAGAGAGGGTTGTGTATGAAAGAGTCAATTCACTATCTGCTGATGTCTGACCATATGCTTGTGCAAAAGGCACTTCTCGGCAGTATCAAAGAATCGGGACTTACATTGGGTCAGCCGAAAATACTCGATTACCTAAAAGACCATAACGGCTGTGTACAAAAGGATATTGCGGCAGGCTGTCACATTGAGCCTGCGTCCATAACCGTGATTTTGCGTGGTATGGAAACCAAAGGCTATATCGCAAGGAAATCTCTTGGCGGCGACAGAAGGTCACTCTATGTTTTTCTCACCGATAAGGGAAAAGAGTATGTCCGATATCTCAATGAAAAATTTGACAGCGTAGAAAGTATTGCAACAGACGGCTTTTCAGAAGAAGAAACGGAAGTGTTCCAAAGTCTGCTTGCAAAAGTGTATGAAAATATGACAAAGCATTTTGAAAAGGAAGTTATGTAATGAATTTAAAAAATATGAAAATCAGATTGCCGATGTATTTTATCGGTCTTTTTATAATGACAATCGGAATTGCACTTTCGGTAAAATCAAATCTCGGTGTATCTCCCGTAAGCTCAATCCCATACACAATGACCTGCATATGGGGCATAGAAATGGGCAAGGCAACAATCATATTCCACATTGTTCTTGTGTTCATTCAGTTTTTGTTACTTCGCAAAAACTTTAAATTAATAACCCTTTTGCAGATTCCCGTAGGCGTTATCTTCGGCTATTTTACAACATTCTGCAACTACCTTGCATCATTCTTTCCGACACCCGATAATCTTATTGTCAGAATCTTAATGGTGCTTGCAAGCTCCGTTATTGTCGCAGTCGGAATTTTTCTGTATCTTCCTGCCGATGTTATTCCGCTCGCAGGCGAGGGTGTAATGTCTGCTGTTTCACAGGTTACAAAAATCGAATTTTCAAAGATAAAAATGGGTTTTGATATCACTATGGTGGTAGTGTCGGCAGCGGCTTGTCTGATTATGATTCACAGCCTTGGCAGTGTCGGTGCAGGAACAGTAATTGCGGCATTTCTTGTCGGATTTATTCTCGGCATTATCAACAAATCTTTCGGAAAATACAGAGATAAACTTCTTAAAAAGACTCCGTCCGTTCAGGTTGATGAAAAAACTGATGATGAGCAGAATCCTACATATGTAATCACCGTGTCAAGGGAATACGGCAGCGGCGGCAGACAGATTGCAAAGGCACTTGCCGAAAGTCTTGGGTTTAAGTATTACGATAACGAGCTGATAAAACTTGTTGTTGAGAAGAGCGGCTATTCTCCTGATTTTATTGAAAAGAATGAACAGACAATTAAAAATCCTTTACTTCACGATTTCTTTGCGTGGTACGGCGGACCGCTTGATACCGCAAATATGCCGAATGTCGAAAGCCTTTTTAACCGTGAAAAAAATGTAATAAAAACCATTTCACAGAATGAATCCTGCGTAATAGTCGGCAGACTTGCAAACGAGATTCTCAAAAACAAAAAGCATACATTCAATGTATTTGTATCAGCCGATGAAAATACCGAGACAGAGAGAATTTCCGAAAGGGATAATCTTTCCGTAAACGATGCTCTTAAAAAGGTCAGAAAGGTAAACCGTGAAAGAGCCGACCATTGCAAATACTTTACATCTTCCGAATGGGGCAATGCAGATAACTACGATTTGTGCATAAAGTCCGATACATTCGGCTGTGATGAGAGCACTAAAATTATTGAAGAGTTATTCAGAAAGAAATTTCCGAAATTCAAATGATTTGTCACAGATATCTTTGTCAATTCTTATTTACATTCAATTTCAGTTATGGTATAATCTTGATGATAATAACTACCTTTATTAAATTAATTTAACGAAAAGTTGGGCTTAATATGGATAATGAAATGAACAATGTAACTAATGATATTGAAGTTAATGATATTTTTGAGGAAGAGGTTAATCTTACAAGAAGTGAGTCGAGAGAGCAGGCTTTTATGCTTTTGTTCTCAAAGTCTTTTGACGATGAGCCTCTTGAAGAAACAATAGATGATAATTCTGAAATGTTTATAGGCGGTGTTTGCGCATATGCTCAGGCTGTAGTTTCCGGCATTGAGGACAAGCATGAGGAGATTGACGAAATCATTGCAAGCCACCTGAAAAAGGGCTGGACTCTTTCAAGGATTTCAAAGCCGTCGCTTGCTATTCTTCGCCTTGCAATCTATGAGATGAAGTATCTCGACAATGTTCCGCAGAGCGTTTCAATCAACGAGGCTGTTGAACTTGCCAAGAAATATACAATCGACGAGAGCAAATTTGTAAACGGTATTCTCGGCACATATTCCCGTGAATTTTCGGGAAAGTCGGAGAAGTGATATGAGCCTTTTTCTCGGAATTGACACTTCAAATTACACAACATCAACCGCCCTTTACGACAGCAAAACGGGCGAAATGGTTCAGCAGAAAAAACTTCTTCCCGTAAAAGAAGGTCAGCTCGGACTTCGTCAGAGTGACGCTGTGTTTCACCACACAGCACAGCTGCACACGCTTATTGAAGAACTTTTGAAAGATGTTGATACAAGCAAAATAGCCGCAATTGCGGCGTCAAGCCGTCCAAGACCTGTTGACGGCTCATATATGCCGTGTTTCACCGTTGGAGAGAACACGGCAAAAATTTTATCTTCCGCAATGAAAATCCCTCTCTACACCTTTTCGCATCAGGAGGGACATATCTCGGCGGCATTGTTCGGCTCGCAGAGAACAGATTTGTTTGATAAGCAGTTTATCGCTTTCCATGTCAGCGGAGGTACAACCGAGGCAGTATTTGCCAAAGGATTCGGCACGGGCTTTTCCGTTGAACTTGCGGCACACACACTCGACCTTAATGCAGGACAGGCGATTGACCGCACAGGGCTTATGCTCGGTTTAAAATTTCCGTGCGGTCCTCAGCTTGAACGGCTTGCCCTTAAAAATACAGAAAAAATCAAGGTGAAACCAACTCTCAAAGGCTGTGATTGTTGCCTGAGCGGAGTTGAAAATCTTTCCAAAAAGCTGATTGACGAGGGTAAATCTCCCGAATATGTTTCGGCATTTTGTCTTAAATATATTGAACAGACCTTGTCTGAAATGACCGAAGGACTGCTTGAAAAATACGGAGAAATTCCATTGCTTTTTGCAGGCGGAGTAATGTCAAATCGGATAATAAAAAATTCTTTTGAAGAAAAATACAATGCAATATTCGCACCGCCGCAGTTTTCGGCAGATAACTCGGCAGGAATTGCATATTTAGGATACAGGAAGTATAACGATGTACACACCCGAGTTTAGCAAACCACGAGTTTTAAGTGTTTCACAACTGAATTTCTATATAAAGTCAATTATTGAAAATGACGCAAGGCTGAATTTTGTCTTTGTTACGGGTGAAATTTCAAACCTAACCGACCACTACAGAAGCGGACACATCTACCTTTCAATCAAAGACGAAAAATCCGTTATAAGAGCCGTAATGTTTGCCGGCAATGCCCGTAATTTAAAGTTCAGACCGACCGACGGAATGAAAGTAATCTGCCGTGGCAGAGTTGCAGTCTATGAACCCACCGGTCAGTATCAGCTTTATATTGAAGATATGCAGCCCGACGGCATAGGTGCGCTTTCGCTTGCTTATGAACAACTTAAAAAGTCGCTTGCCGAAAAAGGACTTTTTGCTCCCGAACATAAGAAGAAAATTCCGCCGTTTCCGAATTCAATCGGTGTAATTACTTCTCCCACAGGTGCGGCAGTTCAGGATATCCGCAACATTCTTTCAAGAAGATTTCCGTCTGCCGACATAATTATGTGTCCCGTACTTGTTCAGGGCGAGAATGCTCCCGCCCAACTTATTGACGCCGTACAGAAACTTGATAAATACAACGCCTGTGATGTTATCATAATCGGCAGGGGCGGCGGTTCAATTGAAGATTTGTGGGCATTCAATGATGAAAACCTTGCTTATGCAATCTACAACTGTAAAATTCCGGTAATTTCCGCTGTCGGTCATGAAACCGATTTTACAATCTGTGACTTTGTATCCGATCTTAGAGCACCGACTCCGTCTGCTGCGGCAGAGCTTGCAGTTCCCGATACTGCGGAGCTTGTTGATTACTATAAATCGCAAAAGCAGTATGTTTCGTCAATGGCAACATTGAAATTAAGACAGGAATATAATGCACTTACAGAATTAAAAACAAGGCTGTCCGTTGTATCACCACAACAGAGAATTTTTGAATATGAAAAATCTCTTGAACTTTGCAAAACGAAAATACAGCATTTTGTTCAGGAAACAATAAATAAAAAGGCTGCCGACATCACAAAGACAGCCGCTAAACTTGAAGGACTCAACCCCGTTAAAATTCTTTCAAGAGGTTATTCGATTGCCGAAAAAGACGGTAAGACGGTAAATTCCGCAAAAATGCTGAAAAGCGGAGATAAATTTACACTTCGTTTTTCAGACGGTGAAATAAAGGCAAAAGCAACAGGTGAGTAAAATGGCATTTACACATTTACATCTTCATACAGAATACAGTCTGCTTGACGGTGCCTGCCGTCTGAGCAGACTTGCAAAAGCCGCAAAAGAAAAAGGAATGACTGCACTCGCAATCACCGACCACGGTGTAATGTACGGTGCAGTCGATTTTTATAAGGAATGCAAAAAACAGGGTATAAAGCCGATAATCGGCTGTGAAGTGTATGTTGCACCGCAAAGCCGTTTTGACAAGACCTCATCCTATGGAAAATACTATCATATGGTTCTGCTCTGCAAAAATCATACAGGCTATCAGAATCTTATCAAGCTTGTGTCAAAGGGTTTTACGGAGGGATTCTATACAAAGCCGAGGATTGATGATGAACTCCTTGCCGAGTATCATGAGGGCTTAGTCTGCCTCTCTGCCTGTCTGGCAGGTGAAATTCCGCAAAAGCTCCTTGATGGTGATTATGCCGGTGCAAAGTCAAAGGCAGAATTTTACCGTGATATATTCGGGAGTGAGAACTTTTTTATAGAGCTTCAAGACCACGGAATTGAGGAACAGAAAAGGATAATTCCAAGCCTCATAAAGCTTGCCCGTGAAATCGGTGTTGACATTGTTGCAACAAACGATTGTCACTATATCGAAAAACAGGACAGCACGGTTCACAATATTCTTCTCTGTATTCAGACCAACCGAACAGTCAATGACAGCGACAGAATGGAGTTCAAAACCTCGGAATTTTATCTTAAAACAGAAGATGAAATGCGTGAGGTGTTTGCAAATTACCCCGAAGCTATCGACAATACACAGAAAATTGCTGATATGTGCAATGTGGATTTTGAATTCGGTGTACGCAAGCTTCCGAGATTTGATGTTCCTAATAATGAAGATCATCTGCATTATTTCAGAAGAAAATGCTATGAGGGGCTTTATAAACACTATGGCGAGAATCCCGACAAAGCTCTGATTGACCGACTTGAATATGAAATCAACACGGTGTCCCAAATGGGTTTTGTAGATTACTACCTCATTGTAAATGACTTTGTAAGCTACGCAAAATCATGTCAAATTCCTGTCGGACCCGGCAGAGGCTCGGGTGCAGGCTCACTTTGTGCCTACTGCATAGGCATAACCGCAATCGATCCGATAAAGTACAATCTTCTTTTTGAAAGATTTCTCAATCCCGAAAGAGTCAGTATGCCCGATTTTGATGTCGATTTTTGTAAGGAACGCAGGGGAGAGGTTATCGACTATGTTGTGCGTAAATACGGCGAAGATCATGTTGCACAGATAATTTCGTTCGGTACAATGGCGGCAAGAGGTGCAATCCGAGATGTCGGAAGGGTACTTGAAATTCCGTATGCGACAGTAGATTCTGTTGCAAAGCTTGTTCCTATGGAACATGATATGACAATCGAGGAAGCGCTGAAACTGAGTCCCGATCTGAGAAGTCGCTGCAATAACGATCCGCAGATAAAAAAACTGCTTGATGTAGCAATGAGCATTGAGGGAATGCCCCGTCACGCAACAATGCACGCCGCAGGAGTTGTAATCACCGACAAGCCCGTCAGCGACTATGTTCCGCTGTCAAAAAATGACGATAATGTTGTAACACAGTTCACCATGACGGCGCTTGAAGAACTCGGTCTTTTAAAAATGGACTTCCTCGGTCTCAGAAACTTAACCGTAATCAATGATGCAGAAAAGCAGATAAAACATAAAAATCCCGACTATAATCCCGATATGGTCGATGAAAATGATAAAAAAGTTTTTGAAATGTTTTCAAAAGGATACACGGAGGGTGTGTTTCAATTTGAAAGCCAAGGAATGAAAAATGTTCTCACTCAGCTAAAACCGGAGCGAATTGAGGATCTTATAGCCGTTACGGCACTCTATCGTCCCGGACCTATGGACAGCATTCCCGTTTATATTGACTGTCGTCACAATCCGTCGCATATTCGTTACAAACATCCGCTTTTAAAGGAAATTCTCGGAGTTACAAGCGGTTGCATAATTTATCAGGAACAGGTTATGCAGATTTTCAGAACGCTTGCAGGCTACAGTCTCGGCAGAGCGGACATAGTGCGCCGTGCAATGAGCAAGAAAAAACTTGCCGTAATGGAGTCGGAGCGTGAAATATTCATTCACGGCCTTACTGATGATGACGGAAATATCATAGTTGAAGGATGCATTCGCCGTGGGGTTGATGAAAAAACGGCAATTTCCGTTTACGATGAAATGGAAAGCTTTGCACACTACGCATTTAACAAATCCCATGCTGCGGCATATGCCAACATTTCCTACAAAACTGCATGGCTCAAATGCCACTATCCCCGTGAATATATGGCGGCTCTGCTTTCAAGTGTTCTTGATAATCAAAATAAACTTGCCTCATACATTACCGAGTGCAAACGGCTCGGAATCCGTGTGTTGCCACCTAATGTCAACGAAAGCAATCTTCATTTTACGGTCAGCGGAAACGATATCCGTTACGGACTTCTTGCCGTTAAAAATCTCGGCAGAAATTTCATAGATGAAATCATCTCGGAGCGCATAAACAATCCTTATGAAGATTTCTTTGATTTCTGCAAAAGGCTCTACGGCAGAAATATGAACAGCAGAGCAATTGAAAGTCTGATAAAATGCGGTGCATTTGACGGACTCGGAGCAAATCGCAGACAATTGCTCGCAATCAGTAAAACCGTTCTTGATGATGTTGAGTATGAAAGCAGAAGAAATGCGGGCGGTCAGATGTCGTTTTTTGATGACGCAGAAGTTGATGCTCAATCATCAAAGCCTAAAATTCCCGATTTGCCCGAATTTCCCGTTTCTGAACTTTTGCATATGGAAAACGAAATTGCGGGAATGTATCTTAGCGGTCATCCGCTCGATGAATACACAACTTTTTCAAAAGCAATCCATGCCGACAAAACGGGCGATATAATCAATAATGACAGCGGTATGTATTTTGACGGAAAAAAAGTCAGCCTTGTCTGCATAGTTGCAAAGCTGAAAACCCAGCTTACAAAAAATAACAGGATTATGGCTTTTGTCAATGCCGAGGACAGATACGGAATGCTTGAAATCGTGATTTTCCCGAATGTATATGAAAAATATTCCGCCCTTCTCGGTGCAGGCGGTGCGTTGCTGTTCCGTGGAACTGTTAATTTAAAAGAAAACGAAGAGCCGAAAATCATCTGCGATTCCATAGCGTCTGCCCGTACAAACGAGGATTGCAAAAATAACCCTGTTGCAATAAAAAACACAGAACATTTTTCGCAAAATTATCAGATGCAAGCCGTGAAAAATGATACACAAAAGCCTTCTGCGTTGTATTTGCGTATTGATGACCTCAATACCGACAAATACAACCGTGCAAAGCGTGTTCTTGACATTTTTGACGGCAGAACGCCTGTTATTTTCTATCTTACCGACACTAAAAGAAAGGTCAAAGCCCCCTCGTCAATGTGGGTTGATATCAATCCTGTAATGATAAAAGAACTCAAATATCAGCTTGGTGACGAAAATGTGGTGGCAAAATAACCAAAAACAAACTTTTATTTCAGTTATTTGTAATAAAAATTAGTGAAAGCTATTGAAAATTTCGTTTTTTTGTATTATAATTTATGTTGTTAAAACACTTTATTGCATAAAAGTGCAGAAGTATATGATGCTTTACAGCGTGAAAGTGCTGAAAGCTTAGGAGGAAATTAAAATGAAAAAAGCTAAAAAAATTGTCGCAGTTGCTCTTGCGGCGGCTTCTATGTCACTCGCATTTGCAGGATGCGGCGGTTCTGCAGAGAGCTCAAAGGCAGATAATTCAGGCACGGACGGTAAGGTTTACAATATCGGTATCTGTCAGCTTGTTCAGCATGAGGCTCTTGATGCCGCAACAAAAGGCTTTAAAGATTATCTTACTGAGAAACTCGGTGCAGACAATGTAAAGTTTGACGAGCAGAACGCTCAGGGCGATTCCGCAACCTGCGCCACAATCTGTAACCAGTTTGTTTCTTCAAACTATGACCTTATTCTCGGCAACGGTACTGCTGCACTTCAGGCAGCATACACGGCAACACCGAATATTCCGATTCTCGGTACTTCAATCACAGACTACGGCACAGCGCTCGACAAGTCTGATTGGAACGGCGTTTCGGGTATGAATGTTTCGGGTACAACTGACCTTGCTCCGCTTGATCAGCAGGCGGCAATGCTCAAGGAGCTTTTCCCCGATGCAAAGAATGTCGGAATTCTCTACTGCTCGGCTGAGGCTAACTCAAAGTATCAGTGCGATACAATCACTCCTTATTTCAAGGATGCAGGCTATACTGTAAAATCATATTCATTTGCAGATTCAAACGATGTTGCCGCAGTTGCAAAGACTGCCTGTGACGAGAGCGATGTTCTTTACATCCCGACAGATAACACAGCGGCATCTAACACAGGTATCATCGACAATGTTGCCACAGCTGCAAAGACTCCTATTCTTGCCGGCGAAGAAGGCATCTGCAAGGGCTGCGGTGTTGCAACACTTTCAATCAGCTATGATGAACTCGGCAGAAAAACAGGCGAAATGGCTTACAACATTCTTGTAAATGGCGAGGACATCACAAAGATGAAGGTTGAGGCTGCTCCGAATGTAACAAAAGAATATATCAAAGATCGTTGTGACACATACGGAATCAAAGTTCCCGACGGTTACACAGAAATCAAAGCAGAATAATTCATATTCGGAAAAATAATATTGGCAGGGGTGCCGTGCAAGCGACACCCCGATATTTTATGTATAGGTGGTTTTTATGAATTTTTTAGCAAACTACTTCGGTTCTCTTAATCCAATGAGCTTTTTATCTGCACTTCCGGGTAATATTGCTCAGGGTATAATCTGGGGACTTATGGGACTCGGTGTATTTCTCACCTTTAAGCTTTTGAACTTTGCCGACCTCAGCGTTGACGGTTCATTTGCAACAGGCGGTGCAGTAACCGCAGTTATGCTCATCAACGGCTGTCCCGTTTGGGCAACAATCATCGTAGCAATCCTTGCAGGTCTTGCGGCAGGTCTTGTAACGGGACTTCTTCACACGCTTCTCGGAATCCCCGACATTCTCGCAGGTATCCTCACACAGATTGCTCTTTATTCAATTAACCTGAATATTATGGGAAAATCAAACCTCCCAATCAGCTACAGAAACTATACGCTTGTTGTTTCTGCAAGCAATATAAATATGGCAATTCTCGTAGGTCTTGGAATTTGTGCCGTTGTAATTGCAGCAATGTATTGGTATTTCGGCACGGAACAGGGTTCAACAATCCGTTCAACAGGTTCAAACCCAGCAATGAGCAAGGCACAGGGCATTAACATCAATTTTACAAAGGTAATTGCTCTTGCACTTTCAAACGGACTCGTTGCACTTTCGGGTTCACTTTTTGCTCAGTATCAGGGCTTTGCGGATATCAACATGGGCAGAGGCGCAATCGTAATCGGTCTTGCCGCTGTAATCATCGGTGAAGTTCTCGGTGAGGCAATTTTCCGCAAGCACATGAATTTCATCATAAGAATGCTCTTTGTAATTGTCGGCGGTATTCTTTATTATATCGCAATGGGCATCGTACTCTGGCTCAAGATGCCGACAGACGATACAAAGCTCTTTACGGCAATTATCGTTGCAATCTTCCTTGCAGTTCCGTATCTCCAGAAAAAGAGAAAGACTTCATTCAAGAAAGTTGCAAAAATGAATGCTAAAAACGCACAGAAGGAGGGTTAATAATGCTTGAAATCAAGAATGTATGGAAAACCTTTAATAAAGGCACAGTAAACGAAAAGCAGGCACTCTGCGGAGTTAATCTCACCCTCAATGACGGCGATTTTTGTACGGTAATCGGCGGTAACGGTGCAGGTAAGTCAACAACACTCAACGCAATTGCAGGTGTGTGGCCTGTTGACTGCGGTCAGATTCTAATTGACGGCAAGGATATTTCCGCATTGCCCGAGCATAAAAGAGCGCCGTACCTCGGCAGAGTATTTCAGGACCCGATGACAGGCACGGTAGCCGATATGGAAATTATAGAAAACCTCGCAATTGCCGCAAGACGAGGCAAAAAAAGAGGACTTTCGTGGGGCGTAAAGGCTGACGAAAGAATCCGTTACCGTCAGATGCTTGCAGAGTTCGACCTCGGACTTGAGGACAGAATGTCCTCAAAAGTAGGACTTCTCTCTGGCGGTCAGCGTCAGGCAATAACACTCCTTATGGCAACAATCAAAAAGCCAAAGCTTCTCCTGCTTGACGAGCATACAGCCGCCCTTGACCCGAAAACAGCCGCAAAGGTGCTTGAGCTTTCCGACAAAATCATTGCCGAAAACAACCTTACGGCACTTATGGTAACTCATAATATGCATGACGCAATTACTCACGGCAACCGTCTTATTATGATGAGTGACGGCAAAATTATCCTCGACATCTCAGGTGAAGAAAAGAAAAATCTTACGGTTGAACACCTCCTCGAAATGTTTGAAAAAGCAAGCGGTTCAAAGCTTGAAAACGACCGTATGCTTTTAAGTAAGGATAAATAATCAAAAATCATATAATCTCAAATAAAATGCCCGACACCGCAGTCGGGCATTTTTATTTGTATATTAAACTATGCACGGTTACCCGTAGCGGTGTCCGTTGGACTGCCGTCACGCAAAGGCGGAAAATTTTCCGTCAAACTGATTTTATAATGTTACTGTACAACATTCAAATATTGAACTTTCAGCAAAATAGCATTATCAAATTTGTAACACACGGCATAACAATTTCTTAATCAGAATAATTAAAAACACCGATATATAGACGAATTCTACAAAAAAAGTACCATAACTTGTGCATAACATAAAAATATCTTGTCAAAACGGCAAAACTGAATGTAAAAACAAACACAAAACTATCACATTAAACAAACACAATAAAATTATTGCAACCTAATTGAAAAAATCAATCTAAAATGGTATAACCTACTATAAAGAATATGGGTTAGTGTCCACATTTTGACTGAAACAGGTTAAGGATACAATTTTCGGCTGAATTCTCGTTGTTTTTTTGTAAATTAACTGCAAAATCCCGTGGCTTTACCGATTATGTTTCACCGTTGGTCAGGCGGTAAAGGTCGAACCCGAACCTAACCAAAACCAAAATATTCGGTTATGGAGGTAATAATTATGAAAACGAAAATTTCTCATTTGGCAGAAGCACTGTTCCCGTCATCCTTGCGGTAATGATGCTTCTGTCAACAATGCTTATCGGCACTGTTTCAACAGTTAATGCGGCTACAAGTACAAAGAAGGTATTTTTGTTAAATGCAGCTAATTGGGAAACACCATGTGCTTACTGTTGGGATGGTAGTAACGAGAATGGAAAATGGCCTGGAATAGCTATGACTAAGGAAGGTACTAAGGATGGTTTTGATGTATATTCTTTTACACCTTCAACTGGTTATTCTAATATTATTTTTAATGATAATGGAAATGGTTCTACACAGTCCGCTAAATTTGATTATCCAATTACTGATAATCAGATGTACAATAATTATACAAATGCATGGTCAACCTATTCAGGCGGTTCAGGCGGTTCAGGTGGTTCAGGCGGTGGTTCGACAGAAGCTACATATTATCTTTGGACATCAGAATCTGATAATGTAACCGATGCAAATGCATGGACTTCCACCGAATTGACTTATTCAAATGGTTCTTATGTTGGTAATGTGAGTTTTCCAAAATACGGTTGGAACTACTACTTTACAATCAATAAAAGTCCTAATTCAGTAAAAGAATCGACAATTTGGTCATCGGAAAATGAAGTTAGAGAAAATTTAAGATCTGAAACTTCAGACTTTACAAGTGATATTGACGTACAGGAAAACAATGGTTGTTACTTGGCTCGAGTTTCTTTCCAAAAGGAAAATACAGATGTTAAGTTTACATTTACCCCTGAAAAGACTGTTGTTATCAGCAGAAATACATCAACCCCTGTTGGAAATGCAAAGATCAATGTTCCTACAGTTGAAAACGCAATTGTAACAGCTACTGCAAATTCTACGACCTACAACGAGGGTCAGTCATTTGATATCAAAGTAGGATCTTCATTCACGGTTAAAGTTACGGGCGAAAACGGTTATACTCTCAATAAAATTACATACGGAACGCAAAGTGGAACTGAAACCGGTGCAGAATTTACGGCTGTGTCCGATGCAACAACATTTATTGTAGCTATGAATCAACCTGTTTCCAATCCGGTTAAAGTAACATTCAATTCAAATAACAGTGATTACGGTACTGTTTCTGCTAAACACAACGAAGCTGCTTTCACTTCCGGTGAAACAGTAAACGTGGGCGATGAAGTAACATTCACTGCAAAACCAAACAATGGCTACGCTCTTTCCGACTGGACTGTAACGGTTAATGATAAATCAGAAACTCGTACCGGTTCTTCACTTTCTCTTAAGATTACAGCTGATACAACCGTAACCGCTAACTTTAAAGCAGAAGATTCAGGTACACAACCCGACTACTATATCCTTTGGGGAAATGATGCTAAATTTTCCGAGTACCAAGCTAAAAAGCTTTATTTAACGGATGATGGTAAGTATTACGCAAAGTTTGATGTTGCAACTGACAATATAGTTAAGGAGAAAGATTGTTTCTTTGTATTCTCTACAAGTAATACAACAAGTGGCGTTACACCTGGAGATACCAATGTAACAATTAATGAAGTCGCTAAAAACAATTTTTATTTCCAAAGCAACAATAGTGTTATTAGTGGTAGCAATAATAATACAAAGGTTCCAAAAATTTGGAACGGAAATGATGATTTGCTTGGATTCAAAATTATTGTTTCAGATATTGATCCTTCTAATGGGAAAGTAACTTATTCTTGTGAGCCTACTTTTGATGTAGCACCTGCTAATACTGTTGAAATCACGGCAAAAGACGGTACAATTCGTGCTGGCTTTACTAATACTGGTGATAAAAAAACTACCGTTGTTTTAGGTGATACAACTCTTTCAATAACAACTCCTGATGATAAAATAATTACTGCATCTGATTCACGCAAGACTGATGGTGAAAATCGTGCTGTTACTGCTAAAAGAGTTCCTTATGCCTCAACAGTAACCGTTAAAACCACAATTAACCCTGACGCAACCTTTGCAGGTCACAATGGCAGTGATTACTATGTAAAGGGATTCAGCGTAAACGGTATCTTTGGCGGAGTCCTTTCACAGACTGAAGGTGAAAATCATAGTAGTTATGAATATACTTATACTTTTAAAGTAAATCAAGAGATTTATGGTTCAAAGCTTGAAATCACTCCTGTGTATTTCCTCAAAAATGATGAGAACTGCGTGTATTTCTACATTGAGAACTACGATTCTGCAAAACAAATATGGGGCAATACTCCTTCATGTTATGTATATTATGGTAGTGGTAAGACAACATTAGAAGCATTAGGCTATTACCCCGGACAACCAATGGTTGACTACAACGGTTCTATCTTTACTCAGATTCCTAAATCTATAGTCAATGGTGGTACCACAGAAAAAATTACAGGTATGACGCTTAATAACTATGTTTGGGACGATGTTCATAGTGAATATAACGGTAAAAATCAGAAAGAAGATAATGCACAGACATACGATTACTATGATTTTGTTAAGATAGCTGATAGCGGTGTTAATGCTGAGAACATTATTTATCGTTTTAAGTATAATGAATTTAATAATGAACCGGCTGATAAATTTGCTGATTCTAAAGCTGATGATGCCGGTTGGGAAGTATTCCTCGACTACCAGAATTATCCGACAGATATTTTTGGTAATATAATTGATAATAAGAAGCTTGACTATAAGGACACTCAGAGTGTAACCAGTCAGGGTAATTATCTTTCAATTATTTCGGACGGTTACCAGAATAACTACATCGGTAAATATGCAACTGCTTGGAGCATTTATAACAAGGATGGCGATAGAGTGGCTACTATTCCGTCATCAGCTCTCTTGTATGCCCTTGGCAAGTCCGATGAGCAAATAAAAAAATCCATTGATTCTGCATCAACTCCTGCTGACTTCCTCCCCGGTAAGACAGATAGAGATACTTATTGGAAAACATTTAAAACTTTATATCAAAATTATAAAGATGTTTATGCTCGGATTAACTTTGAGGCAGCTATCACAGGCGGTGGTGAGAAGGGTAACCGTCTTGACGGTCGTTGGTACTATTCTCAGAATCAACAGGAAATCACCGGTGAAATCAAGATTCAGTATGCAAATACACTTGATGACTACAAAGTAGGCGATTTCCATGAAGATACATTTGCTAATGATGAACCTTCATCAATTCTCGGTACGACAACAGGAGCAAGTGCATACTTTACCGATCCAGTGGATAGCGTAAGAAAACTTACTACTACTGTTGATAATACTCAGGATTATAAGTTTGAAGTTAATGCAACTTCAACTGCAGCATACACATTTGTTGGTTGGTATCGTCTTATTGATGGTGATTACAAGGCAATCAATCCTTCAAATATGAGCAGTTTGACAGGTGCAGTTACACAAAATTCAGATGTAACGCTTGTTGCTCGTTATATCAAAACCCCGGGCGGTTCAATGACCTTCCAACATTCATTGTACAACGGAACAAATGCAGGCGGCGGTAAAGCCACTACCGAAATTCAGGTTGTTGTTAAAAACAGCAAGGATGAATCTCTTTATGATTCAGGCAAGATTGCGGGCACAGCTTCAATCGATAAGACTAAGATTATTGAATTAGCAGCACAACCAGATCTTACTGTAACTGTTACTCTTTACACAACAACAAAGAACCTTTATAATTTCAAAGGTTACTATTCTGCTGAAAACACAACAGTAACAAAACCTTTTACTGATGGTTTTACAACAGAAGTTAGCGGAAACAGAAAAGAAGGTCGTGTAACTACATCAGAATATACGTTCTCGTTTGATAATTATTATAAAACACATAAGAATACTCTTATTGATAATGCGGGAACAGTATACTATAACTTCTATTCTGACATTACTTCTATTAAAGTACCGTATAAGGTTCAGTTCTCTTACAAAGACAGAACGGGTGAACAAAAGTATTACAACAAGGCTGGTTATGTTGATCCCGAAAACACTTCATCATACACATTTGTTGAGAATGCTACTAATGTTGAAGGTGTAGAATCACATTCTGTAAAGGTAACTCTTACAAATAGCTTTATCCTTTCTCTTGCACCGTATGAGTCAAACTTTACAAAGAATCTTACTTGGAATGAGACTCCTGATAGCAATACCGCTTTCGATTCATCAGATAGTAAGTCAATAGCATCAGCTGTTGTTAATTCAACTCAGTCAGACAGAACAATCCACCTTAATGTTTTCCGTGATAAGGATACTAATGAACCTACTTCTTCTAATAACGAAAACGGTAATTTTGAACTTTTCACAAAAAATGGTTCATCTGAATTACCTTATAATTCAGTGTTCTATACAAAAAATTCTGACGGAACTTATACTTATGATATCACTGCTCCGAAAACATATACAGATAAAGGTAAAACACTTCAGTTTATGTATTGGGCAATCTACTCTGATCCGGGATGTAATAATCTTGTTATTAAAGCATACAACATCGACGGTGGATTCAGCTATGTATCATATGACAACTATTGGATAGTTCCTGTTTATGGAGAAAGCTCAACTCCAAGTGCATCTGTCAAGGAAGTTTCTACTTCAACTCAGTTTATGGAAGTAACAAGAAATCAGTGGACAGCTGGTAATGCTGACAGCTTCAACGGATTTGACGCTGATAGTATGATTACACTTGATAAAGCTGAAGATTTCATTAAGGGTAACGGTGAAGACAAGCTTTACGCTGACTTTGTACTTAACTTCTTCTATAACGGCAAACAGCTTAGTGTATTTGATCCTAACAGCAAAAATGTTAAGGCAGGTGTTCTTATTCAGAGGTTAGATCTTGATAAAAATGAGACTACAGGATATATAACCGATTTGGATTATTATGCTAAAAAGTATAAGTCTGAACTTGATGATGCTAAAAAAGATGCAATCAAAAAAATTACAACCAATGAGTCTGTTATTCCATCTGTAAAACAACAGATTGATAATAGTAGACTTGATAACAAGAACAGACTTCAGTATTATACTCGTTTTAACAATGTCAAAGGTAATAATGATTGTGTATTTAGACTCTATACATATATCCAGTATACCGGTGCAAGTGGTGAAACGGTTGTTGAACTTAGCGATCCGGTTTACTTCACATTTTATGATATTGCAAACAAGTAATAATAAAATTTAATTTGTATGTGCAGCAGGCAACTGTTGCACATACAGAATGAGTTAAGGAGTTATTTATGAAAAAAGAATATTTCTCCCCTGAATTTGAGCTTGTTAAGTTTCAATTTGAGGATGTAATTTTAGTAGGAAGCTTAACTGATGTTCCGGAAGTAGGAGACAATGATGGAAATAAGATTGATGGTTTTGAAGAGGAATAAACAGTTTTTTGTTTCGATAAAAAAGATTTCTGCTTTTATCTTCGCATTTTTATTGGTGCTGATTTCTACATTTCAAATTTCTGCGGCTTCATATGGAACCGACGGCTTTGTATATTCTGTTTCCGACGGTAATGCGAGCGTAACCGGATATAAAGGTGATAAGACCGATATTGTTCTTCCGCTTAAGCTTCAAAGCTGGTCTGTATCGGAAATTTCTGATTTTGCCTTTGTGGGAAAGACCGCAATAACATCGGTCAGGCTTAACGAAGCAAGATATCTTAGAAGAATCGGTACTGATTCTTTTTACGGTTGTACTTCGCTTGAATCAATTTCAATTCCTATCTGGGTGAGAGATTTTGGTGCTGCCGTATTTCAGAATTGCACAAGTTTGAAATCTGTTACCTTTAACTGTGTGCCGAGTAAAATTACCGATCAGATGTTCTACAATTGTACTTCTTTAGACAAGGTATATTTACCTGCCGGTACAAGTGCGATTGGTAAGAGTGCTTTTGCTGAATGTAAATCATTATCTGAGGTGTATATTCCTACATCCGTGACTTCTATTGCTTCTAACGCTTTCAGAAGCTCTCCGAATGTAACAATCAAGGGCAGTTACGGTTCTTATGCCGAGGAATATGCAAAGGCTAACAATATTCCGTTTAACGGCATTTCTGCTTATGATGTCGGTGATGTTAATATGGATGGCGGGATTGATATTTTAGATGCAACTCTTATTCAGAAGTATGTTGCCGGTATTGTTGAACTTTCGTCAGAACAAAAATATCTTGCCGATTATAACAATGACGGTGACATCACGGTAGTTGACGCAACGGAAATTCAGAAGTTTATCGTTCATTTAAACTAACCAATAAAAAAACAGGCTCACTTTTTGTGAGTCTGTTTTATTTCGGAGGACGCTTTGCCAAAATACTTAATAGCTGATTTTATCGTTGAAATTGAACCAAAATTTGATTACTTAAAAAAATTGTGCGAACCGTTTTTGTATGAAGGGGAGAGAAGTGCAGATTTTTCTGCAATACCGTCAGCCTCATACTTAAATTCCCTGTTGAGCCGTATGGTTGAAGGTTCAACCATTGATGAAGCCGAAGAATTTGCAACGGCGTCAATTTTTAACCGCAAAATAATTCACCGTGGCGCTATGCTTGTGCATTCCTCGGCACTTGTTTTTGACGGAAAAGCGTATTTATTTTCCGCCGATTCAGGCGTCGGCAAATCCACTCATACTAAGATGTGGCTGAAAAGATTCGGCTCAAAAGCTCATATTCTCAATGACGATAAGCCTGTTGTGAAAATTAAAAACGAAGTCCCGCTATGCTGCGGAACTCCGTTTGACGGCGGAAGCGGAATTGCTAACAACGAAACCGTTCCCGTAGGCGCTATAATATTCATAGAACGCTCAGACGATAATTTTGTTACAATTCCCGACACAAATGAGATTGTACAAAGGCTCTACAAATCAACTGTCAAATTTGTGAATAAGTCAGATGGAATGTCTTTGCTCTCAAATCTCGATAATCTTATTCGGCATACAAAATTTTATGTGTTACATTGCAATACAGATGATTCTGCCGTAGATGTTGCCTACAACAATATAATTAAAAACTGCAAATAAAAGACGGTCTGTTCTCGCAGACCGTCTTGTTATATGTATAAAATTGATTACTTGATTTCCTTAATCCAGCCTTCGGGAGCTTCGATTCTGCCCATCTGAATACCTGTAAGTGTATCGTAAAGCTTCTTTGTAATCGGACCCATTTCATCCATACCGCTCGGGAAACAAATTTCCTTGCCGTGGTCGTTAATTTTGCCGACAGGTGAGATTACGGCAGCTGTGCCGCAAAGACCGCATTCTGCAAAGTCCTTAACTTCATCAAAGTAAACTTCTCTTTCTTCAACCTCAAGACCAAGATAATGCTCAGCAACATACATAAGTGAACGGCGGGTAATTGAGGGGAGAATGCTGTTAGACTTTGGAGTAACAACCTTGTTGTCCTTTGTTACAAAAATAAAGTTAGCACCGCCTGTTTCTTCAACCTTAGTTCTTGTAGCTGCGTCAAGGTACATATTTTCGTCAAAACCTTCTGCATGAGCGGTAACAATAGCGTGAAGGCTCATTGCATAGTTAAGTCCTGCCTTGATGTGACCTGTGCCGTGAGGAGCAGCTCTGTCAAAGTCTGAAACCTTAATTGTAATAGGCTTTGCACCGCCCTTGAAGTAAGGACCTACAGGAGTAGTAAATACTCTGAACTGATATTCTGCCGACGGCTTAACACCGATTACAGGACCGCTGCCGAACATATACGGGCGAATATAAAGTGTTGCGCCTGTGCCGTACGGAGGAACATAATCTGCATTTGCCTTAACAACATTGCAAACAGCCTCAACAAACTTCTCTTTTGGAAATACAGGCATCTCAAGACGCTTACAGCTGTCCTCCATTCTCTGTCCGTTAAGGTCAGGTCTGAACACAACAATTCTGCCGTCACAGGTAGTGTACGCTTTCATACCCTCAAAGCAAGTCTGAGCATACTGCAAAACGCCTGCACATTCGCTGATAGTAATTGTGGTGTCGGCTGTCATACTGCCGTTGTCCCACTTACCGTCTTTATAATTAGCTACAAATCTTTCACCGATGGGCATATAACCGAAGCCAATGTTTGCCCAGTCAATATTCTGCTTTTCCATCATAAATACTTCCTTTCAATATAAGAAAAAACCTCATTGGTTATACACATATTTTAGCACTTTAATACGCAACTTGTCAATGTTATAACAGCATATTTCACCGTTTTTATGATAATTTATACGCTTTTTAATGTATAATATGAATTTTACTGCATAAGAAACTTTCATTTTGCCGATATTATCTTTTAAAGGGCAAAAACAAACAACAATGTTCTTCTACAGAATAAAAAAATTGCTGTTGGGATATATACTTAATTTAATAAGTTACATGGGTGATTTTATGGCTGAAGTTGTAAAAATAGTATTGACGGGAGGACCATGCGGTGGCAAGACTTCCGCTTTAAAATATATCAGCGAAGAGCTTAAAAAGCTTAATATTCCTACAATTACAATCGGTGAGGTTGCAAGCAGATTGTTTAGTGAGGGCAAAACCCCCGAAAATGTCGGCTCTTATGAATTTCACAGAGAACTGTTTGAAATTCAGCTTGCTGAGGAGAATGAAAAAACGCAAATTGCCAAAAATATGGATTGCGAAAAGGCAGTTTTGCTTTTTGACAGAGGATTGCTTGACAGCAGAGCATATGTTACGGAAGATGAGTTTGCAAAGTATGCAGGTATCCACAATTTGAATGAAGATGTAATACGAAGCTCTTATGACGCAGTATTTCATCTTGTGACTTCCGCAGACGGTGCAGAAGAGTATTACGGAAAAGAAACTAATATCTTCCGCAGAGAAGAAAGTCTTGAAAAAGCAAGAGAAGTGGACACAGATGTTATGGCTGTGTGGACAGGCACACCGCATCTGAGAATTATTGATAATTCGACCGACTTTGATACTAAGCTGAAAAGACTTCTCAAGGAGGTTGTCGCATTTCTCGGAATTCCGAAACCGCTTGAAATTGAAAGAAAATTTTTGATTGAATATCCTGATATTGAATTTTTGAACAGCATAAAAACCTGTCGCAGAATTCCTATTACACAGGCATACCTCACTACTCCCGAGGAAGGATATTTCAGAATCCGCAAAAGGGGAGAGGGTGACAAGGCTGTATATATCAAAACTGTAAAAATCAAAATATCGGATATTAAGCGGATTGAAATTGAAAATTATATTTCAAAAGAACAATATGACTCGTACCTTGCTCAAAGGCAGTATGTTACAGGCGTCATCAGTAAAGACAGATATTGCATTGTTGACAACAGCACCTACTGCGAACTTGATGTTTATCCGTTCTGGAATGACAGGGCAACAATAGAAATTGAATTGCTTAGTGAAGATCAGCGGTATCAACTTCCTAAGTTTGTAAAGCTTATAAGAGAGGTTTCATCTGAACCCGATTATAGGAATCTTGCACTTGCTCAGAAATACGGAAAGCCGTAATTTGGCGGATTTTGTCCGAAAAAAACTTTTTAAAAATTAAATATGAAAAAAATTCAAAAAAGTGTTGACAAATATGCCGTATATGGGTATAATATAAAGGCTGACTGAGGTCAGCAACTGATGCGCCAATAGCTCAGCTGGATAGAGCAACTGCCTTCTAAGCAGTAGGTCAGGGGTTCGAGTCCCTTTTGGCGCGCCACTTATGGTGGGATTAGCGTAGTTGGTTAACGCGCCAGTTTGTGGCACTGGAGACCGCCGGTTCGAATCCGGCATTCCACCCCATTTGACTCATTAGCTCAGTTGGCAGAGCACTTGACTTTTAATCAAGGTGTCCGGAGTTCGAATCTCCGATGGGTCACCAACAGCCGCTGAAGAAATTCTTTGGCGGCTTGTTTTTTTAATAATCAATAAAAGTAGAATATATACTGAGCCGTCGCCAAGCGGTAAGGCAACGGACTTTGACTCCGTCACCCGTGGGTTCGAATCCCGCCGGCTCAGCCATGAAACAGGCACTTGCAATTTTATGTAAGTGCCTGTTTCAATTATAGTTATCTGTCGAGGGTTAAGCTATTGCGTTGCAACGATATACATAAAAAAGAATGCAAAAGATAAATTTTTTAAAAATACTCTTGACCTAAAGTTAGCTTGAGGTTATATAATATAGCTAAAGAGAAATATCTCTGATTTATATTTAAAATTTATATGATAAGGAGCTCTGATTACGATGTATATTGAAAAAATAAACGGACCGCAGGATGTTAAGAAACTCAGTATTGATGAACTTAACGCTCTTGCATCGGAGATGCGTGATGCTTTACTTCACCGTGCAAGTGTTCACGGCGGTCACTTCGGCCCGAATTTCGGTATTGTAGAGGCTACAATTGCCCTTCATTATGTATTTGATTCACCACAGGACAAGTTTGTGTTTGATGTTTCACACCAGTCATATCCTCATAAAATCCTCACAGGCAGAAAAGAGGCATATATTGCACAGGAGCATTACGATGATGTATCAGGCTATACAAGCCCCATAGAGAGCGAACACGATATGTTTACTGTCGGTCATACATCAACCTCTGTCAGCCTTGCCTGCGGACTTGCAAGGGGCAGAGATGTAACAAACGGCAAGGGCAATGTTATTGCACTCATCGGTGACGGCTCAATCAGCGGCGGTGAGGCTCTTGAAGGTTTTAATGTTGCCGGTGAAATGGATTCTAACCTGATTATTATAGCAAATGATAACCAAATGTCAATTGCAGAAAATCACGGTGGACTTTATAAAAATCTCAAACTTCTTCGTGACACAGACGGCAAGGCTGGATGTAACCTTTTCAAGTCAATGGGGCTTGATTATGTATATGTCAAGGACGGCAACAATATTGAAGAGCTTATCAAGGCTTTTAAGTCTGTAAAAGACATTGATCATCCTGTTGTTGTTCATATTAACACTCTTAAAGGTAAAGGTTATAAGCCTGCTGAAACTGACAAAGAAAGCTGGCATTGGTGTATGCCGTTTGATATTGAAACAGGCAAAACTACTGTTAATTTCCCTGATGAGGAGGACTACAGCTCAATCACAACAGATTATCTTAGAAATAAGATGAAGTCTGACAAGTCAGTTGTGGCGATTACAGCCGGTACTCCGGCACTTTACGGCTTTACTCCTGATGAGAGAAAAGCATTCGGCAGACAGTTCCTTGATGTAGGCATCGCAGAACAGACAGCTGTTGCAATGGCATCTGCTATCGCAAAGAACGGCGGCAAGCCCGTATTCAATGTTTACAGCTCATTCATCCAGAGAACCTACGATCAGCTTTCACAGGACTTGTGCCTTGACTCAAACCCTGCAACAATCCTTGTTCAGACTGCGTCGGTAAACGGTATGACAGATGTTACACACCTCGGAATTTTTGATATTCCCATGATTTCAAACATTCCTAACCTTGTTTATATAGCTCCGACAACTAAGGAAGATTACCTTGCAGTCCTCGACTGGAGCATTGAGCAGACAGATTACCCTGTTGCAATTCGTGTTCCTGTTGCAGAACTTGTTTCAACAGGCAAGCCTTGCACAAAGAATTTTGCAGAACTTAATAAATATGAAGTTGCTCAGCAGGGCGGTAAGATTGCCGTAATCGCACTCGGTTCATTCTATGGAATGGGCGAACAGGCTGCAAAGCTTATTGAGGAAAAAACAGGCACAGCACCTACTCTTATCAATCCTTACTACATTACAGGCGTTGACACAGAACTTCTTGAAAGCCTCAAGAAAGACCATGATGTCGTTGTAACACTTGAAGACGGTGTGCTTGACGGTGGTTTTGGTGAGAAGATTGCCCGTTTCTACGGTCCGTCAGATGTTAAGGTTATCAATTTTGGTCTTAAAAAGGAATTCCTTGACAGATATAATCCTGCCGATGTCCTCAAAGAAAACCGCCTCACACCCGAACAGATTGCAGAAGATGCAGTCGCTTTGATTTAAATAATTTAAAAATAACTATTATAAACGAATTTTAGGAGTTAATATCAATGGTAAAACAGACAGCAGGAAGAGATAAACTCGGTGAGTTTGCACCGAAATTTGCAGAAATTAATGACGATGTGCTTTTCGGCGAAGTGTGGAGTAGGGAAGACAAACTTTCACTTCGAGACCGTTCACTTGTTACAGTTGTTGCACTTATGTCACAGGGACTTGTAGATTCTTCTTTTAAGTATCATCTTATGTCAGCCAAAAACAACGGCATTACAAAGGAAGAAATTGCAGAAATCATCACTCATTCCGCATTCTATGTAGGATGGTCAAAAGCTTGGGCAGCTTTCAATATGGCAAAAGAGGTTTGGACAGAAGAATAAAGAGCAGTTGCATATATATTTCTCTTGTGATACAATTAACTGTAGTTATTTTAAATCTTAATTTTTACAAAGGGAAATATCATGAGAAAGACTAAATTTATAATCACCTTGTTAATGGCTGTTCTGATGACTTTTTCATCAGCCTTTTGTGTAAGTGTATCTGCGGCGTCTTCGCCCGATGAGGCGGTGATTTCGGGCAATTATGACGGCATTGAGCCTATTCCCACAGAAAAGCCCGAGGACAAGCCCATAAAGCACGGCAAGGGCTTTTCAAGCGGAGATTACGCCTTGTTCTATACTCAGACAACATTCCTTGCACTTCTTGCAGGATACCTGATTATCTTCAAAGTAAAGGGTACAAAGACAAAAGAGAAAATGCACGGAAGAAAACTTGACCGTAAGTGATAAAAAATCAAAAACAAAAACGGATTGACTTGCTGAAAACTTGTCAACCCGTTTTTTTATTTCTGTATTTGCATTAAAACAGCCCGACCAAATTACGGTCGGGCTGATAATTTATGCGCTTTCAGCACTTAATTCTTTAGCTTTTTTCAAAGCAGCATCTTTTTGCTTTTTCTTCTTTATTACCTTGAGTCGGCTGAATTCCTCACGATCCTTTTCGTCAAGTGCGTCGGAAATGAACTTAACTGTTTCCTCAAAACGGGGAATCATAATGTTCTTGAGAGCGTTTGCTCTCTTCTGAGTTTTCTTGATTGAATCGGCAAGGCGGTAAACGCTGTTCTCAATCTCGGCAAGCTCAACTGTAAGATTTTTAACTTCGGTAAATTTTGTATAAACCTTATCAATTGCCGAATTTGTTGTGCGCAGACCGTAGTGTAGGTAGTTATGGTCCTCTCGTTCCTCAATAGTGAGAATCGGAATTTCAACACCCATAACACTTCTTGAATCAAGCTTCAAGCCGTTCTCATAGGGAATAGCGTTAGAAATATCTTCACAAAAGCCGTTGGTAACATTTGCCGTTTGAAGTGCTGTGTAAGCCTCTGCATAAGCGTCATCAATTTTCTGCTGGATTGCGTTTGCATGGTCGATAAGCGTCATCATTTCTCTGATGAGAATGTTACGCTTTCTGTCCAACAGTTCATAGCCGTTTTTGGCGAGTGCAAGGGATTTCTTAGTATTCATAAGATTACCCTTGGTAGGTACTGTCTGTACTGCCATAAATGCTCACACTCCTTTCTTCAAACGATTATTTGTCACCCTTATAGTACTGATCAAGTAAAGCATCGTCGACACGGTCAAGTTCTGCTCTCGGCAATGTTGAAAGCAATTCCCAACCAAGGTCTAGACTCTGTTCAATACTTCTGTTTTCATTAAAGCCCTGATTAACGAACTTTGATTCAAACAATCTGCCAAACTCAATGTACTTCTTATCAGTAGGAGAAAGCTCCTCTTCACCGATAACAGATGCAAGCGATCTTGCGTCAATTACCTTTGCATAAGAAGCAAAAAGCTGGTTTGCAAGAGGCTGGTGATCGGCTCTTGTGTAACCCTCACCGATACCGTCCTTCATAAGACGGGAAAGGGAAGGAAGAACATTAACAGGCGGATACAGTCCCTGTCCCTGAAGTGAACGGTCAAGAACAATCTGTCCCTCTGTAATGTAACCTGTAAGGTCTGGGATAGGATGAGTAATATCGTCGTTAGGCATTGTCAAAATCGGAATCTGTGTAACAGAACCGCTGTGACCTTTAATCATACCTGCACGCTCATAAAGTGATGCAAGGTCAGAATAAAGATAGCCGGGGTAACCCTTTCTGCCCGGAATTTCACCTTTTGATGACGAGAACTCACGAAGAGCCTCGGCATAAGATGTCATATCGGTCATAATAACGAGAATGTGCATATCAAGCTCAAATGCAAGATATTCAGCAATTGTAAGAGCACATCTCGGTGTAAGAGTTCTTTCAATGATAGGATCGTTTGAAAGGTTCAAAAGCATTACAACTCTTGAAAGTACGCCGCTTTCTTCAAAGCTCTTCTTAAAGTATTCTGCAACATCTTTTTGAACACCCATTGCGGCAAATACAACACCGAAGTTAGAGCTGTTTGCACCGCTGATTTTAGCCTGTCTTACAATCTGAACGGCAAGGTCATTATGTTCCATACCTGAGCCGGAGAAGATAGGCAGCTTCTGACCTCTGATAAGAGTCATAAGCGTATCAATGGTTGAAATACCAGTGTTGATGTAGTTTTTAGGATAAACACGGGAAACAGGGTTGATAGGAGTACCGTTGATATTAGCCTTTTTAACAGGGAAAATATCTCCGAGTCCGTCAATAGGTTTGCCCGCACCGTCAAGTACACGGCCGATAATTTCAGGGGAAAGAGGCATCTCCATAGGATGACCTGTAAGTCTTGTTCTTGTGTTTTTAAGGCTGATTCTTCTTGTACCCTCAAAAACCTGAACAACTATTCTTTCGCCCTCAATCTGAACGACACGACCTTGACGCATTGTACCGTTATCAAGACGAATGTCAACAATTTCCTCGTTGGAAACGCCCTTAACACCGTCCATAACTATAAGAGAGCCGTTAATTTCTTTAACGCCTACATAATCTATAATCATTATTGCGTTCCCTCCTTATTAAGAAATTGCAGCAAGCTTTTCGTCAATTTCCTTAATGTAATCATCAAACATTTCAGGCTTGCTGTTAGGAATATCATACTTCATCTTTGTAAGCTTATCAAACAGACCAAGGTTAAGAATCTTGGAAAGCGGAATATTCTGAGCAACTATATCCTTAGCTTTAGCATGAAGATGAAGAATGGTTTTCATCATAAGCTTTTGCTTTTCAAGCGGAACATAAGTATCATCGGCATGGAAAGCGTTCTGTTGTAAGAAACCGACACGAATTACTCTTGCTGTTTCAATTACAAGCTTCTGGTCATCGGGGAGTACATCCGAACCGATGAGCTTTACGATTTCCATAAGTGAACTTTCTTCCTGTAAAAGTGCGCTTATTCTGTTTCTGTATTCAATAAAATCCTCACCGAGATTTTCCCTGAACCACGGATCAAGGTCGTTAAAATACTCGCTGTAGCTGTCCATCCAGTTAATGGCAGGATAATGTCTTGAATAAGCAAGAGCCTTATCAAGAGCCCAGAAACATCTTGTAAAACGCTTTGTGTTCTGTGTTACAGGTTCAGAGAAGTCTGAACCCTGCGGAGAAACCGCACCGATAAGCGTTACAGAACCTTCGCCGCCGCTGAGAACCTCGGCACGACCGCCACGCTCATAGAACTCGGCAAGTCTTGAAGGAAGGTACGCAGGGAAACCTTCTTCGGCAGGCATTTCTTCAAGTCGGCCTGAAATCTCACGGAGAGCCTCAGCCCAACGGGATGTTGAGTCAGCCATCATGGCAACATGGTAACCCATATCTCTGTAATATTCGCCAAGAGTAATACCTGTGTAAATTGAAGCCTCACGAGCCGCAACAGGCATATTTGATGTGTTGGCGATAAGTACGGTTCTGTCAGTCATAGGACGCTGTGACTTTGGGTCAATAAGCTCTGAAAATTCCTCAAGAACCTGGCTCATCTCGTTACCACGCTCACCGCAACCGACATAGATGATGATATCGGCGTCGCACCATTTTGCAAGCTGGTGCTGAGTCATTGTTTTACCTGTACCGAAACCGCCCGGAATAGCTGCTGTACCGCCCTTTGCGATAGGGAAGAGAGTATCAATAACTCTCTGACCCGTGATAAGCGGAACAGATGATGTAAGTCTTTCCTTAACAGGACGGGAAGTTCTGATTGGCCACTGCTGACAAAGGGTAAGGTTGTGCTCAACGCCTTCGTCATCCTTGATTACAACAACTGTATCAAAGAGCTTGTAGTCGCCGTTGGGATTAACCTTTACTACTTCACCCGAAAGCTCAGGCGGAACCATAAGTCTGTGTTCAATGATAGGAGTTTCGGGGAGAGTAGCGTAAATTTGACCGCCCTCAAGCTTGTCACCGACTTTGACCTTCATTGTAACATTCCACAGCTTCTTGTCATCAAGAGCCGAAACCGAAGAACCACGGTTAATAAACGCACCTGCTTCTTCTTCAATAGCCTTCAGCGGTCTTTCGATACCGTCAAAGATGTTGTCAATAATACCGGGGCCGAGAAGAACATTCATAGGAGCACCGGTACCCTCAACGGGATCGCCCGGTTTAAGTCCTGTTGTTTCCTCATAAACCTGAATAGTTGTGATGTCGTCTGTAATACCGATGATTTCACCGACAAGCTTTTGCTTGCCTACATGAACCATTTCCATCATCTCAAAGCTGTCGGTATTTTTTACGGTAACAACAGGTCCGTTTATTCCATATATAACATTGTTGTTTTCCATATTATTACCATCTCTTTCAAAAGAAATTAACAGTCAGCAAGATTAAAGCACACTCAGTCCGGAATTTTCAATAAACCATTCTTTCTGTGCATAGAGCTTGCTGTCAAGAGTTTCATCGGCAACAATATTCATTGCCTTGCAAAAGCCTTTGATTCCGCCGATTTTAATTGATTTGTCAGCAACAACCTCGGTGCTTCCTGCAAAAACTGCCTTGATTTTGTCTGAGTTCTTCATATCTCTTTCGTTGACATAAACAACACAGTCGTTGTCTGCAAAAAGCTTAGCAACTTCCTTTGCACTTTTTACAAGGCTGTTTGAGTAATCTGATGTTTTTGTGTATTCAACAAGCTTTTCTTCAGCCTTTTTAAATACGCTTTTAGTCATTTCAGCTCTCTCGAGAAACAGTTTTTTCTGACCTTCCTGTATTTTCTTTGCAAGAATACCAGTCTGTCTGTTTCTTGATTCTTCAAGTTTGTCCTTGATATATTTTTCGCTGTCATGTCTGCCTTTTTCGGTTGCCTCTTTCAGCTTTTCTTCTTTAAGCTGAGCAACCTCTGTCTGCATGGCACTTCTTTGTTCATCAGCATATTTTTTAATGGCTTTCAGAAAGTTATCTGTTTTGTTTTTGGAGTTTTCCATTAAAAATAACCTCCCTGAATAAATTCAGATATGTGATAATTACAGCTTTACGCCGATTGCGTCCTGAACATATTTTGTAATACTGTCCTTGGTTCTTCCGTTACCGTGACGGTCGGGAATTTCAACAATAAGCGGCTGTTTGCGGTTAAGCTTGAGGTCATAAATAAGGTCGGGACAGAGTGAAACAAGTGTTTCCGTAATAAGAATAACTGCAATATCATCCCTGTTCACAGCCTTTTCAAGCTCACTGCGTACCTCATCCTCCTGATGAACAACTACGCCTTCAATACCTGCAAATCTCATACCCATTTTGGTATCGACATTATCACTTATAAGAAAAAATTTCATAATAATCAATCCTTAACGAAACTTAAATCGCTTAAATTATCTTGCAAAGATAAGAAGAATTGAAACGAGCATACCGTAAATAGCGATACCTTCACCAAGTACAACGAAGATGATTGCTTTACCGAATGCCTTAGGATCTTCACTTGTAGCACCGATAGCGGCAGGAGCAGCGTTACCAACGGCAATACCGCCGCCGATACATGAAAGACCTGTTGCAAGAGCGGCACCGATATATGCAAGACCGTCAGCCATACCCGATGTAGCTGCAGCGGCATCACCTGTAGCAGCACTTGCTACGATAGGGCATACCATGCAGAATGCAAATACAGCAGCGAATGAGCAAATCTGAGTAAGAACTGTTTTCTTTCTGTTCTTTCCATGCTCAAAAGCCTTTACTGCAAGAATTGCAGACGCACAAAGGAATACTACCGGAACAGCTAACATAATTAAATTGAATAACATAATAATACCTCCAAAAAATTATCAATCAATATTTAATTTAACAGGTTCGTAAGGTCTGCCTTCACCGGAATAGAAACGGCTGAACATCTCGTAATATTCAAGTCTTAACACCTGAATTGCAACAAGAAGCGCCTCAAGAACCATTACAAAAACATTACCAAAAACAACTACGGGCCAGTATGCTACTGCGGGAGCTGTTTGGGCAAGTACGAAAACAACCGTCATCATACCTGCGTGTACAAGAACGAATGCACCGACTCTTAAAAAGCTTACCGTGTTTGTAACATACTCAAGCAAAAATTCGATTGACTCGATAGCATGCTCAAGAATATATCCGCCCCAGCTTTCGGGCTGCCAGTCTTTTTCACCGGCGATAAGTAGTCCGAGAGGCTCACCAAAGAAGATGAGCAGATAGGGGAGAACGATAAGACAAAGAATGTATGCAAGGGAAAATACCTGCAGACCCAATACGAGCTGTCCTGCAACACCGAAAATAATTGAACAGTAGAATACAAGACCTGCACAACCACTTGATCCGAACAAGGCTCTTCCCACATCTCCCTGCTTGAAGGAACTGTAAATATTAAGTCCCATAGCAACCACAACAAGCGAAATACCTATTGCAACAGCCGCAAGAAGAATCATTACAATTGAGCCTGATGACATTACTTCAATCGGTTTTTCATCAAGTCCGAAGAGTGCCTTGTAAAGAGGATCGAGCACATGCTCAAATCCGAACACACTTCCGAACACACAGCCGAATATCGCAGAAGAAATTCCGCACGGCACAAGAATCTTACCGATTTTCATTTTCCTGAGTTTCCACATAAGCGCACCGACAATTGATACACAAATGCCCTGACCGAGGTCAGCAAACATTATGCCGAATATAATGACATAAGTGATAGCGATAAAGAGTGACGGATCAATTTCGTTATATTTCGGAACACCGTACATCTCTGTGTAAAATTCAAACGGTTTTGCAAGGAAACAGTTTTTGAGTTTGACAGGCGGCGATTTTGCAATCTCCGTCTTGCCGTCTGAAAAATCTACATTGACGCTGGCAATTTTTTTGAGTCTGCGTCTGAGAGGCTTAGCATCCTCTGTAGGAACCCAACCTACAATGATAAAGCTTTTGCTGTATTGCAATGCTTTTGTGCGGATTTTGGCATAAAGATTAAGCTCTTCAAGCTTAGAAAGATATTTACAGATTCTAACCTCATACTTGTCAACATAATCGTCAACTCGCTTCTGAGCTTCTTTAAGCTTTTCCTCAAGATGGGGAATAAGGCTCTCAAGTTTTTTCAGATGAATTCTCGGTGTGTCATTAACTCCGAGAACATCACATTTTTCAAAGTACAATCCTGAAAAGATTCTGTCAATTTCCTCGGTTTTGTCAATCGGAGCAAAATAAACGCCCCAATAATGTGATTTATCCTCGGAACAGACAATAAAATCCACATAAGGATTATCTTTATAGGCTGAAAGCTTTTCAAAGCTTTCCTTAGGCAATCTGCCAAAGCGTGAACTGATATACTTTAAGGTTAAAACCTTTTCAATTTCAACCCCAAGTCCGACAAAGTGTGTTGTTTCAACAAGATTTTCCTTTGCCTGCATCAACTGCTCTTCAACAAACAGCCTGTCATCTGCAAGAACTTCAATGTCGCTGTTTATCTGATTTGTAAACAGCTCAATTTCTTTAAAGGTCGGATTAAAGTCACTTACATCAACAAGATTAAACTTGCGTTTTGTAAGGCTTAATGTTGCTTTAAGAGTGTTAAGAGGTTCAGCATAGATGTTTTTTGATTGCAGATGTGTAAAATCCTTTGTGTTACTGTAGAAAGATGAAACATCGTCGGGATGGAACACACCTGATTCACCAAGTACCGATATTACATTATCAATATCCCTTGTAAGTCCGATAATGCTTACGGCCTGCATGGTTGAAACAGCCAAATTATAATCACCTCTTCTTGACAGTCAAATAATCATTTAATGAGCAATGACTGTGTAATTTTATTGTCAAGTTCATATCTTGTGCCCTCAATCAGAGTGACAATATTCATCAGCTCTGTTTCGGCAACAAAAACATATGAAATCATTACAACCGAAGGGTTGTTGGAAAAGTGCATATTTTTCCTTGCAAGCCTGTATTTTACTCTCGGTGAAATATCGCTTGCATAAACATATCCGATTTTATCAATCAATCTTCCGTTATGCGTATTCTGCATAATTGAGAATATCTCACCCGAAGATTCTGCCTTACACATCATGTCAACGGTCTTTTCGCTGAGATTTGTGTAATCAAGCAAGAGGTTTGCTTTGATATCATCGGGAGAAAGCTTATAATACTTTTTCAATCTCAGAATTCTCGAGAAAATATTATAATCGTTAATCGTAAAGAAAAAATTGATAAGCTCGTGTTTTTCCTGTCCTTTTGTTGTAGCTTTAATCAGTTTTGTCAGTTTTCCGAACACCAAGTTATACAGCTTGTTCTCAATGTCAGATATTGGAAGTCGATTTTTCTCATCAGGAGAAAATTGCTTGAGAATATCGTAGAATTGGGAGGACTGTGTGGCGTTCAAAAACTCTTCATAATTTTTTGCGTTGGCAAGCTTGTTAACATCTATTTCCGTATGTTTTGAAATATACCCCGGGAATTGATAGATGAACTTGTCAGTCGAGTTTGAACTGAGCAGGATAAGGAATCTTATAATCTGCTCAACCTCTAATGTCGAGATAATGTACGATGACAAACCCGAGCTTACGCTCGAATCGTATCTGCACAAAGAGTCAAATTCATAGAAAAGGTTTTGCCTCAAAAGAGCCTCAAGCCGTCCTCTGTGAATTTCACGCTCACTGACATCCGTCAGAGCCTTGGAGTAATGCGTATTATTTTTAAGATACGACATAATCTCTCCGACGCTCTGGCATGCAAGCAAACTCTGGTAATCCTTTTCGGTAAGTCTGTTGCCGAACTTTGACCTTGCTTTTGTCAGAACTGCAAACGAAGTTTTTGACATTATCCGCATACACCTCCTTGTAAACAGTAAATGGAATGTTACTGTGCAACCGTTCTTTTGACGATTTCGTCAACCCACTTGTCACAGTTGAGTTTAAAATCAGAGTCAAGCTTGATATGCACTGAATTGTGCTTGCCCTGAATTTCCTCCCATTGCTGTTCGGCTTTCTTTGTTTCCTGAATGTCGTTGCGTTTCACAACCTCTTCAGCTTTTGCCATGAAGTCGTCATAAATCTTCTTCGTTTCGGCTTCAATAGTTTTGGAAAGTTCCTCTTTTTCTTCAAGAGTATCCTTTTCCATGGCTTTGGCTTCGTTGTCGGCATCAACGATTTTTTTAATCATATTCTCCATAAAACCACCCCCGTGAAAAATTAGTTTTTAAGCGCCTGAAGCGGAGCCGGAATTCTTCCGCCACGCTTAATAAATGCCTCCGGTGAACCTTTCCTTACAGGCATAACGGGACCTCTGCCGAGCAGTCCGCCGAAATTAAGTTCTTCGCCTGCACTTTTTCCGATAGCCGGAATAAGTCTTACCGCAGTTGTTTTGGTATTTACCATACCAATTGCAGCCTCATCTGCAATAATTGCAGAGATAACCTCGGGAGTTATGTCACCGGGTACTACAATCATGTCAAGACCAACCGAACATACGGCTGTCATTGATTCAAGTTTTGTAATATCAAGGTAACCTTCAGTAGCGGCATGAATCATACCTGCATCCTCGGAAACGGGGATAAAAGCACCGCTCAGACCGCCGACATGGGAAGAAGCCATAACGCCGCCTTTTTTAACAGCGTCATTAAGAAGTGCAAGTGCAGCGGTTGTACCGTGGCATCCGCACACTTCAAGTCCCATCTCCTCAAGAATATATGCAACACTGTCACCGACAGCAGGTGTCGGGGCAAGTGAAAGGTCAACAATACCAAAGGGAACACAAAGTCGCTTGCTTGCTTCTCTTGCAACAAGCTGTCCCATACGGGTGATTTTGAATGCAGTTTTCTTAACCATATCTGCAATTTCCGTGATGTCTTTTCCTGCACCGTCTTTTGCAAGAGCGGCTCTTACAACGCCGGGACCCGATACACCGACATTGATAACAGTATCGGCTTCACCGACACCGTGGAAAGCACCCGCCATAAACGGGTTGTCTTCGGGAGCGTTACAGAATACAACGAGCTTTGCGGCACCGATGCAATTTCTGTCGGCTGTAACTTCTGCAGCCTGCTTAACGACCTTACCCATCATCTTAACAGCATCCATATTGATGCCGGCTTTTGTAGAACCGATATTTACGGATGAACAAACGAAATCGGTTTCGCTCAAGGCCTGTGGAATACTCTCAATAAGAGCGTAGTCACCGCTTGCAAAACCCTTCTGAACAAGAGCGGAATAACCGCCGATGAAGTTTACACCGAGTTCCTTTGCGGCTTTGTCAAGAGTGTGGGCAAACTTGACAACATTCTTGCTTTGGCACGGAGCGGCTACCATACCGATAGGGGTAACTGAAATTCTTTTATGGATAATCGGAATACCAAATTCCTTCTGGATGTCTTCACCTGTTTTAACAAGGTCTTTTGCATTTCGACAGATTTTGTCATAAACCTTTGTGCAAGCCTTATCAATGTCCTCGTCAATGCAGTCAAGCAATGAAATACCCATTGTAATTGTTCTTACATCAAGGTTTTCATTGTCTATCATATTTATGGTTTCAAGTATATCTCTTGTTTCTAACATATTATGTATATCCTTTCAATTCGGTAGCACTGATCAAATTCTGTGCATGCTGTTAAAGATGTCCTCGTGCATAACATGAACCTTTGTATTTGTTGATTCTCCGACTGCTTTGAGATTTGTACGGAGTTGCTCAAATCCGATGTTGGATTTGTCAATTTCAACAAGCATAATCATAGCAAACATATCCTGAAGAACACTCTGTGTTACTTCCACGATATTAACATCAGCCTTTGAACAGGCCTCTGAAACTTTTGCAAGGATTCCAACGCTGTCTTTACCGATTACTGTGATAACTGCCTTCATTTTTTACCTCCTGTTTATGCAGATTTTCGTTGGAATTCTGCATAAAACTGCTTTTCTTTATTTGTGCATATTATATAACTAATTTTTAATAAAGTAAAGTGCAATATTGAAAAAAATTTTTTCATATGTTATCATCTTTTTTGTGAGGTGTTTTACTAATGAAAATATGTGATATTCATACCCATTCAAGCAACTCTTTTGATGCTGAAAATACAGTTGAAGAAATGTGCAACAGTGCCTGTAACAAGGGACTTTTTGCACTTGCAATCACCGACCACTGCGAAGCTCCCGAGATTTTGCTCGGCTCTGAAAGTGAGTACGGAGATTTCAACAAATTAATTCCAAAATCGAATTATGAAACTTCGATTTTGCAAGATAGATACAAGGGCAAAATCAAAATACTGAGAGGCATTGAACTCGGTGAGCCGATGCACAATGACGAATGTACAAAAAAAGCACTTTGTTTTGGAGATTTTGACATAATAATCGCATCCGTGCATAACCTGAGAAACAGACCGGATTTTTATTATATGGACTTCAAAAAAGAAGATGCACATATAATTCTCAATATGTACTTTGATGAACTTCTCGAAACCGCCTCTTTTGACAGCTTTTGTACTCTTGCACATCTTACATATCCGTTGAGATATATTAAGCGTGACACGGGCGTTATTCCGAGTCTTTCACCGTACAGAGATAAGATTGACCTTATCTACGAAAAACTTATTAAAAAGGATAAGGCTCTTGAAATTAATGTTTCGGGACTGTTCAAAGGACTCGGTGAAACTCTCCCTGCATTTGATGAAATTAAACGCTATCACGACCTTGGAGGCAAGTACATAACCCTCGGAAGTGACGCACATAATATAAATGATGTCGGCAGAGATATTGAAAAGGGGATAGAGCTTGCTTTTAAAGCCGGATTCAAATCATACTATATATATGAAAACTGTTGCCCTTATGAAATAACAATTGAATAACAAAGAATTAAAATAGTTCTTAAAAGCAAAAAGAGGATTTCGCACTGATATGATGTGAAATCCTCCTTGTTTTTTTGAATCCAATATTCAACTGCAGCACATTATACTGCACTTTTCTGAAAATTGCAATACCTTTTTACAAAGTTTTTGCAAGATTTTTTATGTAATCCTTCAATAAATCTTTTGTTTCAGGGTGTTCAAGCCCAATTTCTATCTGAGCCTGCAAGATTCCAAATTTATTGCCCATATCGTATCTCTTGCCCTCAAACTCAACGGCTGTCATTCCTTTTGTTATTGCAATCTCTCTCATTGCGTCTGTAAGCTGAATTTCTCCGCCAATTCCGGGCTTTGTATTTTCGAGAATTTCGAAAATTTCAGCCGGGAGCACGCATCTGTCAAGAATCGAATAAAGCGAAAGAACTTCTTCGGGAGTCTGTGGCTTTTCCTTCATGTCCGTACAGGCAAAAATATTGTCGTGCATATGTTCAACTTTGAGCGAACCGTACTTGTGAATGTCTTTGGCATCAACCTTTTTTACGCCTACAACTCCTTCACCGTATTCACCGTAATGATCGATGAGCTGTTTGATTGCAGGAACCTTGCCTGTAATAACGCCGTCACCGTACATAACGGCAAAAGGTTCATTGCCTACAAAAGATTTTGCTTTGAGAACGGCATGTCCAAGGCCTTTCATTTCTTTCTGTCTGATAAAAGAAATGTTTGCAAGGTTTGAAATATTTCTGACTGTTTCAAGAAATTCTGTTTTGCCGCTCTTTTCAAGCAGACTTTCAAGTTCGGGAGAAGCGTCAAAATGATCCTCCATAAGTCCTTTGCCACGGTTTGTGATGATGAGAATATCTGTAATTCCTGCCGCAACAGCCTCCTCAACTATGAACTGAATAGTTGGCTTGTCAACGATAGGATACATTTCTTTCGGCATATTTTTTGTTGCGGGAAGAACTCTTGTACCGAGTCCCGCCGCCGGGATAACCGCCTTTGTTATACTCATAATATTCCTTCTTTCTCATTAAACTTTTTACTTATTATGTTTCTATACATTTATTACGGTGTTTCTGTCGTTTACATTAAGAACATCGGCAGATAATTGACAACAAGGAAAGCAAAAGCTACAGAAATAGCAATCGGGAGATTTACTCCGCCTTTTGTTTCGAGTGCCTCATTCAAAAGTTCTTTATTTGTTGTACTTTTTATATTTTTAATTTTCTTAACGGAGTGATTGTAGTAACATTTATTTGCAATTAAACCGCTGATAACCATTACTATAAGTGAAACCGCATTTGCAAGCAGAGGAGAGAGAAACAGTAAAAACTCAGTCGGTGAAAGACCGAAAGAATTACTAAGCGAAAGTACCTGTCCGGATTGCTGAGCCTGTACTATGCCTGTGTAGATAGATTTCCATGCTGGAAGCGATGAAATATAGGCAGAACCTACCATTGAACCGAGTACGAGAGCTGAGAACAATACGCCTAAGCCGTACATTTTTCGGTACAGAAAATATATTCCCGATAAAATAAATGCGGAAAAATTGAATCTGCTCTTTTTAAACCTATTGATAAAGTTGAAAACCCTCAGATAATAAGGGGTGTTCTTACCAATGAATTTTGCGGCTTCACCTGCAGTGATATCGTCAACAAGCGGTTCGTCGCTCTTCATTCCTGCCATAGGATCAAAAGCGGCAGCCATTTGCGGATTTGCCTGACCAAAAGGAACACCGAACGGCGGCATACCCTGATTCTGATTGAAATTCGGGTTTGGCTGACCGTTATTCTGATCCTGCTGAAAGTTCGGATTGCTTTTGTCATCACCGTAAAGCGGTGCACCGCAGTTGCAGCAATAGAACATTTCTTTCGGATTTTCCGCTCCGCAGCGCTTGCAAAGAACTACACCGTCTTTAGCGTCCTGCTCTGCCTGTTGTTCGGCCTCTTCCAGCTGTTCCTTTTCAAAAGAAAAATCAGCACCGTGTTTGTCTGCAAAATGACAATGACCTTCTTTTTCATAACATTCTCTGTGATGCGGTGCTCCGCATTCAGGGCAGACTACAACATCGTCACCCTTTTTGAACTGTTTGTCACATACCGGACATTTGTATTCTGTAAATTCCATTATAAACCTCCAAAGAATACACGATACAGTGTACCTTTACATTTTAATTATAACAAATAGTATTGACAAATGCAACTTGTTTTTGTGTATAAGTTTACTTATGAATAAAATAGCTGTTTTTCTTTACTTTTGTGGATGTTTTTGCTATAATATTAAATTGTGAAAGGATAAACTATATTCAGAAAGGTACATGTTTATGGTACAGTTTGAGGAATTACTTTTAAAGCTTCAGGCTCTCAAGCCTGAAATAGACGATTTGTCCGATGCACTCGGTATGAAGGGCATGCTCTCTGAGATTCAACAGCTTGAACTCAAGGCAACCGAGCCGGGATTTTGGGACGATGTGGAAAAATCACAAAAGGTTTTACAGCGTACGGGTTCTTTAAAGGGCAAGGTTGAGGCTTACGAAGGTCTTGTTGCCAAATACGAGGATACTCACGCTTTGATTGAACTTGCAAATGAGGAAGAGGACGAATCTCTTCTTGAAGAGGCAGAAAGCGAAGTTGAGGCTGTCAAGGAAAATCTTGAAAAACAGCGTTTGCAGACTTTGCTCACAGGCGAATATGATAAAAATAACGCAATTCTTACATTTCACGCAGGTTCGGGTGGAACAGAGGCTCAGGACTGGGCTGAAATGCTTTACAGAATGTACACCCGTTGGGCAGAGGCTCACGGCTTTAAGGTTAAAGAAGTTGACTACCTTGACGGCGATGAGGCAGGACTTAAAAGTGCCGTGCTTCTTGTTGAAGGTGAAAATGCTTACGGCTACTTAAAGAGCGAGGCAGGCGTTCACCGTCTTGTTCGTGTATCTCCGTTTGACTCGGCAGGCAGAAGACACACAAGCTTCTCATCTCTTGAGGTTATGCCGGAAATTGCAAAAGATACAGAGGTTCACATTCCGCCCGAAGATATCAAAATGGATGTTTACCGTGCCAGCGGTGCAGGCGGTCAGAAGGTCAACAAGACTTCATCTGCTGTTCGTCTTACTCATATTCCTACAGGTATTGTTGTTGCCAGTCAGGTTGAGCGCAGTCAGTATCAGAACCGTGATGTTGCTATGAATATGCTTATTTCAAAGCTCGTTGAAATCAAAGAGCGTGAGCATCTTGAAAAGATTGAGGACATCAAGGGTGTCCAAAAGGAAATCACCTGGGGTTCACAGATCCGAAGCTATGTATTCATGCCGTATACAATGGTAAAAGACCACAGAACAGGCTTTGAAACAGGTAACATTCAGGCTGTTATGGACGGCGATCTTGACGGCTTTATCAACGCATATTTAAAGTGTGCAAGTCTTGGCACACTTCAGAAATAAATTTCATATTATACGGAAAGGCTATGAATTAGTATGAAGTATTTAGTAATGCTCTGTGACGGTATGGCTGATGAGCCAAACGCACAGCTTGATAATTCAACTCCTATGGCAAAGGCTGTTAAGCCTTGCATGGATTACCTTGCCTCAAAGGGCGAGGTCGGAATGGTTAAAACTGTTGCCGAAGGACTCAAACCCGGCAGCGATGTTGCAAACCTTTCGGTTCTCGGTTATGAGCCTGCTGTTTATTACAGCGGTCGCTCTCCGCTTGAGGCGGCAAGTATCGGTATTGACCTTAAAGACACCGATGTAACATTAAGATGTAACCTTGTAACTCTGTCCGATGAAGAAAACTACGAGGACAAGTCTATGGTTGACTATTGTGCAGGCGACATTTCAACAGAAGAGGCAAGAGAGCTTATTGATTATGTTGAGGAAAAGCTCGGCAACGATATTTTTAAGTTCTATTCGGGTGTTGCATACCGTCATTGTCTTGTATGGAAAAACGGCAATCCTCGTCCGGGCGAACTCACACCTCCTCACGATATCTCAGGTCGTGTGATTAAAGAATACATTCCAAAGGGTGACGATACTGCCGCTCTCTATGATTTGATGAAGAAAAGCTATGATTTGCTCAAAGATCATCCTGTAAACAAGGCAAGAGTTGAAAAAGGACTTCGTCCTGCCAACTCAATTTGGCTCTGGGGCGAGGGTACAAAGCCTGCTCTTGACAGCTTCTTCGGCAAGTTCGGCAAAAAGGGCAGTATGATTTCTGCTGTTGACCTTCTCAAAGGTATTGCAATTTGTGCCGGAATGAAGAGCGTAGATGTTGAAGGTGCAACAGGCTATATTGACACAAACTTTGACGGAAAGTGTAAAGCCGCAATTGATGAATTCAAAAACGGTGCGGACTTTGTATATATCCATGTTGAAGCTCCCGATGAATGCGGTCACAGAGGAGAGATTGAAAATAAAGTAAAGGCTATTGAACTCATTGATGAGCATATTCTCAAGCCTGTAACCGATTTTCTCAGAACTTTTGATGATTTTGCCGTACTCGTATGTCCCGATCATCCCACACCTCTTTCTATCCGCACACACACTTCAAATCCTGTTCCTTATCTTATCTATGACAGCAAGAACGAAGTTGACAGCGGCGTAAGCAAATTCTGTGAAGAAGAGGCTAAAAAGACAGGCAACTATATTGAAAAAGGTTTCACAATGATGGATTACTTCCTTTCTAAATAATTTTTTGCTCTGTACTACATAATAAACCAAAAAAATAACATCCTTGCAGATATAATGAAATTAAAAATCTGTAAGGATGTTTTTATGTTGTGTTTGTTCATTATCATAACAATAATGAGTGTGATTACCTTGTTTGTAATTGCGTTTTCTTATGCAGTAAAATTCCTTATCGGAATAATAATTAAACTTATACGCAAAAATGATTTAGATAAGTTTTAATGCTTCAACAAGAGCCTTTGAAAGCTGATCGGGGCAGGATGTGCCTCTGCCACGGCAGTCAATGCCTTTTAATCTGTCAACAGCGTCTTTTGCGTCCATACCTTTAACAAGCATACAAATGCCCTGAGTGTTGCCTGAACAGCCGCCCACAAACTCACAGCTTGTAATTTTGCCGTTGTCATCAAGTTCAAGATTAATCTGTCTGGAGCAAACTCCCGTAGGAAAATATGAATATTTCATTGTAATACCTCTTTTCATAATTTGAAATCATATTATCACAGAAACAGAAAAAAATCCAGATAATTTTATTTTTTTGTTTTTAAAATTGAAAATCTATGTTATAATTTAAATACAGATTGCACTTTGTTACAAACTTTGCTCACTGTTATGAAAGCAGAGCGTTGTTCTGATTAAAATCCAAGTGCAGATGTTTCATTACTTTAAGAGAATGAAACTATTATAAATATTGTAACAGACATTTACAAAAAGCAAATCACAGAAAGTAGGATATAATGTCAATTAATATAGATTTGGGAGCATGGAACTCAATTTTTGCAGTTCCCTCCAAAGTAGTCGATGAAGGATTAAAATTTTCTGACGGCGTAAAGCTTAAAGTTCTTTTGTTTGTCCTTCGTAATGCCGGTCGTTCCGTTGACGACACAGAAATTTCAAAGGCAACAGGTGTCAATGTAACCGATATTCCCGAGGCGCTTGACTATTGGGTTAGTATTGGTGTATTTAATCGAATTGAAAATACCTTTACTCCCGTAAAAAATAACGAGGAATTTGTTCCTGCACCGCAAACTCCTGCTCAAACGGAACAGACACCGCAACCTGTTCAGACTGTTTTACAGCCACAACAGACAGTGCCACAGCCTGTTCAAGCGGTTCAAGAGCCTGTAAAACAGGAAACAGAACAGTCACCAAAGGAAAACGCAGAAGAACCGCAAAAACATTTTACTGCTACAAGACCGCAAAAGCCTGATTTTGTATTTACGGCACAAAGGCTTGCGGTTGATGAAGAATTAAAAATGCTTGTTGAAGAAACGCAGACAACACTCGGAAAAGTTCTTTCAAATTCCGATATTGCAACTCTGCTTATGCTCAAGGACACCTGCGGACTTCCGCTTGATGTTATCTTTATGCTTATACATTATTGTGCAAGCATTGATAAGGGCAATATCAGAACGATTGAAAATATCGGTATTCAATGGGCAAATGACGGTGTTTATTCGCTCGAGGCGGCTGATAACAAGATTAAGCAGATTCAAAAAACAACGGCAAACTTTTCAATTGTTTCAAAAGCATTTGGACTTAAAAATGTCGGTTCTCCTACAAAGAAACAGCTTGAATACGGTGACAAGTGGGTAAGCGAGTGGAAGTTTTCGCCCGAAATGCTCAGAGAGGCGTATGAAAGATGCGTTGATACAAAGGGAACAATGAATCTTCGCTACATTGACGGAATCTTAAAGCGTTGGAATGCAAGCAATCTGCACACGCTTGACGAACTTCATAAGTATGAAAAATCAGCGTCAAAGCCGTCGCAGAAACAGTCGTCATCTTATGATATTAATGAACTCGACAAATTTAATTCACTTGATAATTTTTAATTAAGAGGTTGGTATGGGATACAGCAATAGTGTTTATAAGGCTGCTTCGGACACATTACATGAACGCAGACTTAACGCCGAAAAGGCGGCAGAAAGAAGAAAAGAAGAGGTTTATAAAAAATTCCCCCGTGTGAAAGAACTTGAAAAACAGATTTCCGTGGGCGGAATCAAAACAGCCCGAGCAGTTCTTGCGGGCGGAGATGTGAAGGACGCCGTTTCAAAGCTTCGTGATCAGAATCTTGCAATGCAGGCAGAGGTCAGGAAAATCCTTACAGATAACGGTTATCCCGAAAATTATTTTGAGCCCGATTATTTTTGTAAGAAATGTAATGACAAAGGCTATTGTGACATAAACGGCAAAACTGTCAGATGTTCATGCATGAAGTCTGCACTCATAGCCTGTGCATGTGCCGAGCTTAACAGAAACGCTCCGCTGTCACTTTCTACATTTGAGAGCTTTAATCTTGAATATTATGACAAGACTGTTGATCCAAAGCTTAAGGTATCTCCTTACGACCATATGAGCAGAGTTTTAAGATATTGTCAGAATTATGCAGATAACTTTAACTCACATTCGGAAAGTATACTTATGAAAGGCGCAACCGGACTCGGTAAAACTCATCTGTCGCTTGCAATTGCAAACGAGGCAATAAAGAGGGGTTACGGTGTGATTTATGCGTCTGCTCCGCAACTTGTTTCAAAGCTTGAAAAAATATATTTTTCAAACAAGGAAGATGATTCAACATTCGATATGCTTGTTGAATGCGACCTTCTTATTATAGATGACCTCGGAACGGAATTTCATTCTCAGTTTTCCGTATCACAGCTTTACAACATTTTTAACTCAAGGATGTTGTCAAACAAGCCCGTAATTATAAATACAAATCTGACAATAAGAGATTTGCAGGAGAATTATACTGACAGATTTGTTTCAAGAATCTGCGGAAATGCCCGTCAGCTTGATTTTTTGGGCAGAGATATAAGGATCAGACGAAAATAATTTTAAAATATTTTCGTCAAAAATCCTGTTGCTGTCGGCTGTTTTGAAGGTCTGAAAACTTTTTTGAAAAAATTTTAAAAAAAGTATTGACTTTTTGAACGATATGTCTTATAATTCATATCGTTGCAAGTTCGGTAGCAATTACATCTTGTGGAATAGTGTAACGGTAGCACGACAGACTCTGACTCTGTTTGTTGGGGTTCGAATCCCTATTCCACAGCCACAGCCCCGAAGTAATTCGGGGCTCTTTTATTTCGAGGTGTAGCGCAGTTTGGTAGCGCACATCGTTCGGGACGATGGGGTCGCAAGTTCGAATCTTGTCACCTCGACCAGTTTGGCGCCGTACTTTTTTAAGTTCGGCGCATTTTCTTTTTTAAAAATTTGGAGGTAATTTTATGAAAAAAGTAATTTCGCTTGCAGTTGCTCTTGTTCTTTGCCTTTCGATATTTGCAGGTTGCGGTGCAAAGGAAGTTAATCTTGCTGATCTTATGGATAAGATGAATTCCGAGTACAGCGTAGATGCAACAAAGTATGAAACAAAGGATGATATGTACAAATATTACAATATCAATGCCGACGATATCAAGCAGTTTGCCGCTGAGGTCGGTAAGTCTGATACAGACAGCAAAAATACAGAGGTAGTTCTTGTTGAGGCAACTGATTCGGATGCCGCTTCAAGAGTTGAAACTGCTCTTACAAACCGCTATAATTCAATCTTTCAGCAGAACGCTTCCTATTCGGCTGAAGAGCTTGATATGGTGAAAAATTGTAAGGTTACAAAAGACGGTAACTTTGTTACAATGATTATCGGCGAAAAGGCATCTGATATGCTTACAATGTTTAATGACAGCATTAAATAATTCATTTAAAATTTACTGAGGGCGAACATCGTTCGCCCCTTTCTTTTGCAATATTTTAAGGCAGGTTAAAAATGGTACAGACTGAGATTCAAAAAAACTTTTCACATATGAATGATATGCAGAAACAGGCTGTTTTCTGCACAGAAGGTCCTTTGCTCATACTTGCAGGTGCCGGTTCGGGCAAAACAACTGTTCTCGTTAACAGAATAGCCTACATTTTGCAGTGTGAGCTTTGTAAACCATGGCAGATACTTGCCATTACTTTTACCAATAAAGCCGCAGGAGAGCTTAAAGAACGAATCTGTGCAGCTGTTCCCGAGGGCGGTGCCGACATCTGGGCGGCTACCTTTCATTCAACCTGTGCAAGAATCCTTCGTAGATACGGCGACAGAATCGGTTATACAAGTCATTTCACGGTTTACGGGACTGACGATCAGAAAAAACTCGTCAAGGATATTTTAAAGCAACTCAATATTGCCGAAAAAACTTTGCCTGTAAAATCAATCCTCTCCGAAATTTCAAAGGCTAAGGATAAAATGCTTACTCCCGAAGAAATGCGTAAGGAGGCTGAATTTGACAGCAGAAAAGCACAGATTGCAAAGGTTTACGAAATCTATCAGACAAAGCTTAAAACAGCCGATGCAATGGATTTTGACGATATGCTTTGTAATACCGTAAAGCTTTTTGAAACAGCACCCGATATACTTGACTATTACAGAAATCAGTTCAAGTACATCATGGTCGATGAGTATCAGGATACTAACAAGGTGCAGTATAAGTTTGTAAGCCTGCTTGCAAGCAAATACGGAAACATCTGCGTTGTCGGTGATGATGACCAGAGTATCTACAAATTCCGTGGTGCTACAATCGAAAATATTCTTTCTTTTGAAAATACATTTAAGAACGCAAAGATGATTCGCCTTGAACAGAATTACAGAAGTACACAGAATATCCTCAATGCCGCTAACGAGGTCATCTCAAATAACACAATGCGTAAGGGTAAAACTTTGTGGACCGAAAACGGTCAGGGCGAGAAAATTAAGGTACATACAGCCGAGAATGAGCGTGACGAGGCTAATTTCATTGCTCAGACCATTCTTGACGGTGTTGCCGACGGAAGAAAATATTCCGACTATGCAATTCTTTACAGAATGAATGCCCAGTCAAACGCAATTGAGCAGGCTTTGTCACGAAGCGGTGTTCCGCACCGTGTAATCGGCGGTCACAGATTCTATGACCGTGAAGAAATTCGTGATATGGTTGCATATCTTCAGGTTATAAATAATCCTCATGATGATGTCAGACTTTCAAGAATTATCAATGTTCCTAAAAGGGGAATAGGTGCGACAACCGTTTCCCATGCCGCAGACATTGCCGCAGGACTCGGCGAAAGCATTTACGATGTAATCAAGGAGGCGGAAAACTATCCGCAGCTTTCTCGTGCCTCTGCAAAGCTCAAAGCTTTTGTTGCACTTATTGACGGACTTATTGAAGCCGAGCAGAGCAGTGAATATTCTCTTGCAGAATTATATAACCTTGTGATTGAACACACATCATACGAACAGTATCTTAAAACCGAAAAGGACAATCCTGAAGTTCGTATTGAAAACATTGAAGAACTTTCTTCAAATATCGTCAAGTTTGAAGAGGACTACGGCGATGAGGCAGACCTCTCTGCATTTCTTGAAGAAATTTCTCTCCAGACCGATATTGATAACTACGATGCAGATGCAGATACCTGCGTAATGATGACATTACATTCGGCAAAGGGACTTGAGTTTCCTGTTGTGTTCATCGCTGGCATGGAAGAAGGAATGTTTCCGTCCGTTGCAACAATGATGAATCCTGATGAACTCAACGAAGAAAGGCGACTTGCCTATGTCGGAATTACAAGAGCAAAGGAGATTCTCTATTTTACGAAAACAAATTCGAGAATGCTGTTCGGATCAACAAGCTACAACAAGGGCTCAAGATTCTTAAACGAGATTCCCGATAATCTTCTTGAATACAGCGGCGGAAGAAAGCAGATGTTCACACAGGCGTCTTCCGGTTTTGCATCGGGAACAGGTGAAAAAGTTTCTGTCGGCAAATCGTCGGGTGGCTCGTATTCACCGAATAAATCATTCGGATTTACAAAACCTCCTGTTAAGAGCGGTGCTGTATTCAATGTAGGAGATTGTGTTCAGCACAAGGTGTTCGGCAAGGGCATGGTAATGAGAGCCGAGAAAATGGGCAATGATACTATGCTTGAAATCGCCTTTGACAAAGCCGGCACAAAAACTCTTATGGCGAACTATTGCAGTAATATGAAAAAAATCTGAGGTGATTAAAGTGCTTATATCATCAAAAAAGGTTCTGTGTCTTGCAATTTCTGCGTTGACAGCTTTTTCTGTGTGCCTTACAGGCTGCGGAAAAGACACGCAGTCTTCTGTATCTGCTACAGAGAAAACAACTGCCGTGGTTGCTTCACAGCCTGTAACAAAGGCGGCAACCTCCGATGAGCAGACACAAGAACCCACATGGAACTATTCCGAACTCAAAAGAAAATCTTCCGATATTTCCGAAAATTTTGACGCAATAATAACCGATAACAAATTCAGGGGAACGGTTTATGTCAAAATCGGAAATGCTCTTGAGTATATCGGCACTAACGGATTTTCCGACAAGGACAGGCACACAAAGAATTCTACGGACACATGCTTTAGAATTGCTTCGCTCACAAAGCAGTTTACTGCTGTTGCGGTTATGCAGCTTGTTGAGGATGGAAAGCTTTCACTTGATGATACAATCGACAAATATTTTCCGTTATATAAATACGGCAAAAAAATCACCGTTAAAAACCTGCTTACAATGACAGCGGGCATAAAGGATTACATCAACAAAGACGGCGATACCAATACTTATGCATATAACGAATCTCAGCTTGAATATAAAGTTTCAGCCGAAAATTCCGCAAAGAAAAATAAAAAAGCCGTAATGGACTGGATACTTGATCAGGAACTTAATTTTGAACCCGATGAGAAGTATATGTACTCAAACAGTGCTTATTTTCTTCTCGGTGATATCATCGAACAGGTCAGCAAAACCTCGTACGAAAAATATATTAAAGAGAATATTCTTAAACCGTCGGGAATGATGAACACGGGCTTTGAGGGCACAGATAAGCTCGCTGTAGGATATCAGGATATTTACGATAACGCATGGACATTGTATCCCGGAGTAGGATATTCTGCAACAAGTTTAATTTCAAATGTTCCCGACTTACTCAAATGGGTTGACGCTCTTTGTACAAACAAGCTCATTTCGGAAAAATCTTTTAAAGAAATGACAACGCCGTACAAGGGCAATTACGGCTACGGTTTTGTTGTATCAGAAGAAAGTAATGCGGTTTCTCACACAGGAAAAATCGACAAATATAATGCCGCTCTCGCTTTTACAAAAGACGAAAATCAAATTTATATAGCACTTTCAAATTATTCAAACAGCAGTCCGATTAATCTGTTTAATAACATTAATAAAACACTTGCCCCGTTTTACGGTTAATTTTCGGCTGTTAATCACCAAAAATCAAAACCTCCATAAAATGTATTGTTACAGTGCATTAATTGAACTGTCAATACTTTTACGGAGGTTATTTTTATGTCAGATGTACCTTTCTGTTCCTCGGAAAATGCATGCACCGAAGGCGGCGAGCAAACTAACGGTTGTGAACCTGTTTGTATCAATGTTTCACGAATCTATGACAGTTGCGGAGCAAAAGATTGCCTTTCAAATCTTCCTGTTATGTTTACCGAAGCAAACCAGAAAATTATTGATGGGGCTTGTTCCGTAAAGATAAGTAATGTGCGCATAATTACATCTACGGTAGAGGTTGAGCCTGTTGCGTTCCATCGTGGCTTTTATTCGGTTGATATGATGTACTATTTTGCCGTCACCGTTGAAGCCTATACAGCCGCAGGTGCGATTCCCGAAACTGTCACAGGTCTTGCAATGTACGGCAAAAGAGTTGTGCTTTACGGCGGTGAAGGCTGCGTAAAGTCATTCTCCAGCGACAAAGATGTTGTTTGCGATACATCAGATTCGGATTGTCCGTGCAAATATCCCTATTGTCTGCCGAGAGCAACGGTTCAAATTTCAAATCCAATGGCATTGTCTGCAAATCTACAGGATTACAATAATGCGAATCCGATAACTGTTTGCAGAACATTTCCAAATTGTGTTATTGATTACCTTGACGGAGAGCCTGCACAGCCTGAAACACAGCGAGTGCTTGTTACAATCGGTATTTTTACGATTACAAGGCTTGAAAGAGATGTACAGATTATGATTCCGTCCTATGATTTTTGTGTTCCCCGCAAGGAATGTCCGTCAGCGCCCGATGATCCGTGCGAAGTTTTCAGTAAAATTGATTTTCCAACAGACTCATTCTTCCCGCCGAACGCAATACACCGTGGCGACCGTGACTCTTCTCATACATCTTCTTTTAAATGCGGTTGTGAAAACTGATTATACAGAAAAACGGGGCTGATTTCAGTCCCGTTTTGTTATGCTATTTTGAAATCGTTTCATAAAGTAATTTTATTCCGCTTTCAATTTTTACATCTTTTATTCCCGAAAAGCTTAACACAATCATATTTTCGACTTTGTTGAATTGCATAGTTTTAATTAATGCGTCGTCAATTTTTTTTATAACAGAATCGTCAATCGTTTTATTCTTAAAAATCAGCGAAACATAAAGCGAAGTTTCGTTAAACACAATTTTAACGGAGGTTCCGAAATATTTCTTTATGTTTGAAAGCATAAGGTTGCTTTTTTCAAGATAAATTCTTCTTGCTTTTCTCAGATGAACATCAAGCTTACCGTTATTAATATACTTTGCAAGGGCAATTTGTTCTGTTTTTGACGCTGTCTGATTTGTGTATTTTTTAATTTTGTTGTATTCATCTGTGAGTTTTTGCGGAAGAACCATATAACTGATTCTGACAGAGGGAAGAAGTATCTTTGAAAAAGAGCCGAGATAAACCGTGTTTTCGGTATCATAATTCTGTACGCACGGCATAGGGTGCGTACTGTATCGAAGTTCACCGTTGTAATCGTCCTCAATAATCAAAACATTATTTTCTTTTGCCCATTTGATTATCTCAAGTCTGCGTGTAACAGGCATTGTAATGTTGCTGTTTACGGTAAAATTAGGATTTATAAGAATTATATCGGGCTTGATTTCTTCAAGTGAATCAATACAGGCTCCGTATTTATCACATCGGAAATATTTGATGTCATAACCGTGACTGTTGAACACATATTCACTCTGAATGTAGCTGTAATCCGCAAGTGCGATTTTCTTATTATTGCCGAGAAGTGAACAGAGTATGTGCAAAAGCGTCTGAGTACCTGCTCCGACGATAATATTTTCGTATGAGGTGTTTACACTCCGTGTGCCGAGGCTGTATTTTTGCAGAGCATTTCTCAGAATTTCTTCACCCTGTTCTTCACCGTAGGAAGTGAGCAGATAGTTTTGATTTAAAACCTCTTTAACATATTTTTTCCATTCGTTTATGTTGATTATACCGTCATCAATGCTTTTACTGCTGAAATCATATTCATAGTATCTTTTTGTTTTGTTGATATTTGAAGACATTTTATCGCTTTTTGACGGTGTACCGCTGAACTGTGCCTCAACATAATATCCGCTTCGTGGCCTGTTTGATATATATCCCTCTGCACACAACTGTTCATACGCTCCGTTGACAGTAGTTTTTGAAACATCAAGGTCGGTACTCAATCGTCTTATTGACGGAAGCTTTGTTCCTTTTTTCAGACTTCCCGTTTCAATTGATTTTCTGACCGACATATAAATCTGCCTGTAAAGCGGAGTTTTGTCTTTTTTATTGATAATTATAAAATCGTACAGCATAACATCACCTACCGTATTTTAACATTTTGAAAATATTATTGCAATATCAGTGTATTACGGTTGAAATTATTTCCGTTAAAATGTATAATTGTATGGTATGGCATAAAGTCACTGAAATGGCATAAAATACTAATTGCAGAGGGGATTTTACAATGAATGCTATGGCTGATAAATTTTTTGACAGTATAAAAGGGAAAAAAGTTACTTTTATCGGAATCGGTACAAGCAATCTTCCGCTTATAAAACTTTTTGTTGAAAAGGGTGCAAAAGTTACTGCTTGCGATAAGAAGAATTTTGAAGATTTGGGACAGAACGGTATTAAGGCTAAAGAGTACGGTGCAGAACTTTTACTCGGTGAAAATTATCTTTCCGAGATTGATGCCGATATCGTTTTCAGAAGTCCCGGCACACCTTTTTATAAGGATGAGCTTGTTGCACTTCGTAACAAGGGCGTTGTTCTTACATCCGAAATGGAAGTTTTCTTCGACCTTTGCCCGTGCAGGATTATTGCTGTGACAGGTTCTGACGGCAAAACAACCACAACAACGATTATTTCTGAATTTTTAAAGGCGGCAGGTCTTAATGTACACCTCGGAGGTAATATCGGCAAGCCGCTTCTTCCTGAGATTGAAAGCGTAAATGACGATGACTGTGCAGTAGTTGAGCTTTCAAGTTTTCAGCTTATCTCTATGAGAAAGAGTCCGGATATTGCCGTGGTAACAAACCTTGCTCCCAACCATCTTGATATACACAAGGATATGCAGGAGTACATTGATTCAAAGAAAAATATCATTCTTCATCAGAATGCTTTTTCAAAGGCTGTTCTCAACCTTGATAATGAGATTACAAACGGCTTTTCCGACAGCGTAAGAGGTCAGCTTGCAAAGTTCTCCGTAAAAGAAAATGTTTCAAACGGTGCTTTTCTTGACGGCGATACAATCTGCTATAATGACTACGGAAAAATTACCCGTATTATGAACATTCATGACATCAAAATTCCCGGTATGCATAATGTAGAAAATTATCTTGCCGCTATTTCAGCCGTATGGGGACTTGTTGATGCAGAAACAATGGTAGCTGTTGCAAAGACTTTTGGCGGTGTTGCTCACCGTGCAGAGTTTGTAAGAGAGGTTGACGGTGTTAAGTATTACAACGATTCAATTGCGTCAAGTCCTACAAGAACCGCACTCGGCACACTTTCGCTTTACAGCCGAAAAATTTGCATTATTGCAGGCGGATATGATAAGCATATTCCTTATGAGCCGCTCGGACCCGTAATCAACGATAAAGTAAAACTCCTTATTCTTCTCGGTGATACTGCCCCGAAAATTGAAAAAGCCGTTAAAGAGGCTTCAAACTATGATGCAGATGAAATTGAAATCGTCAATGTAACAAATATGGAAGAGGCTGTAGCTGTTGCCCGTGAGCGTTCAACAAAGGGGGATATTGTTTCGCTTTCACCCGCAAGTGCAAGCTTCGGACTTTACAAGAATTTTGAAGAAAGAGGTAATCACTTCAAGTCAATTGTCAACGCTTTGAAGTAAGATATACAATGAACACAAAAGAACTTATTTTTGAACTCTGTTGTGCAATGGGTGTGTCGGGCAGGGAAGAACCCGCTTTGTCTGTTGCCGAGAAGTTTTTATCGGATTACACTGATGACATAAAGATATCAAACGGCAGTCTTATGGCTGTTTGCGGTAACAAAAATTCAGATAAAACCATATTGCTTGACGCTCACATTGACCGCATAGGATTTATGGTTACCGAAATAAATGAAAACGGATTTGTAAAAGTTTCTCCGTGCGGAGGAATTGACGCAAGAACTCTTGCCGATACTCTGCTTTGTCTGCAGAACAATCCTGATGTAACAGGTGTTGTATGCTGTATGCCTCCTCATCTTTCCGACGGAAAAGAGGACAAGGCTATGCCAATCGACAAAATCTGGGTTGATTTCGGTCTGCCGTATGATGAAGTTAATAAACTCATTTCATTCGGTGATATGCTGACATTTGCCTCAAAGCCGGCAAATCTTTTGAACGGCAGAATTGTTGCGCCTTGCCTTGATAACAGATGCGGTGTTGCGTCACTTGTTAAGTGTGCAGAGTTATTGAAAGACAATGAAACAGATTATAAAGTAATTATCCTTTTAAGCTCTCAGGAAGAAACATTTGGCACAGGCGCTAAAACAGGTGCTTTTACAGTTGAAGCAGACGAGTCAATTGTTATTGATGTAAGCTTTGCATCTCAGCCGGATGTTTCAGGGTTCTATTCTTCGGTTGAACTCGACAAAGGACCAATGATTTGCATTTCTTCAATTCTCAACAAAGAAATGAGCAAATCGCTTGAAAGCGTTGCAAAGAATAAAAATATACCGTATCAGCTTGAACCGATAGCAGGCAGAACAGGTACAAATGCAGACCATATTTCAATCAGCGGAAAAGGTGTAAAAACTGCTGTTGTATCAATCCCACAGCGATATATGCATACACAGAATGAAGTTATTTCTGTAGCTGATGTTGACAATACGGCAAAGCTTATTGCCGAATACATTAAATGCGGAGGTGCTTTCAATGATTGACATAAAATTGCTTGAACAGCTTTGCCTTTGCAACGGTATTTCGGGTGATGAGGGGAATGTTCGCAATCTTATAATTAACGAGATTAAAGACTGTGCCGATGATATTAAAACAGATAATCTCGGCAACCTTATTGTGTTTAAAAAGGGAAAAAAGTCTGCAAAAAGCAAACTTATGGTGTCGGCACATATGGATGAAGTAGGTCTTATGGTAACGGATATAACATCTGACGGTTACCTTAAATTTGACGAGGTCGGAGGAATTGACAGAAGAGTTCTTCCCGGTAAGCGTGTATGTGTTGGCAAAAACGGCCTTAACGGTGTAATCGGTGTGAAACCGATTCATCTTACAAACGGTGATGAAAAAACTGCTGTTCCGAAAATGAATGATATGTACATTGATATCGGTGCCGAAAGCAGGGAAGATGCGCTTAAATATGTAAACTACGGTGATGGCATTAATTTTGAGGGCGACTTTAAGATTAACGGCAAAACTGTTGTTACAAAGGCACTTGACGACCGTTTTGGCTGCTATGTGCTTATTAATCTCATAAAATCCGAACCCGAATATGATATGTATTTTACATTTGTTGTTCAGGAAGAAGTGGGACTGCGTGGTGCAAGACCTGCGGCTTTTACGGTTAATCCTGATTTTGCTCTTGTTATTGAAAGCACAACTGCCGCTGATGTTGCGGAAGTTGATGCATCTCATCAGGTATGCAATTTGTCAAAAGGCGCAACGGTTACCGTAATGGATAGGGCGACAGTTTATGATAAAGAAATGATAAGTGCCGCTTTTGAACTTGCCGAAAAGAATAACATAGCTGTTCAGTATAAGAGAGCAGTTGCAGGCGGTAATGATTCGGGTGCAATTCATCAGAGCAGAGGCGGAGTGAGAACTCTTGCGGTATCACTTCCGTCAAGGTATATTCATGCTCCTTCAACTGCGGCAAACCTTGATGATTGCGAAAGCGTTTTAAAACTTGCAAAAGTATTGTCCGATTATATTACGGGCGGAAATTTAGCGAAAGGAAAGACGGTCTGAATGATAGTAACCGCCAATGAAAATTATATAAATGTAATTATGAACCTGTCGGCGGAAGATCCGTTTGCGTGCAGAATAATTTCTCAGTACAACAGTTACGATTCATCGCTTGCTTTTGTTGACTACTGGACGATAATTGACGATAAAACAGATGAATGTACAGGTGCAATTTCCCGATGCGGAACAAACTTCATTTTATTTCTCACAGATAAAACAAATCTTGAAGAAGTTTCGTCATTTATGCGTGTTGCGGGTGCGTCAAGTGCAATATGCAGCGGAGATTTTAACCTTAATTTATACGGCAGTAAATCCGTTTCAGGTGTTATTCTGAAAAAATCAGAACCGTTTGAAAATGTTGACGAAAGTATAAATTTTGATGTTCCCGATATTAAAGAGGTTTATAATCTCATCGTAAGCTGTGCCGATGAAAATTTTGTTCCGCCGCCGTTTGATGATTTTTATGTTGATGTGAATCACAAGCTTCGTCATAACGCAACGAGAATGTACGGAGTTTATGACGGTACAAAACTTGTTGCAATGGCTATGACCGTTGCCGAAAGCAGTAACGGTGCCGTGTTGGGGGCTGTATCGTGTCATCCCGACTACAGAAAGCACGGCTACGGTTCAACTGTTGTAAAGTACATATCCAACAGACTGATTGCCGAGAACAAGACCGTGTATCTTCACAGAGCCAAGAATGCAAATCAGTCGTTTTATAATAATCTCGGTTTTGAACAGTGCGGATCATGGCAGGAATATTATTTTGAAAGGTGATATATTTGAGTTTTTTTGATATAGATGAAAGAGTTATAAAAGCATCCGAAAAGGCAATGGAGCTTTGCAAGGACAAGCTTGCGGAGATTGACGATATTCAGGAATACAACCAGCAGAAGATGATAAAGGCTTTTCAGCTTGCAGATGTTCGTGAAAGTCACCTTTGGGGTTCTACAGGCTACGGATACGACGATGCGGGCAGAGAGGCTCTTGACAAGGTCTATGCCTATGTTTTTGATGCAGAAGACGCACTTGTCCGTCATAATTTCGTAAGCGGTACTCATGCCCTTACAGTTGCACTTTTCGGCGTTTTAAGACCGGGGGACACAATGCTTTCCGTAACAGGAATGCCGTATGATACAATCCGTTCTGCTATAGGCATTGAGGGTGACTATCCCGGTTCACTCAAGGACTTTTCAATCAATTTTGAAATGACCGAGCTTAATCCTGACGGAACGCTTGATTATGACAAAATCGCAAGTGACATTGCAGAAAAAAAGCCTAAAATGGTTTACATACAGCGTTCAAGAGGCTACAGCACAAGACCTACGCTCACATGGAGGGAAATCAAAAAGCTTTGTGAAATTTCAAAAGCCAATTCTCCTGAAAGTATTATTATGCTTGATAACTGTTACGGTGAATTTATTGACAAGGTTGAGCCTTTGTCGGTTGGTGTTGATATGATGGCAGGCTCTCTTATCAAGAATCCGGGTGGCGGTATTGCTCCTACAGGCGGATATATTGCAGGTAAGAAAGAACTTGTAGAGATGTGTGCCTACAGACTTACCACTCCCGGTACAGGCAAAGAAATCGGTGCTACCCTTAACGCAAACAGAGAACTTTTTATGGGTGCATACCATGCTCCTCATGTTACGGGTGAAGCACTTAAAACTGCAGTGTTTGCATCGGCACTTTTTGAAATTCTCGGTTATGAAACAAGTCCAAAGTACAATGATGCAAGAGGAGATATCATTCAGCTTATCATGCTCGGTAATGCAGAAAAGGTATGCCGTTTTTGCGAGGGTGTTCAGAGTGGTTCGGCTGTTGACAGCTTTGTATCTCCGATTCCGTCGGATATGCCGGGTTACGAAAGTCAGGTAGTTATGGCGGCAGGCGCATTTACTCTCGGTTCATCTATTGAACTTTCTGCAGACGCACCGTTGCGTGAACCGTATGCAGTATGGATGCAGGGAAGTCTTAACTTCCACAGCGGTAAGCTCGGTGTAATGCTTGCGGCAAGTAAGATTTTAAGAGATGAAAAATAATATAATATTGTTGCTTTGATTATAATAGCAAATAAAAAATCCCGCTTACAAAGGCGGGATTTTTGCTATGATTTTTTATTGCGTAAGTTTTTAAAAAAGTCGGTGAGAAGTTTTGAACACTCCTCCTGCATAATACCGCCGACTGATTCAGGCTTGAAATTGAACGGCATCTGGAACAGATTCGTAATTGTACCGCAAGCGCCGTTTTTTAAGTCGTATGCACCGAAATATACCTTTGGAATATGAGCGTTGATTATTGCACCTGCACACATAGGGCAAGGCTCAAGTGTTACATAAATTTCACAGTTCCACAATCTCCAACCGCCAAGCTTTTGACAGGCATTGTATATTGCGTCGGTTTCGGCATGAAGAAGAGCGTTCTTGCCTTGTTCACGGCGATTTCTTCCTGTGGCAACAATTTCATCATTTCTGACAATTACCGCACCGACGGGAACTTCGTTTTCCGCAGCGGCAATCTCAGCCTGTTCAATAGCCTTTTGCATGTAGTATAAAGTTTTATCCATTGTTAATTAATCCTAAATTTGTGATTGTAGTTATCAGAAAAAGTACAAGTGAAAGTATGATACCGGGATTCACAAGAAATGCAGTCATTTTCTCTTTTAAGCTAAGTTCACTTACAATTCCGTCTTTCTTATCAGACATTTTGAAAAAGTTCTTATCATTTTTGGCAAGTACGATATATGAAATGAAACCTGCAATACAGAAGAAAATAATCAGGCTGTAACTGATTATTGTTGCCGCATAATCGGAAACAATGTTTGCATCTCTTAAAATGCTCATGGAAACAGCATATAGGTTATTAAGAAAATGGATTGCAATTGACGGAAGAATGGAATTGAATTTGCAATCGACATACGCAAAAATAAGTCCGAGAATAAACGCAAACGGAATTTGTGATATATTCTGATGCATTGCACCGAACAAAATTGCAGAGCCTATAACTGCTGTTGTGTCACCAAACTTTCTCAGAGAACCCATAACTATTCCTCTGAAAGCAAATTCTTCGGCAAAAGCAGGGACGATTGCTGTTGAAATTATGTTCAGAACAATACTCAAAACACTTGAATCTCCGATTGTCAATCCCGAAGATGTGTTTTCAATTCCGAAAAGCGAGAAGTTGTCTGCGATAACACTCGTGGCAACATTTGCAATCATTGCACCTCCCATTCCGAGAAACATAATTGGTATCATACTTTTTTGTTTTACATATTTTGTACTGATAATATCATTTAAACTGTTTCTTGAAAGCTTTATATAAAAAAATGCAGGAACAACAACGGCAAATACGGAAATAAATATATCCATAAAGTAAGTCAGTATTGAATAATTGTCAGAATAAATATATTTTGCCGAACCAAAAGCCTTGAAAACTTCTACAACTATCATTGCGCTTACTGTCATTGTAAGCGAATACGCAAATACAAAAAAACCTAAACCGCTTGATCTTTGCTTGAGATTATCATACTGGAACTCTTTTTTGAAATTGCGGTTATAATTAAGGTTATTGTCGTAAAACGGCATATTATTACCCGAAAACTGGTTATTTATCAAATTATCACATCCTCAAAGCTATTCTAACATAGAGGCATATTATTTTCAAGGATTAAAACATCCGTATAAAGTATTTGCATGATTAAAATGATGTAATCCGACAAAAAGTAACTTAAAATACAGTATAATAAATTCACCCAAAATCAACGCCAAAGAAGAAAAACTGTTTGTATTTTCACACAAATTGATTCACCTCTATTTACAGCGTAGTAATTAAGGCAAAAAATTTAAAAATATAACTTGATTTTTCCTGATTTGTATTGTATAATATGTTTTGCATTTGCCGGTGTGATGGAATTGGCAGACGTAGCGGACTCAAAATCCGCCGGTAGCGATACCGTACCGGTTCAAGTCCGGTCACCGGCACCAAAAGGACATTAACTCATAGAGTTAGTGTCCTTTTTTAGTATAGTATATTTCGGAGGGCGATAATTATGGGCGGAATAAGTGTTATGCTTTTAATGGGAATGCTTTCGGCTATGTATGTGTTCTTTATAGCAGTAATTGCCGTGCTGATTATTTATTTTGCAGTAAGCTATGTTTTTGAGAGCATTGCGGCAATGGGTATGTGCAAGAACTTGTACTATAAGCACAGCGGTACAGCTTGGATTCCGTTTTATAATAAATATCTGCTCGGTAAAATTGCAGGGAATAAGGCTTTAGGCATAATTGAAGGTGTGCTGAATCTTTCAATTGCAACCGTTGCCGTTCTGTTTTTCTGCTTTGAACTGGAAATCGGTATCATCGGCTTGATTGCCCTGTTAGCTTGTGTCATTGCCTCATTTGTGATAGATGTAATTATCGCCGATAAAATATTCAAAAATCTTAACATCAGATATTCGGATGTTCTCACAGTAGTAAATGTCCTTACCTTCGGACTTTTTAGACCTATAATTCTTTTTATATTCAGAAATAAACAGAATACAGTCAGATTTTAATTTCAAAGGAGCAATACACGCCGTATTGTTCCTTTTCCTTTTGTAAAAATGCCCTGTTTAAGATTATTTTTGTTTCATAATTTTTCGATACAGGCAATTTTTTAAAAAATTCGTCAATTTTTTTATTTTTAATTCTCATACGGTTGCTTATTTTTGATTTATATATTATAATGTATCTTGTATTGTTTTTTAATTACGGCGCAAAGCCGCATCTTTATGGAGGATTTGATTATGGAAAAGAAAGAATTACTTTACGAAGGAAAAGCTAAAAAGGTATTTTCTACAGAAGATCCCGATCTCTGCATCGTTTCCTACAAGGATGACGCAACTGCATTCAACGGCGAGAAAAAGGGCACAATCGTTGGCAAGGGTGTTGTAAACAACCGTATGTCAAACTTTATGTTCAAGCTTCTTGAAAAGCATGGCATTGCAACAGACTTTGTTGAAGAGCTTAACGACAGAGATACAGTCCTCAAGAAGGTTGAAATTGTTCCTCTCGAGGTAATTTTAAGAAATAAAGCTGCCGGCAGTCTTTCAAAGCGTCTCGGTCTTCCCGAAGGCACACCGATGAAGACTCCTGTTCTTGAATTCTGCTATAAGAACGATGAACTCGGCGATCCTATGGTAAATGAATATCACATCCTCGCAGCTGGCTTTGCTACAAAGGAAGAAATCGACACAATCACAGAAATGGCTTTCAAGATTAATGAGATTATGATTGAATTCTTCAAGCAGTGCAAGGTTGATCTTATCGACTTCAAGATTGAGTTCGGCAGATATAAGGGCAAGATTCTCCTTGCTGACGAAATTTCTCCCGATACATGCCGTTTCTGGGATATGGATACTCAGGAAAAACTCGACAAAGACCGTTTCCGTCGTGACATGGGCGGTGTTGAAGAGGCTTATGCCGAAATGATGAAGCGTGTAGGTCTTGCATAATAACTACATTGTGAATTTTTGAATTAAGATATGTGAATTAAACTTTGGATAGTTATTTTGATTAATCGGATGGTGGCACCTTGGAATTTTCTTTCGATAATTTTGCAAAAGAAGGTCTGCACGAAGAGTGCGGAGTATTCGGCATATTCAGCGACGGCACAATTAACCCTGCATACGCTTGTTATAACGGCTTGCTTGCTCTCCAGCACAGAGGACAGGAAAGCTGCGGCATCGCTGTATCTGACGAAGGTGTAATTGATTATCACAAAGATATGGGCCTTGTTACCGAGGTCTTTAACAACAAAATTCTTGATTCTCTCAACGGACAAATGGCGGTTTCGCATGTCCGTTACTCGACTGCAGGCGGTTCTGTGCTGGAAAATGCACAACCGCTTGTTATGCGTTATGTAAAGGGTACGCTTTCAATTGCCCATAACGGCAACCTTACCAATGCACTTGAAATCCGCAGAAGTCTTGAACAGCGTGGCGCAATCTTTCAGACAACAATCGACAGCGAGGTTATCTGCTATGTAATTGCCCGTGAAAGACTTAAATGTCATTCTGTTGAAGATGCCGTCGCAAGAACGATGCAGGTAATTGAGGGAGCTTATTCGCTCCTTGTTATGAGCCCGAGAAAGCTTATTGCGGCTCGTGATCCTCACGGATTCAGACCGCTTTGTATGGGCAAGTACAACGATTCCTATGTTTTTGCAAGTGAAAGTGCGGCTCTTGATGCCTGCGGTGCAGAATTTGTCCGTGATGTTGAACCGGGCGAAATCGTAATTGTGGACCAAAACGGTGTCCGCAGTATGAAACCCGACTTTGGTGACAAGAAAAAGGCACTTTGCATTTTTGAGTATATTTACTTTGCCCGTTCAGACTCCTTTATTGACGGAGTAAGCGTTTATGAGGCAAGAAAGCAGGCAGGACGAATTCTTGCAAGGAAATACCCTGTTGAGGCTGATATGGTTGTCGGTGTTCCCGAATCGGGAATTGATGCCGCAATCGGTTACAGCGAAGAATCCGGAATTCCTTATGAAAAGGCTATTGTGAAGAACAGCTACATCGGCAGAACCTTCATAAAGCCAAGTCAGAAGGAACGAATGAAAAGCGTAAAAATTAAACTCAACCCGATTGCCGACAAAATCAAAGGCAAGAGAGTTGTTATTATTGATGACAGCATTGTGCGTGGTACAACTGTTGACCGAATTGTTACAATGCTCAAAGAGGCAGGCGCAAAAGAGGTACATATGCGTATCAGTTCACCTCCGTTTATGTGGCCGTGTTATTACGGTACAGACATTCCGTCGAGAGGAGAACTTATTGCCTGCAACCATACAATCGAAGAAATCACAAAGCTCAGCAAGGCTGATTCCCTCGGATACCTCCCTGTTGAGTCACTTCGTGAGATGATTCACAACGCTCCAGTAGGCTTTTGTGACGGTTGCTTTACGGGTAATTACCCCGCTCCTATCACAAAAGAAACCTTTAAGGGCAAGGAGCGCGGCGGAATGAACTTCGATGAAAACAATAAAAAGGACAACTAATTGAAAGGATGTAAATAATGGTAAAAGATACTTATGAATCACCCTTGTCAGCCCGTTATGCAAGCAAGGAAATGAAATACATTTTCTCGCCGGATAAAAAATTCAGAACATGGAGAAAACTCTGGATTGCTCTTGCAGAATCGGAAAAAGAACTCGGACTCCCAATTACACAGGAGCAGATTGACGAACTCAAGGCTCATGCTGATGACATCAACTATGAAGTTGCACAGGAAAGAGAGAAAATTGTTCGTCACGATGTAATGTCACATGTATATGCTTACGGTGTTCAGTGTCCGAATGCAAAGGGTATTATTCATCTCGGAGCAACCTCCTGCTATGTCGGTGATAACACAGATATCATCATTATGACAGAAGGACTCAAGCTTATCAGAAATAAGCTTATCACCGTTATCCGCAACCTTTCAAAGTTTGCCGATGAATACAAGGCTCTTCCAACCCTTGCATTCACTCATTTTCAGCCTGCACAGCCTACAACAGTAGGTAAGAGAGCGACTCTCTGGCTTCAGGAGCTCCTTATGGATCTTGAAGATGTTGAGTATCAGCTTTCAAAGGCTAAGCTTCTCGGTTCAAAGGGTACAACAGGTACACAGGCAAGTTTTCTTGAACTCTTTGACGGAGATCACGAAAAGTGCAAAATGCTTGACCGTAAGATTGCAGAAAAAATGGGCTACAAGGCTTGTTTCCCTGTATCAGGTCAGACATATTCAAGAAAGCTTGATTCACAGTTCCTCAATGTTCTTGCGGGAATTGCTCAGTCAGCCGCTAAATTCTCAAATGATATCAGACTTCTTCAGCACCTCAAAGAGGTTGAAGAGCCGTTTGAAAAGAATCAGATCGGTTCATCGGCTATGGCTTACAAGCGTAACCCAATGAGAAGTGAGCGTATAGGTTCACTTTCAAGATATGTTATGGTTGATGTTCTCAACGGTTACTTTACAACTGCCACACAGTGGTTTGAAAGAACACTTGATGACTCCGCCAACAAGCGTCTCAGCGTTCCGGAGGCATTCCTCGCAGTTGACGGTATCCTTTCACTTTATGCAAATGTTGCAGACGGTCTTGTTGTTTATCCAAAGGTTATTGAACAAAGACTCAGAAAAGAACTTCCGTTCATGGCAACAGAGAATATTATGATGGATGCAGTTAAAAAGCGTGGTGCTGACAGACAGCAGCTTCACGAGAAAATCCGTGAGCATTCAATGGCTGCGTCAAGAGTAGTTAAGGTTGAAGGCGGCGAAAATGATCTTCTCGAAAGAATTGCCGCAGATGAGGCATTCGGCGTTACTCTTGAAGAGCTTGAAAGGATTCTCAAGCCGGAAAACTACACAGGCAGAGCAAAAGAGCAGACAGAGGACTTCCTCAACGAGTGCATCAAGCCTGTTCTTGAAAAGTACGCAGATGTTGAGTCTGACAAGCCTGAAATTAATGTTTAATTAGACTGATTTAATCGAACCTTTGGTTCAAGTATATATTTTATTTATAGCAGACCATGCGTCTGTAAAAAGGAGTTTTGTAAAATGGTAAAAGCAATTGTAGGTGCCAACTGGGGCGACGAGGGCAAGGGTAAAATTACCGATGTTCTCGCAAACGACAGCGACATCGTAATTCGTTTTCAAGGCGGTGCAAATGCAGGACATACAATTGTCAACGATTACGGAAAATTTGCTCTTCACCAGCTTCCTTCGGGTGTTTTTCATCAGAATATCACCAATATAATCGGCAACGGTGTTGCTTTCAGCGTTGAAAACTTCGTTAAGGAAATGGCTCACCTCAAAGATCGCGGAGTTCCCGAGCCAAACATTATTATTTCTGACAGAGCACAAATTGTTATGCCTTACCATGTAGCATTTGACTGCTATGAGGAAGAGCGTCTCGGCAAAAATTCTTTCGGTTCAACAAAGAGTGGTATCGCTCCGTTCTATTCCGACAAGTATTCAAAAATCGGTTTCCAGATTAATGAACTTTATGATGATCCCGATTCACTCAGAGAGAAAATCAGACACGCTCTTGAAATCAAGAATGCAACTCTGAAAAACCTCTACAACAAGCCCGAAATCACAGAACAGGAAGTTTTTGACAAGCTAATGGAATATAAGGAACTTCTTGCTCCTTATGTCGGTGACGCATTCACTTTTGTTCATAATGCGCTCAAAGACGGAAAGAATATTCTTCTTGAAGGACAGCTCGGTTCACTCAAGGATACTGACTTCGGCATTTATCCTATGGTTACTTCATCCAATACAATCGCAGGTTACGGTGCTGTAGGCGCAGGTATTCCTCCGTATGAAATCAAAGAAATCATCACAGTTATTAAGGCTTATTCAAGTGCGGTAGGCGCAGGTGAATTTGTTTCTGAAATCTTTGGCGATGAGGCTGACGAACTTCGCAGAAGAGGCGGTGACGGCGGAGAATTCGGTGCAACAACAGGCAGACCGAGAAGAATGGGTTGGCTTGACCTCGTTGCAACACGCTACGGTTGTATGGTTCAGGGTGCAACACAGGTTGCGTTCACGGTTCTTGATGTTCTCGGATATCTTGATGAAATTCCTGTTTGTGTAGGTTATGAGCTTGACGGCAAGGAAATTGACTACTTCCCGTCAACAACAAAGCTTAAAAGATGCAAACCTATCCTCAAAAAGCTCAAGGGCTGGAAGTGTTCAATTTCAGGTATTACAGAATATGACAAGCTTCCTAAGGAATGCCGTGAATACATTGAATTTGCCGAAAAGGCTATCGGTGTGCCGATTACAATGGTTTCAAACGGTCCTTCCAGAAACGATATTATTTACAGATAATTAAAATATTAATTGAATACCGCACAAACTCTGTGCGGTATTCTTTAAATTTGAAAGGAATTTTACTATGAGCAATGCTACAAAAGAAACTGTCATTGTTCTTGATTTCGGCGGTCAGTACAATCAGCTGATTGCAAGAAGAGTTCGTGAGTGCAATGTGTATTGCGAAATTCTTCCTTATACCGTTGATATTCAGAAAATCAAAGACATTAACCCAAAAGGTATTATCTTCACAGGCGGTCCTAACAGCGTTTATGACGAGTCATCACCGCACTATACTCCTGAAATTTTTGAACTCGGAATCCCGATTCTCGGCATTTGCTACGGTTGTCAGCTTATGGCATACACGCTCGGAGGCAATGTTGTTTCGGCTACAGACAATTCATCAAGTGAGTACGGCAAGACAGTTACAAGATATAATAACAATGATATACTCTTTAAATCCGTAAAGAGTGAAGGAATTTCATGGATGAGTCACCGTGACTATATCAATGAAGCTCCCGAAGGATTCAGCATTACAGCTACAACGGATGTATGTCCCGTAGCCGCAATGTCATGTCCTGAAAAAAAGTTTTACGGTGTTCAGTTCCATCCTGAAGTTAACCATACAGATAACGGTAAAGATATGCTCCGTTCATTCCTTTACGATGTTTGCGAATGTAAGGGTGAGTGGAAAATGGAAAGCTTCATCGACACAACTGTTGCACAGCTTAAAGAGCAGATTGGTGATAAGGGTGTAGTTCTCGGACTTTCGGGCGGTGTAGATTCATCTGTTGCCGCAGCACTTCTCAGTAAGGCAGTCGGTAAACAACTTACCTGCGTTTTCGTTGATCAGGGACTTATGAGAAAAGACGAGGGCGACTTTGTAGAGCAGACCTTTACAAAGCTTTTTGATATGAACTTTGTCCGCATTAATTGTCAGGAAGAGTTCCTTGCAAAGCTTAAAGGTGTTGAAGAACCCGAAGAAAAGCGCCACATCATCGGCACAGAATTCTATAAGGTGTTCTGGAACAAAATCCGTGAAAGCTACGGTGAGGGTTACTTTGCACAGGGTACAATTTATCCCGACCGTATCGAAAGCGGTAAAGGCGATGCCGCAAAAATCAAAACACATCACAATCAGGTTGGTATCCCGGAAGATATCGACTTTGCAGGTGTAATTGAACCGCTTAAAGACCTCTTCAAGGATGAGGTAAGAGTAGTAGGTGAGAAGCTTGGACTTCCGCACGACCTCGTATGGCGTCAGCCGTTCCCGGGTCCGGGACTCGGTGTGCGAGTAATCGGAGAAGTTACAGCCGAAAAGGTTCGTATTCTTCAGGAAGCCGATGCAATTCTTCGTGATGAAATGGATAAGTGCGGTTACGCAGATAAAATGAGCCAGTTCTTCGCAGTCCTCCCGGGTGTAAAAACCGTTGGCGTTATGGGTGACGCAAGAACATATGACGAACTCATCGCCCTCCGTGCCGTTACAACCGATGACTTTATGACAGCCGACTGGGCAAAAATACCCTACGAAATCCTAGGCAGAGTCTCCAACCGCATCATAAATGAAGTAGAACATGTAAATAGAGTAGTCTATGATATAACAAGTAAACCCCCCGGAACAGTAGAGTGGGAATAATACCAAGAGTGCTGTAAACCCGCATAAACACAGGGTTTTCAGCTATCAAATTCCCGATTTGATAGCAAAATGATAGCAAACCGTAAAACGCCATTATTTTAAGTGTTCTATCGGTTTGCAGGTACGATTATCTTAATACTATAAAAGGCATTACTGACTTTTGCAGTCGGTAATGCCTTTTTTGCGTTTATTTGCTTATTTGTTTTGACTTAAAAAGTTTTCTAGTGCTTTGATTTTTTCGTCAATACCCTTCATACGGTCACTTATGCCGTTTTGACAGATGATTTGTTGTGTTTTTAGTATTTCTTTTATCAATTCTTTTTCACATTGTTTTCGTTTTTGTTGCTCATCTATTTGACGGTATAATTCGAATTTTAATGTTATTTTTGGATTAACAATGGATTTCTCGTTAAAACCAAAATAAGCGGGATTTTTCTTAAATTCAAATAAATGAGTTGCGCAACGGACTAACACAAAAACAGATTCGCCAATGTATAAAGGTGCGATATCACCATTTGCATTGATAACACTTACTTTATACACACCTGCTCCAATTGCTTCTATGAAATTGCTTGAAAAGAAATCAATTTTAGTTTGTATTTTCATAAGTAACACCTTTATTCAATATTGATTGCAGGATAGTTATAACGCCAACGGTCGTATTCCTCTTTTGTGATTTCTCCGTTCTTAAGTTTTTCGGCTTGCTCCTGCCAAGCGGAAAACATATCGAACAATTTAAGATAGTTTGTTCCCATACCCTTATCAAGGCGTATGCAAAGCTCGTCATCAAGTTTATCAATACGGAAACCGTATAAATCTTCAAGGGTAAACAAGGTATGCATTAAGCCGTTATAGCTGTCAATATCGGGTACGGTTAACGCACTTGTTGATACTCCGAACACTTCTGCAAGGCTGTTAGTCAGATCTGCTTTCGGCGTTCTTGAGCCGGATTCATACTGCGCCATACGAATATCCGCAGTTTTCTCCGGAAAACCAACCTGCATACCAAGATATTTTTGAGTCATACCTCTTAAATTTCTGAAAAAGCGAATTCTTTCACCGATAGCCATAAAAATGCTCCTCTCGTTATTCTAAAATAGAGTATAGCATAATAAGTTAAGCGTTGTCAAGACAACCAAAGCAAAAATAGTAAATATTTTCTCGAAAGCCACTTGACTTTACGAAATTTGTTTAGTATAATAGTTAAGCAAATAGCGTTAAGTCTATTTCTAACAACTGAATAACCGTCATATGTCACGGTAATGGCATATCCGCTCGGGCAAATCGGAATGCGGTCAGAAAGTTCTCCGACACTAAATAAATATGAAAATATAAAAATGAAAGGATGATGTTAATGTCTAACAAAATGTTTATGCGTGTTGAGGATGTGGCAGAAGAAATGGGCGTTTCCGTTTCTTACGCTTACAAACTTATACGCAAATTAAATAAAGAATTGCAGTCAACCGGGTGTATTACAATTCCCGGCAGAATTGACCGTAAATTCTTTCACGAAAAATTTTACTCAACCAAAACAATTGAAAGGAGCGATTAAAATGGGAGCATTTAAAAATGAAAAAAACGGAACTTGGTATGTGCAGTTCCGTTACACAGACTGGCAAGGCTTGCGACAGCAAAAATTAAAGCGTGGCTTTGCCACCAAACGAGAGGCACAGGAGTGGGAACGAGCATTCCTGACCGAAAAGAAAGCCGATGTCACTATGCCATTTAAGACTTTTACGGAATTGTACGAAAAAGATGTTCGACCGAAGTTAAAGGAAAACACTTGGCTTACCAAAGAACATATTATTAAAACTAAAATATTGCCGTATTTTGAGCATAAGCGATTATGTGATATATCGGCAAAAGATGTAATCGCTTGGCAAAATGAGATTAGAAAAATGACTAATTCAAGCGGAGAGCCGCTTTCTCAAGGGTATTTAAAGACGATTCACAATCAATTGAGCGCATTGTTTAATCACGCAATCAAGATTTACGGTTTAAGATTAAATCCTGCCTCTACGGTCGGTAATATGGGTAAGGAAGAACGCAAGGAAATGAGTTATTGGACTGTGGAGGAGTACAGTAAGTTCTCTGATGAAATGATGGACAAGCCTATTTCATATTATGCGTTTCAAATGCTTTATTGGACAGGTATTCGTGTAGGCGAGTTGCTTGCATTAACTGCCGGTGATTTTGACTTTAAAAACAATATGCTTACAATCAACAAATCTTATCAAAGATTGCACGGAGAAGATGTTATCACTACCCCGAAAACGGAGAAAAGCAATCGAACAATAAAAATGCCGCAGTTTTTATGTGATGAAATGCAAGAATACTTGAAAATGTTTTATTCACCGAATAACAGCGACAGGATATTTCCTATTTCAAAAAGCTATCTTCATCACGAAATGGACAGAGGTTCAAAAGCCGCAGGGGTAAAGCGTATTCGTATTCACGATTTAAGACATTCGCATGTTTCGCTTTTAATAAATCAAGGCTATCAAGCCGCTGCTATTGCGGATAGAGTAGGTCACGAAACCGTAGAAATTACCGACAGATATACACATATATATCCGTCAAAACAAAATGAAATGGCAAATACGCTTGATGAATTATGGAAGGAGAGAAAGTAATATGTCACTAAAAAACAGAGATGAACATAACCGTTGGAGAAACAAGACTGTGGCTTTTAGAGTTTCGCCCGAAGAGTGGAAACAGATTGAACGCTATGTTCAGCTTTCGGGTTTAACCAAACAGGACTATATTACAAGGCGACTTATAAACAAAGAGGTTGTAGTTCAAGGCAATCCGAGAGTATATAAGGCTTTGCGTAATAATATTGCAGATGTACTTACGGAATTACAGAGGATTGAAAACGGCGGTGAAGTCAATGACGAATTACTAGACTTAATCAAAATGATTGCCGATATTCTCGGTGGATTAAAGGAGGTATTAGAATGACAGAAAAAGAAAAGACCGCTCCGGTTGTATCTGTTGGCGCAGATACGGAGCAGTCACTAAATGTATGTAATGATAGTATAACCGATTTTAATGAGGATGGCAAGAGCTTAGATGATTATCTTGAGGAAATGCAAAAAGAATTTTTGCAACAGCTCGATCCATCACATTTGAAAACGATTTCTATGCGTGAGTTATATAACACGGTGTATCAAAGCAAACCGCCATTGATTGACGGCTTGCTTTACCCCAGAACATATATTTTTGCAGGAGCTCCGAAACTTGGCAAAAGTTTTCTTATGGCACAGCTTGCTTACCATATCAGCACAGGCACACCGCTTTGGAATTTTGATGTAAAAAAAGGAACTGTCCTATACCTTGCTCTCGAAGACGACTACCACAGATTGCAGGAAAGATTGTACCGAATGTTCGGAACGGAAAGTGCGGATAATTTGTACTTTTCTGTTTCGGCAGGTCAACTTGGAAATGGACTTGACGAACAGCTTACAAGATTTATGACCGAACACATCGATACAAAATTGATTATCATAGACACACTTCAAAAGGTGCGTGAAATGGGCGGGGACAATTACAGCTACGCAAATGATTATGAGATTATCACGAGACTTAAAAAGTTTGCAGACAGTTACGGAATATGTTTGCTACTTGTTCACCATACACGCAAGCAAAACTCCGATGATAAGTTTGATATGATTTCGGGTACAAACGGATTGCTTGGTGCCGCCGACGGTGGCTTTATTTTACGGAAAGAAAAGCGTACAAGTAATTCGGCAACACTTGAAGTTTCAGGCAGAGATCAGCCCGACCAAAAGATTTATCTTAATCGCAATCCCGAAACTCTTGTGTGGGAACTTGAAAAAATCGAAACGGAACTTTGGAAGTTACCACCTGAACCATTGCTTGAAAATATAGCCGGCAAAATTACAAATGAAAACCCCGAATGGTATGGCAGTCCGACAGAGCTTGTTGAATTTCTCGGTGCTGATATGAAAGCAAATGCATTGACTATGAAGTTGAATATCAATGCTGGGCGTTTGTTTAACGAGTATGGAATAAGTTATCAAAACAAACGCTGTCACGATGGGCGTAAAGTCAGTTTGACTTATGAACAGCGTGACGATGTGTGACGGTTGTGTCGCTGTTTTAGGCGGTGGCAAAATTACCGTCACTATCGACGCAGACCGACACAGCGAAAGTTTTTGCAGGGTGCAGGTGGCTTTTTTCAAAAAGCCTCTCCTGCCCCTCGGAGAGCGCAAAACCTGCTTGCAGGTTGCATTTTTGATAGCTCCGCTGTCAAAAGTGCTTTTGCGTTACTCTTGACAAGAGTAACAGAACCGAGAATGAGTAAGTTTATGAGATTGGAGGTGTATATAATGCAAAGAACGATAAGTGCAATGGTAGGTAAAGGCTCGGTCAATCACAACAGCCGCAAGTTCAAGGCTGAAAATGTTGACGGGATCAGAACGCATTTGAACATTGATTACTGTAACGAGCCGATAAAGAAAATCTATCACGAATTGTTTGATGAAGCACTAAAAAGATACAACGAAAAACAGACAAGAGCCGACCGCAGAATAGAAAACTACTATGAGAAAATCAGAAACTCAAAGCAAGAAAAGCCGTTTCACGAACTGATTTTACAGATTGGCGATAAGGAAAATATGAGCGCCGAAAGCGAAAACGGACAGCTTGCACGGCAGGTTTTAGATGAGTATTATCGGGGATTTCAAGAGCGAAATCCCAACCTAAAAGTGTTCTCTGCTCATCTGCATATGGACGAGGCAACGCCCCATTTGCATATTGATTTTGTTCCGTTCACAACCGGCAGCAACCGTGGACTTGACACGAGAGTATCACTTAAACAAGCGTTAGCCGCACAAGGTTTCAAAGGCGGAACTCGTGGAGATACCGAATGGAATCAATGGGTGAGCGCAGAAAAATCCGCACTCGCATTCGTTATGGAACGACACGGAATTGAGTGGGAACACAAAGGAACGCACGAAAAACATTTGTCTGTTCTTGATTATAAAAAGCAAGAAAGAACAGCAGAACTTGAACAATTGGGTGCTAAAATCGAAGAAAAGCAAGACGAATTTAATGTGTTATCCGAGCGAGTGTTAAACTATGATGATGGTTTGGAAAAATTAAGGAATGTGGAAGAAATGCTCGATAATGCCCCCGAATATCAGCTCTCCGAGCCGCAAGGCTTTATGTCCGCAAAAGCGTATAAAACTAAAATTGCAGAGCCGCTTATTCAAAAATTAAAAGCGTTAGTCAAGACGGCATTGGCTCGTTGCTTTGAGGGTTGGGACGGTTATCATAGGTTAAACATCACAAACGGCAACCTCTATCGTGAGAACGAAATGTTGTCGAAAATCAACAGCAAACTAAAAAGCGAAAACGAAAATCTGCGTTCAGAGGTCAAGGATTACAAGCTTTTGCGTAAAGTTTTCGGTCATAAACAGATTGATGAGTTGCTTGAACAGGCAAGAAATATTAAATGTCGTAAGCGTGAAAATCCACGCTCAAGATAAATAAATTTTTGGAGGTAAAACAAATGGCAAAGACAATTTTTGAAAAAGCAGGCGGTACTTACACACAGGTGGGCGACTATATATTGCCCGATTTATTACCGGCGGAAGAAGAAAAGGAAGCGAATATCGGTATTTGGGCAATGCAGCACAAACGATATTTGAAGCAACACCATAAAGTGCTATATTATAATTTGCTGACAAGCGGTAAGCTCAATTCATATCTTGCAGACATTGAACAGCAGGCGCAAAATCTTTTTTCTCGGCTGGTAAAAGACCTTGCCGAAAAAGAAAATGTAACCGATGAACTCAAATCAACCGATATGATGTTGTGGGTGCAAAAGATGAATAATATCCGTAATCGTGCAACGGAAAAAGTAAATACAGAACTGATTTACACGGTATAAACATAGCGACGGCAGGGAGCAATCCCTGCCGATTTTTGTTGCTTAAAAACAGTTGACTTATTTGCGGATTAAACATATAATTAAACTGTATAAAATAAATATAGTCTGCGGTATGTGCAATTTAATATCGAGGGTACATTATGATTACAGATAAAATTGGTAATAGAATACGAGAGTTAAGAAGTCATACCGGATTGAGTCAAGAAAAATTTGCTCAAAAAATAGGTATGGACAGAACTTATTTTGCAAGCGTTGAACTCTCCGAGTTTTTTAAAGATATTTGAATCCAGTCCGATTTAATGGACGATATTTAATTTATAATTAAGTTAGAATAAATCAGCGGAGGAATTACAATGAGTGCAACTGAAACAACATACAAAACCTCATTGATAAACAATTGACGTTACTTAGGCAATAAATGTATGAAAGACAATTTTAGCAAGACATTATATGTTATAAAATGGAACAGTGATCATCAAACTATAATTACCAGCGGCTGGCAAATTAACGCTATAAGGCATAGTGAAAAAAAGTGGTATAATGGTGAATCACAGATGAGGGTTTTACGAAAAGCCACTGACGAAGATTTTGAAAAGATGGAAGTGATACTATAAATGGAAAAAACAACATATCTTTCATCAATTATATCAGCACTTAACAAATTAAACGGTATGGGATCGTTAAATGAAATATATGATGTTATTGAGAAGGAAGGACGATTGAGTTATATTTTTTCCAACCCTAATTGGAAAGATAATGTAAGGGCGACAATACAAAGACATTGTATCCAGACGAAATCTTACAGAGGAAGCGAAGATTTATTTCGCTCAGTATATGGATTGGGTGAGGGTTACTGGAAATTCAAAAATTTTGATTCTTCAGAATATGATAATCCTATAATCAATCGACAACTGAAAATGATTGCAAATTTAGATATTTCAAATACAGAAAAAGAAATGATAATAAAATCTAGAATTGGTCAAGGAATCTTCAGAGATAGGATAATACAAAAATATGAGCATTGTATAATCACCGGAATTAATGATAACCGTTTGTTATTAGCAAGCCATATTAAGCCTTGGCGTTCAGCTTCAAATTACGAACGATTAAGTTCGGAAAACGGACTATTATTATCCCCATTATATGATAAGCTTTTTGATATTGGGTTAATTACTTTTGATGATAATATGAAGATTCTGATATCTAATAAACTAAGTTGTGAAAATGTTTCTAGAATCAATATTGACACAAATAAGATATATGTTAATAACCCTTCAAACGAAATGATGGTTAATATGAGATACCATAGACAAAATATATTTGTAGAATAGTTATATTGAAAATGCGTCTCAACATAAATGTTATTTCTGATTTCCGTAGCAAAAAACAACGCCGTTTTATGATCCACAAGACTATTCAAAGTCTATAGCAGGAATGAAAATAATTCCTTTGGAGACATCTGAATTAAAGAAAATAGTTTCCAACAGAAAAACATATAAGGAACTGTATTCTTTATTTGAAACAGCATTTAATTCGAATTTACCACCACACGAGTGGTATAATATTAAAATAAATAACAGTTTAAAAATACAATAAAAATTATGAGGTATATGAAATGGCCGATAAACAACTTACAAATAGTCAAATATTAATCAAAGAATGTGTTGCTCAAAGTTTTAGAGACTCTGACGAATATGATGACGAAGCTTCTTTTTTTGAGTACTTTTCTTCATCACAGATATTAAAAGATTATGATTTGAGTGATGATGAAATTGAAAATGGAATTGTTGGATCAAGTGGAGATGGAGGATGTGATAGTATTTACATCTTTTTGAACAAAAATCTTGTATTACCAGACCAAATAGATTCTATCATACCATCAAAAGAATCAAAGGTCGAAATGGTAATAATTCAATCAAAAAGAGAAACTTCATTTAAAGAAAGTGCTATACAAAAATGGAAAGATGTTTCAAATAATTTATTGTCTTTATCTAATTCTCTAAGTGATTTTACGACTCGATATAATGATGATGTAAGAGAATCATTTGGCTTTTTTAGAGATTTATACACAAAACTATTAAGGAGTAGAGTTAAACTTGAATTTAAATATATTTATGTATCATATGCGGAAGAATTGCACCCAAATGTTAAGCAACAAGCAGAAGAATTAAAGGGATTAGTATGTAAACTGTTTCCTAATGCTAAAGTGAATATAGAGTTTGTTGGAGCAGCAGAGTTATACGATAAGTATAATACACCAGCAGAAACGATAGTAAATTTACCTTTAGCTGAAGTCCCAATTGCATTAGGTAAAAACAAAAATTATGTTGGACTCGTGTCACTCAAAGATTATTATCGTTTTATTGTTTCAGAAGATAACATTTTAAGAAGAAAATTTTTCGAAGCGAATGTACGTGATTACCAAGGAAGGAATAACGTTAATTCGAGTATAAGAGAAACATTGGAAACTGGTCAATCAGAGGACTTTTGGTGGCTGAATAACGGTATTACAATTCTTACTTCTGAAGCAATGTTAGTAAATAACAGGGAGTTACAACTCACAAATCCTGAAATTGTAAACGGCTTACAAACCTCAAATGAAATATATTTGTATTTTAAAAATAATTTAAATTTGCTTGATTCTGAAACAAGAAATGTATTAGTTAGAATTATAGTTCCCGATAGTGAGGAGTCTCGAGATAATATTATTTTTGCAACTAATAATCAAACAAATATTCCAAAAGCATCGCTTAGAGTCACAGATCCAATTCACCTTCAAATTGAACTGTATTTGAAAGGAAGAGGTTTGTTTTATGATCGTAGGAAAAACTACTACAAAAATCAAGGAAAGAAACCAAGCGAAATTATTGGAGTTTCGTTTTTGGGTCAATGCTTAATCACTTTGTTTTTAAAAAAACCTGATTATGCAAGAGCCCGTCCTTCAACTATACTTACTGATGACGATTCATATAATAAACTGTATATTGAAAATCAAGATTTGGATGTATTTTATCGCTGTGCTGTATTGGGTAAAAAAGTACAAAAAAATTTAAAAAGAACTATTCAATATACTTCAGCAGAAAAAAGTGATATTTTATTTTACTTATTATATGGCGTTGTTGCTAATAGTATAAAGAAAAACAATATTACAATAGCGGATATTAAACACCTTGATATTGACAGCATAACGGATGATGTCATCTCTGAAGTCAAAGATAAAATTTATAATATATATAAAGAAAATGGTGGAAATGGACGTGTAGCAAAGAGTTCAGAATTTGTCAATAAAGTAGATGAAGTATTAGAATTAGCGTAATCATTTTTATCCTTTTATTACCTAAATAGAACGGAGAACTTGATAGCATCCAAGTGATAGCTATTTGATAGCAAAAGCAGGAATACCTCATAGAACTGAGATAATCTGTACCAAATTAAAGCACATCAAGTCAAAACTCCTAAGCAAAAACAGTTAAAGCCTGTTTTATACTTAGGAGTGGGAATAAATTCACATGTTATTGTGCAATACCCATTATCCTGTAATGTGTAAATTTTAATATCTTTGAGCGACCTTTAAGAGCAATCTTTTAGGTCGTTTTTTCTATGCCCAAAAGTCCAGTGTTTATCGGGCTTTTGGCAATAAAACCGTAGTTTTATTCGGAATTTAAAAAATACAGATAGGGGATAACAAAAATTACCCCAAAGAGAGTAGAGGGATTTGCACAATAACAGGACTAAAATGCCGAAAGCCTGTATTTATGCGGGTTTCCGGCATTTATTTAAACAGTTGCAGGAGGCTTTGCTGTACAAATATTTATATTTTGATACCTAAACCGTAGGTGACTTAAAAAACGCCGCTAATTTCTGCGCCGTTTTTATCATATACTGAACCTCCAATATGTACAGCGCTTTTTTGCAAGACCTGCATATCCACGCATAATGACAGATACGCTGTTAAAGGAAAAATCTGTGAATAAATTTTGTCTGTTAATGCTGACAGATTTATGATACAATAGTGCTGTTAGTTTGAATTGAAAAGTGGGTAGAAATATAAAAAATGAGGAAACTGAATTTTACAAAAGTACTTAAAAACGCATTACCGTATGTATTAACGCTTATACTTGTCGGTATAATGACTTTTGTTGCGGAAATATTGGGTGAGGGGGAGATAATCTTTCCTGAAATAACGGCACTTGCAATTGGCTATATGGTTACACAAAAGCAAGGTTGGAAAGTAAATGACAGCCGAATGATTGCGTTAATTGCGATTTGCGCTGTTGCGGGTGTGCTGACAGTCCGATACATAAAAGTCGGGCTTTATCTTGAAATATTGATTGCATTTGTATTTGCACAAATTCTCTTTATGCTTTCGGGAACAACATTTGCACCGATGATTTCGGCAATTGTGTTGCCCGTTATGATGCAGACCGAGAGCTTTATATACCCGATTGCCGCATTTTTGCTGACAATTGCGGTTGTATTATTCCGTAGATTTCTTTTGAAAGTTAAAATAAGAGATAAAGAGGATTTTCAGTCGGTAAACCTGCATGCAAAGAGCGATGTGATTGACACAGCCGTAAGAACAATCTGTGTTGCCGTTGTGGGATTCTTCGCAATTTGGTCGGGCTTTAAATTTGCAATTGCACCGCCGTTGCTTGTGGCGTTTACGGAATTTTCCCGTCCGAAAAATAAGGCTCGCAACAAGCCGGTAAAGACGGTTTTGCTGATAACAGTCTGTGCATTTGTCGGAGCGGTTTCAAGATATGTGCTGAATATGACTCTCGGATTGCCGTTGACAGTTGCCGTATTAACAGCCACGGCGATAATGCTTGTAATTGTTTACTGCACAAAAATGTATATTCCGCCTGCCGGAGCATTGACAATTTTGAGTATGATTATTCCTAGTGAAAGCGTACTTTTGTACCCGTTGCAGATACTTGTCGGAACTGCGGTAATAATGCTGATTTCACGGCTTTTGTTTATGAAACGGCAAAATTAAAATAATCTTAATTTAGTTATATTATTCTATAGAGGAAATTAAATGGATATATTTATTACAATTTTAGTTACATTTTTTGCAGGAATGGGCGCAGGTCTCGGAACAGGTTTTGCAGGAATGAGTGCGGCGGCTGTAATAAGTCCGATGCTCATAACTTTTCTTAATATGGATCCGTATATGGCAGTCGGAATCGCACTTTCGTCCGATGTTTTGGCGAGTGCAGTTTCGGCTTATACATACCATAAAAATAAAAATCTCGATGTCAGAAACGGCTTGATTATGATGGCGAGTGTGCTTGCGTTTACGATTGTCGGCAGTTATGTTGCAAGCATTGTTCCATCAGCTACAATGGGCGGATTTTCCGTGTTTATGACATTTTTGCTCGGCATAAAATTTATCATCCGTCCCGTTATGACAACTAAAGAAGCTATGCTCGGTGTGTCGGAAAAAAAGAGGGCAATCCAGTCTGTAATCTGCGGAATATTAATCGGCTTTATCTGCGGATTTATAGGTGCGGGCGGAGGAATGATGATGCTTTTGATTTTGACGACCGTGCTGAATTATGAATTGAAAACCGCTGTCGGCACAAGCGTATTCATTATGACATTCACCGCCCTGACAGGCGCAGCTTCGCACTTTATGATTGGTGGCACACCCGATTGGTTTGTGTTCATTCTCTGCATAGCGTTCACCCTTATATGGGCGAGAATTGCCGCCGTCTTTGCAAACAAAGCTAAGCCCAAAACCCTGAACCGTGCAACAGGCATTGTCCTCGTGGTGTTAGGTGTTGTTATTATGGGATTTAAGCTTTTAGCAAAATAAAAATTGACAGTTTAAAATTTAAAATTCAGGTCGGGCAATAGATTTGTAAAATGCAAAAATTTCTATTGCCCGATTTTTCAACGGTTATGTTGGGGCTAATCGAGTAGGGTGAAACAAGTGGTTGCTTTGAACAATATTCGGGGGAAGTATGCTTTTTTTAAAATTGCATTATTATTTCACAAAAAATAAAGGAGCTGCGAAGAACGAAGTCTTAAACTTCATTTCTTCACAGCTCCTTAAATTTTCGTGTCAGATGTGCTGTGCTCAGTTTATTCCCATAAGCTCCATAACTTCAATAAGTTGTTTTCCAGCATTATCGGAGGTCACAACCTTGCTATCTGTTATGACACGACCGACCGATTTGCCTTTATGAATAAATCCTGAAACCACCCTGTGAATATGAAAATAGGGGAGTAGCATCGGGGTTCATCACGATTTTTTGTGGGATGGTGAACGGACAGAAGGAATAGAAAGATAGCGAATCAAGGTAAAGAAGTCATCATCACGATAACTGTAGCCGATTTGTTTAGCGACCTTGATCTTGTCTTTTGAGTAGGGGTGCTAAATGAATTTTTAGTTATTATAATTCATTAAAGGAATTATAATCTTCCGACTTAATCTATCATTTGTGGAGTTGTAATTATAATTTATCATAGCATACAATCGTATGATAACGATAATAATTATAAACTTTTAGGTTTTGCACATGAGTTGCGAACTTTTATTGGACAAGGCAGATAGACACGCATAGGAGAATAATAATCGGTGCTTTTAGGTTTCATCAGATTCAAAATAAACCTAATGCCGTAAATGCCCATTGCATATACAGGTGCGTTTACCGTAGTAAGCGGAGGGTTTGTATATCCCGAAAGCTCCGTGTTATCAAATCCCATAACAGAAATATCCTCAGGAATTTTGTAACCGTTTTCTTGCAGAGCTCTCATTGCACCGATTGCAATATGATCGCTTGCCGCAAAAATAGCTGTGGGGAGATTCCCTTTGCTGATCATTTCTGACATCATTTTATAACCGGATGATGTTGAAAATTTGTCCTGTATAATAAACCCATCATATTTAATGTTTAGTTCATCGCAAATGTCTGTGAAAGTGTTGAGTCGTTTATCAGGAAATATCGTTCCGTCCTCAAGCTGTTCAATGCCTCCGATAAAGCCAACTGTTCTATGGCCTAAATCATATAGATATTTAATTGCATCGGACACTGCCTGACGAAAGTCGAGCGATACGGATGTGATTTCAATATTCTCAACGGTCATATCAAGAAAAACAATTTTATTATTCAAAGAATGCAGTAATTTTATTTCTTGTTTACTAAACTTTCCGAGGCAGATTATGCCATCAACATCAGAAAGTACATTCTGATAGTCATTGTCTGTTTTAAATGTTCGTACAATACTTATATTATTTTTTGAACAGTAGTCCTCGATACCCTGTCTCATCAAAAAGTAATAATTATCTTCAATTTCCTGTTTGGAAGAGAACCATTGTAGAATTCCAATGCGACATGAAGGTGCTGATGTAACCCTTTTTTTCTTTACATAATTAAGTTCTTTAGCTGCTGCAAATATTTTTTGCTTTGTTTCAAGCGAGGTGCTGAGGGTAGTGTCGTTATTAAGCACTCTTGAAACAGTAGCTACTGATACATTTGCCTTTTTGGCAACATCTCTGATTGTAGCCAATTTAATCACCTCACTACCATTATAGTGAAATATTACTAAAAAATCAAGTCGTGTTTAGTGAAAAACAGAGAAAGCAAAAATGTTTACCAAAAACTATTGACAGTTTACGAAACAAAACATATAATTTAGTTAACATAAAAGTAAAAGAGACATTATTATTAAATAATAACGAAATCTTTTGTGCAGGTTGTCACGGCGTTTCATTTAAAATTAAAAGGAGGAAAAATTATGAAACAGACATCATCACAACCAAGACTTGATGGCAAAATCCCGGGTAGAATCAAATACACCTTTGCTTTAGGTGCCCTCGGCAAAGATATGATTTATGGTATGATTGCCACATTTTCAATGATTTATTTCACAGACATCATCAAGGTCAACCCGGTATTTATCGGCGTAATGTTCTTTGTTGCAAAGTTATGGGATGCCTTTAATGATTTGTTTATGGGTATGATTGTTGATAACACACGCAGCAGATGGGGTAAATTTATTCCATGGCTTGTAATAGGTACGCTGGTTAATTCAATTGTATTTGTTGTTTTATTCACAGACTTCCACCTCGATGGTGTTGGACTTTGCGTATTTGCAACAGCAGCTTACATACTTTGGGGTATGACTTACACAATTATGGATATTCCTTATTGGTCAATTATTCCTAACCTCACTTCAAATCCTGAGGAGAGAGAAAAAGTTTCGGTACTTCCGAGAATCTTTGCAAGTATCGGTCAGTCACTTGTTATTGCAGGCTTTGGTGTTCAAATTATTGAGGCTCTCAGCGGCGGCACAACAAATCAGGCAGGTTATCACAGATTTGCAATCATAATTGCAATTGTATTTATTCTTACAATCGGTATTACAGTAATCAATCTTCCGAAAAAGAGAGATGATTCTGTTCCGGAAAAGAAAGTTAAGTTTAAAGATATTTTCTCAATCATCGGCAAGAATGATCAGCTTCGTTGGGCGGTAACTCTTATCTTCCTTTACAACATCGGCATTCAGTGCATTATGGGTGTTGCTACATATTATTTCAAATATGTTTGCGGCAACGCAGGAATGATGTCATCATTTATGATCAGCGCATCAATCGCAGAGGTTGTAGGTCTTATCGTATTTCCTAAGGTTACAAAATTTCTTTCAAGAAAAACTTCGTTCCTTCTTGCGTGTCTTTTACCTGCATTTGGTCTTGTAATGCTTTTGTTCGTAGGTATTTTTGCTCCGCACAATGTTGTGCTCACATCAATCTCAGGTGTTATTGTAAAACTTGGTACAGGTCTTGAGCTTGGTTGTGCAACAGTATTCCTTGCAGATGTTGTTGATTACGGTGAATTTAAGCTTGGAACAAGAAATGAAGGCGTTGTATTCTCACTCCAGACGCTTATCGTAAAATTTACAGCGGCTCTTACAGCACTCGGTATTGGTGCGGCACTTGGAAGCACACAGTATATTCCGGGTCAGGAACAGTCATTTGCAACAGTAGCATCAATCAGTACACTTATGTGCATTGTTCCTGCGGTTTGTATGCTTATTGCTTATGTTGTTTACAGAAAGAAATATAAACTCAATGACGGTATGATGAAGAAGGTTATAAACACAATCGGTGCAAGAAGAGAAGGCAAGATTGATATGACACAACAGCTTGATGAAAGCGGTAACACAGAGCCTTCTATGTTCCTTCCTACAGTTGCGGAAAAGGCAGGTAAATAAAATGATTGATACTAAAACAGCAATTGAAAAAATTACAAACGGCGAATTTGATAATCTTTTCACTGATATATATATAGATTCATCAATGATTGATTATCAGAAAAAAAGATATGTTCATGCAATTGAGCAGTATGAAACAATTTTTTGCCCTGATAAAGTAGCAATATTCAGTGCTCCCGGCAGAAGTGAGGTTTGCGGTAATCATACAGATCACCAGCATGGAATGGTGCTTGCAACATCCATTAATCTTGATACTATTGCTGTGTCGGCCAAGAATAACAATGATGTTGTAAGATTTGTTTCTGACGGTTATGATATGATTACTCTCAATATAAATGACCTCGAAATTAATAATGATGAGGCAGGCACAACGGTCAGCCTCATCAGAGGTGTTCTTCGTGGACTTAAGGATCATGGATACAAAATTGGTGGATTCAATGCTTATGCAACAAGTGATGTACTTGTTGGTGCGGGACTTTCATCGTCAGCAGCTTTTGAGGTAGTTGTCGGAACTATTATTTCCGGTTTATACAATGATATGAAAATAAATTCAGTTGAGGTTGCTCAGATTTCTCAGTATGCTGAAAATGTATTTTTCAAAAAGCCGTGCGGACTTATGGATCAAATGGCTTGTTCAGTCGGAGGAATGGTTAACATTGACTTTAAAGATCCGACAAAGCCAATTGTTAAGAAAGTACCTACCGAATTTGAAAAATATGATTACAGTCTTTGTATTGTTGACACAAAGGGTGATCATGTTGATCTTACAGATGATTATGCTATGATTCCCTCGGAAATGAAAAAGGTTGCAAATTTTCTTGGAGAAGATTATCTGAGAGATTGTGATTCAAACGAATTTTATATTCGCCTTGACGAAATTCGTGAGGCTGTTGGCGACAGACCGGTACTTCGTGCAATTCATTTCTTTAATGAGGAGCATAACGTTAAAAATGCCGTTTCGTCACTTGAAAACGGTAAGTTTGTTGAATTCCTTGACGCAATCAGAAAATCCGGTAATTCATCGTTTAAGTATCTTCAGAATGTATATACAACAAGAGATATTCAACATCAGAACATCTCGGTAGCCCTTGCACTCAGCGAAAGCCTTCTTCGCAATTACGGCGTGTGCCGTGTTCACGGCGGTGGATTTGCAGGTACAATTCAGGCGTTTGTTAAAAATGATTTTGTAAGTAATTACAAAGAATTTATAAATAAAATTTTCGGAGAAAACTCATGCCATGTTCTCAAAGTGAGAAAATACGGCGGAATAAAAGTAATGTAATTATGTAGGTTTTGTTTTTATTAAGGAGGACAAAATGAAAATTCTTGTTTTAGGCGGTGCCGGATATATCGGTTCGCATACAGTTTACAGACTTATTGAAAGCGGTAATGAGGTTGTTGTATTCGATAACCTTGAAACAGGTCATATCGAGGCGGTTCATCCCAAAGCAAAATTTTATAAAGGTGATCTCAGAAACAGAAGTGAAATTGACAGCGTTTTTGATAAAGAAAAAGGTATTGATGCTGTAATTCATTTTGCAGCCAATTCACTTGTCGGTGAAAGTATGACCAACCCTCTCAAATATTATGATAATAACCTCAACGGCACAAAGGTTTTGCTTCAGTCAATGGTTGCTCACGGAATTGATAAGATTGTATTTTCATCAACAGCGGCAACATACGGTGAGCCTGAGAGAACTCCTATTCTTGAAACCGATCCGACAAATCCGACAAACTGCTACGGAGAAACAAAAAAATCCATGGAGAGAATGTTCTATTGGGTTGAAAAAGCACACGGTTTAAGATATGTTTCTCTCAGATATTTCAATGCATGCGGAGCACATATCAGCGGAAAAATCGGTGAGGCACATAATCCTGAAACCCACCTTATTCCGATTATTCTTCAAGCGGCACAGGGTACCCGTGACCACATAAGTATTTTTGGCACTGATTATCCCACATCTGACGGAACGTGTATTCGTGATTATATCCATGTTACTGACCTTGCACAGGCTCATATTCTTGCAGTTGAATATCTTATGAAGGGCGGTAAAAGTGATATATTCAATCTTGGCAACGGTGTAGGTTTTTCTGTTCGTGAGGTAATTGAAAAAGCAAAAGAGGTTACACAGAAAGATATTAAGGTTGTTGAAGAAAGCAGAAGAAGCGGCGATCCTGCTGTATTGATTGCGTCAAGCGATAAGGCGAAAACTGTACTTGGCTGGAAACCTGAGTATGATGATCTGGGAACAATTATTAAAACAGCGTGGAAATGGCATTCAACACATCCCAACGGCTATAGTAAGTGAGGCGGTATTTATGAAGAACAGCGTTTACGGCTTAATATTAAGACTTGTTTCATACGGAATCAATACAGGGCTTATTGAAAAAGAGGATATAATCTACACGCAAAATAGGCTTTTATCGTTGTTCCATATGGATGAACCCGATGACAGTTGTACTTGCCTTACAGCAGATAACGAGGATACTCTTGAAGAAATTTTGTCGGGACTTCTTGATTATGCATACGAAAAAGGAATCATTCCCGAAAATACAGTAACATATCGCGACTTATTTGATGTGAAACTTATGGCTTCACTTGTTAAGCGTCCGTCAGAAGTAATAAGAGAATTTTGGCAGAATTATAGCTGTTCTCCTAAACTTGCAACCGATAGCTACTATAAATTCAGCTGCGATACCGATTATATAAGAAGATATCGTATTAAGAAAGACTTAAAGTGGAAAACATCAACCGAATACGGTGATATTGATATCACTGTAAATCTTTCAAAGCCTGAAAAAGATCCGAAAGCTATTGCAGCGGCAAAACTTCAAAAACAGTCGGGCTATCCGAAATGTTTGCTTTGTAAGGAAAATGAAGGATATGCCGGAAGAGTAAATCATCCTGCAAGAGATAATCACAGAATTATTCCGCTCACCATTGACGGAGATAACTGGTTTATGCAATATTCTCCGTATGTTTATTACAATGAACATTGTATTGTATTTAACGGTGAGCATACACCAATGGTAATCAATGATTCCACATTCAGAAAACTGTTTGATTTTATTTCACAGTTTCCGCATTATATAATCGGTTCGAATGCTGATTTGCCGATTGTAGGCGGTTCAATACTTACACATGAACATTTTCAGGGTGGCAGATACAGCTTTGCACTTAATAGGGCAGAGGTTGAAAGAAAGTTTATTGTTAACGGCTTTGATGATGTGGAGTGCGGAATTGTAAAGTGGCCTATGTCAGTTGTAAGATTGACAGGTAAAAACAAGGACAGCATTATTTTATTATCTTCTTATATTCTAAAAAGTTGGAGAGCGTACACGGACGCAAATGTTGGCATTTTTGCCGAAACAGACGGTGAAATTCACAACACTATTACTCCGATTGCTTTTACAAAGGATGGAAAATTTGTTATTGACCTCGTCCTCAGAAATAATATTACAAGTGAAGAGCATCCTCTGGGAGTATTTCATCCTCATGCGAATTTGCATCATATTAAAAAAGAAAATATCGGCCTTATTGAAGTTATGGGACTTGCAGTATTGCCCTCAAGGCTTAAAGATGAAATGGCTATTTTAAAGGATGCTATTCTTAATCACAAGGATGTAAGTGGAATTCCGAAAATCAGCAAACATTCCGAGTGGGTAAATGAATTTGTTTCGCAGTATGATGAAATCAATGAAAATAATATTGATTCAATAATTCAAAATGAGATAGGAAAGGTATTTCTTAATGTTCTTTTGGATGCAGGTGTATTCAAAAGAACTCCTGAAGGACAAAAGGCTTTTGATAAATTTATAAAGACGCTGTAGTAAAGGAAGTGCTAAAATGTCAAAGGTAAGGGTAGTGAATTTTGAACCTACATCCAAAGGTGAAAACACTCATCTTTATATAATAGAAAATAACAGCGGAGCAAGCGTGACATTATGTGATTTAGGCGCAAGTGTCGTTTCGATAAAAGTTCCCGACAAAAACGGTAGTATTAGAGATGTAGTTCTCGGCTATGAGCACATTGACGGTTATGAATTTGACGGAACATACTTCGGTGCTACTGTCGGAAGATGTTGCGGAAGAATTGCATACGGCAAGTTTACTCTTAACGGAGAAGATTATCAGCTCCCTGTAAACAATGGGAGTAACCATCTACACGGCGGATTTAACAGCTTTAGCCGCAAAGTGTGGCTTGCGGTAGTTGATGATAAAGTTCCAAATACAGTTCTATTTATGCTTGATAGTCCCGATGGTGATGAGGGCTATCCCGGAAATATGAAGGTCTTTGTACGCTACACCTTTGATGATGAAGATGTACTTACGATAAAATGGTCGGCAGTTTCCGACAAAGACACAATATGTAATCTGACCAATCATTCATATTTCAATCTTAACGGACATAAAAGCGGTAAAGTTACAGAAAATCACAAGCTGAAAATAAATGCAAATTTCTTCATACCTATAAATTCAAACCTCAATCCCACAGGAGAGATAACTCCCGTTAAGAATACATCGTTTGATTTTACCGAACCCAAGTTAATTGGAAATGGTATTGACAGAAAAAACGAGCAGATTGGTTTTGCAAACGGTATTGATCATATGTTTGTGCTGAATCATTCTGATGAAGAATTTGTGCTTGCAGCCGAAGCTGAGGGTATTGATAGCGGTATCACATTAAAATGCTATACTTCTCAGAAAGGTGTTCATGTATATACAGCAAATTATGTCGATGTTTTGTCCAATATGGGAAAGGATTCAGCGACATACGGAGAAAATCCAGCGTTTTGTCTTGAAACCCAGGGCTTTCCCGATGCTGTAAATCACAAGAATTTTCCTACGACAATATTAAAAGCAAACGAAAACTATACACAAACTACGAAATATATTTTTGGTATAAACAAATAAAATAAGCTAATTTCTAACTCCTTTTAAAAATAAAATCTCTCTAAAATCAAGGACCACCTATTTTTCTTGGGCGGTCCTTGATTTTTAATCTATGAGAATGTTTCATGTTTTACAGTATTACACCGTCTTAAACATATTCTGTTTTAGCGGTTATGTGCAATTCTGCTTGAAAATCACCCTGTTCTGTTTGCACCGTAAAACCGGAACATTCCTCTTGCACGGCTGTTTTTACAAACTGCATTTTTCAAATGCAAAAATAAAATTATTGATTCCGTATTGTCTAAAAATCCTTTGTTGTATACTGATAAGGCAGATAAGAAAAATCACGGCAAGGGAATTTCTATAGTAAAAAGTATTGCCAAGAAGTATGGGGGAGATGTAGTTATTTCGGAGAAGAATAATGAATTTATAGTTTCGGTAATTTTAGACAACCGAATTTTTACCTAAAAACCCACTATTTTTACCTGATTAAAATCAAATATTCTAAAAAATGCTATTCTTCTTTAAGGCGTTATGCCAAGAAAAAGGATAGCATTTTTGTTTTGTATTGAATTTTATGTTTTAGCCGTATTTGCGTTAATTCCGTTATTATACTTTGGCCTTGTGTTGCAGGAATTTGAAACTTTTATTATCAAAAAATTTAAATAAGGTTTAAAGCTAATAAGGTTTGAAGCTGCTTCCGTAAATAAGAATTATAGAGTACAATTTTTGTCGATTTTTTTACATTTTTTGCACAATTGAAGTTTACAGTGCTGTTTTGAGATATGATTTAACAAAGTAAAAGGGAAAAGCAAGCCGAAATATTTAAATCAAAAATTAAGGAGAGTTGAATTTTGAAAAAGGATAGAAATTTGCGTAGCGTTAATACTGACGGAGGGGTGAATTTGCAATTCAAACTTTTGTCGGCAATCGGAATTATAATTATCGTGTCCGGACATTGTTATCATGGCGGAATGGAACTTGCTTATAACTGGTTTCCGCCGTATTCGTATAATTTGGCACTGTTTGTATTTATATCGGGATATTTTTACAAAACCGATTATGAAGAAAATGTCGGAAAATACATATGGAAACGAACAAAGCGGCTTCTTATTCCTGCGTATCTGTGGAATATATTTTACGGTGGTATGGTTGCATTTCTCGGTTTGTTTGGATTTACTATAGGTGCAAAGCCTGATTTATACAATCTTTTTGTTATGCCGTTTGTTGACGGTGAGGCTTTTCAATATAACCTCGGTTCATGGTTTGTGTATCCGCTGTTTTTGGTTTGCATAATAAATGTGCTGTTCAGAAAATTTTTGAAACTGATTCATCTTGACAATGAATTTATAGTTTTGATAGTGTATCTCGCAATCGGAATGATAGGAATTAACACTGCAATAGAAAATCCGACTGCAATTAACGGTATAGTGAAACTTCTTGTCAGAACAATGTTTTTCCTGCCGTGTTATGAATTCGGTCGCTTTTATAAAGCTGTGCTTGAAAAGAAAGACAATCTCAATAATGTTGCGTACTTTGCAATTATATTTGCTGTACAGCTGATACTTTTAACTTTTTGCAAAGATTTGGAGTACACTCCGTCGTCATTTGCTAAATTTAACAACGGTTTTATAATTCCGTATATCTCGTCAATCACAGCAATTGCATTTTGGCTGAGAGTTTCAAGATTACTTGTACCTGCCATAGGAAACAGCAAGCTTGTAAGGCTTATAGCTGACAACACATACGGAATTATGGTAAATCAGCTTGTAGGTTTTATGTGCCTAAAATTTGTATTCTACGGATTAAGCCGCATTACTTCAGGCTCATTGTTTGGTGACTTTAATGTTGCATCATTTAAATCAAGTATATGGTACTACTATCTTCCAAACGGTTTGCAACAGTGGGCTTTTGTATATCTTATATTTGGTCTGTTTGTACCGATATTAATTAGCATTATTTTAAATAAAATCTGTCATATTGCACATAGTTCTATTTTTAAAAAAGTATAGTTATTTTGAGAATAACTGGGATGCAGATTAATGAGAAAATAATTTCAATATTTTTATTAAATTGTAAATTCATAATGAAATACAGATACAAAAATCTTCCATAGGTAAGCCCACCCATAAGTCACTGAAATTGTACCAAAACAATAGATATTATGTTGTATTTGCTTTTTGTTTGTGATACAATTTAAAGCGAAAATAGCAACAGCCTTAATGATGTACTAAGAATGATCGACCTTTCGGTACAGAAGTTGCAAGCTATGTCTATGACGCTTGGGGCAATATTAGGAGTGTCACAGGAGATCACATATTAAGTGAACTCAATCCGTTCAGATACCGCGGTTATGTTTATGACGAGGAAAGCGAGCTTTATTATCTCCAATCCCGTTATTACGATCCTTTTGTAGGAAGATTTTTGAATGCGGACGCTTATTGTGATACAATGTCAGGTTCTCCTTTAAGCACCAATATGTTCGCTTATTGTGAGAATGATTCTATTAATTACGCTGACTATGATGGATTTAGGATAACTGTAAATGTAAAGCGAACCAATAACAGCTATGTTTTAAAAGTCAAATTACCATGGAGTGACATTTCCAATTATTTTAATTATCTTGGTATAGCTTATGGAATGGTTGGAATTGTTGCATGTTTCATTCCTGAACCCGTAGTTTCTAAGGCTTTAGGTGTTGCTGCAGGAATAGCTTCATTGGCTTCAGCTATTGCATCAACATTGATTTCTAATTACAAAAAAATAAAAGTATAAATTTTAAAATGTCATTTAATTATCAGAAAGTTAAAAAGACTGCGTATTTCTATATTATTAATACATGGTGGTTAAAAGTAAGAATAAGATTCACAGCCAAGTCAATACGAATATACAACTTGAAATGGAGTGTTACATATTGAAGCCTATGTCAATATTTTTAGAAATTTTATTTTTACTTGGCTTAATAATATATATAGTATATGTTTTTGCAATTAAAAAAGACTACTCTGTATCAAGAATTATTATCTTTGCAATCTTATTGTTGTCTTTTGTAATTAATATGTTAAACTTGTTTTTTCAATAACATTTTTGCAAGATTTTATTCAAAATAATTTTAAAAAATTTAATAAAAAACTACCTAACGGTGGTGGTCGGCAAGGTCCTGGTGGATGGAAGATAGCAATAAATGTTGCGAAACATGCCGGTAGTGATTTGAAATTATTGAATAAAGCGGGTAAAAGAATAGCCACCTTATGGGAAGATGGTAGTGTAAGGGGAAAATAAGATGAATACATCAGAAATATTAAAAGAAATGAATATTACCTTTGATGATGAAAAAGATAGTTTATTTGATTTCTTTTTAAAGCATAAGGAAACTAAAGTATTGGATATATTTCCCAAAACAATAAATGACAATGAAAAATATCGAACAGTTGAGGTGTTTTATCAAAAAGTTTTAGATCATTGTATGAAAAAGCAGGAGTTTGAAAACATAGAAAATCGTTTTTTATATTTTGTTAAGACTTTATGGCTTTATAATGAAACCTATGTTAATATTCTTTCTCCTGAAATTTTTAATAATTATTATTATAAACGCAACAAGAAGATTTTAAAAAAGAATAGTATAGTGAACTTAAAGTATATTGCCGGTACTGATGAATTATTGTTGATCAAAGATAAAGATGTTTTAGGTTCAGCCTGTATTATTGCAACTCGTGATATTTCTCCGGTTGTTTTTTATTTCAGAAATTCTAAAATCCTGTTTTTATTAAATGGATGCACAGGACTACTTTATTATGGTGTTCCAAAAGATATCTTATTTACCAAACGAGTGGCAAATAATTGCTCATTGTATTTGCATAAAGCAGAGGCAAATAAATAGAAGAATAGCAATACTTAATTAATTGAAAAACTATTATTATTTCTATTAATAAGGTAAACATTTTTGCAACTTTCAATAAGGTTGGGTAGAACATTTGCGGTAAGGAGGCTCGAAAGAGTTTCCTTACTGGTTGATGGAAATGAATTAAACGGAAAAACAGGAAGAGAACATATAAAATCTTGGTATTAAAAGGTAGCATAGATGATTATGAATATTGATATTAAAACATATATCTATAGCAAAATTAAAACATTTGTGAATCTCAGATATTTATCAATGCGAATTTCTGACTTAATATTTAAAATGTTAAGCTATTTTGCATACAACTTTTTAATGGTATTAATTATAACCTTTCAGATATTTATGATGCAAGTTAACCCATTTGAAGGTTTCTCGGTTTTTGATGATCGTGTAGTACCATTTCTTATTACTGCAGGAATTTTGTCTTGCATTGTGTCAATTGTAACCGTATTTATCTATCACTATAAAACTAAATGGAGTGTGATACTAAACAGGGGAGTGACATTCTTTTATGTTTCAATTACCATGCTTTTACTTTCATGTTTTATTGAGTTTAAGATTACGGCATTTAATGTGATATATGTTATATTTAAGATTGCAATATATGTTCTTTGTTATTTTATATATGTAAAGTATTTGTTTGAGAAAAAGTTGCCAAAAATTGAGGAGATAGTTCACAATGGAAGATCGTTTCCTGCAGGAATGATAGCAGTTGCTCTTACCATCGCTATAAAACCTGTTATAAGCCTCTTAGGTCAAAATGGTGTTATAAGTTTTGTGATATTTAATGATTTGATTGCACTAACTGAATATATTGGTGCTGTCTGCTTAATCATTAATATAATAGACGCTTTAGTTAAGGCATATTATGCAAAAATATATAACATCAATTAACTTACTAAGACACTTTTTACAATAAGGTAGGGTAGAACATTTGCGGTAAGGAGGCTCGAAAGAGCCTCCTTTTTTTTGCCTAAAATTCCTGTAAACCCATTTTCGTGTTGCAAGAATGACTGATGAGGACGGTAGAATAGAGAGGGGGAGAGATGTTGAAAATATAATAAAAACTTAGGTGCAAATACACTTAAGTTTCAAGTAAGTGCTTGATATTTTGCAAAAATGGTGGTATACTATACTTGAAAGTCAGGGGAAAATACCCGTAAGTTTTAAGTGAGTGGAGGACTACAATGCAGAACATTATTAAGCGTGACGAATATCTTAACAGAATTATTGACAGAAAAGAAAACGGACTGATTAAGGTAATTACCGGAATCAGAAGATGCGGTAAGAGTTTTCTGCTGTTCAATCTGTTTTACGATTATCTGATTGAAAGCGGTGTAAAAGAAGAACAGATCATTACGATTGCCTTGGATGATGATACCTTTGTAAAGTACCGTGATCCCGATGAATTGTCGAAATATATTCGTGGGAAAATCGTGAACTCAGATATGTACTATATTCTCATTGATGAGGTGCAGTACGCAATCACAAAGGATGAACTTAAAAACCCTGAGAACATTAAGCTTTACAATGTACTCAACGGTCTTATGCGGCTTCGCAATGTTGACATTTATGTAACAGGCAGTAATTCAAAAATGCTCACGAAAGATGTACTGACTGCCTTTCGTGGCAGAGGTGATGAGGTTAGAGTTTATCCTATCTCTTTCAAAGAGTATTATTCTTTTGTGGGCGGAGATAAATCCGACGCCTATGAGGAATACGCTTTATATGGCGGTATGCCGCTTGTTTTAACAAAAAAGAGCGATGCGGAGAAGATGAACTATTTGCACACTCTTTTCACAGAGGTTTATTTCAAAGACATTGTGGAGCGTTATGATATTGAGTTGCCTGATGTGCTCAGCGAATTAACGGATGACCTTTGTTCTTCTGTGGGTTCGCTTACCAATGCAAGCAAAATATCAAATACCTTGCAGACGGTGAAAAATATTAAGGTTTCAGGTACAACCGTTTCCAACTATCTGAATTATCTAATTGAATCGTTTCTGTTCATCAATGCGAAACGATACGATGTAAAAGGCAAGAAGTATTTTGAATATCCATCAAAGTATTATTGCGCCGACATCGGACTTCGCAACGCAAGACTTAATTTCAGGCAGCAGGAAGAAACGCACATAATGGAGAATATTATATACAATGAACTTCTGTGTCGAGAGTATTCCGTTGATGTCGGTGTTGTAGAAATCGTGGAAACGAGTGTAGGAAAGAGGTCAAAAAAACAGTGCGAGATAGATTTTGTAGTAAACAAGGGTTCTAAAAAATACTATATTCAATCCGCACTAAATGTTTCGGACCCGTCAAAACTTGAAACCGAACTCAGACCTTTGAAGAATACAAAGGATTTCTTTAAAAAGATTATTATCAGCAAAACTTCAATGAAGTCTTGGACGGACGAGGACGGAATACTTCATCTTGGACTTTATGAGTTCTTGCTGAATGTAAATTCCCTCGAATTGTAAACTAAATAGGCTCAATGTCAATAGTTGCGGAAAGCCGAAAAATAAGAATGTATGAAATTTATAAGCAATAGAAATTGTAAAAGAGCAAGTGATACACAACTAAGAACAAGGCACAGCTTACGGAAAAATCCGTTCAGCTGTGTCTTTTATTGTGTTTGTGAAGTTGTAATGCTGTTTTTATTACGGCTTTGACAAGAAAAGTGTGTAAGTTTTTTAAAATCATAAAAAATTCGCAAATTGCAATAGGAAGTTTAGACAAATCTTTTAATACCATGACAATTGAACTTGAAATTTGTAAGTTGCCACAATTAGGAGTGTAGTAACAAACATTCAGGTAGCATATGTCTTATCTGATTGCTCTTTGGTGCTATGTCAAATTTCAATTTCGGGTGTGTCCGACAGCTATATGAAATCCCTGCCGACACATAAATTCACTTACACAAACGGTAAGGTAACTAATATCACCGAATACGGTACTGACGGCACAAAGGGCAGTACAACGAGTACAGTCGGTAAGGTAACGGTTGACAGTTCTGCTGTAACAGAAGAGGAAGGTTATTATCAGTATCTCGGAACAACTTCACTAAAGGTTGAAAACCCTACAAGCGAAGATAATACCGCATTCTTTACGGGTTTTGCACTGATTTAATATTTACTACAATAACAGCAGTACACCTGAATTCCATTATCAGAACTTTAGTGCTAACACAGACGGTTATCAGCAGGTATCGCTTTCGGTAACTCCTGAAAAAACAAATGAAGTTGTAAATTATATTGCATTTGCGTTTGTTTACGGTTATAATGAGAATGAAATTTTAGATATAGCTTCAGACAATAATTTGAATGGTAAGATAAGAATATGGTGAATTTAGAAGTAGTCGGAGAAAATCTTCGTTGGTATTTACATATTTATATAAATAATAAGTCGTATTGCCTTAGTAAAGATAATCCGAGCTTTAATATTGAACTGCCGCAGGGTAAGCATACAATGGTTGTAATTGGAACTAAAATGAAAGATTATAATCTTGAAAGCACTTTAAAATCAATGTCATTCAGTTTTAGACCTACATTGGTTCAAGGGTATAAAAACAGAGGCATTCTAAATCATATACTCAGTTGGAATAATAAAACAAACTTTTTTATTAAGAAAATTGAAATTGATATAAGGTCAAATCCCAAAATAAGTTTTTCTGTAGGAAACTATTCAAGATACAATTTTTTTGACGCTGAAGAAGTAGTAAAAGATATTCAGATTACCAAAAATGCTCATGTGAAAAGTGTTGCGGTTGAAAGTTATGATTTTGTAAGCAGAAAACAGAAGATAAGATATTACCTTGTTCAGTTGCTTTTGTTGCTGACAAAGTATGCTATAAATATCTATTTTGCTATTTCGGAGATGTGCTTGGATGTACAGTATATAATAGATCCTGAATCTGTCAGTATTGTGTATGCAAGTCATGGTCACAAATTTAATATAATTTTCAGCAGTTTGTTGCTTGGTGCATATTTATTTAGATTTGTTTTTTACCTTGTAAAATGGATAAAATGGGTGAGAGACAATTCAGATGTATTGAAATTTTAAAAATGAAATTTACCTTTTGAATTTTGAACTCATTTAGTAAATGAATTTGTGTACTATTTATTTACTAATTGTCTTCTGCTTGCTTTTTATTATTGTAATTAATATGCATTTAATACCGATTACGAGTATGCAGACGGTAAGGCTGAAAATTCAACAACTAACCTTGTCAGCAAGTACAGTCAGTCATACGGCAGTGACAGCGTTTTATCCTACGATTATTCTTATGATAACAACGGCAATATTACTGAGATTAAGCAAAACGGCAAACTCATAAACAAGTACACTTATGACAGTCTTAACGAGCTTAAAGAAGAATATGATTATGTAAATAAGTTCTACATTAACTATTCTTATGACGGAGCAGGAAATCTGCAAAATAAATATGAACAGGCTCTTGATCCAAACTACGGTTATCCGACAGGAACACAGCATGGTAATACATACGAGTACACCGATACAAGCTGGAAGGATAAGCTGACAAAAATCAATGGTAACAATATTACCTACGATGTAAACGGCAACCCGCTTTCATACCGTGACGGAATGAGCTTTGAATGGGAGAACGGAAGAATTCTCAAGAAAATCAACACTTCCGATAGTTCTATTCAAATGAGCTATGATTCAAACGGTATGAGAACACAGAAAACCGTTGGCGGAGTTAAGACCAACTATTACTACGACAGCGACAAAAATTTAATTGCTCTTGTAAAGGGTAATGACACTCTGCTGTTCTACTATGACAGTGACGGAAGTGCAACCTCATTCTCATATAACGGTACAATGTACTTTTATGTGAAGAACTTGCAGGGTGATGTAATCAGAATTATTGACCTCGCAGGTACAGAAGTTGCAAGTTATGTTTATGACGCTTGGGGCAACATAAAAGATACCAATGGCGAGCCGACAATTCGAGAAATAAACCCAATTCGTTATCGTGGCTATGTTTATGATACTGAAACAGGCTTGTACTATCTCCAGTCTCGTTATTACGACCCATTCGCAGGCAGATTTTTAAATGCGGATGCTTACTACGATACTTGTAACTCTGTTTTAAGCACCAATATGTTTGCTTATTGTGAAAGTGATCCCATTAATTATATTGATCCATATGGATATGCTAGCTATAAAAATAGTTATAGATACAATAAATCTTCGAAAACATACAATATAACCACAAAAATTAATATTATGTGGACTAACTTGACTTATAAATATACTATCAAAAATGGTGTTGTAAAATTTTCGTTCGAAAAGAATACTTATTGGAGTGTTCTGTGGAGAGGAGGAGGCAAACTTCTCGCAGAAGCAATATATAAGGTTGCAAAATCAATTAACAAAAACTATTTAAAAGGACGATCTATCGGGGGAGTAAATACTGAAATACAATTACATTATATTGCATTTAAGCTTGGTATTAAAAAGTCCAGTTCTAAAGCAGCCGATATTGGTGCATCTTATGGTAACACAGGATATGATAGTAATGCTTGGTTTTTCGAGGGAGGTAATGCTGCAAAAATTATAGCTAAATTTAAGATTAGTAGAATATGGGCTATGGCATCCCTGATTCGTAACATAGTGAGGTATTTATAAATGAGGAAGATATTATCGATATTTTTAGTTATGGTATTGTGTGTAATGTTGTTTGGATGTAATACTGATTTTTCTAATTGTACGAGCATTAATATTAGATGCGGAACAATTAAAGTCCCGGAAAACTGGGATGTTTCTTATGCTGAAAATTTAATGTATTTTTATAGCGATAATGCTAATGATAAAAAGAATATTTATATTTTTCAAAGTAATTCATTTAGTGAATTTAAAGATGATAGTTCTTATACAGTAGGTATTGTTGAAACGAATGCATTTTCAAGTCAATTTCAAAGCTTATATACAATTTCAAGTAATGTAATCTCAAATGGTGCTGTTTATGGTGAAGCTATGGTTTCTGTTGACGGAACAGAACAGAAAATGAGATTTTTGGATTTTGGATCTGAAAAAAATGAAATCTTATTATTTGTTAGTTCTGATAATGTAAATGACGAAACCCTTATGCAAATTGCAGAATCTTTTGAATCTACATAATATCAACAAAACTGGTACTCTTCACCGTTGTTTACCTTAAAACAAACTCAGTGCCGTGCTTGTGGATGCCCCATAGGCACTCAATATGCATGGCAATGTCATAGTCCGTCATATTATTAATCAAAATATTTTGTGATTATTAGCTCTATCTATTAAATCACAATAAAATTTCACTATGATGCTGATATACTTTGAAGTAATTATCAGCATCATAGTATCAATAAAGTAAAACAAAAGGTTAACGGCAGTAATATTTCATACGATGCAAACAGCAACCCTCTGACATACCGTGACGGAATGAGCTTTGAATGGGAGAACGGAAGAATTCTCAAGAAAATCAACACTTCCGACAAATCCGTTCAAATGAGCTATGACTCAAACGGTATGAGAACACAGAAGTCTGTTGACGGAGTTAAGACCAACTATTACTATGACAGCAACAAAAATCTGATTTCACTTGTAAAGGGCAATGATACTCTGTTGTTCTACTATGACAGTGACGGAAGTGCAACATCATTCTCATATAACGGTACAATGTACTTTTATGTGAAGAATCTGCAGGGTGATGTAATCAGAATTATTGACCTCGCAGGTACAGAAGTTGCAAGCTATGTTTATGACGCTTGGGGTAACATAAAAGATACCAAAGGCGATCCGACAGTCCGTGAACTGAACCCAATTCGTTATCGTGGCTATGTTTATGATACCGAAACTTCACTCTATTATCTCCAAAGTCGCTACTACAATCCATTCACAGGCAGATTTTTGAATGCGGATATATATTGCGATACTGGTACAGACACTACATTAAGCACTAATATGTTTGCTTATTGTGAGAATAACCCTATTAATAAGTCAGATCAGACAGGCTTTAGGGTAATTGATATAACAAACCGATTAACAAAAGTAATGCTAAAAAACGCAAAATACTTGTACAACTTAGCACGAAAATGCAAGTGGTTTGGAATAGCAGGAAGAGTGGGTTTGCTTTATAAATTTTACAAATTAGTAAAAACAGGCGGAAAATGGGACCTTAAGAATCAAAAATCTTGGAAATTATCAAAGAAAAACCATTTTAAATTTCATGGACGTATAATAGATTCACAAGATGTTGGTAATATACATTTTGGGTTTGTTGGCTCAGTTGTTTTCAAAGCAGTAACATTATGCACGGGAGCAGGTATTTATCAAATATTCAGTGGAACATCATCTTGGAGTTATTGGTATAGTTTTTTTGACGATCCCAGAGATACTCGTTACATATTGTTGGGCAGGAAGTATTGGAGATTACTTTATAATCGGAAGGTGTTTCAATGGTAAAGAAGTTTTTTACGCTTAATTGCTTTTTTGTGGTTATGATTTTAATTAGTATTTTTTTTACAGCGTGTAGTTTGAAATACTTGCCCCATGGCGAGTTAATTGATACTACAGTATCTCCTAATAATGAATATGTAGTAAACGCTTACCTTTGTTCGGGGAATGCAACGACAGACTTTTCAGTAAGGTGTGAAGTAGTTGATTTAAAAACGAATAAAAGTCGAAATATATACTGGAATTATCATCAAGAAGATGTTTCTTGGTATTGGAAATCTCAAGATGTTATTGTCATAAATAATATCGAACTTAATGTTTTGACGGATGAGTATGATTGGCGAAATTATTGACCTTATATCAATTGCTCAGTGTAAAAAGTGAACAATAAAAAGACATCCTATGATAGAATAAAACCTATCATAGGATATTTTGTTATGTAAAAAATTAACTCGTATAATCCGTGAAGTTTTGTAAAAAGCACAAAGTCATCAAAACAAGAGGCATACCGAGCGGTATGCCTCTTGTTGCCTGAATTAGTTTTAGCATTTTAAAGATGAGAGATTTATGTTTAATTTTGAAATTTCGCCATTGTGTATGAAGCGTAGGGAAACTTTAAGCCAAAATTCTCTTACGGCATAATATAACTGCATAGGCTGTTTGTCGTCAACGGTAATTGCTTGCAAAGGAAAAGTTTCTTTCTGAATATCTTTTTTATCAGAAAGAAAGTAAAATGTTATTTCATCGTAAGCCAATCTGATATTGTAATTTAGCCTGCGTTTGTATATGGTTATTATAAAAATGAAATGCCAGTGTAACAAATCAAACATAATGATTTCGGCAGAACTACATAGGTCAGGACTGTCCGCGAGTGATGATGTCCTTGTATTTAGTTCCGATTACGAGTATGCGGATTGTAAGATTATTAACAAAAACCACCTTATGGTAATTTGCTTATTATCATAGGAGGCGATTTTATTGTACATTTTGGGAGATTAGTTAAATGAATTTATCTGACAGAAAACGCATAAAATAGCAATAAAATAGTTTGACTAATATATAATATTGTGTTAAAATTATGCGAAAAGGAGGGGGACAGCCCTATGGAGCAATATATGCCGATAGTGTGGATAGGCTTTGCAATATTCATGTTGCTTTGCGAAGGCTTTACAACACAGCTTGTATCAATATGGTTCGTTCTCGGCTCAGTTTGTGCCGCAATAACAACTATATTCACAAGCGACATAACAATCCAGTCGGCGGTGTTCCTTGTTGTGTCACTTGTTTCGCTTATTGTGACACGACCGCTTGTAAAACGCTTTAAAAGGCGTAACAAAACAACGGGAACAAACGCAGACCGCTACATCGGTCAAGTCGGATTTATGCTCACAGATTTAACCGATATTTACAAAACAGCACAGGCAAAGGTCGGTGCGGAAACTTGGACTGTAAAGTCTGACAAAGCACCGCTTTTTAAAGGAACAAAAGTTAAGGTTCTTGCAATCGAGGGCGTAAAGCTCATAGTAGAACCCGTAACAGAATGAGAGGTAAATAATGTTAGGACTTATTATTTTAGGAGTTATCCTTTTAATCCTGCTTATAGTAATTGTAAGCAATGTCAAGGTAGTACCGCAGGCACACGCATATGTAATTGAAAGACTTGGAACATATCATGTAACTTGGTCAACAGGCTTGCATGTAAAAATTCCGTTTATCGACAAAATTTCAAAGAAAGTTTCATTAAAAGAGCAAGTGATCGACTTCCCTCCACAGCATGGAGTGAATAAAACGATACCTTCTTGTAAATCTTAAAAAGCATGGAAATATCGCTGAATTGGAAATAATCAATAACAATTACTTATTTAATATTTTTAACATCTGAGCCATAGGGCTCTTTTTTTATGCCTAAAATTATTGTAAACCCATTTTTCGTGTTGCAAGAATGGGTGACAAAAAAACGGTTGAATGGTCTGGGCGAGAGATGATTGATTGCATAAATCATTTCTCAATGCTCCATTTTAAGGGGCAGAACTCTCACTTTCCTTTAAAGAAATAATCGCAATAGAATAAATTATCGAAATGTTTTGCGGTTATAAATTGCAAAACTAATCTACTACTGATAGGTGTTGATGATGTCAAGATGATTTGTATAGCAGACTTCCTGTTAAGTGCTGAATACTAATGCTTAGAATTATTAAATGCCCGCTTGGTAACAGGCGGGCATTTTCTGTGTTTTATTGTATTTCTTACGATAGAGATATAATCGTTTTAAAAAATGCAAATTCACAGTGATAATAGCAAAAATTAGCTATAAAAAAGGAAACAATATAATAAATCAAGGCTCAGTATTAACTGAGCCTTGATTTATGTTATTTGGATTCATTTGATTTTTCTGGATAGAGGCAGGGGATAGCTGAAGCGATTTTTTTCAAATCGTCCGTGCTTTGATCTGCACAAGCTACCACAACATCAATGACTGCTGGATTCTTTAGAATTATATCAATTGCGGTAGACAAGTTTTTTACAGTATCTACATCTTTGACTTGCAATAAGCTTTCAAATAGAGGAATGCGGTTATTAATTTCTGCTATAGACAATTCATCAGGGCTTTCAGAAAACAAGGCATCGACCAACTTCTGTGATGATTCATTTAAAGCAAAAAATTTGATTATAGCATTACCTGTTTTTGCCGGCAACATACTAAGCCAATTGATTGAACTGTTGTATGGATCATCATCCTTATAAAAGATTGAGACAGGCACATCAAGAGCTTTAGCAATTGCATTTAATGTTTTTGTATTTGGTTTAGCAACATAGCCGGCACAAATTTTTGATAAGGTAGTGTAGCTAATGCCGGACAGTTCCACAAGCTGTTTGATTGTGATACCTTTATTTTTACGGATTTTGTTAATTTTTGAAATATCAATAATTTCCATTCATATTAACTCCAATCTTTAACGCTCCACATAGCTTAACTTTGAAATTTTCTCCATAATAATACAATATTATTATACCCGATGTTGCAACATTGTCAATAATCTTTTTTTTGAAACTTTTAAATAATTAAATCATTAAGTGCAACTCTTGACATCTTATTAACCTAACTGTATAATGAAGAAAAGGCATATATTCAACAAAATATTCAATATAAAGTCGAATTTCAGCGTGAAATTATACCTGATTTCGTGCCGTTATTCTTTTTATCAGGTGATGAATGTTGTATTTTTTAAAAAGCAAAAACATAAAAACAAAATTAGATAAAAATACGAATAAGGCGTTTGTTCCAACTACGATTTTAATTACTGTATTACTTTCTGTATGTTCTTTAGTCCATGCAATATGTTCTTTCTTTAATGTTGTAGTTGTGTTTGTTTTTATTTTGCATTATGCAAAGGGTTCACAACCCCGTAGTAAAAAAATTGTATATACAATAGCTATATTATTGTGCAGCACTCTATCCCTTTGTATGGCTATTATGATTATAATTGCGTTAATAAGCACTTGTGGCACAAGTAAGTTTGTTGATGTGTTAAGAACATTATGAGGAGGAGTTGTATGCGTTCAGAAGAATTAAATACAATTAAATATGTAATTAAAAACTTTAACTTATTAAAAACACAGTTTCACATATTACATAGTTACAGAATAGCAGATTACATTGAAGGTAAAGTAGATTTTTTGGACAAATACAACATGAGCGATTTTATAAGTCTTATTGAAAAATTATCCTATACCTTCTCAATGTACCACAATGATAAGACTAACAAAATTATCATGCACACACTTCAAGGCGAAAATATTAGAAAAATAACTGAAACATTGTGTGTGAGTAATCACACGGTATTAGACTCTCAAAATGAATTTTATAATTATGTGTTAGCCAATGTGAGGAGTTTGTAATATATGTGCCTGACTAACGAAGAATGCATTTATATCTTATGTCAATACAAAAACTTCAAATTAGCATATGAATTCTATGCAACGAATGATGATATAGCTGACGATATATCTTGTATGCTTATGGATTATGAAATAGGTCAGGATTATTATGATGCCAAAAAAAGCATTGAAATTTGTCTTGATAGCATAAAAAGAGGTTTAGATTACATTGCTACATTCAATCCGGAGTATAAATTGTTGTTAGAAAAAAGGTATTGCAATTCACAGTCAGTATTAAGCATTTCTCACTCATTATGTTTTAAGTCCGAGGCATCTATATATGCTAATACTCAAAAAGCAAAGATGTATTTCAGTCGAGGATTGAATATTTTGTTACAACAAAATTTTGTGCTTAGTAAGGTTGCAAGCAAAGAGTTTGATGTAAGAAAATTAGCTAAATATCCGAAGATCATCAAAGCATTGGTAGATTATTACGTCTACGAAAATTACGGTATAAAGTGTATAACAAAGAAACAACTGCCAAACAAATCTGAGTATGATAAGCACATAAATAGTATGATGACGGTACTATTAGGAACAGGTGCTCTTATGATGAAGAATATGTATATCCAACTGATTGAAAATACAGATATATGTGAGGGTGAAGATATGAACAGCGTAGAGTATATGATACTTGATATTATCGACAATTACAGGGTACTGCCTAAAAAGTCAATATACGAAATGGCATCATCTGTTATTAAAGATAGAATGAAGTTTAACTCGATTATAAACAAACTGGTCCGTTCAAAACGGATTTATATCCATGTGGATAACGATGATGTTACTTGCTATAGCAGAAACTTCAATCCGCACAACGATAACATAGTGTATGATAATGAAGCTAAAATAATAAACAAATGTTTTTTAGTATTAGCTCGACTTACGCAACTGTATAAGGTGAGATATCATAAACTTAGTCATTATCCATCTACAATTAAGTTAATCATTGAAGATGAAAACAGTGAAGAACATATGTTTGAAATTATATATTTACCATATAGTGAGAATGCTGAGTTAGTTAAGCGTATGGGATTCTTTTTTGAAAGAGAATATGATGAAAAATATAATGTAAAAAGATTTGCAATCTGCGAAAACAAATGGATGCTATATAACGAAGCCTCAAAAATTATGGAATATATACCAAATATCTGTTCATTTGTTTTCATGCCATATGACTCATCGAAGAGTGCATTATTTTATAATCCCGAAGAATTAGTAGAACAGGAGAGTTGTAAGGATAATGAATAAATCATTTATCAGAAGTAAAATTAATACCATTGAAAATATAATTTTTGAGTCGTCTTCTGCCAATATAACAGAAAGCAAAAAAGTACAATATGAGTATGAGCTGCTTAATATTTTTGAGTTGTTGTTTGCAACACAGCTTAGTGATGTTGAGTCTCAAAATTATTGTGATTATATGAATAAATCTTTGTCAGAGGAAGATCTTAACCAAGTTGTTAAGTATGCTCAAGACTTAAAACATAAGCAAAGTGAGTATCTGTTTGAAAGGTACAGTGAAGGTTATAGAGCAGTTATACCTTCTATGGTATCTTACAGAGGAAATCGTTCGAAAATGTATTTCAATAAAAAGAAATATGTATATTACATTTTTGAGAAGTTGATTATGCAGTATGATATTGAACACAAAATAGATAAGCTTGCCGATGCTACAATTATAATTGTAGATCATCAGCCTAACACCAAAGGTAAAATTAGAGATAATGATAATAGCGATTCTCATGACATCATTAACCTTATCAACAAGTATATACTGTCATCTGATGATAATGGTCTATTAGTTTCTTTGTGTTACGACAGCGTTATATCAGATACTGCATACACGGAATTGTATATCTTGCCAAAGGTCAAATCCTTAATATCAAAATTAGCAACATAATGTGGGAAAATGGGCAACGGAAAACCACAAATTGTACAACGGATTATGTACTGAAATGGGCAACATTTTTGAAAATTATAAAATGAGAAATGTTGTATATTTCGTTTTAAATAAAAGCCTGCTATAATCGCATTTTTAGCCTTTTAAAAAGTACAACTTTAATATTGAATGGCGTGATAGGTACTCTTGAATCGGGTAAACTATGGGCGGGCATATAATGGAGTGATTATTGAATGAATAAAGAGGAAAATAACAAAAGAGGAAAATATAAAATCAGTACAAGACCTATTTCATATACGAAAGAGTTGTTCTTAGTTTTGTGTCTTGTCGGCAGGGAGTTGTCACCTAAAACTGTAAAACTTTTTAAGCAGGATTATGGGGAATACAATGTTCGAAGAAATGTCATCTATAATCTTGTGCATCGGGGTTTAATTAAGAAAGTTGGATACCGAAAAAGTTACAGTTATATGCTTACGGATAGAGGCTTTGAATACCTCATGATAAAGTTTCCGTATAAATATAATTATGAACTATACAAAGACTATAACGAAGTCAATATGTATAATGAAAAAATAAGAGAAAGAAACAGAGCGTTAACAAGCGTTCTCTATTGTCTTGTAAAGCAAGGTGTCAGCATAGAAAACTATTCAGGAATTGCAGAGAAGTTATTTCAAGGATACGAAATTAAGGTAGAAAAGCCTTTCTTTGTGAGTGTCAAAGAAATGCGTAGCTTTAGTCCTCGACTTGGTGCAATTTTCTCATCATCGTCTTATGGCTGTATTGTAACACAACAAAATATTACTATTATATATGCACCGGATAAGGAACATCACCTATGGTTGTCCAATGAAGTTGAATGGAAAAGAGTTGTGTGCGACATACTTGAACAGGCAGTTGAGCCATATAACAATCGTCAAAATCTTGGAGTGTTATATCTATATAATGATGTACCTACAGCTAAAGACTCATATGAAGTAAATGCTACTCGTATTGATAATAGGTCACCTCAAACTCGCCGCTGCTATCAAAAGCTTAATTATATACATAATTATTCGATGATAATGGATAATATGAATTACAAGTTAAGTGATGTTTTAGATTCAGCAATGAAAGATAAAATAAGCAGAGTGTTTTTTGATGAGTGTGACCTCAGACCATATCATCCAACAATTGATACTCAGTTTTGCGATGGGGTATATGGAGGCGAAACTTTATCATCAATGATGTGGTATCTTGATCCTACAAAGATGATGCAGATTATTGAATACATAATTCAAACACGAAATCAAGTGCTGATTTTATGCTTTACAGAACAGGTTGATACAATATCAAATATCATCTCAATTAACAAATCGTTAAAAGGAAAGGTGTTGGTATATGACTTATCCCGTGAAGCAGTAATTTCTGCAATTACTCAGACAAGATAAATAAATGAACTTGATTGAGTGTAGGCGGCTCGTGAAAATATTGAATTACGATTGAAATATTTTGAAACATTAAAGACAGAGCCGCTTACCTTGATGAGTTGTAAAGAATTAACGACGATTCAATGCTCTTTAATACAGGGTGCCTATTAGTACCCTGTATTTTTAGACTTTGTAATTCAGATATCAATGCAGAAAGGAAGGCATAAAAAATGAAACTATATGAACCCAGCAGAAAAACAAGAAATACTTTAAGAATATTGCTTATAGTATTTATAGCCTTTGTAGCAATATACATATCCGGACTATCGACTCAGGTATTGTTAATGGTTACAAGAGGACAAGCTATTGCTGTTGATTTTAATCCGATTGTAAATTTCGCATATGCTTTTGACTTTTCAAAAAGTAAAATGTCTTGGATAGCCGAAGGTGTAATAGGAGTACTTATTTTTGCTTACGCAATAAAAATGAGCGATCATAGAGGAGTACTCGGCGAAAGTGAAAAAGACAGAACTGCTAATTTTGAATATTCTGATAGGGGCGATTTCGGCACAGCAAAACAAAGTAATGAGCATGAGATTCGTGAATTTATGAAAGTAGTACCAAAAAAACAGATTGATAAGATTAACGGATTGCCTATACTTGGCTATCTTAACAACAAGAAAAAGGAGATTGTAGCTTTTCCAAAAAAAGACTGGAGAGAGGGCGTAGAATATAACAATAACATCGTAGTTTGTGGTAATCCCGGATCTAAAAAATCAAGGTCTTTTGTTGTAAATTACATTTTACAGGCAATTACAAGAAGAGAAAGCGTAGTAGTATCAGATACGAAGGGCGAAATATTTGGCTGGACATCAGAGCTTGCACAAAGGTATAATTATGATGTAAAAATACTTAATCTTGTTGAACTCCAATATTCCGACGGTTGGGATATACTCGGTGAAGTTCGTAACAGTCCGGAAAAAGCAGCTCAACTTGCTCGAATTATTATTGATAATACAGGAGGAAAAGATACACGAGACTTTTGGGCGGATGCCGAAGAGAATTTACTCAAATCAATTGTTTTGCTGAAATCAGTAGGACTTGCGGATATATCAAACAAAACAGGTAAAGAACAAACGATGAGAGAAGTATGTGAGTTTATGACTTTATCCGACGATGATATGAAAAGAGTTTTTGATGTTCTTGAAGGCAATTTTCCATTCCATCCTGCTGTAATACCGTTCAAAGAGTTTTGGCGTGCAGATAAAATCAGAGGACAGATAATTCATGGACTTGCAAACAGATTGCAACTTTTTCAAGATGTCAAGCTTTCAAAAGTTTTAGGCACTCCTGAAATTGACCTTACGGCACCGGGACAAAAGCCGTGTATATATTATCTTCGTTTTTCCGATCAGCATTCCACATACAAGTTTGTAACCTCTCTGTTCTTTTCCTTTATGTACATTGACCTCGTAGAATATGCAGACTCCTTGAAAGAGAGAATTCTTCCCGTCAAAGTTGCTTTACTGCTTGATGAGTGTTGTAATATAGGCGAAATACCGGATTTTCCGAAAAAGATTGCGACAGTCCGTTCGAGGGGTGTTGACAGTATTCTGTGTATTCAGGATATACCACAAATACAATTCACATATAAGGACACTTGGAGAAGCATAATCGGCTGTTGTGACACATTTTTGTTCTTGGGCTGTGGTAAAGATCCGGAAACAGCTAAGTTTATTTCAGACTTAACGGGTGAAGCGACAGTTAACAAGACAATGAGTTCTGCAATGGTAGGAGATGCTGATATGAGAGTAACATCTTCATCAGGTACAAGAATGGTAATGACACCGAATCAAGTAATGACAATGCCGAGGTCACAGGAACTTGTGTTTTTTGCTGAACATCAGGTTATGACGCTGACAAAAATGGATTTTACGGAACATCCAATGTCAAAAGAGATTGTTGAAACAAATGTAACAGACCATCAGTCTAAGATTGATTTTCCAAGTCTTGATTATGATAAAATGGTAATTGACAGATACAGTAATTATAGGCGGAAAGTTAGAGATGATGTTGGCGATGACAACGATGACGAAAGTCAAACGAAGGAACCAAGAAACAAAAAGCCAAGAGGTAATAAAAGTCCAAAAATCTTATAATTACATTTGACCTAAATTATTCTTAAATCACTCTAAAAAGCATTTTCTTCTGAAAGATAAGATGTCAGGGAGACGATTCGATTTTTGAATGATAAAGACTCTTAAACGGTCTGTATTGCATTTTATAGCTAGTAGGAGAAAAATTATATTGTTCTTGTTCAAAAAACGCAGCGGTAAAGGCAGGGAATGATTAAAACCAATAAATCAGGTGCGTTTCTTTTTGAAAAGCTCCGTAGTTGATTTGTTCAAAGCAACTCTTGATGAATATGAAGTGAGCGAAGAAAGGGCAAGAGCCGTTATTGACGCATTTCCCAAAAATCCAAATGAAAATGAATACGCAAACTAACAGCCCCTTATCAATTAAGATGAAGGGGCTGTTTTTTATAAATGATAAATTTAATTAAAGCTATTCAAAAAGTCATCAATAGAAGAATGGTCTGTGAAAAATTCTGTGTCAATAATTTTTTTGTTCTTAATCGTTGCGTACAGGACTCCTTTTTCGTTGGTTGGCGAGGTATATATTTCATGTCTTGTATCTCCATAAAACCATCCGTTCACATTAGGATATACAGCACCGTTATCTTTCGGTTCTGAGAAGGGGATAGTGCCATAAGGATAAATTTGACCAAGAAATCGTATTTCCTTTGAGTGTATAAATTCGGTACTGGTTGTATCCCAGCTATAACTGATAATACTACCTGAATAATGTCTGTTGTAAGTTTGATTATCAACTTTTATTTGAGAATACACTCCGGGAACACCATTGTATGTGACCGTATCAACCGCTTCAAGTGTACCTTCTGCGAGAATGTCTACATCATTATATTTGGATAATGCCGCTGCAAATTCCTTTTCATTATGGATTTTTACTGCTGAAATATATTTACTCAAATCATAACTGCGATTCTGATTTCTATTATGAATAATGTTTGATAAAATTCCGATGGCTGAAATTAGTGATAATATAATTGCTAATACAGATATACAAATAGCTATACGAGATATCTTGCTTGTTAATTTCATTTTATACCTCTTTAGTTATAACATTTTAAAGATGAGAGATTTATGTTTATTTTTGAAATTTCGCCTTTGTGTATGAAGCGTAGGGGAACTTCAAACCAAAATTCTCTTTCGGCATAATATAACCGCATGGGCTGTTTATTGTCAACGGTAATTGCTTGTAAAGGAAAAGTTTCTTTCTGAATATCTTTTTTATCAGATAGAAAGTAAAATGTTATTTCATCGTAAGCCAATCTGATTTGTGAAGTCTTTTTTCCTGACAACTCAATAGATATGATTTTATCAGCCTTGATATGCGTGTTTTTTACATAACCCGATTCATATGCCAAAGAGGAATAAAATTCAAAAGTAAGCAGTTCATCAAATGTTTTGCACCTATACTTGAAAATATGGTCCATTTGTTCGGAAGTTAATCCATACAAACAGTTACCATTAAAGTTTCCGTTTTCGTCTTCCTCTTCAAAGAATTGGGATATCCTTTTATCGGAAACCACCATTAAAACTATAAATATAATAGATATTACTGCCAAGCTAATAGTTGCAATTGCTTTAACGCTATTGTCGCTTATACAAAACCATTCGGCACCTAAAACTGTGATAAGTAAAGCTAAGCATACAGCATATATGCAAGCCTCAATTCGCTTTCTGCGGTATTTGATATATGTATCTTGATTGAGGGAATAATTTACTTTCAGCTCGTTGATAGCGTTTTCGTTAATCTTAGAAAAATCACGATCGTTAATCATATAATTCAGATTTTCTTCCATATCTGTTTTATCTACAATAAAACATTCATCGTTATTCTTTTGAATGTCACCCTTATCGTTATCGCTATTGCCGCTGCTTGAATTGCTACTGTTTGCACTAAAAGAAGAAGCGACAGCGATAGTCAATAGAAAATCAGTAATGTTCATAATGAACTTTCCTCCTATTAACTGAGTTTGAAACTGTCAACAAGTGCTTTAAAGTCTTCTGTATTTACTCTGTAATATTCTCTGAGTTGGTTGTGAGGAAGAAACAGTTTAAAGTCGGAATCATAGTGAAGTTCGGGTTCGTTGATGTAATTGCAATCAGTTAGTATGTCAATGAGTTTCGTTGTAAAACTCGTTATTGTACTGCCGTCAACATATACAATGTTTAAAACAGCGTTTTTGCTGTCTTGCAAAACATATACATCAACTGATAATATGTGTGGTTTCGTGTAAGCTAAATAGTACATAAAATATAATTTAAATTTGTCTGCAAAAGGAGAAATTCTATACTCTGCAAAATCTTCATATGTAATATTTTTGCCTTTTTTGAGGTACAATAGGTACAATAGTTGGTCAATGTCGGTAGATTTTTGCCTAACCACATCAAGCAATACAGCAAGTATCCCGTTCAACGCAAAAACGGTAATAATAATCGTAATATATGTCGGAAGCGATTTGGGAATAAAATCAAGAAAAATGTCAGTGAAAAAACATATAGCACTTAAAAGTATAATTATTCCAAGAAGGCTTGTAATTAGTTTTAGCAGGCTTATAGTCTTAATTTTATGAAGATACTCATTGTATTCATTTTTTAAAGCATCATTAACCGTATGATTGACCTTAGAAATTGATTTTTTGTCAGCTGATACGGTAATTCCAATTTTCGCCATTTTTACTCCTCCACATCATTTGCTTTTGCATTATTTGGTATATAGATGTTGTAAATTGCTTTTTCATCAAATACATCAGAATTAACCCACGAAATATAAAAAATAGGATTAACACTGCTATCGTCAATTATAGTCGAATATTTTTCAATTCTTGCATCTTCTGACTCAACATATTTTATATTCGTCTTAGCACTGCTCTTTGGAACTTTCACTGTTTTGTCAGAGGTATTGAAATAGTAATACTTATCATCTTCTAAATAATATGCTGTACTTGATATAGGGGTTATTTTGTCAGAACTTTCAAGCTCCATCTTGCCACCACTAATCATTGATGAGTATATTACACATCCCATAAAACAGATAAATACCAAACCAGTTATTATAATTCCTGTATAAAATATATTGTCTGTGCACTCAAGAGCTTTTGATATCTTTATTTTTTTATTTTTATATTTATTGTTATTCTCATCGTCACACCAACATAATTTATCATACTTTCTCTGAATTAAGCCATCGACGATGAGAGATAAAATCAGCAAGATTATGCTGATAATAAAGATAATAAAAAATAACATAATTTAATTTTTCCTTTACTATTCCATATCAATCGAAAAATCATCCGTGATAGTTCCTTCAGGAACATAAATTTTATACTTGTCACTACTAAAAGAAGTTCGTATAGATAGCATCCATGATAAAGTAAGCCAGTTCTTAGTTTGCTCTTCATCAGGTACTTGGACGATTGTATCAATGTGGGGAGTATCGTTGGTGTAGATTATTTCACATTTATCAGTTTCAATTTTGTTAGCTTTATAACTGCCGGATTTAGTTTGGTAGTAATAATAGTAGTATGTTTCTGTGCCCACATAACCTGTTCCAATAAAAAAATGACCTTTAGTATCACGATTGTCTTTAAGATTAACAATTTTTTGAGTACTTTCGATTTTTTCAGACATTTTGATATTGCCGGTGTATGACACAGATTTACTTGCTATAATAAAAAATGTTATGACACTCGCTATTGAAAGTATAGCAATGATAATTTTTAAAATATCGGAAGAATCACACGCTTTCATTATAATAAATACGATTGCAAACACGATGATTATTATAAACACTATTGATAATAGCATTCTTATCACTCCTTTTATGTTATTAAATATTTTAATTGAGTTTGTAAAGGACACTTGCCATACACTATGGGTATGGTATCAAAAGATTACTTCAAATTTTCTTCAACTTTTTCAAAGTAGAATTTTACTTTGTGGGGAGTAGGGGTAACAACGCCAAATTTTGTGGCAAGTCGGTATGTAGAACTATCCCTGTTGAGTATATCAGGCTGTTTTTCAATCATTTTCCTAAAGGTATCAATGGTATATGTCGTTTTATATTTGTTGCAACTGCGGCAGGAAGGCATATAATTGTCCATTGATTCAAGATAGTTTATGTCGTAGCCAAATTCTGCATAGTATAGCGGAATCTTATGATCAACATTTAGCTGTTCGTAAGTTAATTCACATCCACAGTATGCACAATGATTATCATACTTGTTTAAGACTTCAAGACGAGTCGCTTTAGAAAGTTGTTTTCTTTTTGGAACACTCATTTTACGACTCCTTTATTTCTGATTTATCAAGGATTCTGCAAATATAGCAGAATCCTATTTCTTTATTTTCGGTTACTATGTATCCTGTACCGGTATCATATTCCGCATAATCGGTAAACATTATTGCCCACACATTAATCGTAACAAAAATTTCTGAGTAAAGTAACATTAAGATTCCAGTTCCTTTTGTTCTTTCATTTTTTTGTAGCAATACAAAGTAGCTCTGCAATCAGCTAAACTATCGTGAGCAATGTCTGTTCCCCAATCATATCCGTAATATTCTGCACATTTAGTGAGTCTTTGCCATTCGTGACAGCCATATTGCTCGCTCCATTCTCCGTATATATAAGCAAAATCCTCCATAACATCTACTATAGCAGCGTTTTCATTTTTAATCCCTATATTGGAAAGAAATCCTAAATCAAAATATACATTGAACCCTATGATAGTATGAGCAGAATTGATAATACGACTGATTTTCTGCTTCACTTCAAGAATATTCTGTGCAGTGGCAACCGTTTCGGGGGTTATGTTATTAACCGCCATAGCTTTATTCCAATTATCTGTATAAAGCGGCTTAATATAGCTGTTGAAAAGAGTGTTGCCCTGACCATCAATGATTGACACCTGTAACAGCTCATCGTCATAAGGATTAAGACCTGTTGTTTCGGTATCTATGACTATTTCGTCATAGATAATTTCGGATTTATACGGAACGCTGAAAGTCTTTTGTATAATATTCTGAGTAATTTCTTTTTTGAACTCTTTTTTGAACAACTGTAATTCTTCTTGTTTTTTCGCCTCTTTTCGCTTTAGAAGAGCTTTTCTCTGAGCTATACGCTTACTTTTTTCGTCTGCTCGGTATTTTGCAAGCTCCTGCTCAGTCATATGGCGAACTTCCTCGTCCCACAAGTACAGCTTTTTAGACGGATAATTAGCATTAACCCATAAATACTTACCACTCTGTTCGTCAATCTTTATATAGTGCTTTGCTTTCCATTGATTTTCAGTAATTAAAGTCCTACTTTCCGGAACACTGATATGTGTTCTGACTGTTGATTTATATTTATCCCAAACATTACTCATTATGTATGCTCCTTCCTATCACTGTAAAACATTTCAAGAGCTTGTTCAACTATTTGTTGAATTTCATCATTGCTTTTGTCTGTAAAATACTTTTTATAAGTGTTTGGACTGATAGCAATTTTTTTATCAGGCTTTTTCTTTTTGGAACACTCATTTTACGACTTCTTAATTCCAAGCAACCAGTCAGCTGACACATTCATATGTATAGCAATCTTTTTGAGGTTTGCTGTTGAGGGTGAATTGATGTAATTACAATATTGGTTTACAGTCTTGTAGGGAATCGTTGTCTTTTTTGCAAATTCGGCAGCGGTAAGACACTTTTCATTCATCAGATAATTTATTCGGTCACATATTCCGAAATCACTTTGCGGCATCATATTATTACTCCTCTCTATTCACCAAGTTGTTACAATAGGACTCCAATAATCACGGTCTTTGTATATCTCGTCGAACTTTTTTGACAGCTTCGCTTGATTATCCTCTGTAAATATTTTCTTTATAAGCTCAACATCCTCATTAGATAAGCCGTCAACCTCGTAGTCATAAATTTCTTCATCAAGTGGGGGAAGAGGCTTTGTTTTAATAAACACAACTGTGCCAATTATATCCTGCACAGGGAAATGTTTACTGTTTGGAAAAGAGAGAAAGAAGTTATGTGGTAAACCTTTGATGTGTCCTTCTTCATCCGCAAGCAAAAGAATGTTGTTTTCCATAGGTACCCTTTCAATGTACCCAAGCTCCGGCACAGCTTTAATGACATCACATACATATCTACAATCAATGTCAATAACCTCACAAGGGTTATTGACTTCTTTTTTTATCGCTTTCATTTTGTTCTCCTTTTATTTTTGCACAATAGCACCAAGTTTGCGGTGCTTTTTCTATTGAAATAGGTTTGTCATACAATTTAAAATCTGATATATGCCAAGAAAAAAAGTGTGAATCTCCTAAACCTACATATTTTTTCAGTTCATCAAGGCTTAAACAAGATTTTTGTAATATCTCGTTATGATTAAGATTACCATTGTCATTTGAGGCAATTATTCGGTACTCCTCTTCAGAAGAATCATCTTCACTTTGCCAAACTTCTCGGATGTTTTCATAGTACTCGCCGTCAGATTCGTATAATTCTGTGCTGTATTCTTTTATGTAATCACAAATAAATTCTCCGATGACTTTCCCGTTGGCTTTAATAATTTTTCCGTCCGAATTGTGTATTTCGAGTATATGATGAGGATTTTGGGCGTTCTTTTCGGAACAGTAAATATAACAACGAAAAGGTGTTGTTAAGTTAGGCTTTGATTTGCGAATTTCAAGCGTTTTCCGACCATTTAAAATTAAGTTGCACCATTGTGGTTTGATACTAATTAAAATGTTGTTCATTTTCTTTACACCTCTTTCGTATGCTTAGCACTCAACATCTTGATTTTCTTCCTTCCAAGTAAAGTATTCTTCTTTTGAAATTGATATTGCGTGATAACCGTTTAAATGAATAACTTCGGTACATAGCTTATCTGCTTTTATTGGAAGGTTTGACTCAATGCATGCAACCGCATCTTCTGTATTGTCTTTTATCAGTAGATAGTACCATTTCTGTCCTTTCATTACAGCCTCCTAATTATCATTGCTATATGAAGAAAAGAACTTATTAAGCTCTTTAGTTGAAACATCTCTGTCAAGTAAACCTTTGCAAGCACCTTTCATTGCAGCTTCCGCAAATAATGATGCTGTGGCTATTGCGTCACTTTTTCCTCGGTTTTCCATTGTATGGTGTACTATACCGCCTGTAATTGCTTTAATTGCCGCTGCGATTTCAAAAATATCACCTTTCGTGGTTACATAGATACTGTTGTCGTCAGATTTTGAAACGATGAGTATATCGTGTTTATCCATTATAAAACACCTCCTACTTACAGAGTGCTTGATTCGCACTCTGTTTTTTCTAAAAGCCGATTACAGTCAACATCATATATCTCTGCGAGCTTTAGAAGCATTGTAAGTGACGGTTCTGAAACTCCCAGTTCCCACTTGGTGTATGTTGTTCGGTTAATTGAAAGTCTATCAGCAATATCCTGTTGACTCAAATTTTTTTGTACACGCAATGTTCTCAAATTTATGCCAAAACTTAACATTGTACCCACCCCCACATGCAAAAAACATTCTTAATAAAGTCCGGTGTGTACTGAGTTAAAAAAGAACTAAATACAGCTATTGCTAAAAACGGTATTCCTATGACATAGACGATTGTATAATTGGTAGCTCATGTGTTGTGCCTTTGCTATTGTGACGACCGACAATCACAGCAATAATACCAATTAGAATTATTATATCAAACAGCATAATATTACCTCGCTTTTTAATTACATTAACAAGACTTTTCTTTAATTACAGTATATCATCAATGCAATACAAAGTCAATACAAAAATGAACAAACGACACGACAATTGGGTAGATAAAACGAAAAATTAAAAAAATATACAATATACTTGACATAAAATGAATGATATGTATGATAATATAGAGGACAAGAAATCAAGAGAGGAATATACAATGTTGAGTAAATACCGAATAAAAGAACTGAGAAATAATGCAAATATATCACAGGATAAATTATCTGAAATAATCGGAGTATCAAGAATACAAATAATTAGATGGGAAAAAATCACTAAGGATAATGACGCCGTAATTGACAGCCTATACAAAAATAGAATGTGCAGATATTTTAGGGTGCCTTTAAGAAAGTTATATAATTGTGAATATCAAGAAATTGTTGATATAGCAAAAAAAGATGCCATACACATAATGAAAAATGCTCCGAAAGAGAATAGATGTGATCTGACAGATGTAATAAATTCGTTATCAGAGTTAATGACTCATGCGAGCAATACAGAGTGCACCAAAGATACATTAGATTCGATTGAAGATAAATTGTATGAGATTGTTAAGCTCGGAAAATATGACATTTTTGTTCTCTTTGACTTCTTGTCGGAACGCAAACTTCAGAAAAAAACATTATCATCAGAAATTACAGAGGAAATTAAAGCATTCCTTTCGTGTTTTTAAAAAAGAGAAGGTACTATAATGGTGCCTTCTCTTTTTATATGTTTGAGCAACAAAATCAATAAAAATAGCGATATGTGAATGATATAATAATTATTAAGTTGGACAGATTAGATCAATTTAATTTTAGAAAGGATGACGAAAAATGTTCAATAACGAGAAAAATAATTTTTTTGAAGAAGAATTAAAGCAGTCCCAAGTTTTAACAAGTGAATCTGAAAACTTTGACAGTACAACAGATATCGAGGCAGGAAACGATACGGGCGAAGCTTTGATAGATGATATTGAAAATTTTGATAACGGTGATACAGCAAATGCTGAATCAGGAAGTGATGGTTCCGAAACTATAACGGATGAACTTGAAAGTGTTGATGGGACAGAAACTTTAACAGGTGGCATCTCAAACTTTGACAGTACAACAGATGCTGAATTGGAAAATGATATTGTTGAAGGTTTGACAGATGACATTGAAAATCTTGATGAAAGCGACACGACAGTTATCAAAGAGAAAAACAACGATGCTGAAGCTTTGACAGATGAAGCTGAAAGCTCTGACAACACAGATGCTGACAAAGAGGAAAGCTATGATTTGGAAGGCTTGATAGATGAATCTGAAAATCTCGACGACGCAACAGATAAAGCTATTGATAATCTTTCCGATCCCATGATACACAAAGAAGTAAAAAACCTTATTGACGATACTACTTCTGATAATGAAGATGGTATTGAAGATGGCTTTTCAGAATCAAACGACGATGATTTCCAGAAACTTGTCGATTCAATACTGAATAGTACAGAAGATGATGACCATGCTGTAAATTCAAACGACGGTATGCCTGTAATGCCGTTGACGGTATATAAAATGTTGATGTCAGCTAAACAAATGCGAACAGTATTGACCGGTATTGTGACAGGCGTGAGAATGACGAGTAAAGGCATGGCAGTAGAGGTAACTACGCAAGTTCAAAATCATCCGCTTCAGGTATTTATACCGACAACAAAAATGGGTTTTGACAATAATGTAAAAGAGCTTATCAATCAAAGAGTTAGAAAAAAATGCCAAAAAGTCAGAAGCGTAAAAACGATTGAAAAGGTGCTGAACAGAGAATATTACTCTTACATAACATCTATGTTGGGTGCTACTGTGGATTATGTTGTAGATGAAGCTATCAGAGACCTTAATGTTGTTGTCGGAGACAGAGCAACAGCCATGCAGTATAGACGGGCAAGATTTGTTAAGTCGGAAAAATTTCCTGTGCCGTCTCTCCGTGTCGGAAGTAAGTTTAGAGCTCGAATCTTGAATGTTATGGCAAAGAGTATACTCGTTGAGGTATCCGGCTACACATGCGTAATGCGTCCTAAGAATATATCATCATTACGCATCAACACAAAATTGGAATATACAGTTGGAATGACTATAGATGTTGAAATTACAAAATTTGATCCTCAAAAGGGAGTGTCTGTAGTTGCAATTGATGTAAAAGATAAAAGTATCAAAGCCAATCTTGCAGCTCAATACAAACACGGTGATAGACTACTGGCGGAAGTTATTGAGGTTAAGCCGATTACCGGTGAATACTATTTGAAAATGCCGAATGGAGCACTAGGTAAAGTTCCTTATTATGTAAAAGATGATTATGTGAAAATTCACAACGGAACAAAACTATATGTTATCGTTACCGGCAAATCAAATCAAAATACGACCGTTATGTGTAAGATTCGTAAAGTTTTAAATTAAGATTACGGAGGAAGCCATGACGAATAAATTTAGGAAAATATTATCATCAACTATTGCAGGCAGCTTACTCATTTGTTCGGCAATTGGTTCAACAATGTCTGTATCTGCCGCTACGGCAAGTAAATATGAATATAGTGTTTCCGATGCAACACAGTTACAGAAATATCTTGTCAGTCTTTGTGATTTAACTGATACACAAAAAGTCCTTTATGATATTGATAAAAACGGTGAATTGACAATTACTGATGCGACTAATATTCAAAAGATAGTCGTAGGATTAACTTCTGATATTCCGTCAGAAAATCCGACTTCTTCAATTGTTGAATCAACAACAATGACAACAACAGAACCAACGCAAGCTACAACTGTTTCTACCACGAATCCTGCGACAGTCGAACCAACTACCATAGAACCCACGACTGAACAGCCTACTACAGAGCCAAAACCTACAAGCGTACCTAAAAGTGTGAAACTTAATAAAAACGACATCACATTTGGTATAGGCGAAAAATATACTCTCGTCACGACTGTTGAAAACGGCGATATTTCGCAGGTTGCTTTTACAACAAGTGACCGTAAGGTTGCAACTGTTGACAATAACGGAAAAATAACTGCTGTCGGTACAGGTACTGCTACAATTACCGCAAATACATATAACGGACTTAAAGCCCAATGCAAGGTTACCGTCAAAAAACTTGCCAATAGCATAAAGCTTGATAAGACAAGTATTACGCTTGGTGTTGGCGAACAGTATGACTTTTCAAGTTCTGTGCCGAATGGAACAGCCGCTTATTTCAGGTCATATTATTCAGACAATACTGCAATTGCGACTATACAAAAATCAGGAGGCTTGATGACGGCGAAAACAGCTGGCACAACAATGATAAGATGTAAACTCAGCAGCGGTAGAGAAGCTACTTGCAAAGTTACAGTCAAATCTGCTCCGTCAAGTGTAACGCTTAACTACACAACAAGCACATTAAAAGTTGGGCAGAGTGAAGCCATAAAAGTTACATACAATAATAACGCTTACAGCTTCAAAAACAAGTGGACAAGCAGTAATAAATATGTTGCAGCGGTAAATTCTGATGGAAAAATTTTTGCTAAGTTGCTTGGCAGTACGACCATATCGTACAAGACTTATAACGGTAAAACCGCATCGTTTAAACTCACGGTGTCCGGTTCAGCTGTTAAATGCCTTGATATATCGACTTGGCAAGGATATGTAGATTTTAACAAGGTAAAATCAGCCGGATATAATTATGTGATTCTCAGAGCCGGTTTTGGACGAGAAAACAGTCAAAAAGACAATACTTTCGACCGAAATTATGCTAATGCCAAAGCCTCAGGTCTTAAAGTTGGAGTTTATTGGTTCTCCTATTCTACATCTCCTTCAGAGGCATACAGAGAAGCAAATGCTTGCCTGTATTGTCTTAACGGCAAGCAGCTTGATATGCCGGTCTATTATGATCTTGAATATCAGCCGGCTATGTCAATGAGTAACAGTAACTACACACAAATGGCTCTTAACTTTTGCAGTGCAATCAAAAAAGCCGGTTATAAATCAGGCGTGTACTCATCGGCGAGTGTTTACGGCTATTTATTAAATCGTCAAACACTAATAAATAATGGTGTGTCAATCTGGAACGCTCAATGGAGTAGCTATTGCTCTGTACCTTGCGATATATGGCAGTATAGCGAAAAAGGACAGGTTAATGGCATAAGTGCAAGTGTAGATATGAATTATATTTATAACTTAAATGTAGTAGATTAAGCACTTAAAAAATAATTTTAAAAAAGCCGTTTTAAACAGTATATATATAATATGAGGTGAAGTTGCTTAAGATTTAAAATCCGAAAATGATTACGAAGGAGTTAAAGCTTGGCAATAAGCGTAAGAGGACCACCTTTGCTGATAATACCATATGAAAATATTTTTAAAGGAGTACAAAAAATGGAAAAAGAAATTAATGAAGTTAAAATTACATATCTTGCCGAAACCGGAACGGGACTTGTACATTTACTGATGAATAATTACGATGATAATGGCAGAGTTTTGGAAACTAAACATTCCAACAACTGCTATATAGCAAACGCATTATTGGTTATCGTGCATGATATATACGATAGTATTGATTCAGAGGCAGAAAGACTTGTTGAATTAACTGAGGAAATTAACAACTCGGTATTTGATATTGAGTTATCTGCTAGTAATGATTTAAGCGACAGGTACTGCTCAGCATATCCGAAACTTAAAGCAATACTTGAGCTGTTTAGTAATATTATTTCAAAATATAAAAGTTAATTGATTAAATCAGGGTGTTAATCGGCATCCTGATTTTCTTTTTGCGATACAGCAACAAAATCAATAATTTTGCGTTTATATTATATGCTATGATGATTGAGTAGCGTTTAGGTGGCTTAAAATTGCCCTTAATCCACTTAAATCCTCAGTGCTACATTCGCAAAACAATCCCTATTTTGCGAAGTCGGGGTACCGATTGGTACCCCGATAATCTAAAAATTCAAGGAGAGAACATCAATGAAAAAAATTGTAGCCGTATCTATGGTAGCGGTACTCGCAACAACAGTATTTTTAAGTGGTTGTAACACAAGCAAAAAAAATGAAAGTTCTTCAGATACTCCTGATAGCACAACCTCTTCTTTATCATCTGATGTAAAAAGTGATACAATTCCGCAAACAACTGTCGAAAGTACAAATGCAGTAAGCAGTTCTTCTGAAAGTTCTGCCGGCAGTAAGGTAAGCGAAACAAAGTATAAACATCTTGTCGATTATTACAATTCCGATGAAATGAAAAGTGTGATTAACTCAGCTGATGACGCCTATAACAATGACATATACACTTTGCGTATTACGTGTGAAGGTAACAGTATTGTATATAACTTTCGCATGGTACAAACTTATGACGGCGATGCAAAGGATGAAATGAAATCCTATCTTGAAAAAGCAATGGACTCTATGAATACCTCATTTAAAAGCGTAGTTGACAGCATTAATGAGGTTGTGGAAGACGATTGCACGGTTATCGTACGATACAAAAATGGCGACGGAGAAGTTTTATCTGAAAAAGAGTTTAAATAACCGTAAAATTTAATTATCAAAAACAATATTGGGGTACCAATTGGTACCCCAATAAATATTTTTGACAATTAATTAAATAAATAGTAAAATTATGTTGATGAATATTAAGTTAATATTAAGGGAGCAAAAAACATGAAAAAAATAATACAACCAATATCAATATTATTAATCATAACGCTGTTATCTGTGATATGTATAATACCATATGAAGCGACTATCGTTAACGGTGGTAATTACGAATTTACAGTAATGGATGCAACCAATGTCCAAAAGTATGTTGTAGGTATGATTGATTTAACTGATGATGAGAAATTCCTTTACGATACTAATGGTGACAATGTGTTGACCGTTATTGATGCCACTAATATTCAGAAAATTATTGTTGGATCTCAATTCGATACATCAGAACCGTCATCTTTGACAGAAACCACCTCGGTTTACGGAACTGAAGCATCCACAGAAAGTCCAAAGATGACAACAGAAAATATGGAATTCACAGAAACAACGATATCGAATTTTTCATCTGTTTGTACTGAAGTAACAACTGAATATTCTGAAACTACAGCATATACTGAAGCTACTACAGAATGTGTTGAGGAAACAACAATTGCTGATGAACCATCGACAGAATCGACTGAAATAACTACGGAAGAAGTTACTGAACCTTCAACAGAAGAGTATACTGAGCAGATTACTGAGCAGATTACTGAACAGCCTACTACAGAGCCAAAACCTACTAGCGTACCAAAAAGTGTGAAGCTTAATAAAAACAATATCACACTTGGTAAAGGTGAAAAATATACTCTCGTCACAACTGTTGAAAATGGAGATATTTCGCAAGTTGCTTTTACAACAAGTGACCGTAAGGTTGCAACTGTAGACAATAACGGAAAAATGACTGCTGTGGGCATTGGTGTCACTACAATTACAGCAAAAACTTATAACGGACTTACAGCCAAATGTAAGGTTACTGTTAAAAAGCTTGCTAATAGCATAAAGCTTGATAAGACAAGTATTACACTTGGAGTCGGTGAACAGTATGATTTTTCAAGCTATGTGCCGAGTGGAACAGCAGCTTATTTTCGTTCTTATTATTCAGATGATCCGAACATTGCTTCTGTTCAAAAAGCCGGAGGTTTGATGACCGCAAAAAAGGCAGGAACCACAACTGTTAGATGTAAAATGCCGAACGGTACACAAGCAACCTGTAATGTAACGGTCAAGCCGCTTGCAACATCTCTTAAACTTAATGCAAGTGAAATTGTACTGTACATAGGTCAGAGTTTTGACCTCAACAGCAGTATTCCGAAAGGTACAGCGGCTTATTACAGACTTTACTCATCAAACAATTCAAAGATTGCTACTGCAACAAGAGCAGGGGGAATAGTAAAGGGAATAGGCGTCGGTAAAACGACAGTAACTTGTACCCTTAATAATGGTAAGAAAGCTATTTGCGATGTGTATGTAGTGCCAAAAGCCAAGAAAATTTCAAATGTTCCCCTGATTGGTCAGAGCAAATTGCCAACCGGTTGCGAAACTTGTAGTGCAACAATGTTACTTAAACACTATGGATACAATATTTCCGAAACAACATTTGCAGATAAGTATTTGGTAAAAAAACCTTTCGGTTATTCAAACGGTTCATACACAGGACCTGATCCGAATTGTGCCTTTGTCGGAACACCCTACAGCTCCAACAGCTACGGTGCATACGCTCCGATTATGGCAAAATGTATGAACAAATACCTTTCCGACAAATCATACAAGGCTGTCGAAATCAGCGGGAAAAGTCTTGAATATCTTTCGGGTAAGTATGTTGCACAAGGTCAGCCGATTATGGTGTGGGCAACAATTAATATGTCACCGTCATTTAAGACAACCACTTGGAGAGTAAACTACACCGATGAAAACGCAAAATATAAACTCGGCAGTTACTATACTTGGATTGCCGGAGAGCATTGTCTTGTAATGACAGGATATGATAACTATTATTACTATTTCAATGATCCGTGGACTAATGCTCGAACCCGTTACTCGAAAAGTGTTGTGAATTCACGCTATGCCGAACTCGGCAAACAGGCTGTAGTTATGGTGAAGAAATAACAAGAACCTTCTCTGATGAATTTATCATTAGGGAAGGTTCTTTCTTTTATTTGTTAGTATATTCTATTAAGGTAAAAATGCTTTTAGAAGCTTAAAATAAATCGCTGTGTGTTCCGGTTCTTGTCAGATACAAAATAAGTTCTTCATTACTAATTTCATAAATTAAGAGCCAGTCGGGGGTAATGTGACATTCCCTACAAGATGCAAATATAGCTATAAAAAGTTGGAATGTACCGTGTGGTACCATCCGAAAAAATATAACTATTTAATCTCTGCCTATTAAAATAAATATGTATAGCACATTCAATTTACAAGTTTGCAGCAGGGTATCAATTGGAACCCTGCTTTTTTGTGTTGCTAAGTAAAAATGAATAAAATAATGAATATTGTTTTTTTAAGCAACAAAATATATAGAAATCAGTTAAAAAGTCTGTTATAATGGTTCTTGTATTGAATAATTCGATGAATATTGTAAATAGGGAGGGAGAATTGACACTATGGCTAAAAGTAAAGATTATGATATGACATACAATGCAGAACATTATACAGTAGCAGCTAACGACATAATCAAAGGCAAGCAGTCAATGACTCTCCAAACAGCGAGACTAATCAGATTACTCATTACTCAGGTTGTAAAAGAGGATAAGGATTTAAAAACTTACTCATGCAGAATAATAGATCTTGCAAAATTTTTAAATATAGACAGTTCAAATCTATACAAGCATATTAGAACCATATGTGACTGTGCTATGAAATCAGTAGTTTATATTGGAACAGATAATCCAAAACAACCTTGGGAGATGTTCCATTGGGTTTCAATGGCTAAATATGACGGAGAGGGGACAATTACACTTCGTCTATCAGACGAAATCAAACCGTATGTGTTGGAATTGGAAAAGTGGTTTACACAATACCAGTTAAAAAACATATTAGAATTCTCAAGTTATTACGCTATTCGACTGTATGAACTTCTGAAATGTAGAGATGGTGAAAGCAAAAACACAAAGTCAGAATTAGAGTTTTCAGTTACAGAATTGCGAGCTTGCTTTGATTGTGAGAAAAAATACAAACTGTTTGCCGATTTCAAACGCAAGGTAATAGATATAGCAGTAAGGGAAATTAACGAGAAATCAGATATTTGGGTTAGACCTACATATCAAAAAACAGGACGAGCCATAACAAGCATAATATTTGAAGTGCATAACAATGCGTACAACATATTAAACGATGCCGAAAAATGACTATACAATTGCATAGCAAAAAGTTTTGCCCTCAGTATCCTAAAGTACTGGGGGTGTTTTGCTAAGGTAATGACATAGCTTAACTAGATAAAGAATCATATATTGTTTGACTCAAAAAAATACAAAAAATCGGTCGGAAACAAATAGTGAAACAGCGTTTCACTACTTAGATATGCATACTTATAATACTTATATTACTTAGAGGACGAAAAACTCCAGTATTTAAGCCGTTTTTTAACTCTAACTATGACCTTTTGACAGCGAAAATATGACCTTTTGACAGTTAACTATGACTTTTTAACAGTCGTAACTATGACCTTTTGACAGTCAACCGTAATTTTAGGTCGTATTAACTATGACTTTTTAACAGTTGTAATTATGACCTTTTGATAGTGCAAAAAACACCTTATGATAGTAATGGAAGTTATTGATAATCAACTATGTTCTTGCTAATTAAAAAATATTGACTTACGATAGCTTTTGTGCTATCATAAGTGTGTAATAAGAATTAGATAAAAGGGAATAATATGTATAACATTGAATTTTATGAAAATCAAAGTGGCGAATCCGAACTTTGGAATTTTCTTGAAAAATTAAGAAACGAAGCGGCAACTAACAAAGATTCACGCATACAATACAAACAAATGATGTTCTACATTGAGCTTTTACAGAACAATGGCACCAGATTAGGCGAAAATATCACAAAACATCTTGATAATGAAATTTGGGAATTGAGACCGGGAACTAACAGGGTATTCTATTTCTTTATAGAAAAAGATACTTTTGTACTTCTTCATCATTTTAGAAAAAAATCTCAAAAGACGCCCCGAAGAGAAATCGAAAAAGCTAAAGCAGAACGCAAGGATTATTTGGAACGCAGAGAGGAGAATTAGTTATGCGAAATTGGAACGATTACAAAACTTATGTTAAGAAAATTGATTCTCAGGCAAAAAAGGATATGGAAGAAATGGAAGAACTTGCGGTAATTGTCGGTGCAATTATCGAAAAACGAACAGCACTTGGAATAAGTCAACGCGATTTAGCAGATATGTGCGGAATACCACAGTCATCTGTTGCGAGAATAGAAACATTTAAAACAACTCCGAAAATTGATACATTATTGAAAATTATGCAGCCGCTCGGTTTAAAACTCACCGTTTCAGTTGCTTAAAAATAATTGCATAAAGTGAAAGGTCGTTCCATTAAGGAGCGACCTTTTTTATGTTTGTATACTGATTAGAAAACAAAGTTTTAGCTACTGCTATTTTAGGCTGTTGGGCGATTTTTTACATTCGTTTATAAACCTTTGAAACTAACGACTTTACAGATTTTCAAGGAAAATATATCAGATTAATATCATTTATTGCGTTTAACTTAATAAGATCATTGCGTTGTAAATAAAATACTCGGTTTGCAACAATGTCAGCGGCTCTAACAAGTAATGTGCTTTCAGAGTTGCAAAACTTCATATCAATTGACCTTACATTAAGGAAAATTGGCGGATAATATGTATTGTACTCAAAATTATGTGTTCCGTGTTTAAGCTCTTGTTCTATTCCTTCTCTTAACTCGTATCTGCCATTTGTTGCAGTAGTATGTTCATCAACAAAGAAATAAATATTTTCTATTTCATTAGGGATGATTTGCTTATTTAATATGAGCTGTTCAAATGCTCTTTTTACAGAAATCTTGTATACATAATGAACTTTATCAAAAACACCGGACTCATCTGAATATACATATATGTTCATAAAATTTCTCCAAATAATTCAAAAGCCACCTCGAAAGGTGGCTCCCTCATGTCCGACGACAACACATGTCGCTTAAACGCTAATTCGGTTTCATGAGTATACAGCGTATTCCTACCTGCAATATTATTATATGCGATTTTTTAAAAAATCGCAATACTTATTCAAAAAAATTAGTACCTAAAAAGGGATTTTACACCACATTTGAATAAGCTACAATTTTTCAGAGAATAACTTGTTTAGCTACTACTCCTTGACAATTGTAAAAAAAATTACTACAATACGAAATAGAAAGTTGTTTTATTAACATTATTTCAAAACATTGGACAATATAATAAAGCGAGTAAATAATGTCAATATAGCAATTGCTTGCTGTATGACATGAAATAAATATAGTTATAATTCGTTGGACGGTACCAAATGGTACCCTCCAAAAAAATATAACTATTTTAAGACCATCGTTAAAAATATAATACATACGATACATCTAATCCACAAATTAGCGTAAAGTCATATCAAGGCGACTGTATAAACGGAATATTCATTAAAATATTCAATACTACTTCTAATTGTGCATTTGTTACAAAAGTATATGTTGACATTATAACAAAGTAACGAAATAATGTAATCTCGTAAATATTTTTTTAAAAATTGACTGCGAGTGAGTATATATATTATAGAGAGGTAAATAAAAAGTATCTCTTCACAAATTTACATAAAAGGAGAATGACATATGAAAACGACTAACAACATTAAGAGAACAATGACAATTGCAATTGCAGCGGCAATGATTACAGCAACAGCAATGCTTTCGGGTTGCGGTTGTGACGATAGTAATGCAACGAACAAGACTGCAACAACAGTTCAGACTACAAGTGTAGAAGAAACAACAGTTTCTGAAACAGCACCGACTCTTTCTGAAACAGATAAAGCAATTACCGATGCAGGGCTCAAAGTAGGTGCTGACGGCAAAATTACTGATAAGAATGGCAAAGAAGTGAAAGTTGATAAGGACGGTAAGGTTGAGGTTAAAAACGAAAAGGGTGAAACCGTCAAGGTAGATTCTTCTGAAGTGAAAAGGGCAAATCAGAACAAGGTAAAGGTTGACAGCTATCCGACAAACTCATCTTCTCAGAAGAAGGACACAAGCACATCAGGCAAGAATAACAATTCTTCCTCAAAGTCAAATACTTCAAAATCTGACAGCAAAAAGGACACTTCATCTAAGAGCGAAAGCTCAAAGCAGGAGAGTTCAAAATCTGAATCATCCAAAACACCGCAGAGCAGTTCATCAAGTTCAAAAGCTGACTCATCTAAGAATGAATCTTCAAAGCCGACTCCTAAGCCTCAGCATACACACAGTTGGACAAACATTACCGAAAAGGTAAAAGTTGTTGACAAGAAAGCATATACCTACGAGGAACCAGTGTATGAAGAACACGACAGAACTTTGTGTAATGATTGTAATAAGGATGTTACAGATGATGCAGTTCGTGAAGAACATATGATTTATGAGCTCGAACATGGCGGCAAAGGTTCTTATCGTAATGAATGGGTGCAGGTTCAGGTAGGCACTAAAACAGTTACTGTTCCGGAGAAAAGCCATTACGAAAACAAGGTAATCGGCAGAAAATGTTCGGGTTGCGGTAAAGTAGAATATTACTAATTGTCAGTAATTAAAGGGGAGTTGTCAACAGATAACTCCTTTTTTTGTGCGGAGAAACGACATAACATTAAAATAGAATAAATAAATATTTCTGAGCAAAGTTGCATATGTGACTTTGCTCTATTATTTTGCAAATTTTAAATAATGAATAAAAAGATGAATATTATTTACACAGAGCAACAAAAAATATAAAAATTAGTAAAATAGTTTGCTATAATGGTTATAGGAATGAATAAAACGATGAATATTGTAATAAAAGGGGGCTATAGTCCAATGTTTTATTATCAGTCGTATTAAGCGAAGTGCTTGATACAATCGTGTATGCTACGATAAACAGCAAAAATTTTATAAAAAAGGAGAACGCCCATGAGAAAATTTTTTAAAAAGCTTATGGCTGTAGGATTATCTCTGGTAACGCTTGTGTCCGGTATGTCAATATCAATGGGATCAGCGGCGGCTGCTACTCAGAACACAACAAGCGGTCAATGGGTAACTACTACGGTATCCAAAGGTAATAAAATTACGTTGCCGGGAATACCTGCGTCAGAAACATGTAAATTTATCATAAACGGTGATGAAGGCTTTTGTATTAATGCAAATAAATGGTCTCCATCAGGTGAAGGTAAGTACAAATATACTTATGTGGATCCTAAGTCATCTAAATATGGAATGATGCGAAAGGCTGTGTATCTCTATCGTCATAAGGATTTGAAAACTACAATTTCAAATGTAATGAAGAAGAAGGGCTTCGCAGCTCCGACAGCAAATACCACTTTCATTATGATGCATTATTTGCTTAGTTACATTAACGAAGGCGGAAATGAAAACGGCTTGAGTAGTGATCCGCAGCACATTAAATATAATATGCAGGAATATTATCCTTGTATTCCGGCAATTTATAAGGAAGTTAAGGCTAATAAAACGGCACTGCCGTCTGCAAATAACTTTCTCTGCTATCTCGTAACTCCGCAGAATGATGCTTATCAGAATCTCTTTATGGTGGCACAGAACACACTCACTATCAAAAAGGTTGATTCTGTGACACTCAAAGGTCTCCCGGGTGCTACTTTTTCGGTAACATACACGCCTGATGGAAAAAATAGTTTTGGCAGCAAAAAATCTATGGGTTCTTATACGACCGGTAGTGACGGTACAGTTAAGGTTTGTTTACCCCCGGGTAATTATGTTATCAAAGAAACTAAACCACCTAAAAATTATTCGCTGAATTCTGCATCACAGACAGCTAATTTCATAAAAAAAGGTGCAATAACAGTAACCTTTAAGAATGACAAGCTCATTAAGATTCAGTTACAGAAAACATCTGCAAACCCTGAATTAACAAAAGGCAACAGTTGCTACAGCCTTGCCGGAGCAGAGTATAGTATCTATACAAATAAGTCGTGTTCTAAAGACAGCTATTTTGGCTTTATTCGAACAGACGCCAATGGCTTCGGCATGTACGGTGACGGTCTTGACTCTAAAGGCAAACATGTAGGCTCTGATGTTACTAATAGGACCTATTACGCTAAAGAAACCAAAGCTCCAAAGGGTTATAAGCTGGATACCACAGTTTATACCTTCAAGGATTCCGGCAAGAAAACCGTTGACGGCGTATCAATTTACAGCTTTACTTGTTCTGATAAGCCTGCAAACGATCCTGTGACTGTTCTTCTTAAAAAGCAAGACGCAAAAACAGGACAGGCTACAACAAGACTTGCGGGTGCAGAATTCACAATCAAGTATTATGACGGATCTTATAAAACAGAAGATGAATTAAAGGGTGTTAAGGCTACTCGCAGTTGGATTATAAAAACCAATAGTAATGGATATGCTGAATTGAGTCAGAAATGTTTAGTCTCTGGCGATGAATTCTATTATTCATCATCAGATAATACAAATCCATGTTTACCCCTCGGTACAGTAACGATTCAGGAAACAAAAGCCCCTGAAAACTACGAACTCAATCCTAATTTGTATATTGGACAAATCACAGAGGAGGGCGGTCTTGGTTGGCTCACAACGAATCTCCTTACACCGGAAGGTCAGTTAATTGTCCCTGAATCCGAAACTGTTCGTGGCGGTCTTTCAATCCATAAGAGTTCTGATGATGCTATCATCAAGGATATATGGTTTAGAATTACTTCCGATAACGGTTACTCGAAGGATGTTGCAACCAATTCGATGGGTACAATTGAACTTGCTGACCTCGATATTTTTAATGACAACAATGAGTATGTCAAATACACAATCGAGGAACTCGGTTTTAAAGATGCCAACGGCAACTACTATATCCCGAAAAGATACAAAACTGAAGGACCGAAAACAGTAACTCTTAAAAAAGACGGAACAGTAACAGTATCGTTTAACAACAGCATTGATACAGTACCTCTTAACATCATCAAGAGTGCTGATGATAAAAATGTAAGCGGTATCTATTTCAAGGTTACAGCCTCTACGGGCAAGACTTATACTGTTGTTACCGATAACGAAGGTAAAGCAAGTGTATCAGGCCTTCCTGTATATGATACAGAAGATAATGTAATCACATATACCGTTGAAGAGTTGGGTATCAAGAAGGACGACGGTACATTTGAAATTCCGGTCAGATATGTTAAGCCTTCAAGTCAGACAGTAAAATTTGTCGATGGTACATCTGTTATTAAGACAAGAACTCTGACTTTCAAAAACAATCTTAAAAAGGGTGTTGCAAAGATTGCCAAAACATCAGATGACGGTGTAGTACAGGGAATCTACTTCAAAATTGAGTCAGACTACAACGATTACAGTGCAATCAGCTCAACAGGAAAAACAGGCATTTGGTCTATATACAGTCTACCGGTTTATAACGAAGTAGGGGAGAAGATTAAATATACTGTAACTGAACTCGGCTTTAAGCAGAGTGACGGAACATACAAAATTCCCGAATACTACTTTCACGATGAACCGCAGACCGTTGAGCTTACGGAGAATACAACAACAACCGTAAATTTTAAGAATCTGCATAAGAAAGGCTCTTTGCTTATTCTCAAATCATCAAGCGATAAGGTAGTAGACGGTATCTATTTTGAAGTTAAGTCACTTACTGACGGTTTTGAGTACGATGAGTATGTCGCAACAAACTCAAAAGGTATGGCACAGCTTGAGAATATGGAAGTATGCAACGCAGACGGTGAAGAAATACTCTATGAAATCAGAGAGCTTGGTTTTAAACAGGCTGACGGCACATATAAACTGCCAAAGCGTTATGTAAGTAAAGAACCGGAACAGTTTTCGTTTAACGCTGACAATATGAAGCCCGGACGAAAAGCAACTTATACCTACACACTCCATAATTCACTTAGACTGGCAAGCTTGAATGTTAAAAAGACTTCCGAAGATAACATTGTCAATGGTATTACTTTCAATGTTAAGGGTTCTAACGGTGTTGATTACGGTAATAAGACTGTAGATTCAAGTGGCATGTCATATTATACAAAGCTTCCTGTTTATGATGATGATGACAATCTGATTAAATATACCGTAACAGAACTTGGAATCAAGCAGGATGACGGTACATACAAAATTCCGTATCGCTATAACGAGGTTAAACCGCAGATTGTAACTCTTAAATACGATACTGCGACAGAAACTGCAATGACTAAAACTGCATTGTTTAACAACACTCTTAAACTTGGCTCTGTAACTATCAATAAGGTAGATAATGACGGCAAGGCAATTGAGGGTGCAAAGTTTAATCTTGTTTCAAAGGGAACAGGCGAGGTATTTGCTACTGTAACAACCGATAAAGACGGTAAGGGCATTATTTCCGATGTTCCGCAGGGTGATTATTCACTTGAAGAGACACAGACTATTGCCGGTCTTAATCTTCTTAAAGAAGCAAGTGACATCACTATTTCCGGTGACAGCGAAGAAACTTTGTATTATACATTCAATGTGAAGGAAACATGCGCTCCTGTTCTTCCGATGACAGGCGGTGCAAATGCAATCTGCGTAATGTTCGGTTTATCAGCAATGTGTCTGATTGCCGGAGGTGCAATTTTCTTCATTAAGAATAAAAAGAAGAAAGATAAAATTAAAACGGAGGTAGAATCTTAATGAAATCATTAGCTAAGAAGATTGTTGCAACAGCTCTTACAGTTGCATCAATCGCTACAATGACAACTTGCGTTGCAACAGCAAACGCAGCCAATATGGAATACCATATTGACACAACAAGAAAAGCAAGCTTGACACTTCATAAGTATGAAATGTCGGATACAAGCCTTGCAACACATAAGGCAACAGGCACAACAGACGACGCTCAGTATGTTCCTGCCGATGCAAAGCCGCTCGCAAATGTACAGTTTACAGCTTATAAAGTAGCTGAACTTGATAAGTATTTCAAGCCTGACGGCATTGAACTTCCTGCGGCATCTGCGGTAAAAACCTCAGAAGCAACAGCCACATTTTCTGCTGTAACAGGTGAGGATGGTGTAGCAACATTTACTGACCTTCCTCTCGGCATTTACTATGTTGAAGAAACTGACGGTCCTGCACAGGTAACAAAGAAAATTTCTCCTTTTGTTATTTCACTTCCTATGACAAGCGTTGACGGTTCAAAGTGGCTCTATGATGTTCATTGCTATCCGAAAAATCAGACTGCATACGGCGGAGTTACACTTCAGAAGGTTGATTCAGTTACGAAGAAACCTTTAAAGGGTGCAACATTCACTCTTTATTCATCAGAGGACGGTAAGACATATACAGAGTATATGACAGGACTCAAGACAGGTGATAACGGAACAGCTGTGGTTAACAGCCTTCCGTCACAGACTTATTACAAGTTTGTCGAAACAGCTGCATCAGATCCAAGCTACATTCTTGACTCAACAGTAGGCTACGAATTTTATATTGATGCTACCGGCGATATGATTGTCAACGATAAAGTTGTTGACAATAAGACTGTAGTTGTTGAAAACGATACAGTTGACATTGAAAAGTATGTACTTGACGGCAAGAAGGGTGCAGAAGGTATTGATAATACAGCAAACTATGGTGACACAGTTTACTGGAAGATTAAGACTTCAATCCCGACAAAAACTGCTGAAAAGCTCAAAACATACACTATCGTAGATACAATGTCAAAGGGACTCAAGTATCAGTCAGCTGAACTTTGGATTGATGACACAAAACAGCTTAAAGAAAAAACAGACTATACAGTATCTCAGAAAGGTCTTGAAGTAACATTCACTATCAAGCCTGCAAGTATTAAGGGTGGTAAGGAAGTTGAAGTATATTTCAACACAGAACTTACAACAGACGCTCCTCTTGCACAGGATGTTCCTAACACATCAAAGCTTATTTACACAAACGACATCGGTACAGACAGCACATTCACAAAGAACTCTCAGACTCCTACCGTACATACAGGTGGTTATTCATTTGTAAAGACTGACGGTAGCAAGCCTCTTGCAGGAGCAGAATTTGCTATTTACAAGACTGAGGTTGATGCTAAGAACGGCACAAATGCAATTCTCACAGCAACATCAAACAGTAAGGGTGTTGTAGAGTTCAAGGGCTTACAGTACGGTGCTTTCTCAGTTGATGAGGACGGCAAAAATAAGAACGGCGTAGAGAACGGTAGTACAAAGTATTGGATTGCCGAGACAAAAGCACCTAACGGCTATGTACTTCTCTCAGCTCCGTTTGAAGTAACTGTAAATGCTACAAGCCATATTTCTTCAAATACTCCAAGCGTTAAGAATAACACAATTCCTGAACTTCCTGTAACCGGTGCGGCCGGTACAGTAACACTCTTTGTCATTGCCGCTGCTCTTGTAGGCACAGGTGTATTGATTCTCAGCGTTCGCCGTAAAAAGCGTGACCGCTGATTGACCTATTTAAGAATTTTAATCTTATAAATTTCCATTTCCCATACTTGTATTAGACATTCAAATCCCGAACAGTATAGTTTTTCTGTGCTGTTCGGGAGGAATACAGTCATCAGTTGACAAAAGCAGGGTAAAATCCCGAAAAAGTAACATTGGTTTTATGTCAACTGTAATTATAATCTGAAAATTCCACATATTTTGTGTTGATCATATAGCTTGCAAGGCGGTGAGTAAAGCTGTCTTGCAAGCCCTCCTAACAAAAGATAACTCCTCATATTTGTGTAATATACCATACCTCGTCTTGTCGGGTGTTTACAAAATAGCTTAATACCCGACAAGACACACTCTCTAATAGGCTCTAATGGAGCCATATCTACCCTCTTTAGTCTTTGTAGGCAGTACAGCTAAGAAAACTGCACTGCCTACAAACAAGATTTTTACCAGCAAGGAAAACTCAAAGTTTTCATTTTTCACTCCATATTGTGAGTATGGGCGGTGCAGATAACATACTACACCGCCCGACTCTCAAAAATTGGTATCGTAATTGACAGCAAGACAAGTATTTGTTATAGGTATTTCTCCTTTCATTTGTCGGGCAGTATATCCCAAATCATACTGCCCGACAAAAAAACTGAATACATTTTTAAATTGAAAGAAATAAAGAATATGTCACTTATAGAATATATGTACGATATTAACAATATCAGTAACATTGAAACAACAATATATGAAGAAGGTTTCGTGAAAAAAGCAAATGATATTACTGACAAGTTAAACTGTTTTAATTTTGAATATATTAAATCATTGAAAGTTGACCTGAAAAATGAGTATCAGATGATTTATTTTCGTAAGAGCAGTTATCCGTCAGATGCTTTTTTAATAAGAATGAATTGCAGAAAATCTATAATTTTATACCGTAACAAAAACGGAACAGAATTATTATGGAAACATGAAGGTAACGGAATCAATGCTGAACTGGCTATATATGACAATGACAGAGTGTTCATTTCTCAAAAAGGTAACCTCGTGCCGTTGACACTCAAAAATGACCTTTTTTCCAGATCTATGTTTTCAAAGATAATTGCTGAAATACTTGATTATTACAGCATGAAAAACTCAATATATAAAGATTTCAAGAGGTGTTTGGAGCTAAATATATGTTGCTTACTACCTTTGACAATAGAAGAAATAGGTGTTTATCACAATTTACAGGAGTTGTTTCACAATAAGTATCCAAAAACTGAAAAATTGAATTACAACTTTAACAAAGGGGATATTAACCTATCGTATCTTGCAGTAAAAGCAATGTCAAAGGTTGATAACGACTGTGTAGGTATATTGTTTCAATATTGTGCCGATAAAGCTAAGCAAGGATGTGGACAATCATATTTCGGTTACAATCCATTTGGTAGATTTAATGATAATGTAAAAATTTTATTGGGAAAATTATTATCGGACAGAGTTTCGGTATCGGCAAAAAATACCATTATTGATGATTACATAAATATGTGCTATCAAACAAAAACGAAAATCAGGCTTAAATACACATCAATAAAAAAGATTGAAGAAGCACATAACGCACTTGTTACCAAAATTTTAAAAAAAGGACAAAGGTCGGCAAAAAGTATAGTGTCAGCAAACACAAGATACAACAATTTGCGAAAATTACTTCCTAAAAAGTTTGAGTGGTTAACGACGGAAGAAAGGTTAGCATTAGAAAGTGAAATGCAAGGTAATTGCGTTGTTTCATACGCAAATAAAGTAAAAAAAGATAAATGTCAAATATATTCTTATGTGGATTCGCAGGGGTTAAGACACACAATAGAATTTAACATATCACGCAATAAATACCATTGTGTACAACTGCTTTCCAAATACAACGAAGATCCGTCAGAAGAAGCTTTGCAATTTGTAGCAGAACTTCTTAACAGCCCTGAAAACACGATTAAATAGCCGATATTTACAAAGATAATAAGGAAAACTTAAAAACTATATTCATTGTAATAGTTTTTGAAAATTAGGAAGTTTAAATTCACTAAATAAGGTGATAAACAAAAAACTATTTAGAATGAAATAGCTTTTACAAAATACAAGTCATGGAGACACAAAGAAGGGCAATTTGTGAAAAATAATAAAGCTAATAAATCAAAATTGAAAAGTATAGCAACAATATCAATTGCATCACTACTCATTCTTGTCGGTATATCATTAGCTATCACTCCGATCCTCGGAAGAATACTTAATCAGCAATCCGCTAATACACAGATTGAGTCGTATCAGCAAAGCGTATCAGGTATGACTAAAGATGATATTGCAACCGCAAAAGAGGCGGCTGATGAATACAATTCTTCAGGGAATACAGGCAATTTTTATAATGCTGTAGTTAAAGACGGAATTGTTGGTTACATAAACATACCGGCAATTGATGTTAATTTGCCTATATACGATAACACAAAAGATGAAACGCTTGAACTCGGAGCAGGATTGCTTGAAAAATCATCTCTACCGACGGGCAAGAATGGTACACATAGCGTTATAACAGGGCATAGCGGTCTGACAATGAGTAAGATGTTTTCTGATTTGCCTGAACTTACAACAGAAGATTGTTTTTATATCTATTTTCTTGACGAAAAAATCAAATATCAGGTATACAGCATTGAAACAGTAAAACCCTCAGAGGTAACAAATCATCTTGGTTATAATCGATCAGAAGGTTATTGTACATTGATGACTTGCACGCCTATTGGTGTTAATACACACAGATTGCTTGTACACGGTAAGAGGGTAGAGGAAAGTGAGAACGAAAGCGTTAATGCTAAATCTACATCACAGAGTAATAGTTCATCAACGAAAACTACCTCAAATATTATTAAAAAAAAACGACTTTGATTGATGAGCAAACAGATAACGCAATGAAAAAATATTTGCCGATTGGGTTGTGTGCGTTCTTTGTGATATGCATAACAACGAGAATAGTACGGCGCTTTTGCAAAAAGGCTCGAAAAAAGTCGCAAAAATAGCGGTAATAAACCCAAGATTAGTTTGTATGGCGTTTTTAATACTTTAGAATATAAATTCTCATCTAAAGGATAAAATTACAATACAGGCTAAAATAAAGAAAAACGGAAAAATTATGCAGTCAGCAAAAAAATGCTGATTTTTTTCAAAAAATATTTAAAAAAGGAGATACCCAAAAATGGAAGAAAAAAGAATCAATACAATAGTGACAGAAGAAAGCATTGTAGAATCATTACACAAACAGCTCGATAACAGCGAATTTTCAATGCTCGAAAAGGCACTTAAAGCATTTGGACAATCAAAAAGCGATGTGTCGGACATTGATATTCTGATTGATTGCACATCTGAAGAATTACAGAGTGTGAATTATTGCGAACTCACGGAAAAGTTTTCAAGGCTCACAATTCCGATTAAACAGGAAGTTGAGTCAGAAGGCGAGATATACGAGTGTGTATCAAGCTATTCGGTATTTGCTGTTGTATATCATCTTGAAGGTACATATAACCTCACAGCGGAACTTAATCCGGTTCCAAAGGAAATATTCAGGAGTTTTTATAAGTAAGAAACGGCATTTTGCAGATGCCTGAATGGGCTGTAGCAGACAATATTACGACGGAAAATTGCAAAGAGTTTTCGTTCATACCTGCATTTTCGGAAAATAATTTTTCACAAATAATTAAAGATTGGAGAAGTTACAATGTCAGAACAGAAGATTGACGGCAACACTATAAAGAGATGCTTATCGGAACAAATCGGAGCATATGAAACCGATTGTCTTATATATGCGATTGCAAAAAAGAATCCCGAAGAAAGGGTGGTTAAACTACCCTTTGAATACAGTGCCGAGGAACGACAGACAATTTCATACAGCGAACTTGTTAATATACTTGCAAAAGCAATTATTCCTGCCAATTTAAAAGTGAAATTTGATATGTCTAAGTCATTTCCTGATTTAGATGAAGCTACAACAATTAACTTTAATTGCGGATACAGCGTATTCGAAATGGTGTATGAAATTAACGGCGAGGTATATGGAGTACTGACTACTGCTGTTAATAATACGATTACCGAAATGATATATGACGGTCAGTTCAGCACGGATACGGAAGAGGTGTTGAACACTTGAGTATATTGCAGTTAATAATAACAGGCGGATTTGTGATTGTGGGTATATTAGTATCTTTTACTCCGATTGTGAAAGTTGCAAAGCAAAAAGCAAATCAGTTATCTACATCAGATGAATTAAGAACTTTGCAAAGAAATAAAGATAAGTTGGAAGCAGAATCGTCTGAAGGAGAGAAAACCAAATATGACGAATTGTATGATGCCATAAGCAGTTATAACGAATTGATATACAAAAACGGACAGGATACTTTTACGGGAGAATTACCGTTACCGCAGAGTGAAAACTTACAGTTGTATCTCGAAGATGAAGAACTAAAGACAATTGCACAAATTACAATACAAGGGCATTATTTTACTCGCATAAGATCGAAAGAGAAAGAAAAAAAGGAACAGAAATATGCAGTTAGTATGGAAGTGAATAGGGCTACACTTGCAAACTGTTTTATTCCAGTCAAAAATACTTCAATGCCTGTTGGCGGTGAAAACACTCTGAGTGTCTTATATGGCAGACCGAGAAAGGGACTCGGTTTAGACAATAAATTTAATATATCAAAAGGTGATGTAATCACTCTTGAAACAATATGGGATACAATCTCATATGAAATAGATGATTTAGTACTTATTTCAGCTGATGACATAGAGTCGCTGAAAATAGTTCCGGGCAAGGACATAATAGTGCTGATGATTGCAGAACCACAAAATAAAACACGACATTGTATATTTGCATCACGAATCGAGGGCAATGATGATTCTGATGATTGAATATAAAAGCTGAAAGGGACGGCAAAAAATAGTAAAAACACAAGTAACTGAGGACTTGTGCAGATACAGGATAACTGTATTTGCGTAGGTCCTCTTTTGTTATTTTGGAGGTGAACAAACATACAAAATTAACTTAGTTGGAAGTCTAATAGCAAAAAAATTAATTTGAAAGGATATGATTTTATGAATAATCTCAATGCTATTATCAGTTCACTAATTCCCGTTGCCGCTGCAAGCGGTGCAACAAGCTACTTTACATCGGTGCAGAATAAGGTTGTATCGTTCCTTAATTCCTGCTTGCCTTTTGTATGGATTATCGTTGCTCTTGCCTTAATTGGCGTTGGTCTCATGTGCATCATCGGTAGTGAAAGAAGTAAAGAGGCAGCTAAATCTAAGGCTGTATATGTTGTTATCGGTTGCGGTGTTGTACTCGGTGCAATGTATCTTGCCAAGGGTGTTGCAGATTTACTTACGATGGGCAACTTCACAGTCAGCTAAATCAAGAAAATACATACTGAAATTTGATGTGAGGTTATTATTATGAAAAACAAAAAGTTGGTATCGAAAATAGGAGCGATTGCTCTTTGTGTAGTAATGGCAGTTGGTTCAGTTGTTTCAGCTAATGCTGCTGTTGTTGATGATTCGGAGGTAGGTTCACTCGGATACGGTAGAAAAGTTATATCGTTGGATTCTACAGGACAAACCGTACTCTGCAAAAAAGGATATAAGTTTCCAAACTCCAATATTACTGTGTCAAAAGATTTTAAAATGGCACAGATTAAGCTCGGAAAAGGCGAAACATTTAAGTATACTCTTTACAGCAATGTAGGATGCGACAGAGACAAGGTAAGAGTAGAAGCCTGTGCCTATAAATCAATCATCAATTTGAAGAAGAAGGCTGAATGGTCTAATTTTGATACTGCCGGCAATCTAACTACGGATGTATCGACACTTGGACGGGTAAATTCCAAAAAGTGGAAATCTACTGTACAGATTAAGGGTAATAAAAAGTGTACCTACAATTTGATCGCTTATGATTTATATTCTTTCAATGCCAATTATCCATCTGACCGGCAGTCATCATTTAGGGGAAGAAGCTATAAAGATGCTTATGTTCTTAACATGAATTACCCTGTTGTTGCTGTAAGTGTGTATAACGCACCGTCATCTGTTGCCTTAAAAAGAAACGACAATAAAAGTTTGATTTCAGGCAAAACTGTAACACTAAAAAAAGGACAGACATTATCCGTGTATGAATCAACACCGAAAGGATCATACGCCAATGCTAAAAATGTTATTTACAGTTCATCAAACAAAAAGGTGGCAACAGTTACCAAAAACAGCACATTCAGCGGTGCCGCAAAAATCAAAGCCATTAAAAAAGGTACCTCAAAAATCACCGTAAAGCTGTACAACGGTAAAACAGCGTGGGTTAAGGTAAATGTCAAGTAACTTAACCGAGATAAAACATTAAAAATATCCACTTGTTTCGTTGTTTCGATAAAATTTCGGAGCAAGTGGATAATTAAAAACTTAGAAAGGAGGTTGATCTGATTGTCATTTATTGAATGGATGGTTTCCAATATGGAATATTGTGACATGGGAGCTATGTTTGGACTTGGACGAACAATCCTTTGGTGGCTAACGAATATTTTGGTATGGGCAGCATCCGTAATTGAGAGTTTATACAATAACATTTTCAAAGTCTTTTCTGTCATATATTCAAGCGGTGTTTCGAGCTTTATAGGTCGTTGGATAGGCTTTTTGTGGATTCCGATTGCCATTGCCATTATCATACTTGGTTACAACCTTATCATGGGCGAGGACAGCGACGGTTCATTAAGAATGAAAACCTTTATGCGAAATCTTTGCTTGCTGGTTATTGTTGTTGCAAGTATTCCGATTCTTTTCACCGGGGTAAGTGGTAACAGCGATTCAAGTTTTGCCGTAAAGCTATTTCAGGGAAGTGGTAACAACAACAGCATAACAAATGGTGTCAGTCAAATGGCTGGAAATATGGGCACAACATCGAACACAAGTAGAACGGTTGTTGAGAACATATATGATTTGCAGTTTATTTTTAATCAGGCTCGAAATAAAGGCAATTTTACAAAAAATTGGAGCAGTATGATAGATGACGGAACAATACGAAAAAATTCATTTTATGACACATCCGGAAACATAGTAAACGGTGACGCTGTTATGAATATAACTCCGTGGGATACCATTGTATCTGATGATGCTGATGATAATGATAAGTATGATAAAGACCTCAAAATGGAAGATTGTTATGTTAATGGGTACGATTATTGTGTATTTTCATCAGATACCAACAACAAGACATCTTTTGCCTCTGTAGCAAGTACCCGACGAGTTCCTTACTGGACACCAGACAACATTATCAATATCATCAATCAACGAGGAAACCAACCGGTTACCACAGCAGGTTTATCCGATAAAATGGATCTTGAGGCGAGAATATTCTTTTTTCAAACAATACACAACAATGTATGGCAGATAGATTCTGACGACGACGGCACAACCAATTTTGTTTTTATTGACAATAACGGAAAAACAAAGACAAGTATGTGGTTCGTTGATGTCGGAAGTACATATCCGTTCAGATATCACGTGGAATGGGGCAGAATGATAATTTCGCTCCTTATGTCCATTATAGTTTTATATCTAACAAGCTATAAAATCGTAAAACTTATCTATGAAGTTACCGTCAATCAACTTTTGGTATTGTTTTTTGGTGCGATTGATTTATCAAACGGACAAAGAGCAAAGGAAGTCATGAAATCTACTTGTTCGTTACTTGCATCAATGTTTTTTGCAGTAATACTTGTACAGTTCTATTATTTGCTTACATCAGCAGTTAACGGTTTGACATTTGTAAGCAATAGTTCAACCAATGGATGGATTCAGACTCTAATCAATGTGTTTATTGGTATGGCTACAATCAAAGGACCGTCTGTTCTTGAAAAAGTTCTTGGAATTAGCGGCGGTCTTGGTGATGAGTGGCGTGAAACAGGTATGCTTAACCGTACTGCTGTTAAACCCGTTGCAAGAGCAACAGGTAAAGTTGTTAAGGGTACTGCGATCCTCGCAGGTGCAGGAGCTGTTTACGGCACTACAAAAGCTATGGGTAAGCGTGATGAACGCAAGGACAGAGAAAATGAGAGAAAGAATGACAGAAATCGTGGCAGTAGTACCGGCGAGGTCAACAGTTCCGGTGATTCTTCTCAGTTCAAAATGGCTCAGTCTAAAAAGTCTCAAAATTCAACCGCAAATGTAAATAACAATAAAGACGCATCAGGTAATTCAGCCGCTAATAATGATGTTGCAAGACAGGGCAGAGATATTAGTGAGGCTATTCAGAGAGATAATATTCAGCAGGACAAAGCGGAAAAATTCTCAACTGATAATGGTGTCATTAAAAGATCCACGCCTGAGCAAAGAACAACTCAGCAAGCTGATAAGTACAGAGGTGCCATTCACAATGCAGCACTTGCCGAACAGGTTAAAGGACAGGTTAAGGGCGGCATGAGTGATAAGGACGCTCTGACTAAAGCTTATGAAGGTTCAGGATTCAGCAAAGATGATGCGTTACGCTTAGCTAACAGAGATCTTGAAAATAATTCTTTTGCCGAAAAGAAAGAAAGCTTTGCAAACAGTATTTCAGCAGCGGCTAAAGAAAAAATACAGGATTCACCGTTAAGCTATGCGTCAAGTGCCGATGCATATGCAGATGCAGCCGAACAGCATTTACAGGCTCTCGGATTCAGTGCAAGCGAAGCCTCTAAGATTAACGAATCTACAGGATTGTCTAAGAATGTAATGCTTGAAGATAATCAGGAGTTAATCCGTAATGAAGCAAATGCTTTGTACAGTTCAGGAGCTGTAGCTACTGATGAAGAGGCTGTACAACAGGCTATTGTAAATTACAGTTCCGACAGTTCGGGCAATTATGACAATAGATACGGAAGTCTTGATAATGCTGTATCTACAATACTTGCAAACGGTAGTCTTGAAGAAGGTATTGTAAGAGGCAGAACAGCAAACAATATTGCAAGAGAACAGGCTCAAATCAATACTCGTTCAGACGGTCTCAGAAACGGCAGAGATAATTTTGAACTCAGTCCGGGACTTAAAACCGCTACATATGTAGGTCTTGGCTACATGAAGGGCAGAAGCGTAGAAACAATAGCTAGAGCCGGATACGAAAGCGGCAGAAAAAAGGCTCGCAAACAGGAAATCAAAAGGCAGAAAAAGTCACCTGATAAAACTAAAAAAATCAAGTGATAAAATGCCGTAGTCGGATATGTGCTGATTTACTGCACATATCCGACACATGTGATGAAAGAAGGTGAAAGTAGTGGACAACCAGTTTGTTATGATTTCAGAAATTAAGACAGAAACTCAAATTTTTAAATTCATAAATTTAAAAACATTATTTATTACAATAGGCTTTACATTATTTGGCTATCTCACAAGCGGAGCTGTACACGAGATGCTGTCTTTTGTGTATATAGTTTTTAATGGAGTTGTTGGATTTGTATTGTCAATGCAAAGCCCGTTCAATAAAGGAAAATTAGTGTATCAAAGTGTATTTTTATTTATACGAAATTTTTGTCACAAAAAAGTTGTTTATCATGCTTTGTCGGACTGCGAATATAACGAGGCTGATAAAGTGCTTGAAAGCAAATTTATGTACAACGATAAATTTATAAAGGAGGGATATTAGTGGCAAGTAAGCATAAAGAAGCTGTTAAAAGGCAAAGAGAAGTTGCTTATGTACAAAAGAAAGAAGATAAAAAGACTGCCTCAGAAACAAAAAGTATAAATGATATCATACCGATTGTTGACACATTTAAAGGATGTTTTAAGCTCAAAGACGGTACCTTCATGGATATCGTACAAGTCAAATGTAAAGACCTTGTTAATGCATCCGAAAGTGATGTCAACTTTGATATGTACTCTCTTACAAAACTGTACAGAGCTTATACCGATGATTTAAAAATCATTTCTCTTAATTTCCCCACAAATACGAAATCACAACAGATTTATTTTCAGCACAAAATCAATCATACAGCTAACCCATTACTCAAAAACATACTCAATGAAAAATATGAAAAACTCGTTGATGATGAACTTCACAGCACAAATCGTGAGCATTACATTATGTACTTCGGTAAAACATATGAGAGGTTACTTAACAATCTCAATACTATTACCGCTTCGTTGGGAACATCACTTGTTGAGTTATGTTCTATGTCTAAGAAAATACAGATGTTGTTCTCTGTCACTAATATGGCGTCGGTTGTATTTTATGACGACACCGCCGATAGAAGAATAAATCCGCCAAATAAAGAAGAACTTGTCGAAAAGTACGGATATAATCCGTATTTGTTGCAAGCTATACAGCCTATGGGCGGTATCAAGTTCTCAAATGATGATTATATCCGCACCGGCGATGGATATGTGACCTGCTTGTATGTGTATGGCTATCCGAAAATTGTTGACAGACATTGGCTTAACACACTTTGCAACAACCGTGGTACTGTGACGACCATTGATGTTACAACAGTTGATTCATACAATGTAAAAAAAGACCTAAGAAAGTCAATTGCGGAATATCGAGGAAGAGAGAGAACTGCAAAGAACACACTTGACGCTATGGATGCCGCTGATAAAAGAGATGAACTCTCGACTCTTGTAAGAGATGTAAATTATGGTGAAGTAATCAAGAGAATGACTACACGAGTATTCCTTGCTGACACCAATTACGAAAATCTTATGAAAACCGTAAGATACTATAAGAAAAATGTATTCGAGGATAACGAGTATCAAGTAGCAATCAACCTCAATGAAATGCAATATGAGTGGACATCAATGTTTAAATCATATTCTATGCAAAGTGCAGATTACTATTCAAGGCGGACAGGAAAAGCAATAGCTTCCTCGACGCTTGCCGGCGGTGATGCTTTTCACTTCACTTCACTCAATGATGAATTTGGCTCCGATTTCGGACATACTCTTTCAAATGGTTATGACGGCAGAGTGTTGCTTGATATGTTTGAAGCAGGACAGTCAAGGTCATCATATAACTTTCTTTTGGTTGGCTTATCGGGTGTTGGTAAATCAACTCTTCTGAAAAAGATAATGGTTGACAGAGCTGCAAGAGGAGATTATCTGAGGGTAATTGATGTTGCAGGTGATTTCACTCAGGTGTGCCATTCTCTTGGCGGTAAGGTTGTATATCTTGACGGTAGTGACGGTGGCAGACTTAATCCTTTGCAGATAAACAAAGCTGATGATACCGATGCAGGTTCATATGATATGAATATCACAAAAATGGCTAATATATATAGCTTTTTGGCTCCGGAAGCCTCTGATATTGAAAAGCGTATGTTCAAGAATATCTTGCACCAATTGTACAAACAGTTTGGAATTACTAAAGACACACCAAATCTTACAGAATTGCCGGCAAAGGCATATCCCCGTATGGAAGATATACTACCGATAATTGATTGGTACCTCAGTCAAATACAGCATGGCGAATTGCAAGAAGGTGCAATGTCTAAAGAGGAAATGCAGAATGAAGAAATGCGAACAATACTCTTGCACATCAAGCTTGTTATCGTAGATGTCATTCAGTCAAATGCAAATATATTTAACAGCTATTCGGATATTGATAATCTTATTGATACTCAGGTTGTTGTTTATAATTTAAAAAAGCTTGATAAGAAAAATGATAACGAAGTATTTAAAGCTCAGGTCTTTTCGGCACTATCGCTGTGTTGGGCAAATGCCGTAAAGGTGGGTACTATAACAAATAAAATGGTTAACAGCGGTCAAATTGACCTTATAGATGCGAAACACTTTTTGCTATTGATTGATGAGTCGCACAGAACAATTAACCGTAAAAATCCTCAAGCTGTTGAACAGGTGCTTAACTATGTACGACAGGGCAGAAAATTTTACGCTGGGCTTGGATTTGCCTCTCAGGACATAAACGACTTTATTCCGGCAGGAGTTAATGCTGACTCTCAGCAAATGATAAATACACTCTTTGCACAGTGTCAGTACAAATTCCTTCTTAAACAAGATAGTAAAGCATTGCCGAGCATAGACAGTGCTTTCGGCGGAAGTCTTACACAATCTGAACTTGCTATGATTCCGACTCTAAATCGAGGCGAAGTTATACTGAATATTTCAGGTGATAAAAATGTTGCGTTTAAGGTCGAGGCAAGCGACGATGAACTGGCTGTGTTTGGCGGTGGTACATAATAGGAGGATGTTATGGATGACTATAATGATGCGGAACAATTAGCAGGTGTTGGTGGTTCTGCTTTAAGAGGTGTCGGGAAAATAGCAAATGCGGCAACAAGACGATTGCGGGAAAAGGCTATTAAAAAGGCGAAAAAGGAAAGTGCCGCTGCAATCAGAAAAGTTGCACATTTGGTTAAAATGGTTATAGCAGGTCTTATATCAATTTTAGGTCCTATCGGAATTATTGTGCTGAGTTTCGTAGTCATCATTTTTATGGCGTTTGGTGCGACAGCTGGAAGCAGTTCGAGTGCAAACGGAGTTTCTGTAGGCGGATCATCTCAATTTGTTCCACGATTAACCGCACCATCCACAAGCAACAGATACTATTACAGTACAGATAATCCGTTTTATCCGGCATACGGTATGCCAAACTGTACGGCATATGCTTTCGGTAGAATTTACGAACTTAACGGTTCAAGACCTAACCTATGCACAGGTAATGCAGAAATGTGGTATGACTATAACAAAAGCCATAACTATTACCCATACGGAAGCACGCCAAAACTGGGAGCTGTTGCAGTTTGGGTTCATCCGGGCGGAGGTCATGTTGCGGTTGTCGAAAAAATTGAAAACAATACAGTTACATATTCTAACTCAGCGTATAACGGTACTAATTTTTATCTTAGTACTGCACCATTATCCGATCCGGGCAATGTTGGAGCAACTGATTGGACTTTACAGGGATATATATACGCATATACACCGCCTATCAGCAATACAAGTTCCGGAATTGTTAATAATCTTTCTGCACCTCAGTTTGAAAGACAATTTGCCACATTTTTTGAAGCTAAGGGATTTAATAAGGCAATGATTTGTGGAATGCTCGGTAATATTTTTAGGGAAACCAGCTATTTGCCTTCAAACTATTTTGCGGGCTATGTGCCTGATGCGTTTGGAGCAGTCGGAAATTCCGGAGGCATATGCATGTGGTACGGAGATAACTGTACAAGATTTAAGCGAGACTGCCCGAATTGGGGAGTTGATGTAACTGCTCAGTTTGAGTATCTGTATCAAACACTAATTAAAGACGGACAGGGAAGTTACAATGACAAATATTACTATTGGTGTACAGGATGTTTGTCAAGAATGCAAGCTGTTCCAAACACGAAAGACGGAGCTAGACAGGCGGCACGGATATTTCACGATTATTACGAACGGTCGGCAACCGGATCAGCAGACAGAATGGAATTTGCCGCAACAACTTGGGATAATTTAAGCTGAGTTATTTTTTAAGGAGCCAAAAATGAAAGAACGAATCAGAGAAATTATTACAAATCCGATTATAGTTATATTGCTGATAGCTTTTGCTGTCAGCGGTGTAATTATATATGGCATATCAAGTAATATGGCAGAACAAAAATCTGAGATTGTCAATAGCCTTGATATATCAAGCGTATCAAGAAATAAAGACGGCAAACTTATTGTCAAACTGACCGATTATGAAGCAAGTCAAGATGAAGCATATAAAAAGGCGGAAATGACTTTGCAAAAAGCGGCAAACGGCGAAACAGAGAATACAGATAAGATTAAGAACTATTTTGAATCAAGATATAACTATGAAGGTAAAGAAAAAGATAATCTTGATTCAATAGTGAAATCCATTGAAAAGGATTGTTCTTCTGATTTTCTTGATAACATTAGATCTGATATTGAAAAATCAAATAACGATGGAAGTAAATGCGAAATAAAGCGTATTTATGTTACCGGAACGGATATTAAGGAGTTGAATGCTTACTCAACCAATATCTATTACATTTTTGATGTACAAATCAATGACACAGAAAGCTTGTATAAAATTACAATGGTAGTGTCAGGCGGTACTTGGGTGATAGATAAAGCAGAGAAAATATCCGATTTGGAGGATTGATTATGAGAGAAAGATTTGAAAAATTGCACGATATTCTGTACGCACATTATAACGGCGTTTTGATTACATTATTAGCTTGTGTTATGGTAATTGGCACGGCAATTGTAATCACTATACAGCCTATGCAAACATTAATATCCTGTCAAAACATCATAAATGAAGTTGGAGAGGATAAAGTTGCCGGTTATCAAAAATCAACAGGTCCTTCTGATTTGTTTGATAATCAAAAAGAAACGACCTATAAGGACACAAATGAGTATAAAGAAAAACAGTCTGAAATTGATTGGATGAACAAAAGAATAAATGAAATTGATAACCACCTTATGACAACACTTACTCGTGCAGTTTCTGATTTTGCAGACGCATATACAAGCTATTCTCTTGTACAGAATCCGGCTAACAAGGAAGCACTAAGTCAATATACTACCGATGATTTTTATAAAGATTTATGCGACAGAAAAGTAAAAAAAGATAATTACTTAGCTTATAATTGTTGGTTTGCTGATTTTGACAAAGACACGGTACATATATTTTGCGAAACAAGAGACGGTTTGAGCTATACGGTATCTCTCGTCGAAACAGATACAACCGGTTGGAGAGTTAACGGGTTTGACATTTTAGACAAAGATTAAGGAGAAAAAATATGTTTAAAAACTTATTTAAGAATACGGTTGAAAATTCTTCCGTAAAAAATGAAAATCAAACATTTGAGAGCAAAAATGACATCGAAAAATACAATAACAGAGGTCATTATAACAACAATTACAAAAGCAATCAGCAAAATCAAAACCCCGAAAAAGATAATAAAAACTGTTATGACGGCGTTGATGAGAGTAACAACGGTGGAAAGAAGGTTAAAAAAGAGCCGTATTATCTCAAAATGTATATCAACAACATTAACTACAGCAAAGAAGCAAAAGCTGTTATGAATCCTGTGTTAGTTGAAGTTCTGTACAGGGTTGAGCCGACAACAGAGGACGGCAAAGGTCAGATTATTGACTTAAACGATAATGTAAAAAGCGAAATTGCCCAAAGCCTCAGAATCTCTGTAAGACAGGTCAAAGAACAGATTAGTAATTTAGTTGAAAGCGGTATTCTGCTATACAGTCAGAAGCAGATATATAAGCTTAATTATCGCTATTTTGCTAAGGGGTATTTTTATCGTTGGCGGAGGTATGATGAGTAATGCTTGTTGAGGTTACCGACGGCAGACGAACCACATATAGGTATCGTCATAAGCTTTCGTATTTCGGCTTGAAACCAAAAGGCAGAAAATGGACTCTTACTACATCCGATAATGATATAGTTGACTATATTAACTCGTTTTGCCGCAGAAAGCACCTTACAGTTAATATTATTGAAAACAAATACATACGCAGCAGTAAGTATAGAAGTGTATATTTTCACGCTTATCCAAGTGATACAGGAGTATATCGCTGTGTGTACTGCGGTAAAAGAATGAGTAAAGATAAAATAACTGTTGATCATGTTATTCCGATTCAAAAGGTCCAACAATCTGACTTTTATAAAAATCTTTTGGTCACTTGCGGAATAGATAGCGTTAATGATCCAAAAAATCTTGCTCCAGCCTGCGAAAAATGCAATAAGAAAAAAGCGGGTTCATTTTCGCTTAAATACTATTTTCTTGCCAAATCCGGAAAACAACCACACGGAATTGCTTTCAGAAGATTTATAAAATTTATATGTGTATTGTGCATCACATTTGATGTACTGTGGATAATTTTTTTAATACTAATGAAAATACAAATACTTTCCTAAAAGGGGGAATTGATTTGTCAGAAGCTAATACTATGAAAAAAGCTATAAAAGGAAATACAGCGATTATAGGAATGCTTGCAGTAATTGTTTTTGGATATGCTTTTTTCTTTCTTTCACCTCGCATTTTTCTGCCGAGTGAAGATAGTTTGCTTTATACCAACCTAAGGACACCGGTAGTAATAAATTCAGATCATAGTGTAACAATCGAAAACTGGATTTATTCTCAAAAAGAGAAGCAAATGCAGATAATATTAAGCTTTGATAATACAGCAATTGACGCATCGGAAGAATATATCTTTCAAGCTGTATCAAGAAATGTTGTAAAAGAAAGTAAAGAAGTTGAATATGAAGTTACATATCAATCAAGCAGTTTTGTTAATGTTATGCTGTACAATATTCCTGATGACTTTAATGAGCTTGCACTTAATGTAGGTTATGTTGCAGATGACGATATTCTTACCGATGAGTCTGCCAAAAAAGGTGAAAACAAAAATGCGGCTTATACTACAGTTTACACTAATAAATATAAGGTCGAAAATGCAGATAAAATTGAGCCGTTATCTGTTGTAGAAATGTACATAAACAAGCTTAATGATGAAATAGACGGTTATGAAAGCGATATTGAAAATCTCACCCAAAAAATTTCAGATGCAGAAGAATCCCAAAAGGAAATTCTAACAAAGGTTGATCAGCTTAATAAGGACAAAGAGTATATGACTGTCAACGAAGTAAAAAAGATTGACGAACAAATTTCTGCATACGAAACAAGCTACAAAAGTTATACGGATAAAATATCCGGATATGAGGAGTCTATTGATGAAAAGAATGACGATATTTCTACAGCCAAGGCTAAAATCAAAGAACTCGAAAATATTATCAAAGAGAAAGGAAGTAGCAAGTAATGAAAATATGCTATATAGGAACACATGATGAGTCAAGCAGGGCACTTGAAGAGTTTTGTAAAAGATATGATTGTACTTTTGAATATGATGAAAGTGCAGAATCTTCTGAAAGTCTTGTGTCGGCATTAAAGAGTGCGTTCAAATACAATCTTATAGTTGTTAATCTCGATTGTTTGCATAACAAAAAAATTGATGACGACTTTCTTTATGATTGCTTTGAGCAGTATAAAAAAGTTAAATCGGAACTAATACTATATAGAAATATACCACCAAAATTCAAAGACATAGGCTATCCAATAATTTCTGATGTGAATGCCGACAGAAAAAGTCTTGAAAAGTGGTTTGCGGCATACGGATTTAAACTTCTTCCTAAAAAAGCGGAAGAAAACCTATTTTCATCCTTAATAACAAGTGATACTCCTAATCAAAAGGTATCAAATAATTTTTTTGACGATATAAAAATCATAAAGGAAGAAGATGAAAACGCACAAACAGTAAGACAGAATAAACAAACTGATTCTTCAACAATAAATCGCAGTAAGCCTCAGACACTTGAATCTCTTGTCTTGCCTGATTTTAAAAAAGCAGAAACAAAATCAGATGATAAGGCAAATAAACCTCGTGTGATGAGTATTGAAGAAAAAGAGAAAAGTGTAGAGAAGATTGAACGGCTTAAAAAGTCCGATATATCAAAAGATTCTAAAAAAACTTCTGAAGAAAAAAGTGAGGAAAAATTTAAAACTAAGCCTGTAACACTTTCAGACTCATTAGATTCTATTGATCAGATATTTGGAAAAATGCCTGTTCAGCTAGAAAATATAAAGAAATTAAATGATGATACTACACAGGAAAAGCCAATATCTAACTCTCAGGATAAACAACAGAGGGTTGAAAATATTCAACCTACTACGCTTACAATGAATACAGAACCTATTGAAAATACTTCTTTCCCTCAGAAACAGAACTCTGAATTTGCTACATACACTCAAGTCAAACCAGAGTCTTTCGATAATAAAAAGGATTTTGATATTCCTATTCAAAAACGAACGATTGGTGTTATCGGTTCACTTGATAGAATTGGAACCACAACTCAAGCAATACAGATTACAAGATTTTTAAGTAATATTGGACAAAGTGTATGTTATGTTCAAGATAACAACAGCAATTTTCTTGACATGTTGATAAAATATTATTATGATGTAAATGTAGATACAGGAAGTGAATGTATACTGTATGATGGCTTGTATCTTAATAGGAAGAAAAATCTTGTTTATGACAAAGAATATGAAGTAGAGGTGTATGATTATGGATGCCCTGTAAATATACCGTCGGATTTTTTTGAAAAGAATATCCGTATTGTTGTATGTGGGGGATCCCCTGATGAAATTGACAGGCTTACTGCAATGATTTCTCAATTATATTCAGATGATAAGATATACTATGTATTCTCATTTGTTGCCAATCATGACAAACAAAATGTGCTTGATATAATGAGCGAAAGAAAATCTAAGTGCTATTTTGCTCCTTATTCACCTGATTGCTTTGCTCAAATATCTGATGAGAATGCCGATATGTATTATGATATACTCGGAATAGAGAAACCCAAGAAAAAGAAGGGCTTGTTTAGAAGGGGAAACAAAGATGCCAAAGTATAATAATAATGCCGGATTCAAAGGATACGATAATAAAGATAATTCTGATAAAAGAACTAAGGTGTCTCCAAAGATGATTTTTGTAATCGGTGTCGGTGCCTTTATTGTCGTGTTCATTGTAATAATTCTTATTATATCAATGAGTGGTAATCCTGACTATGATATTAAACAATCAACAACACAGACAACAACTGAAGAAAGCCTAAATTATGATGATGTTTTTGGGCATGATGAAGATGAGAATGACACATCGGAATCAGAACTTGATAATTTATATGTAGGAACAATGTCGCCTGTGCCGCAAATGACAAATTCGGATTCAAACAAAAATTCTTCCAAAAGCAGTTCACCATCATCTTCCTCAGAAAAAGATGAGAAAAACAGCAATTCATCTAAGTCATCAAAATCTACGAAAAGCAGTTCTTCAAATGCAAGCTCGAATAATGCTCAGTCACATTATAATGACGGAAATAATTACAGCAATAACAACAATTCAGGCAATAATGGCACATACTCAAGTAATATAAGCAACAAGAGTAGCAGTCAGAGCCATTATGAATACAAAGATAAAACCGTATCGGTCACAAGTGTAAGCATTTCCCGCAGCAGTATATCGCTGACTGTGGGGGAGAGTGCTAATCTTAGTGCAAGTGCATACCCCGGTAATGCGACAGATAAAAGCATTACTTGGTCAAGCACTAACAACTCTATAGCCTCTGTCAGTAATGGCAGAGTTAGTGCAAAGTCTGCCGGTACTTGCACAATTGTAGCAGGCACAAATAACGGTGTTAAAGCTTATTGTACGGTTACAGTCAAGAATAAAGCTGTGACACCAACTCCTGTCGATAATTGCAGACTTAATGTAACTTCAACAACACTTTATAAAAAGCAACAAAGTACAATACGCTTGGAAGGAGCTAAAAAATGCAGTTGGGAGATTAGTAATCCTTATGTTGTAATGGTTGTGAAAGAATCAGGAAATTATATTATAGTTAAGGCAAAAAAGACAGGACTCACAAATGTTGTAGCAAAATATAATGGAAAAACTTACAAATGTAAGGTAGAAGTAAAGTAAAAAGGAGAATTTATATGTTTGGTTTAATTATATTATTGGCAATATTAGCATTGGTGATAGCTGTTGTATCAACTAATATCCGCATTGTTCCTCAAACTGAGGCATGGGTAATTGAAAGACTTGGAAGTTATCAGACAACTTGGCAGGCAGGACTACACATTAAGATTCCTTTCATTGACAGGATTGTCATAAGGGCAAACCTTAAAGAAAAAGTTTTCGATTTTCCTCCTCAGCCGGTAATCACAAAAGATAATGTAACGATTATGATTGATACAGTAGTATATTCACAGGTTACAGACGCTAAGCTTTATGCTTATGGTACAGACAATCCTACAAGAGCAATCGAAAATCTTACAGCGACAACTTTGCGTAATATAATAGGTGATATGGAGCTTGACAGTACACTCACTTCAAGAGATGAAATTAACAAAAAGATGTGTCTTATACTTGATGAGGCTACTGATCCTTGGGGAATTAAGGTAATTCGTGTTGAAGTCAAGTCTATTGATCCGCCAAAAGAAATCAAAGATGCTATGGAAAGACAAATGAAAGCAGAGCGTGACCGCCGTGCAAAGATTATCGAAGCTGAGGGTAATAAGGAAAGTGCAATTAAGATAGCCGAAGGTAATAAGACGGCAAGAATACTTAATGCTCAGGCAGATAGAGAAGCTATAGTTCTTGCCGCCGAAGCGGAAAAAGAACGACTTATAAAAGAAGCCGAAGGTAAGGCTCAGGCTTTACTTAGAACTCAGGAAGCCGAAGGTAAGGCTCTTGAAATATTAACGAACGCAAATCCATCTGATAAGATAATCAAGCTTAAAGGTTATGAAGCACTTGTACAGGTTGCCGACGGCAACGCTACCAAACTGATTATTCCTTCCGAGTTGTCAAATATAACAAGCCTTGTATCTGCTGTGACCGAGAGTGCAGAAACTGCAAAAAAGAAAGCCACCAATAAGCCTATTATCAAGAAGAATCCTCAGAAATCATTGTTTGATGATGTAAAGCCAATTAGTCCGGAAGAATAGGGAAGTTTTTGTATGAGAAATATTGACAATCAAAATAAATTAGAACGAGATGTCAACGAGTGTAACGAATATAACGAGAAATACGGCAAACATCTAAGTTACGGATACTATACAGCTTATAAGGCAAATCGTTGGTTAGAACAGGAATGGCTTGATATTCTTTCGCAACGAAGAAGAAAACAAATTAAAGAAAGCATGAAATAATATGCAGGGCTATCATTTCGCAATTGAGATTGTGAGATGATAGCCTTTTTGTATTTAAGAGCAACAAAATCAATAATTACAATTCTGCAAAATTGATATAATATAATTGTGAATAGTAATATTTACAAAAAGTGCTTGTTTAAATTATGTAATTGAAAGGAAAAAGAAAAATATGAAAATGCATAAACTAAAAACTGAAAAGCAATACTGCGATAATATCCTGTATGAAGTAAAAAGTTTTGAAATTCGGAAAAACGATGAAAATTTTGAGGTGGGGGATAAGATTATATATATCCCCGTTGTTAACGGTATTGAAGTAGAACATAAAATCAGCAACGCTATTTTTGAAATCACATATTTACTTAAAGAGATTGAAGGTCTGAAAGACGGATATGTGGCATTTACCGTTAGAAGATATTAAGCTAGGAGTCAAAATGCATAAAAAGAAGAAATCTGTCGGTGATAATAAGAAAAGCATAATTGCAGTATTATTTATTGGTGCGGGATGTGCATTAGCAGCGGCAATTGCTTGTTCGTTTTTTCTGTCCGATTTATCCAATAATAATAGAGAGTCGGAATTTGAAAAAGCCAGAAGTATTACTGCAACAACATCATCAGTTCCGAGTAGTTCCGATGATAATTCCGATAATGTAAAATCTTCATCAGATAATCAAAAATCAAAGAGTGCTGATAATTATGTTAATGACAATGATAGCAGTAAAATGACCGTTGATTCTCAAAAGCTGTATGAAGATAGTGTTGCATACAACCGAAAATTGAAATCAAATCAGAGCAACTTACTGACAAATAAGGAGTCATACACATATTCAGCGTTAAAGTTAACTGATTATGGCATTACAAACGGCGTGTATGCTTACATAACTGCTGATTCAATTGGTCTTAATGTTCCTGTATACCTTGGTGCAAACAATAGTAATATGGCATATGGTGCGGCTCATCTATGCTATACTTCGTTGCCAACCGGCGGAAAGGATTCTAATGTGGTTTTGTCGGGACATACAGGATATATCGGCAGATGGATTTTTGACAGCATTCCTTCGCTTAAAACAGGAGATACGGTAACTATAAAAAACTACTGGGGCGATGTAAAATACAAAGTTGTCAGTAAAGTCACAAGATCTCCAAATGATGGACAAGATATGTACATAGATAAAGGAAAAGATAAATTAACATTAATAACCTGCGTATCGGATGGTAAAGGTGGATTTAATCGGTGCGTAGTAATTTGTGAAAGGTAAAAAACGAGGTTAAATATGAATAATAATGATTATACAGTAGTACCGCTAAAAAAAGCGGTAGTAAATAAATATATAAATTTTGCAAAAAAACAATATGACGAAGATAATATCAAAAAGCAGAAATTCATTAAGAATTTTAAATGGAAACTACTGGCGGTTCTGCTTTCAATTTTTCCTATGTCCTGCCTATCGGCAGCGGTAATTATGATGTTAATATGGAGTAATGACCTTGCATCACTTATTGCATTATCAGTACTTGCAATAATTATAGTAAGTGTTGGAATATATTTGATTTCAAATGAGTTGTTATCATTACTGAAACGAAAAAAAGAAATTATAGCTAATAACAATAGTTTCTCAGATTATTATGAGAATGAAGAGTGGATTAGTGATGAAGTAGGTATTGACGAGTATGTTAACATTCACCGAATAATCCAGTTGAGTCTGATGACAGACAACAGAGTTAAAAACAGAAACTTTGAACAGTTGATATTTGAAAAAATGGTAGGAAATCAAGCTGTTTTTAGATTGTATTACAGTTCTGACGACCAACATAAATATAACTATCTTTATATGTTAGAATCAGAAGTTCGGGATGATGTAGAAAAGGTAGAAATAGATCTCAATCGTAACAGAATAAGAATTCCTTGCAGAAATGACAGTTATTTAAAGGGAATCAATATAACAAAGAAAGAAATTTTTCAAACTGCATAGAAACACAAAAGCGGGTATGTGATTAAGACACATACCCGCTTTTAGTGAGAAAAGTATTAAGAAAAAAGTTTATTAAATTGTCAGTATTAAAGAAGCATGCATCATAATACGAGCAGCTCGTATTAATTTAGATTTGAACTCGTTTATTTCTAAATGAGCTACCCGTATATATGTGCATTGCTAAGTTAAATGCTTTATTATATTATATCACTAATATGTTGTAATGTCAATTAGAATATGAATAAAATGAATAATTTAAGAATTGTCAGGTAGGAGAGAGTGCTATTTATTCAGTATTTGTATATGCACATAATCCTAATTTCACGCAGGGGGGGAATATACACATATGGGTATAAGCCTAAAAGTCGCTATAAATTGTCAGTTTTTGATTTTATGGTTGTTCGTCAGACTATTCCTTGCTTTTTCATTCAGAAGATTTTGCTTATCCTTGTTCAAATAAACTGCATATTACTAAGACTCTTAATGTCGTATAACTTAAATAGTCACAAATTAAAAGGTATATACCTTTTTGTGGCGATGTTATCTTTATTTATTCAATACTTATTCAATAAACACTCAAAATGTAAAATTGCAAATCCCTGTATCAATAAATGCTTTTAAACATTTGAATATTTAATTCAATATTTATTCGGACATTCTTCAATAATTAAACTCTTATAATTGTTTGGATTGTACCATACGGTACCGCCCAACAAATTATAAATATAAATGTTTGATTATAACAAAACGACCTTTATCATTTATTTGAATGTTCATAATATTCAAATGTGCCTTGACATTATAAAAAATTACTGATATAATGTAATTACTGAAATGTGATATTTGATGATACTAAATTTCATTGACTTTTTAAAAGTAGTTAGGTCAGAAAAGTTCAAATCTTCTGAAGTATAAAAATTGACAGGATGAGTTCTCATATACTTCCTCCCTCTCGGAGGAGGGCAGAGACTATTATTAACACCTGCGTGAAATCTATGTTTTGTGAAGTAATAAACCCAAAAACATCTATTTGAGAAAGGAAAATAATTATGACTACAACAGATGAGATTATTAAACATGATATTAAATTTATAACTATGATTGATTAAAAAGGAGTAAGGAATTATGGCAAATTTCACACTGCGACCAATGACTGTTTCCGAACGCAAGTACAGTTATGTACAAAGCCCTCAGATTCAAGGGCAGACCGGCAATATCGGTTATTTGCGTGGTGATTTCGGCTCTAACGGCAACTGGTTTTACACCACTTGGTTTGATACCCGTTCACAATGGAAAAGCGATGAGTTTAAGCAAGACTGCTGTACCTACCGCCCCGAAAGTGCCGCTGGATCCAAAAACTATGACGAAAGGTGAATGTATATGAAAAAAGAAGATTTTTATAATACAAATAAAGATATGAATAACTTAACCACTATGCTGATAGATTTACTTCTTAAAAGATTGCTTGAAGAGAGATACTCAGAGTTTTATACAGAAAGTCTTTCTGAAAGCAAACGGTATTACCATAATCCGTTATTGGTCACTAAATATCTTAGATTTGAGTCAGTAATTAAGAGAGAAACCGCTTTATTGATTTTTATTGATTTATTGTTAGAAGTATTTGCTTTATTAACCGGGGTTCTCTCTCCCACTTTTGCTTTAATCAGTTGTTGTGTGTTAATTATTTTGCTGTATCTTTGCCTTATTGCTACGATTGATTATGATAAGAAGAACCGTAAAATTGAATCGTTTATCATTTCCAAAAACTCAGACGGTTCGTTTGTCATAGCCGTTTTATATCGGCATAGGGAACAATTTGCAATTTACAGAATAGAAAGTATTACCAATCTGAAAATTGAAAACAAGACAATAATCATTAAATTAAAAGGTTATTTCTTGTATAGTGATGATGAGAAATTTAATGATAACGGCATAATATCATTGCCGGCTGTCTATGATGATGAATTTATTAATGATATAAATAAACTAAAGGGATGATTATAACATGAAAACTGAAACCGGATATGACGCCTATTTTGCAGGACAGCTTGACCTTGCTCCTATCGTTTTGAGGAAATACATAATTAACATGATTGCTATTGAAGGCAAGTCTATGGATACGGCTGTGAGTTATTTTGGCGATATTTTTTGGCTGTTTAGATATTTAGTTGCTTTAAAAGGTATTGAGATTACATATAAAGGTGATATTCTTTTACCGCATACACACGGAAATAACGACTACAACGAGATAATTAAGGCTGTATCTGATGTTATAGACACTGATTTCATTAGGAGCATCAGCCGTGATGATATTAAACAGTTTGTTATGTATATGGCAAGGCGAAAAGTTAAAGCCAGCACACGAAACAGAAGATTATCAGCAATAAGAAGCTTTTTTGAATTTTGTTGCAATGATGTTCAAATTATTGACTCCTCCCCTTGTCAAACTATTACCAATTCAAAAAAGGAAAAAAAGTTACCAAAGTACCTTACTCTTGAAGAATCAGAGAAACTCCTTGCAAGCGTTAAAGAAGGAAAAAATTATGACCGTAACTACTGTATGCTTACTCTGTTTCTTAATTGTGGTCTGCGTCTTACTGAACTTGTCGATATTGATATTTCGGACATCCAGAACGATACTCTTCGTATTATGGGTAAGGGTGCCAAGGAGCGTATCCTGCATTTGAATGAATCTTGCATGGTAGCACTTGAAAATTGGTTACAGGTAAGATTATCAAATAAGTATTTTGTAAAAGATAAAAATGCTCTTTTTATTTCGGCGAACGAAGGTACTAGATTATCTCGCCGTGCTGTACAGCTTGTAGTATCCGAAACGCTCAAAGCAGCCGGACTTGACGGCAAAGGGTATTCGACTCATAAGCTTAGACATACCGCTGCAACTCTGATGTATCAATACGGTGATGTGGATGTTGTAACACTCAAGGAAGTGTTAGGACACGAAGAATTAAGCACAACGCAAATCTATACGCATATTGATAACAAACAAGTGCGTGAAGCACTTGAAAAAAATCCCCTTGCACATAAAAATGTAGATTATATAGATGTTAACAATGATAAAAAAGGAGAATAATATGAAAACTATATCTTTTTACAACATTAAAGGCGGAGTTGCAAAAACGACAAGTACTCTTGCGTTTGCACAGATACTTCACAACGATTACGGTAAGCGTGTGCTTGTATTTGATATTGACAAGCAAGCAAACTCAACCAAAACACTCGGCTGTTATGATGCAGACGGTCTTTCATCTGCTGATTTACTTGTATCTAAGAAGAATATTATCCGTGATGTTATCAAGCACAGCGAGTATGGTATTGATGTAATACCGGCAAATTACAACCTCATCAAGGCAAATAAGGATGTACTGTACGATGCTCTCCGTCCTCAGCAAACACGATTCAAGACTCAGCTTGAAGAAGTTCAGAATGATTATGATTATTGTATTATTGATCATTCTATTGAAGATAACATGGCAGTTGTCAACGGTCTTGTTATTACTGACGATGTGCTTGTACCAATAAAGTTTGATAGATATGGTCTTGACGGTATGGAGTACGCTCTTGAAACGATTGAAAGTGTAAAGGTATTTAATCCTAATATTCAGCTCAAGGGTTGTTTCTTGACGATGTATGTTCGTTCCAATCTTTACAAGCAGGGCGAAATCAGCCTGAAAGATGCACTCGGACTAAAATTTCTTAAAACTACAATTTCTCAAACAGTTAAAGTCGGCGAAAGTACCTTTGATAAGCCTCTTTTGTCGTATGCACCTAAATGTAAAGCGGCTGATGATTATAAAAAACTCGTAGCAGAATATCTTTCACTTGATTAAATAGCAGGAGGTAATTATTTATGGCTTTTAAACTTGATTCTATTTTTAACTCTAAAACTCTTTCTCAGGCAAATGATTCATATAAAGTACAATACATAGAAAGAAGCAAGATTATTCCGAATGAACACAATAAGGAAATTTATTCAACTGACAAAACTCTTTTACTATCCTATGGTATTGAAGATAAAGGCTTACTCGAACCTTTAATCGTCAAAAAAGATGATGAAGGTACATATACATTGTTGAGTGGTCACCGTAGATTAGCTGCTATTGAAATAATTTGCAAGCGAAATCCTGATAAGGCATCAGATTTTGAAGTTTTACCATGTATTATAAGAAATGACGACGATGACGAGGAAATTCTCATTGATGCCAATTTTTATAATCGTGAAAAAACTGATGCTGAAAAAGCCAAAGAACTTGCAAAGAAAAAGGAAAAACTTGAACAAAGAAAAGCTAACGGTGAAAAAATTAACGGACAGTTAATTAAACTCATAGCTGAAGATATGAATATAAGTGTTCATCAAGCCAAAAAACTTAATTCAATCAACTTGAATGCTACAGATTCTGTTAAAGATGCGTTTGATGCAGGAGAGATTACAGTAGAAACCGCTTATCATTTGTCAAAAGCTGATGAGAAAACACAAGATGATTTTATCCAAAATGCAAGGGATAACGATAAGCCGATTGCTACACATGAGGTAAAGGAAGCAGTCGCAGCGGCAAAGCCTAAAATGTCTGTAATGCCAAAGACTTCAATATCAGATAACGAAAATGCCTCAAAGCCTACTGTTGGCACTATGTCTGACAATGACGAATATCTTTCATCAGAAGATGACAAACTGAAAAATGTACTTGATGAATGTCAAAAAAAGTTTGTTTCAGATACAGTTATTCCCGAAGCATCAATTTCAGAGATAGACGATCTTTGCAAAGAAATTGCAAAAATAATGAGATTGTTTGCATCTGAAAAAGAAATTACCTTAAATAAAAACGAGGTTTCGGAAATCAGAAATATATTTGAAAAGGTGCTTTTAAGGCTAGCAAATCAGTCGGACACCGTTTGACAAAAAATTAAGAACACTATATAATGTAAAATAGTGATAATAATGCATTTACACTATCCTTTTACACAGCGGTACTACTTTTCATTGTTGTACCGCTGAATGTGTTCTTGTTGGACGGAGAGATTGAATATGAAAAATGAGAAAAAAATCAAGGTATCCGAAGCTGTAAGATTATTTGCCCATGTTACCGGTAAAGATCCTAATGCTTTTTACAAACAAATTGAGCGTAACAGATATACTACACTCGAAACTATAGACGGTGTACAATATTTAAGTTTAGATGAATTATATGCAAATCTTCCTATTAATGAGGATGGGGAACATCTCTTGCCGGTTAATACTGTGGCAAAAAATAAAAATATCAATGTTTATGAACTTAAAATGCATATTAACAAAGGGACAATTCCTGCTAAAATAATTGGATATCGCACTTACATCAATCCAAAAGATGTTGACTTTTTAATACACTTGCATGATGTCGCTAATTCGCCCGACTATATATCTGTCAAAAAATTTGCTATTGAAAACAACTTGAATCCATATACCATAATTGCATATGCTACCAAGGGTAAGTTTAAAACTGCTGTAAAAGCTAAAAATCAATGGTTTGTGTCAAAAGATGATCCTTTTATTAAAGAAATATTAGATATGTCATTACCTGAGGGATATGTATCTATAGAAGAGTACGCTAATCTTCATAATATAGACAGGATGAAAGTAGTTAATGATGTACGCAGAGGATTATATAAAACAAGTATACTAATCAATCTTCCGGCTAGAAAAGAAAAATGGTTTCTTCATAAAGATGATGTGAGTGTAATAGATTCATTAACTGAAGTATCAGATGAAAATTTTCTTACCGTTGATGAACTCTCAGAAAAGTTTAATATGAAGAAATCAACGATATTACACAAGATTCATAATGGACAGTATCCATCTGCAAAAAAGATTGGTAGCAAGTGGTATGTTAATAGCGAAGAAGTAAAGCCGTTGTATTATGGGCTTGTACGAATTAAAACATATTCTGATAACCATAATGTATCAGTTGGTATTATCAGGAAAAGAATACATGACGGACTTGTCGAATCTGCCATAAGAGTTGATGGTGTGTGGTACCTTGATGACAATGAAATACTTACATAATCTAACATAGCCTAAGCTATGTAAATACCTAAAAAAAGCTTTCACAAAATTTTGATGAAAGCTTTTTTAAGTATTGACAAAATAAGTAATAACGGCTATAATGTAATTATAGAAATAGATTGCTATATATGTCGGAATTATTTAGATACTGACTACGGCTCATAACCGGATTCCGACTTTCTCTTTTTTAAAACATACACAAAACAAACCGTGCAAACACATGGGGATTGCTTGAGACCATTACAACGAAAGTGAAGATCGCTTTGGAATTAAGAAACTCTGTGTCATCGTGTATGTTTCTTCTGACACAGAGTATGTTTGAGTTTTTAAGAAATTATAATGAATAAATGGTATTAAAGTATAAAGATGGTGATTTGATGAATGAGAAAAAAATCGTTCTTAACGAAGCTCAAAAAATGTTAGTAGAAAAAAATCTATCTATTGTTCAGATAGTTATCAATAAGTTTATGCGTAACATTCAAGGAGATAATATCACTCCTGATTATAGCAAAGAAGATGCAATTCAGGATGGTTATTTGGCACTTTGCAAGGCAGCATTTACTTTTGATTATGGAAAAAATATTCCGTTTGAAGGATATGCAACTACTGTTGTACATAATTATGTTTATTCTCAGATGCAGAAGTATTTCAAAAAGAAAGAAAGTTCTTTAGATGATATTTTAAATGCTTTTGTTAGAGAAGAATGTGATGAATTATTCTGCTGTGAAACTAAAGAATTTCTTGCAACTGTTAATCGCCTAATCAACGAAAGAGAACATACTTACAATGCTAAAGTTCCTCATGCATATGATGTATTTAAAATGAGAACTGTACATGGATTAAAAAATAAAGATATTGCTCAAATACTGAACATAAGCGTATCTGATGTGTCATATAAATATACTCTTGCTAAATCAGACATCAGACGCTATGCTTCGATAGCAAATATTGCTTGCTAATATTTTACAGGGTACCAAATGGTACCCTGTTTTTTTTATATATAAATCGAAAAAACACTTGAAAACGAAGAGGTAATATGATAATATATAGGTGTTGACAATGTACAGTCGTTTCCTTTGGATAGGTTAGAATTCGTCAATCTGTAAAACGATTAGATTGCAGAAAAGGATAATACTCAAAGGTAGTATGTACCGCTGCAATATTGCCGGTCGCAGTCCGCATATAGAAAATATGAGGGACGCTGTGATAATTAGTATCTGATTATTAATCAGATCGTGAGACACATACTGATTTATGTGTCGCCCCCTTGTTTGAGATTTTTTAAAATCAAGAAAACGAGGAAGTACCTGAAGGGATAGCTGTATCCGGATGTA
>ENA-OQLI01000056-OQLI01000056.1-human-gut-metagenome-genome-assembly--contig:-NODE-56-length-167138-cov-10.250415_pt1 | contig 167138 bp, 162 predicted proteins | sample MGYA00242805_ERZ504812 | MGnify/ENA primary metagenome ERZ504812 (study PRJEB26092, sample SAMD00036430) | human gut metagenome | host: Homo sapiens | study: EMG produced TPA metagenomics assembly...
GCATTAAGTTGGGCTTCACGAAAAATCTCGTCTTTCCGCTGCCGCTTCCCCCGATAACAAGGATATTTTTATTCCTTGCATACTTCGGCTGCTTCGGGCGGCTGTTCATGGTAAGCCGTTCCGTCTGTGTCAGAAGCACGTTATTTTGAAATACCGGGTCGGTATAGGGCTTTATATCTTCGGCGTTGCCCCAACGGGCTGAACCGTATTCGATACCTTTTCGGTATTTCTTCGCGTTCTTGCCTTTGAAGTACACCATAAGCCGGATAAGGACAGCCCCCACAATACCGATAAGCAAATCCATAGGGGCAAGGCTCGGAAGCGGGGTTGCAAAGGCAGCGGAAAAGCCGTCTGCAAGGGAAAGCACCTTGCCGGAAAGGTCAGCCCCCGGCGCAAGGCGTACCGCTTGTCCGATTTTGTCAAAGAGATAGACAAAGAGCAGATAGGGGGCATTTAGGATAAGCAGCTTTTTAAGTTCCGGCTTCATAGCGATACCTCCCTGTCCTTTTTCTTCACTTTGTCCTTCTGTGCGTTCAGAGCTGCCGCCTTGTCTTTCAGAGTGGAAAGCAGCTTGCGGATAGAGGGCTTTTTATCCCTGCCTAATTTCTTTGCGGTAAATTCCCGGAACGCTTCGGTCATAACGTCAATATCCTTGCCCTTAAAAGACACAAGATAGGTCGGCGGCTTGCCGTTCTCAATCTTCTTGACGTTGTAATCAAGCCCGCTTTTCCTTGCGATAGGGTCAAAGGCTTTGATATTTTGGTCGGTAATCTCAATGTTGGAAACCTTTTCTCCCTGCTTCATAAGCTGCCGCATAGTGATTTTCCCATGCGGGGCTTTGGTTAGCTGCCCTTTGCCTTTGGCAAGCAGGGCTTTCATAGCCTTTTGCAGCACTTCGGCGGTCAGCTTAGATGTTTTGATTGCTAAAGACACGACTTTTTCATTGACTTCATCTTGCATGAAATCCCTCCTTTCATAGTTTGGTTAGGGTGGTGTGCCGCTTCGGGGCATAAAAATAAGGCGTACATTTTTCATGCCGCCTTTAGATACGCACCCGCAGCCCGTTCAAATCCGAAGCCCTCACACCGACAAGATACCAGTTGTCCCCGTACTCCATGCGGGTCGGCTTCCATTTGCCGCGTACAAACACTTCAAGGCAATCCCCACAATGCAATCCTCCGTAGTAGTCGTTAAGGTCAAAGCGAATGTCGTAACGGTCTGCCGTTTCATCAAAAATCAAAGCTCCTGTTTTCTGTGTCATATTAAAATCCTCCTGTTTTTTAATAGCCGCCGTACATATCGTGGTTGACAAGGGCGGTGTAATAGCTGTCAATGGTGTTGGGCGCGTTGAAAAGTACCGCTTTCAGATATTGCTTGATGTTACGGATTTTCGTGGTGTTCTCTTTCATGCAGTCAAAGACAAATTCAATGTGGCTGCTGTTCAGCTTCATAAACTTTGCTTTGACAAGCTCTGCCGGATAATCGTCCCCGGCGATACGAATTGTCTTTCGTTTGGTGCAGACAGTTTCAAGGATAAGGGACACAATCTCGTCCAAGCGTTCCCTGTCAATGTTGGTATGCTTGATAAAATGCTCATACTCGATATTGTCCTTGATGATTTCCTCATACACGCTGTATGCGTCTGCCGCTTCCGTTCCTTTCCGTTCCGGCTCTGCCGTTTCTTCCCTCAAAGGAGAGGGGTTAGGGGAAAGGATAGGAATGGAATGGGTACTTGATAAATCCGTATTTGATTTTTCTTTTTTTGGTAAGTCAGTCTTTTGTATATCTTTATTTAATTGCATTGGATTTTCCAACGTAGGTTTTTCCTGCGTAGGATTTTCCAATGTTGGATTTCCCAATGTTGGATTTTCCAATGTAGGTAAATCCAAGTTAGGCGGCTGCTCATAGATGATGTAATCAGTTCCCCGCAAGCGTCCTTTCTCGTCGCGCTCCCTTGAACGCTGAATATATCCGGCTCTTTCAAGCTCCCGGACAGCTTCGCGGATAGCGTCGATTTTTTCCCGGTTGATATAGGACAGTCCCGCAAGGGTATAGTCCCAATCCTCCGGCAAGGACAGCATTTGCGATAACAGCCCTTTTGCCTTTAGGGAAAGTTCTTTGTTGCGTAAATGGTGGTTGCTCATAACCGTATATCCTGTGTTTCTCTCCACGCGGAAAACTGCCATAGCTTCATCAACTCCTTTGCTGCATATTTGTTACGCGGTAGAACAGCGATTTTAAGGGTTTAGGTATCAATCCCTTACCCTGTGAAAACCGTACCCGCAAAGCCTTGTGTAGCAAGACTCTTTTTGCCCCTACTGCGTAACATGAGGGTAAAAAAATAGCGGCGTTCCTTGTTTCCCGGTTGGGATAAGGTAACGCCGCCAGTGCGGTGCTATATGAAATTGTGTGATTGCCGACGTGCCGCGCCGCCAGTGCGTCGCGTTTGTATTGGGTTGTTTCATGCTCGCAAGATGTTCCGGCATATCAAGGCGCAATCCGTTAAAAGTAGTAAATTGGTAGTAAAATCAATCTGAAATCCTGCGAATGTGCTTGTATTTCAAGGGTTTTTCGGGATAATCAAAATTTTTATCATTAAAAATACAGGAGATGAAAGGGGAGACCACTTCTGGGACAGCGCAGAAATGAATCTCCTCAAAGCTTTGGTTTTGTATGTGGAGCAGGGCTCTCCCTGCAACGAAAGAAGCCGCAAAAAACCAGAATGAAGACATTTCGTTTCAATCAGAAGCAACGGAAGATCTGTTGGGGCAAGAAAATTTAGAGACTATCGCCCACACGATTTCCGTGTTCCGGAAAGACCAGTAAATAACGGAAACAAAAGAGAGATGTCCTATCTATCAATAGAACGTCTCTCTTTTTCTTGTAACCCTGTATGCGTGCATTCATCAGCAAGCAGAGAAAACACGCTTTTCAATTTCTTCTTTGTCTTTTGGCGCTGGTTCTTCTACAATCCCGCCAAAAGGCATCTCTGCCACCAGCACGTAGTCCCCCGAAAGGTGCAGGAGTTCTTTCACCGCATTGTCGATTACCGGATTGTAATGCTGCAGGGAAGCGCCGATGTTTAACTCGCGCAGTCCGCTCCAGACAGCAAGCTGCAGCATGGCGCTGGACTGGGACGCCCATACCGGGAAATTATCCGCATAAAGCGGATATTGTTTCTGAAGCGATTCTACTACTTTCCTGTCGTAGAAATAGAGAATGGTGCCGCTGCCCGCACGGAAGCTGTCAATTTTTTCTCGGGCAACCTTTCCTTCAAAAACGTCATAGATTTTGTTCCAGAGCTGATCCTGCTTTTCCCCGTGTACGACGGCTACCCGGCTGCTTTTCATGTTAAAGGCATCGGGGACAAGTTCTGTGAGTTCCTTAACCATATCCATCACCCGGTCGATAGCGACGGGCAGTTCTCGGTTGATTGCGTAATAGCTTCTGCGTGCTTTTAGAGCTTCTGTAATTTTCATCATGGGAAGATCCTTTCTAACATCATATATGAACAAGAGACTATACCCTTTCAAACGCACCCTTGGGACAGAATTTCATGCACTTGCCGCAGACAATGCACTTTTCTCCGTCGATCTCCGGCAGCGAGTAAATGTCCTTTTGTGAAATAGCCCCTTTGGGACAGACCGCGATAGACGGGCAGCGGTGGTTCTGCGGGCATTTTTGTGGATTGACTGTGATTTTCATAGTTTTACTCTCCTTCTTCTTTGCAGTATTCCTTTTTGATGGCTTCTATCAGGGCGATCACCCGTTCATCTTCAATCCAGTAAAACACATTCATCCCCTGCTTTTCGGAACTGAGGATACCAGCTATCTTCATCTGGTTTAAGTGCTGGGACAGAGCGGAAGCGGTGATGTTCGGCGTATATTGATGAATCTTACCGACGGTAAGCCGCCCTTTGAGCAGCGCGCATAAAATCAGCAGCCGATGTTCATTCGCCAGAAGCTTCAGCAGCTCCGCTATTTTCTTTGCCTGTTCTTCCATATTCCTTTGCCTTCTTTCCGTTCCTTAATTTGCAAATTCCCTGGGTCATGGTTCCCATCGGGCAGTATACGCACCACGACCGGGGCCGGAACAATACCATTGTCAAAAGGCCCAGCACCGTCGAGGTGAGCATAACGCCGAAAAAGCCGAAGGCAAACTGCCCGATCCACGGGGCCACAAAACTCACGTCCGCCCACTGCCACGGGAGCTTGAACATCCACAGAAGCGTCACCGTCTGCGAAAGGGGCGCGCCGGTAAATACCCGGTAGGTGCTGAACAGCATCAGGCCGAACATCACCATAAAGAAGGTTAAAAAACCATAGCGGAACCACGGGCTGCGCAGAAGCTTGGGCGGCGGGGTGTTCCGGGACAATTTCAGCTTTTCTCCCAGCAGGCTGAAAAGCTGGCCGCGCCCGCAGTAGCGGTTGCAGTAGGCTTTGCTGCCGCCGAAAATGGCGACGAACAGCGGGATACAGAAAAACAGCATCCCCAGCCATGCGAACAGGATATTGAACAGCCCCAAAAACAGGTAGCACAGCTCGGCGATCCAAAGGTAGTCCGACCACCTCTTTTTCCTTGTGCTTTTCACAGTGCACCGCCCCTTTCTACCATGTTGATGACCGCCGCAGGGCATACCTTTGCGCACCTGCCGCAGCCGACGCATTTCTCCTCATCTACATGGGCGGAAACGCCCCATCTGATTTGGATCGCCTCTTTCGGGCAGACGGGGACGCAGGTGCCGCAAGCGACGCACTCTTTGCCGATCTGGGAAACGCGGGGTGTTTTTGTCATAAGTACCCTCCAAAAATCTCTTTGTTATTTAAGTAATTAAGTAAATATTAATATATTATATATGTCTGCATTTGTCAAGTTAGAACAGGAAATTTGTTGTCGTCTTAATTATAAAAAAGCGGATATGCCGAAAGCATGTCCGCCAAACAGAAGCATCAGCCGTTTGTTTTTTTATCCAGCCGCAAATGGAGCCGGTAGAGCGCAAACCTTGCAACCGGCTGTGCAATGCACATTTCTACAAAGAGGGAAATGGAAAAATTACGCGGCCATTTGTGAAAGAACATCTGAATGGGTTCCCATGAAACAGAACGTGTCCCGATCCAGGTGCCTATGACAGTCAGCAGAACGGACATCATCAATACTGTACACAGGATATTGACTACAATATGAGCGTTAAAACTGTCTCCTTTCGAAACAATTTTTGCCGTCATCTTTTCTGCGGGGATGTAGGTCAATAGGACAACGACGATGACGCTCAGCCAAATCAACGGCAGGACGATGAGCACATCCCGATAAACATACAGGTGGAAACCGGCTTCAAAAAAAGTGATTAGCGGGGCAATGATATTGACTGAAATGATGGAGACAATGCCCATAAATAAAGCAAATTCCTTTTTGCTGCGGGGTAATTTCATGTAAAATTCCATTTTGATTCTCCTTTTTCGTAAAAAATAAGCGTGAAATCATTCCGATTTCACGCTGAACCATTATACGCGCTTTCTATTATTTACATTATTCATTATATCATATGCTTTTTTTAAAATTCAAGTCAAAGTTTCTTGAATCTTAACGGAGAATATTTTGCCTTTCCAGTACAATAAAAAAGTGAACATTGTTTTTCTTCAACTTCTGCTGAAAATGGCATGGAATAGACACGGAAACTGCTGTGCAGGAGCTGGCTTATACCGAGCAGGATAAAAGCTTAGTCAGCCCTCAAAGGTATAGGAGAACGGAAGCAGTTCTTTCGCCTTGATTTTTGCATGCTGTCCTGCAACGGAGAGAATCACTTCACAGTCCGGCATATAATCATGCAGGATCTGGCGGCAGTTTCCACAGGGCGGGATAATTTCCGAACCGTCCTTGCCTCTTACCGCAACAATCGTATCAAAGTCCCGTTCCCCTTGTGTGATAGCAGCTCCGATGGCAATCTGCTCCGCGCAGGCGCCGTGCATGGAATACATATTGACGCCGGCAAATATTTTTCCGCTCTTGCTGCGTACTGCCGCACCTACTGTATGATTTTCGTGGATTGCGTCGTAATTCAGCCGGATGACCCTTTGCGCTTCTGCGATCAATTCATAATCTTTGTCGGTTAATGGCTGCATCATACCCCATCCTTCCCATTTATTCGCATTTGTCTTGCACAATCACTGGTATCATTGTATCACAATGCAAGAATTTCTATCAAGCAACGTAGTACAGAAATTTCTGTTTTATCGTTCCAAAATAAAAAGATAAGAAAAACAAAAGGAGACAGTTCACAAAGAACTGTCTCCTTTTGTTTTGATCGCTTATTCAATGGTAATCTGATTTGGCTTCGGCAAAGCCTTCGTTTCCTTCTTGGGGATAGAAAGCTTCAGAATACCGTCCTCGAATTTAGCGGAAACATCTTTCTCGGTAATGCCATCACCAATATAGAAGCTCCGGCTGCATTCTCCGCAATACCGCTCGCGGCGGATATACCGGCCCTTGTCGTCTTTCTGGTCCTTATCAAGGCCCTTGCTTGCGCTGATGGTCAGGTAGCCGTCTGAAATCTGAGCCTGGATTTCATCCTTCTTAAAGCCCGGAAGGTCGATATCCAGTTCATAGGAGTTATCCTTTTCCCGGACGTCTGTCTTCATCAAAGCCTTTGCATGTTTTCCATACAGCGGGTTGTGACGTGAGAACATCGGCATCAATTCGAACGGATCATCAAACATTTCATCGAACAGGTTTTCACCAAAACGCTTAGACAACATAAGTCATTCCTCCAATCATAATTGGCTCGTAGATGGCTGGAATTTTTCTCGGCTGTTGCGAGCTTTTGCTGTCCGGTTCACCGCATTTCTGCGGCAAGCCTTTTGGTTGCTTTCAGATGGGCTCCAGAAAACCCGGAACCCTTGCGCCTCTTTCAAGGTACACTTATATTATAGCTTATAAATTAGCACTGTCAAGCGCAGAGTGCTAATTTTAACAAAAAGATAATAATTTTAAAAAAATACAAAAGCCAAAATTAGAATTCTCATTTATAGCATGTTGTTGTTTTGTTCTTGGAAAAAGATTGAAAATCAGCCGCTTCCATGGTAAAATTACATTTGTATAATTTTATTTAGAAAGGGGCTTGACAAAAATGGCGGCAGGGAGCATACTGGCTATACGCACGCACGCACGCACGCACGCACGCACGCACGCACGCACGCACGCACGCACGCACGCACGCAAAGCCTAACTTTGTCCTTTTTCCTGTCAAGCTGAAAACTGTACAAAAACAGAAGGCGTATTCTGCCCGATTTGCAACGGGCGGGATGCGCCTTTTTATGTTTTTGGAAAATACATAATAATATTATGAAAGGAAGAAAGCAGATGATGAAAAAAAGAAAATGGCTGGTAAGCCTGTTGGCGGTTGTATTGACGGTAACAATGCTTCCTATAGCGGCATTTGCGCAGACTGCCGAACGGACAACGGGGCTGGATTTATCCAACAAAACAGAAGCCGAAGCAAATGAAGCGGAAGGCTGGAGCTGGAGTCCTGATGGAGAAGGCGGGTATACCCTTGTTTTGGAAAATGTCAATATATCCGCCCAATCGGGTGATGCCATTACACTTCCGAACAATGTAGATGTCGATATCATTTTGAAAGGCAATAACCGTATATCGGGCGAGACTGCGCTGTTTGGTGTAGAAACAGCCGGCGGGCTTGTCACAATAAAAGGTGAAACCTCTGATGCTTCCCTGACGGCAGTGAGCAATGAAAATTCAATGTGGGGAACAATTTCTATTTCCAATCTGCTGATTGAAAGCGGCAATGTCTATACGGAAGGGGACGGAAACGTCATTGATACTTTCAGTATGACAGGGGGCTCTTTTACCATTAATCAGACCTTCGGCAGTTGGGCCGCGCTTCACACCGTTAACCGCGTTTCGATCACCGGCGGCAGGCTTGAGATCACGACAGATGAAACGAACGGCTATGCCATTTACAATTATCCGAGCCAGGATGAAGGGGAATCCGGGGTTTATATCGGAGGCAATGCAGAGGTTGTCATCAACAAAAGCAATGTGGGGATCGCGGTTCTTGAAAAAGGAAGCGGCATATCAGATGGAAAAATCGAAATTGCAGGCGGTACGGTCAAGATCAATTCCGCGAATATCGGCCTGTATACGGCTGTGGAAGATATTATCCTGAGCGGCGGCAATATAGAGATAATATCAGACAATATCGCTCTCAAAGCTGTGAAGGGGAACGTAGATTTCACGGGAGCTGATACAGGGATAAAGGCGCCAACGCCGGTATCTGCGGGCGGAGAAGTAGTCGGAACATATCATGACATACATCAATGGGCTTCTGAGTGGTCTTACGACGATCATGGGCATTGGAAGGCGTGTACCAATCCAGGTTGTGACGCTGTAAACGAATATTCTGCACATCAGGGCGGCACAGCTACCTGTACGCAGAAAGCAGTCTGCGAAATTTGCGGACAGGAATATGGCGAGGTTGATGAAACGGCGCATACCCCCGATGGCACAGGCTGGCATTTTGATGAAAACAGCCATTGGAATACCTGTGAGTGCGGTGCGAAACTGAATGAAGCCGTCCATGCTTTTACATGGGTAACGGACAAGGAAGCGACTGCCACGGAAGCCGGGTTGAAGCATGAAGAATGTACCGTATGCGGCTACGAAAAAGATGCAGTAGAAATCCCGGCAGCCGGGACAGCAGATGGCGGCAAGGATGAACAGACGTCTACTTCTGCCGATGGCAGCAGCGATACTGTCGAGGATGGACAAAAGCCTTCTGGGGAAGATACCCCACAGACTGGCGATAACAGCAATTCCGCTCTCTGGATTGCGCTCATGCTGACGGCGGGCGCGGGTCTCACCGCGGCAACCATTTTCAGCAGGAAGAAAAAATACAGCAGATAACCGATAGGAATATAGGAATGCGCCCTGTGGATTGATGAATCCACAGGGCGCGTTTTTTCATTTTCATAATGTGTTTTGTATTTATCCATTAACTGCCTGATGGAAAAATACAGGAAAAAGCCGTGCCTTTTCCCAACTCACTGGAAACAGAAATCTGCCCGTGATGGGCTTCTACAATCCACTTGACCATGGAAAGGCCCAAGCCGCTGCTATCGGAATTCCGGGAAGGGTCCGCCTGGTAAAACCGGTCCCAGATACGGGGCAGGTCTTGAGGGGAGATCCCAATCCCATCATCTTTTACAAGCACCTGCAAATATTCGTCCGCTTTCCAGGCGGACACCCATACATGGCCGCCTGGGTTCCCATAGCTGACGGCGTTTTCCAGCAGATTTCCCAGCAAACGTATCATCAGCGTTTGATCCGCCGTCAGCTGCAGCCCAGGCTCAATCCGGGTCTGAATTTGGATTCCCTTTTCCTGGGCGATGCCGGTAAATTCTTCCGCCACCATTTCGCAGATTTCACTGAAATCGACCGGCTCCAAATTCAGCTTTTCCCTTCCCTGGTCCGCCTGGGAAAGGAGCAGAAGCTGGGACACCATATCAGAAATGGATTTCATTTTCCGGTGAATGACCGAAACCTCCCGCCGTCCTTCTTCATCCAGATGGTTCCCCTGCAGGAGATCTTCACACTGCATCAAAACCACGCTGATTGGGGTGCGCAGCTCATGGGCAACGTCGCTGGTAAACTGCTTTTCCCGCTGCATCCCGGCGTCGATGGTTTCCAGCAGCCCGTCAAAGGTATGGGCCAGCGTGTAGATTTCGTCGTTCCCTTTGCCCAGGTCGATCCGTTTGGATAAATCCTTTTCTTTCTGGATTTCCTGAACCGTTTTTGTAATTTTGGATACCGGATACAGGGCGCGCCGGCTCAGCAGATATCCGCACACGGCGGTCAGGAAAATCATCAGGGGGGACAGGATCAGCGCCAATCGGAGCGTATACCGGAAATCCCTTTCCGCGTCGCTGATGGAAATGACCCCGCGGATCAGTACCGGCCGGCCGTTGACCGTATGTTCCAAATCCAAAACGGAGTAGTCGTTTTCCCCCGCGGTAATCGTCCGCAGGTTCCCGCTTTCAAAGGGAAGGTCATAGGCAAATCCATAGGGGATTCTTCCGTACAGCAGCTCCTGGCTGTTTTTATCATAAACGGAAAGGTAAACCCCGTCCTCCAGGTTCATTAAATCGGAATCGAAATCCCAGCGCCCGTCTTCATACTCCATATCTTCAAAGGCCCCGAAAACGCTTGCCTCCAAGGTGTTTTCCACATTGGATACAATTTCACGGGAACTGATGGAAAACAGCAGGGCAAGCACGATGCAGACAACGAGGGCCATCATCCCGGTATGCAGCAAAACCAGCCTGGTTTTCAGCGACAGCCTTTTCATAGGGTATCATCCTTCAACACATATCCATGGCCCCGAACGGTGTGGATCAGCTTTTTATCGTACCCTTCGTCCACCTTTTTCCGCAGGAACCGGATATATACGTCGATGACATTGGAGCCGCCGGAAAAATCGTAATCCCATACATGCTGTTCCAGCTTATCCCGGCTTAACACGACGCCGGCATTCTGCATCATGTAATGAAGCAGGGAATACTCCTTGGAGGAAAGCTGAAGCTCCCTGTCCCCCCGGAATACCCGGCGGGTATCCACATGGAGGGATAGATCCGCCACGTTTAAAATACTGCTTTTTTCCGTAACCGGCTTTCTCAGCAGGACACGAAGCCGCGCCAGCAGTTCCTCAAACGCGAAGGGCTTTACCAGATAGTCGTCCGCCCCGGCGTCCAGCCCGGTTACCCGGTCTTCAATACTGTCCCTGGCTGTTAATAAAAGCACGGGAAGGGTATTTCCCTCCCGGCGCAGCTTTTTTAAAACGGTAATCCCGTCCATTTTTGGCATCATGATATCCAAAACCAGCGCGTCGTATTCCGCGCAGAGAAGATAGTCGAACACCTCTTCGCCGTCAAAGCAGGCGTCCACGCTGTATCCGGCATCCTTCAGCCTTTTTTTAATGAGCTGGTTTAAATCCCGTTCATCTTCTGCAATCAAAATCCTCATAAAAATCCCTCCTTATATCAGTATATCATATCCGGGCGCAGGAAAGTAGCTTTGCTGTAAATAGGAACTCCGCAGCGGAATACGCTGCGGAGTTTCCCTATCGGTTCGCTGTTCTTGTAAAATGGTTAGTCCCAATGCTCCGCACTCCACTCAATGATTGTTCCGGTGGAAGCGTCGATCTCAAATTCATACTCCATGCGGTTGTAGTAAATTTCGCCTTCATAAATCTGGCGGCCGTCATCGCGGTCCAGATGGATGCGGATGTCGTTCGCGGAAGCACCGGGAACCTTTGCCAGAGCAATGCTGCGGGCTTTGTCTACGGATATGACCGTCCCATTGCCGCCGTTGTTATTGCTGGGGGAATAGTTCTCAATATCAAAATCAGAGCTGAGAATCCTTCCGGTGACCTGGTCGATATCATAGTCGTATTCGGTCCCGTTGGCGTAGAACTCTACTTCATAAACCAGGCGGCCGTCGTCGTAATTCTCCTTTACCCATACGAACTGGGTGGCGGATTCAGAAACGCCGGCGTCCTTCAGGGCAATGCTTTTGGCCTGATCCTTGGTAATGGCGGAGGAGGTATTGTTGCTGGGCTGCGCGGCCTGGGATGAAGCGGCGGGAGCTTGCGTTGCCTGGGATGCGGTGCCGCCGTTGGATTTTGAAGCGGAAGAACCGGATTCACTCGGAGAGGAGGAAGCAGGAGAACTGGAGCTTGCTTCCGCCTGGGAAGAGGATTCCTTGGTTTCTTCCTTTGCCTTTGGGATTTCCGCCCCAAGGACGTCGTAGGACGAATGGAGGATTTCTCCGGAGCTTCTCACGATGTCGTAATCATAGCTTTTTTCCGCGGTTGTAAAATCGATCTCATAAACCGGGGAACCGTTTTCCACGCCCTTGTCAATCCGAAGGGAAAGGATGTCCTGTTCGCTGACCCCCGCATGGGAAAATACGGCGGCTTTTGCTTCCTGCTCGCTGAGCTCCGGGTTTTCCGGAGCCGGGGAAGTGGTTGCCAGCGCGATGGCGGTGCCGCCTCCGACCACAAAAACCGCGGCAGCAGCCGCAATGGCAATCACCTTCGCGTTTAATTTCTTTAAAACCTCAAGTTTCATATTTTACGCCTTCTTTCTCTTTTGGTTTGAGCTTTTGTTTGGATTGTGTCTACAGTATATCCCACAAAGATGAAAGAAAGATTAAAATAGAAAAGTTTTTATCACGTCACGGGATTTGGATTTATCCGGCGCCGGTGCTCTCTGCAAACCACACAGCCGGAAAAATTATGTACCCGGAAGCTTGACCTGCAGGATAAATAGGAAAAGGACTGCCAGGATCCATGGGAGAAAGCTAATCACAGCATACAAACATCCCTTGTGGTTTTCGTAATGATATTCGTCATACGAGAAAACCCGTTCCGGATCCTCCAGGTAATACAGATACAGTTTAAAAGGCGGTGTGCCGGGATGTTTAAAAAATGCCCGGTATTCTTTCTCTTATCCTCCGACGGTGTACCGGTAGACTGCGTGCCAGTCATAATGGGCAACGTCTCCGGACCGGTGTTATTTCAATAGGGCCGCCTCGATGATATGGTTCCGGCTCATTGCAATATCCCGTTTCCGTTCCCAGCTAAGCAGGTAGGTAATTCTTTTATAGGCGGGCACAGCAACGACATATCCCAGGATCAGTACGGCGAAGACCGCAGCCCACTTCACCCAATTCAGGGGATCGTCTGTGAACACGCCGGTTAATGCCTCTTGTATCCCCATTTGCATTCATTCCCTTCTATCCAAGCTGCGGGCCGGGGCTTCCATAGCCCCGGCCTTCACAAATCCATATTTTCGCTTAGCTGTTTTTGGTACTCCTCTGCTTCATCCGGCGTTGCTTCCCGGACAGCAAATTTTGCCGCAGTCCGGGCATTGCGTTTCCGGCTGTGACGATTCAAATAAATAGTGCCAGGCGTCGCAGGCATACAGCATCTTCCTTCACTTCGTCTTTCTATGGCTTATGTCCCGATTATACCACAAAATGGGAACCGTGACAGCGGGTTCCTTCCTTCGTTCGTTTTGGATAAATTACAGAAGGGATTTATGTTGTTTTCGCAGAAAAATCAAGAAAACATGAGTAACTTAATAGAACCGAACTATTATTACAAATAATTATTATTTGTGGCAGAAGAATTGGGAAAACGTCGTTTTTAAGAGACTTTCTGTACTAGAATTTTTGGAAAAGTATTTAAAAATGACTTCGATAAGCCTGTTATCAATTCATTTTCACAATGTTATCGTGGCCTTTTTATCCACTACATCCTAAGCACAAAAAGAGAAGGAGCCTGGTTCCTTCTCTTTTTTCTCTGTTTACTTGACCAGGGGAGGCACATATTATTTGTTATGGTTAGGATTTTTTAATATTCCGTGCCTTCTCTGCCTTTTCAACTGATTCTTCTGTATATGTTGATTGTGATGCTGGTTCTTTAATCGTCAAAGATACGAATTATAGGAAGATTGAGTAATATGGTTAGCATCAGGTGGATATGCTAAAAGGGCCTCTACACTATCGCAAAACTATCTCTCATCCATAGAAAGAGGATTAAGTTTTCCAAGTCCGGGGAAATTGGTTTTAATTATTGATGAACTCGATATTTCGGCGGATCAATTATTTGAAGATGTAATTAAAAATTCCGTTCAAATGAAAAGTTCCTTATTATCAGAAAAGATTCAACATTTACCCATTGATGGACAAAAGTTTATTTTATCGGTGTTAGCTGTTCTGATCCAAGAAATAGAAAAAAGATTTTGAATGCATGGAGAAACTAATTATGGCTATGAAGAACCAAATGCAAGAAAAACCTATTGATTTAATGGAAGGCTTTGTTGACGGAAAACTTGTTTCCGTAGCGAAGGGGTATCGCTTATCGAAGTATGGCAGGCTGATAAAGAGCCGCCACTAGGTACTATTGCATATAGGAGGCTTTCCCCGGAAGAATATAAAGAAGTCGAAAAGTTTCTTAAAAACAGTACTCAATGAAGGCTAAAGCAGAGGTTATGCACTCTGCTTTTTTCTTTACTTGGAAGTGATTCCAGGTAAAGAAAAAAGAGGCCGTTCGACACCCCGATGGTATATCCAAGTTTTACAGAAGGTAAAACTGCCTGTCACAGGTTTCAGTTATGCTCTGCTATTATTTGTGGATAATAGCTCCTATGCCAGTTGATACAAGGTCTGTCAAGGGGCCTTTCTGCAGAAGTTACGGATTATTCCGTAAAATATGTGAGTAAAACCGTTTAGGGCAGTTCTATTAAGCAAGAACTGCCCTAACTATGTTTTTGCTTTTTCTTGGTACATAAATATAACAAATTTACCTCATGGCATCCTTCATTGATTTTATATATTTGCCTATATGATTCGGCGCCTCTTTGCCGTATTTTTCAAGCAGCTTTATAATAGCCGAACCGACGATTGCACCGTCAGCAATATCCGCCATTTTCTTTGCCTGCTCCGGTGTGGAAATACCAAACCCAATCGCACAAGGTATACCGGTATTTTCTCTTACCACTTTCACAATAGAAGTAAGGTCTGTCTTGATTTCACTTCTCGTACCCGTAACGCCGAGACTGGAAACGATATATAAGAAACCTTCTGCTTCTTTTGCAATCATGGCAATGCGGTTTTCAGACGTCGGTGCAATCAATGGCACTAAATCAACGCCATACTTGTGGCAAAGCGGCAAAAATTCTTCTTTTTCCTCAAACGGCAAATCTGGCAGAATGAGGCCATCAATTTCAATATTCTTACAGGTGGATATAAATTTTTCTGCGCCATAGGAGAACACCACATTCGAATAAGTCATGAAAACCATCGGCACTTTTACATCATAGCGAAGTTTTTTGACAAATGCGAATATTTTATCTGTTGTAACGCCTCCGCTCAGCGCCCTAATGTTTGCTTCCTGAATAACAGGTCCTTCGGCGGTTGGATCGGAGAACGGGATGCCAAGCTCAATGAGATCCGCACCGTTTTCTACAGCGGCACGGATAGCGGCGGCTGTCGTTTCCAGATCAGGGTCACCGCAAGTGATAAAGGCGATAAACGCCTTGCCGTTTTCAAATGCTTTTTTGATGTTACTCATGAAGATCCTCCCCTCTGTAACGGGCAATGGCTGCACAGTCCTTGTCGCCTCTGCCGGATATGGTAATTACGATGATTTGGCCTTTATCCATTGCCGGCGCGAGCTTCATTGCGTGAGCAACAGCGTGAGCCGATTCGATGGCGGGAATAATGCCTTCGGTCTTGGCCAGATATTCAAATGCGTTTACCGCTTCATCATCGGTTACAGGCACATATTCCGCTCTGCCAATATCATGCAGGTGAGCGTGCTCGGGGCCGACGCCGGGGTAGTCCAGCCCAGCTGAGATAGAATAAACGGGAGCGATCTGACCGTATTCATCCTGGCAGAAATATGACTTCATACCATGGAAGATTCCTACTCTACCAGTGGCAATGGTTGCCGCCGTTTCAAAGGTATCAATACCTCTGCCTGCCGCTTCGCAGCCGATCAGGCGAACGCCCTTATCGCCTATGAAATGATAAAAGCTGCCAATGGCATTGGAGCCGCCGCCGACACAAGCGATGACCGCATCGGGCAGTCTGCCTTCTTTCTCTTGGATCTGCTCCTTGATTTCCTTAGAAATAACCGCTTGAAAATCACGAACGATAGTGGGGAATGGATGCGGCCCCATAACAGAACCAAGACAGTAGTGCGTATCGCTGATCCGGGAAGTCCACTCACGCATCGCTTCGGATACAGCGTCCTTTAAGGTGGCTGTGCCTGTCCTCACAGGAATGACCTCAGCGCCAAGCAAACGCATACGGTACACATTAAGCGCCTGACGGACAGTATCTTCCTCGCCCATAAAGACCATGCATTCCATTCCCATCAGTGCGGCGGCGGTTGCCGTGGCGACACCATGCTGACCGGCTCCGGTTTCGGCAATCAGGCGCGTTTTGCCCATCTTCTTTGCGAGAAGCGCCTGGCCGAGAACATTATTGATCTTATGTGCCCCGGTGTGGTTTAGATCCTCACGTTTGAGGTAAATTTTTGCACCCCCGAGGTCTTTTGTCATTTTCGCAGCGAAATACAGCCTTGAAGGCCTGCCTGCGTATTCGTTGAAAAGTTCGGTAAGCTCTCTGTTAAATTCGGGATCGTTTTTGTAATGGTTATACGCTTCTTCCAGTTCAATGACGGCGTTCATCAGCGTTTCGGGAATATACTGACCGCCGTGAATACCGAAGCGCCCGTTTGGGTTTGTCATAATCCAGCTTCCTTTCTGACAGCGGCAATGAATGCCGCCATTTTTGTTTTATCTTTTACTCCATCGGTTTCAATTCCTGAGCTGACATCCACCGCAAATGGATAGAGTGCTTTAACTGCACTCGCCGCATTGCGGGCATCAAGCCCTCCGGCGAGAAAATACGGTCTTCTGATGCTTTTCACGAACCCCCAATCGAATACTTCCCCCGTACCTGCACCGGAATCAAGAAGGATATAATCCGCCGTACTTTGTTCCGCGATTTTTATATCCTTTACAGTTTTAATGCGAAAAGCCTTGATGATTTTCTTATCCGTAAGCAGCCGCAACTGTGCAATATAATCTTCATCCTCGTCACCGTGAAGCTGTGCAATGTCGATAATGTCATCCTGCAGCAGCTTCGCAATATTTTGCGGATCTTCATTTACAAACACACCGACTGCCTGTATCTCGGACGAAAGCCGGCTTTTCAGCTCTGCCGCTTTTTCGTATGTTACATAACGCCTGCTTTTCGGTGCAAACACGAATCCAATGTAGTCCGGCTTCAATTCGTTTGCATTCTCTATATCACAAGTTCGGGAAAGTCCGCAAAATTTAATCTTCGTCATATTGTACCCCGCAGTTCATCAAGCTTGGCTTTTTTATCGGGTGCCCGCATAAGGACTTCGCCAATCAAAACAGCATCCACACCGATTTCACGGAGCTTTGATATATCTTCCGCACTGCTTACCCCACTTTCGGAAACAAACAGCATATCACGGGGGATTAGTTCTCTGAGCCTGCGGCTATTGTCCGTATCTACGGAAAAGTCTTTCAGGTTCCGGTTATTGACGCCGACGATGCGCGCTCCTGCATGAAGTGCGGTTTGTACTTCATTTTCATCATGCGTTTCAACCAATGCGGATAATCCGAGTTCATCACAAATGCTGATATATGATTTGATTTGTTCCTCACTTAAAATAGAACAGATCAGCAGCACCGCCGATGCACCAAGGACCTTTGCCTCGTAGATCATATATTCATCTACTGTGAAGTCCTTCCGCAGACAGGGGATGGATACAGCGGAGGTAATTTCACGGAGGTATTCGTCACTGCCTAAAAACCATTTCGGTTCTGTCAGCACGGAAATACAGTCCGCTCCCGCCGCTTCGTACTCCTTTGCAATTCGCAGATATGGAAAATCGGGAGCGATGAGCCCTTTTGAGGGAGACGCCTTTTTGCACTCACAGATAAAGGAAACCCCCGGCTTTCTCAGTGCGTTTTCAAAAGCAAAGGAGCCTTTGGGGCGGGATAAGGCTTGCCGCCTGATTTCTTCGGGCGGTATTTTCTTTTTCGCCTCAGCCGCACGTTCCCTGGCGTGTTCGGCAAGCTGATCGAGAATGGTCATGCTGTCACCTCCGCCGAATCGGGACGGTTGCTGACTTCGATCAGTTTGTGCAATGTCCCGAGCGCCTTACCGGAATCAATCATCTCTGCGGCAAGTACGATTCCTTCTTTCAGGCTGTCAGCCTTACCGCCTATATAGAGTGCGGCACCAGCATTCATAAGAACAGCATTTCTCTTATGACCCTTTTCGCCGTTTAAGATTGCAAGCGTAATTTTAGCATTTTCTTTGGGTGTGCCGCCCTTTAAATCCTCTTTGGTGCAGCATTCAAAACCGAAGTCTTCTGGAGTGATAACGGAGGATTTGAACCAACCGTCTTTAATTTCGCAGATCGTAGTCGGTGCGCTCATGGAAATCTCATCCAGCTTATCCTGGCCGTACACCACCATGCCCCGCTTGATTCCGAGGCTGATCAGAACCTGTGCCAGCGGTTCAACCAGATAATCGTCATACACGCCGAGAAGCTGCATAGAAGGTGTACCTGGATTTGTCAGCGGACCAAGAATGTTGAACACGGTGCGAAAACCAAGTTCCTTGCGGATAGCGCCCACATACTTCATAGATGTATGATACTTCTGTGCGAAGAAAAAGCACATACCAGCATCATTCAAAAGCTCGATACATTTTGCGGGGCTTTGCTGAATGTTTACGCCAAGAGCTTCCAGACAATCTGCCGTTCCGCACTGGGAGGATGCGGCTCTGTTGCCATGCTTTGCGACTTTCATACCGCCTGCGGCTGCAACGAGCGCAGAGGTCGTGGAAATATTGAAGCTGTGCGCATTATCGCCTCCAGTTCCAACGATTTCAAAGAGCTCCATCCCGGTTTCCACCTTGGTAGCATGTGCTCGCATCGCCGCCGCACAACCTGCGATTTCATCTGTTGTTTCCGCTCTGGCGCTTTTGGTAGACAGAGCCGCAAGGAATGCGGCATTCTGTGTCGGGGTGGTTTCACCGCTCATAATTTCGTTCATGACGGTGTATGCCTCATCATAGGTAAGGTCTTCTTTATTTACAATCTTTACAATTGCTTCTTTAATCATGACTCAGATCTCCTTTATGAAATTATACAGCATCTGCTTACCTTCCGGCGTCATAATGGATTCGGGATGGAACTGTACGCCATAAATCGGATATTCCTTGTGCTGTACCGCCATCACTTCGCCATCGGCGGTGAGGGCAGTGGTTTTCAGGCATTTAGGAATCGTGTCGGCATCTGCCGCAAGGGAATGATACCGTGCGACAGGCGCAGCATCAGGACAGCCTTTGAATAACGGGCAATCTGTGTCAAATTTTACATTCGACTGTTTTCCGTGCATTAGTTCCTTTGCATAGGTAACGGTCGTACCGAACGCCGCACAAATTGCCTGATGGCCGAGGCAAACCCCAAGAACAGGGATGTCCCTTCCGAGTATTTTTACAGCTTCGATAATGATTCCGGCATCTTCCGGTCTGCCTGGGCCAGGGGAGAGAATAATGCGGGACGGGTTTAATTTCTTAATTTCTTCTATCGTCATTTCGTCGTTGCGGATGATTTTGATATCTGGTTCGATCTCACCAATTAGTTGAAAGAGATTATAGGAAAAGCTATCGTAGTTATCTATCAGAAGAATCATGATTCCGCCTCCTGTGCAAGTTCTAATGCTTTCAGTGAAGATTTGGCTTTGTTCAGGCATTCTTCAAATTCCTTTTCGGGTATAGAATCCGCCACGATCCCGGCTCCGCTTCTCACAAATACCTTACCGTTTTTCTTATAGGCAATCCGAATGGCAATACAGGTATCCATATTCCCTGTGAAGTCGATATAGCCAATGGCGCCGCCATAGATGCCGCGTTTGTTGTTTTCAAGTTCTCCAATTAACTGGCAAGCTCTGATCTTCGGCGCACCGGAAAGTGTTCCGGCAGGTAATACCGCTTCAATGGCGTCCAGCGCATCATGGTTTTCGCTGATTTCACCACGCACCGTAGAGCCGATGTGCATAACATGAGAAAAACGCTCAATAGAATGGAACTTTTCGACCTGTACCGTACCAAACTTGCTTATTTTGCCGAGATCGTTTCGTCCTAAATCGACCAGCATATTGTGTTCGGCCAGTTCTTTTTCGTCGGCAAGCAGTTGTGCTTCAAGCGCTTTGTCTTCCTCTGCGGTTCTGCCTCTCGGTCTTGTCCCTGCAAGCGGGAAAGTGTGCAGCACGCCATTTTCCAGCTTTACCAGAGTTTCGGGAGATGCCCCTGCAACCTCTACGTCTGTTCCTGAAAAATAAAACATATATGGTGACGGATTGAGGGTGCGAAGCACACGGTAGGTATTCAGGAGACTTCCCTCAAAAGGCGCACACAGTCGGTTCGACAGCACAATCTGGAAAATATCTCCCTCACGGATATGGCGCTTTGCCTTCTCAACCATGCTGCAGAACTGCTTTTTGTCAAACAACGGCGTAACATCGCCAAGCAGTTTGCCGCCCGGTTCATTCTTCTTTTCACCGTGGCGGAGAAGCTCTGCGAGCTGACGGAGTTCCATAACCGCTTTGTTATAACCGGTTTCCAGCTCATCCAGCGGCATATTTACGATGAGAATAATTTTCTGCCGGAGATGATCAAATGCGATTACTTTATCAAAGAGCATCAAATCAACATCCTTAAACGCCTCAGTATCTTCCACATCACATTTGACGGCCGGCTCGCTGTAGGTGAGATAATCATAGGAGAAGTATCCGACAAGACCGCCTGTAAAGGAAGGAAGATAATCGAAACGGGGGCTTCTGTAACTGGCAAGAATTTGGCGGAGATAGCCGGACGGGCTATCCGTCTTGACCTTGAGATTGCCAATCTTCATCTCTCCGTCAATGCAAGTGATCTCCATTTTGGGATCAAATCCAAGGAAGGTATACCGTCCCCAGGTTTCATTTGCCTGCGCGGATTCCAGCATATAGCAGTGAGTGGATACATTTTTCAATATCTTCATCGTTTCAATAGGTGTTGTGAAGTCGGAAAGGATTTCAAGGCTGACCGGCAATACGTTATAACGGCCGGATGCTGCGATTTCTTTGACTTCAACAAAAGCTGGCTGAATTTTCATAATCCTTTCCTCCAAAACAGGTAAAGTAAAGTTCGTGATTGATTAGGATGATTCAATTTCAATATCCGGCGCACAGTGCGCCACCAACATTTTGTATACAGCATATCGCAACCTCCTGAAACAAAGAAAAGACTCCTTTGAACGTCTATCTCGCTCAAAGGAGTCTTATAGAACAAAAACGCCCTTGACAGAGATTTACGCTCTGTCAAGGACGAATAAAACATTTATCCGCGGTGCCACCTTGATTCACGGTATGACCCGTGCGCTTAGCAGGATACCAACATATCCCCGGCAAATGACGTCTGCCTGCAACGTCGCAGAATACTCTGTGAGAATCACATTTGACTGCGCCCTCAGCGGTCCATTTGACAACTTGTTTCTTGCCTGATTCTCAGCATCGCAGGCTCTCTGTAAAGGCATCATTGCCGTTATCTCCGCTTCAACGGTTTGAATATTAAATTTTTTTGTATTATATCAAACAAACTCTGAACTGTCAATAGGCATCCGAGTGACGCTACAGATAATTCGTATTTTTCTCTATTTATAAGCGGGAGCGCAGCTTTCAAAATACACTCCCATCGCTCCCAACTGTCTCTGCTTTTTTTGTTCTGCTTCTGCTGTTTCAGCCGCAGATGTTTCCGGACAGAACGAGAGAAAAAGGGAAGTCTGCGTTGTCCAAAGTCCATTTGAAAGGCATAAAATGGATGATTATAAAATTTATATTTTTTGATGAAATTAAGAAAATCTCTTGCAATTTTTTGAGAAAAGGTGTAACATTTTTAATAAATAAAACCTCTGAGGGCAAAGGAACGGTATACTCTCGGAGGAGAAAATTATACTGGACTTTGAATCTCCTTCGAGAAAAAAGAAGGAGGTTTTTTATTTTGAGAAAGAAAAAGTGGCTTTCGGCACTGGCTGCGGCTGCGATGATGCTTACGCTGATTCCAATCAGCGCCTTTGCCCAGGAAGCAGCACCAGAAAATACGTACGACAGCATTTCTGAGTATACAGCTGCCGTGAGTACGGGCGAACTGGATGGGGAAGACGTTTATGTCACCATCGATGGTAAGAATTTCACAGAAGAAGACGGATTTGTAGTGGCTAATACACAAAATAAAGAGAACCCGCCGAAGTTCCATCTTATCCTGACAGGCTGCACCTTTAATGACGCTGTTGTATCCCTTGGAAGCCAGGGCAAAAATGAGAACGGCGCCGCAAGTCCGTCCACCGGAGCTTTCCCGATTACCATTCAGAATAACAAAACTGATGTGGAAGTAGAACAGGCTTACATGGCGGCAGAGAGTGAAGATATCCCGTCCGTTACTTTGGAAGCAGGAGAGCTGCTGGTGAAAGACGCTGATGATACAGAAGTGCATACGCCGGTGAAGGTAGAAGCAAAAGCGCCTACCGCTACGGAGCCTGGTAATATCGAATACTGGTATTGCACCACCTGCGGGAAATGTTATACGGACGCGGCTTTAACGCAGGAAATTCCTGAATCCGAGACGATCATCGCGGCAACTGGTGAGGAGCCTTCTGATCCCTCAACCGAGGATCCTACCACAGACCCGGAGGAAACGCCCAGCACTAAGCCGGAAGAAAATCCTGATGACACGGCTAATTCCAATCCGGATTCTTCCAGCAGCACCACGCCTCCGCAGACCGGAGATAACAGCAATATGGCAATTTGGTTTGTACTGCTGCTTGCCAGCGCCGGCTTGGCTGGAACCACATTCGTTGTAAAGAAACGCAGTGTACGCTGACAAAATTTTTTTACTAACCTATCTGTAAAATAAAATACCGATTCCTTTGGGCCAGTCTCCCAAATCGTTAGAGGCAAAACCATCTGACGATTGGGAGGCTGGCTTTTTACTGCTGTTTCAGATAGGTGTGCAGGCAGCTGGACTCTTTTGCAGGATATCAGCTGCCATTTCATCTGATTTTGTTTATAGTTCGCATATATAAAAAATTTGCGTCATTCTTCCGTCCAAAAGCACTGCAGCAGATGGACCAAGCTATGTGGATTCTCTTTGTTCACCTCGTGACCAGAGCCCTCCACAATGATCAAGCGGCTGTTTTTCATCGCTTTGTGAAACCGTTCTGCGCTCTCCATATTCGTTTTATCACTTTCACCGCACAGAATAAGGGCGGGGCAGAGAAGCTTTTCCGCTGACTTCATAAAATCCAAGTCAGCCATAGATTTGCTCAAATGAATCAAATCTTTTTTACTTATTCCCATACCTTGAAATACAGATTTCGGCATGAACTGAAATACAAAGTTTTGGAGTTTTAACAGCCTTTTGGGGATCTCATAAGGCGTTCCAATCAGCACAAGAGAATTTATCTGTGCCGGATGCTGGACCGCATAGTTAAGCGCAAGCAATCCACCGAGCGAAAGCCCGCAAAGATTCAGAGGATCTTGTAGGGAACTGCACAATCTTTCAAATGCTTGGTAGACCGTGGCATACCCTAATTCCCGGCCTTTTGTGAGTTTAAATAAATCCGGGGTGATTGAAAATATCCCCTTTATTTCCAATTCAGTTTTGACGTTATTCCAATCCTGACTGTTTTGTCCTAAGCCGTGAATCAAAATATTTTTCATAGGCTCATGCTCCCTTCCATACAAGCACGCTTTATTTATCTTTTTTGCCCTGTATCCCCTATAAAGCGGCAGGCATTTTTATTCTTATGACCCGGAAAATTCCCGGCTTTTCAGCCTTTCCAGGAACAGTTCCGCAGCCGGGGAGAAAACCTGGTATTTCTTCCAGACGATATTGAGCCCGGATTCCAGTTTGGGCTTCAGCGGCCGGAAGCACAATGCGCTGCCTTCGGCGGTGCTGACCAGCCTGTCAAGGGTGATGGCATAGCCGATCCCGGATTCCACCATCAGCGACGCATTGTAGATCAGGTTAAAGGTGGTTACGATATCCAGCTTCTCAAAATCCTCCCCAAACCAGCCGGCAAACTCGTTGCCCTCCCGCTGGGGGAGGATGGCCTGGCGGGAGCAGATCAGCGGGACGCCCAGCAGATCTTTCCGTTCCACATACGCTTTCTCTGCCAGAGGGCTGTCTTTCCGCATGACAACGCCCCATGTGTCTTTATCAGGCAGATTCAGATAGTCGTATTTGGAAAGATCCGCCGGCTGGATGAGGATGCCGAAATCCAGAAGCCCCTTATCCAGCCGTTCCGTCACATCCTGGGCGTTGCCGCTGTACAGATGGTAGTGGACGCCCGGATACTCATCCCGTAAGGCTTTGGCAATCCTAGTAATCCGTCGGATGGCCTGTGTCTCCCCACTGCCAATGTAAATGTCGCCGCCCACAGTATTCTGCATAGAGGTAAACTCCGCTTCGGTTTTGTCCACCATGGCGATGATTTCCTCCGCCCGTTTCCGGAAAAGGACGCCCTCCGGCGTGAGGGCCACCCGATGGCTTTTCCGAATCAGGAGCGGATGCCCCAGTTCTTCTTCCAAATCCCTGATCTGCCGGGACAGGGTAGGCTGAGACAGGTGCAGGGAATTGGCCGCCCCGGTGATGTTTCCTTCCCTGGCCACGGCTAAAAAGTAACGTAATACGCGAAGTTCCATATTGGCGTCCCGCCTTTCCTTTTTGTGTTGATTATATCACGCTGCCAAATTACTGTAAAGCATATCATAGAATAGAAACAAAGTATTTGCTATTTCATATCGATGGGCTTACAATAGAATCAACAGGAGGCGGAGACATATGGAGACACTGACGGACGACCAGATTTTCAAGATACGGCGGAACCTGTCCGACGCCGGATGCGGCGTTCCTTTGATTGAAAAGTTCCTTCTGCTGGAGCAAAATCACAGGCGGGAAGAACAGTACCGTCTTTTGTCCCAGCATAGGCTTTCCCTGCTGGAGGCATTGCATCAGGACCAGTACAAAATCGACTGCCTCGACTACCTGGTCTATGCCATGGAGAAAGAGGACAAAGAATCGATGAAATCTCAAAAAAAATAAAATGTAGGAGGAAACGACCATGAACATGAACTTTGATTTCAACAACCCCACAAAAATTCTGTTTGGCAGCGGGAAGCTGAACGAACTCGGAAGCCAGCCCTTGCCCGGAAAAAAGGCGCTGCTTTTGATGTCCGGCGGCAAATCCGCAAAGGTGAGCGGCGCCTATGACCGCACTCTGGAGCAGCTTCATAAAGCGGGCGTCGAGGCGGCGGAATTTGCTAAGGTTATGGAAAACCCTGTCAAGGAAATGGTAATGGAGGGCGCTGCCTTTGCCAAAGAGAACGGCTGTGATTTCATTGTGGCACTGGGCGGCGGCGCTGTGCTGGATTCCGCTGTGGCTGTGGCGGCCATGGCAACCAACCCCGGCGATCTTTGGGACTATGTGAACGGCGGCACCGGAAAGGGGCAGCCCCTTATAAATCCCGGCCTTCCGATTGTGGCCATCACCCTTACCGCCGGCACAGGCTCGGAAGTCAACTGCTGGGGCGTAATCTCCAACCTGGAGACCAAAGAAAAGATCGGCTTCGGCTACCAGGAACTGACTCCTGTCCTCGCTGTGGTAGACCCGGAGCTGATGAAAACCATTCCCGCAAAATACACGGCCTATCAGGGCTTTGACGCGCTGTTCCACAATACGGAAGTCATGATGTCTAACGGCGTAAATATCCTGAGTGAAACCATCGCGCTGTCCGCCATTGAGAACATCGCCAACTATCTGCCCCGTGCTGTAAAGGATGGCAACGACCTGGTAGCGAGGGAGCACATCGCCTATGGCAGCACTATGGCGGGGATCGCCATGCAGCTGACCTCCACCACCGCGCAGCATTCTATGGAGCACGCTATGAGCGCCTATCACCACAACCTGCCTCACGGAGCCGGACTGATTATGATTTCCGTAGAATTTGCCCGGTACTTCATTGAGCGCCACGCCTGCGATGAGCAGCTTATCAAGATGGCCCGCGTGATGGGAATGCCAAATGCCGACAAGCCGGAGGATTTCATTACGGCTCTTCAGCAGCTTCAAAAGGACTGCGGCGTAGACGATCTGAAGATGAGTGATTACGGGATCCAGAAGGACGAATGCATGACGCTGGCCGTCAATGCACGGGAGACCATGGGCGGATTGTTCTTGGCAAATCCCTGCCCGATGTCCGATGAGGAGTGCGCGGGCATTTTTGAAAAGGCTTACCGGTAAGGATGGCTGTTTGCAAAGCTGTGAATCTTGTTGAATGAAAGGATATTTTGATATGGCTGTCATTGAAAACCAGACATTTGACGCTGAACGAGCCCTCTACGGGATTGACGGCCTCCTCCTAAAAAACTGCTCCTTTGACGGGCCGGCGGACGGGGAGAGCGCCTTAAAGGAGAGCCGGAACGTGGAAGCGCAGCATTGCTTTTTCAATCTGCGATACCCTTTCTGGCACGACCACGGCATTACGATCCGGGACTGCGAGCTGACGGATAAATGCCGGGCGGCGTTGTGGTATTCCGGCCATATCGTCATTGAGAATACCCAGCTCCACGGTATCAAAGCACTGCGGGAATGCAGCAACGTCAGGATGCGGGGCTGCGACGTCGTTTCCCCGGAATTTGGCTGGTCTGTTCGGGGGATCGAGATGGAGGACTGTGACGCCGAGAGCGAGTATTTCATGATGCGTTCTGCCAATCTGCATTTTACGGATGTGCGCATGAAGGGAAAATATTCCTTCCAGTACATTGAAGATTCGGTTTTTGAAAACTGCACCTTCGACACCAAGGACGCCTTTTGGCACGCCAAAAACGTCATCGTCAAAAACAGCGTTGTCAAGGGCGAATATCTGGCCTGGTACTGCGAGAATGTCACTTTTCAAAACTGCAAGATTATCGGCACACAGCCCCTGTGCTATTGCAAGAACCTGAAGCTCATCGGCTGCGAGATGATCGGCTGCGATTTGGCTTTTGAACGCAGCGAGGTGGACGCCGCCATCACCACGCCGGTACTCAGCATCAAAAACCCTTATGCCGGGACTATAACCGTGCCGGCTGTTGGTGAAATCATCTGGGACGACCCGGACGCCAAGGGGAAAATCGTCATCAGGCAGGGCGCCTATGAAATGGGCAGGAAAATCCGGTAGAGGGCGGACTTATAGAGTTACAGAAATTTTTAGCGTATATGAACGCCGGGGAAAGGTGTCTGGCGGCTTGGAAGCCCACCAGGACATGGTCAAGCTGGCGTTTGAGGCGATGAAGGTTACCGCCGTTCTCAATCAGGGATATCACGAGCCGGAAGAAATCTTTGTCATCACCAAGCTCTACCCCAACCAGTTTGCCAACGCGGAGGAAGCCGTTGACGAAGCGCTTTACAAGCTGGATATTGAATATATCGATATGATGCTGCTCCATCATCCCGGAGACCATGATGTGGAAGCGTACCAGGCGATGGAGCAGGCGGTGGAGGAAGGAAAAATCTGCTCCATCGGCCTATCCAATTGGTAGGTGGAGGAGCTGACGGAGTTTTTGCCCCAGGTAACGATTACGCCCGCACTGGTGCAGAATGAAATTCACCCCTATTACCAGGAAAACGACGTAATCCCTTTTATCCAGGAAAAGGGGATCGTTGTGCAGGGCTGGTATCCCTTCGGAGGACAGAGGCACACGGCGGAACTGCTCGGGGACGAAGTGATCTCGGAAATCGCCGAAGTGCACGGCGTAACATCGGCGCAGGTCATTCTCCGGTGGAACCTGCAAAAGGGTGTGGTGGTGATCCCCGGTTCCGGCAATCCGGAGCATATCCGGGAGAACATCGCCCTTTTTGATTTTGAACTGTCGGCGGAAGAAATGAAGCGGATCGCCGCCCTGGACAAACGTGAAAAGCACGACTGGTACTGATATTTCAGAAGAAAAGCGGCGGGGGACCTGCCGCTTGTTTTTCTTTTGGCCTTTTTGTTGTATAATACAAACAGAACAAAGTGAATCGAATGAAGGAGGATATATTCAATGAAAGTTATGCTTGTCAATGGCAGCAGCCATATACATGGCACTACGATGAAAGCGCTGGAAGAAATGGTGCGGATTTTCGAAGAAGAAGGGATTGAGACAGAGATTATCCAACTGGGCAGCAAACCGCTTGCCGACTGTATTCAGTGCAATGCCTGCCGGAAAAGCGGTGAATGTGTGTTCAAAGACGATGGCGTCAATGAATTTGTAGAAAAGGCACGGGATGCAGACGGGTTTGTCTTTGCCACCCCCGTATATTTTGCTCATCCAAGCGGGCGGATTTTTTCCTTTTTGGACCGTGCCTTTTACAGCAACGGAAGCTATGAAGCGTTCCGGTTTAAGCCCGGCGCCGCGATAGCTGTTGCCCGCAGGGGAGGAACGACGGCAGCGCTGGATGCGTTAAATAAATATTTTGGGATTGCCCAAATGCCTACTGCCGGTTCTACATACTGGAATATGGTGCATGGTCTGTATGCGGAGGAAGCGCCGCAGGATGAGGAAGGAATGCAGACGATGCGGAACCTTGCAAGAAACATGGCTTGGATGATGCGGTGTTTTGCGGAAGGGAAGAAGCACGGCATTCCATATCCTCAAACGGAAACCAATGCCTGTACCAATTTTATCAAAAGGGATAATCAGCAAAGATAAAATAGACGTCTGGTACGCTGGAGGTGATAACAGTAAAGCAAAGACAGATTAGCTGGACAAAGTGAATTTTTGCCGATTTTATTTTAATGAACATTACTAATTGCTATTGTATGCAAGGAGAGTCCTTTTTCGTAAGAGGAAAGATGCTTCTTATATCTTCGGAGAGTATTACAGAGCCGATATGATAAGTATTATCAAAAGGCAGACAGCAAGGATCTATATCCTAAGCTGCCTGCCTTTTTTCACACTGCGATGATTCGTGCATCTAGTAATTCTGCCCCTTTGAATCAAATCATGACAGCTAAAACAAGGTGATAAGCGACATGATATAATCGATCATTTCTTCCGGGGACTCTTTTGCTCCGGACTCCAGCCATTTTCGTGTAATGCTGTTGATCAGCCCCATTTTACCAACGGCGGAATACTTATCTTTTATCGTATCAGTTGGAAGGCTGGATGCCCAATGATCTTTTTTGGTATCAAGCCGGCTAAACAGCACAGGCAGGTTTTCAAAACGTTCCTCCTCCATTTCCTTCTCAAAAACTGATAAAAGTGATTGAACAAAAATTCCCGCAGCTTTCTCTCATCCGTACCTGATAAGTTTGGAAAAACATTTTCAATCAAATCATCGGATAGTTCGTCAACCAGTGCATCAATGACGTCGCTGATCGAATTAAAATTCCGGTAAAACGATGCTCTCGCAACACCGGCTTTCTTTATGATGTTTGTAACCGTTATTTCCATATACATTTTTTAGCCATCAATTTCATAAAAGCGCAGAAAAAGAGCCTGCTTCCCATATGGGCGGCAGGCTCTTGCAATTTTTTATCGGATAAGGAGCCATTTCCATATGACGCATCTCCGCCCAAATGTCTTGAGAATGGTTGGCATTGTTTGGTATAATAAAGAAGAAAAATTATTTTAAACTTTTATTTTCAAAAAATGAACGGATTTTAGCCTGCCGGTCGTATTAGAGATGGAAACAGAAAATACTTCCCATATACTATCCATAATCAAGGAGGCTAAAATGTATGAAACAGGGAATCAAAAAGGCAGTCGTTGGTATTTTAGCGGTGTCTATGGTGGCGTCTGTTGGAGCAGTCAGCGCCTTTGCAGCCGGTACGGGTAGAAATTTTGCCGATGCAGACGGTAACGGCGTCTGTGATAATTACTCCGTGGAGCAGACTGTAAGCCGGGCGGCGGGCGCTTTACAAAAAGGCAGTGGTCAGAATTTTGTTGATGCAGACAATGACGGTATCTGCGACAACTATGCCGTGGGACAGGCAACAGGTCAGGAAACGGGTCAGGAAACGGCCTCCTCCCAAAATCGCGGGCAAAATTATGTCGATGAAGATAACGATACCGTCTGCGACAACTACGATCCAAGCCGGACAACAGGCCGGGGAATGGGCGTTGCCCGAAATGGACTCGGCTGGAACTTTGTTGATGCAGACGGCGACGGCGTCTGCGATAATTTGGGGACAGGGCAAGGAAGGCAATATCGCGGAGGACGCAATCAATAAGCAGGTGTGGATACAATGCGGAGCGAGCAGGAGGTAAACAGGGCAATCGAACAATATTCCGATATGGTTCGGCGGCTTTGCCTGATTCATTTGAAAAATGATGCTGATACCGAGGACATATTTCAAACCGTGTTTTTGAAATATGCCCTCAGTTCCGCTGCGTTTGAAAGCGATGAGCACGAAAAGGCGTGGCTCATCCGTGTTACCATAAACGCCTGTAAAGATCTGCTCAAAAGCCTTTTTCATCGCCGCACTGTACCGCTGGATGAAATTTTGGAACAGCCTGCAGAGATGCGGGAAGACCATAAGGAAGTTCTGGAAGCGGTATTATCGCTCCCGCAGAAATACCGGGAAGTCGTATATCTACATTACTATGAAGGATATACCGCACCGGAAATCGGAAAAATTTTAGGGAAAAAGGCAAACACAGTCTATACACTCCTGACCCGTTCCAGGCAGCTGCTCCGGGAAAAGCTGGGAGGTGACGAAGATGGATGAACGGATCAAAGAAGCCTTTGAACAGGTACAGGCGGAAAGCGGATTAAAAGACAGAACGAAAGCGTATGTTTCCAGAAAAACCGAGGGTTACCGGAGAAAAGGAACGGCAAAATATAAAGTCCTTGCCTCTGCTTTCGCGTGCGTAGCTTTGCTGCTGTTTGGCGGTTACTGGCTGTATTTTACGCCGACGGTTGAAATCAGCATAGACGTTAATCCGTCGATAGAACTGGGCGTCAACCGCTTTAACCGCATCGTTTCTCTGGAAAGTTATAATGAGGACGGGCAGGCATTGCTCGATTCTTTGGATGTAAAATATATGGACTACTCCGATGCGGTCACTCAAATTATTGAGAGTGAGGATATTACGTCGCTGCTCTCCAACGGCGAGATCATGACCATTGCCGTTATAGGGGAGGACAGCACACAGTCTGAAGAGGTCCTTGCTACGGTGCAATCCTGTACTTCCGGAAAGAGCAACACCTATTGCTACGCCGCCCGTACAGAAGAAGTACAAGCGGCGCATGAAACCGGCCTTTCCTACGGGAAATACAGGGCGTATTTGGAGCTGCAGGAACTGGATCCCACGGTTACGGTCGAGCAAATCCAAACCATGACCATGCGGGAGATCAGGGAGCGGATATGGGAACTATCGGGCGATGGCGACAGTGAAACACAGCCTTCCGGCAACGGCCATGGACAGCAGGGGAATGGGAACGGCCAGGGCCAGCAGAACCGTTGGGGAAGGACAAATATACCATGATGTCGTGTGTTTCTTGGCGGGACTCTTAAGGGACAATAGAAGGGGTGACCAAATGTGGCTGATAGCGGCAATCCTGTCTTCCTTTTTCGCCGGCATAACATCCGTCCTGGCCAAGTGCGGGATCAAAAAAATAGATTCAGACATTGCGACGGCACTTCGGACAATCGTGGTTTTGATTTGTTCTGGCTTATGGTTCTTGTCGTCGACTCTGCCGGCACAATCACGCAGACCCAGCCAAAGTCATCGCTGTTTTTAATTTTATCAGGCGGGGCTGCGGGTGCGTCCTGGCCTTCATTGTTTAGAGCGATTTTGACTGGACTCTTGCCTTGTATAGTAAATATTAACAGCCGCATTCGCTTGCGTACTGAATCGAGTTGCTGGATCACGTTATAATAAACTGTAATATTGTATCAGAGGTAAGAAAATGATGGAAATCAAAATAATCGACGCCCAGCATAAAGAGAATATTAACATCCCCGATCAGCCGTTTTCTTTGTTTGGGCGAATGATTCCAAGCTATACGGATGGAACCTGAAGCTATGGCGTCGAAAGATTTTCACATGAAACCTTGATGTGTTTTCCAGAAGAAAGCTACGACTATGACGCTATGTGTAAAAATAGTATTTTTATCGGCGCTTATGACGGCGATATTTGCATCGGTCTTGCTATTATGCAGCACGCTTTCTTCGAATATATGTATGATTTAAAGGTCAATGAAGAATATCGCAGAAGAGGCATTGCAAAACGACTGTTGGATAAAGCCGAGGAGATTGCTCTGGCTGAAAAGTATATCGGCATCTATACGCAGGGGCAGGATAACAATTTAGGAGCGTGTCTGTTCTATATCCAGTCTGGCTTCTGCATTGGGGGCTTCGACTCCAATAATCAAGGGACAAAACAAGAGGGAAAGGCGGATATTATTTTTTACCGCGATTGCTGAACCACAACGCAGGATTCCTGTATAAACGCAAACAGCACCCGGGCTGATTAAATCGGCCCGGGTGCTGTCTGTCTCTAGCAGGGATTACAGATGGTATTCCATGGGATAGGTGAGGTAGCAGTGGGGATCCAGCTGGTCGCAGGTTACATAGCCGGCCGGAGCCGCCAGTAGTCTGGGAATACGGTTGACGACTGTGGCGCAGGTATGCTCTACCGTGGCGGGCTTCACCACATGGAATTCCGTGTTGGGCTCGCCGGTGAGCCACCAGTCGCACATATCGCCGTCGTCCGGGCCATAGACCTTGCCGATGGTTTCCTCTTCAATGGTAATGCCCTGCATGGTCTCGATGGTGACGACTGCGGACATACCGATGCAGTTACCAGCTGGGATAGTCTTGCCCAGGGTGGAACTGTATACATCGTGATCCACCACATAGGGAACGTGCTTCTGATCAATGCTCTTGATGGTTAGGCCCAGCTTGTTGCAGAGGGCTTCGCTGGCGTTCCAGGCATAAGAGGGCTCAAACTCCGCCGGATGGGCGATCTGCGCCTCAAATTCCTCTTTGGTCAAATCGCAGCCGTGCGCTTTGGCCAGGGCCAAACCGTAGTCCTCCACGTTATAGCTGTAAGCGCCTTTAATCTTGGTAAGCTTGTTGCAGCCGCTGGCTACCATGGCCACCATATTGATCCAGAAAATATCCTGCATACCAGAGCCGGTGATGGTGCAGTTGTTCGCCTTGGCCAGCGCGTCCAGACGGTTGATCTGGGCGGCAGAAGTAGTCCAGGGATAGATGGCTTCCTCGCAGGTGGTGATGACGTTGACGCCGCGGGAGACGCATTTCTCCACGTGATCGTAAATATCCCCGATAAAGCTGAACAGGGTGACGATGGCCACGTCGGCATCGCACTCGTCCAGGACCTTGTCCGCATCATTGGAGATGATGATGCCGGTTTTCACCCCCAGGCCCGCATAATCGCCCACGTCCATCCCGACAACTTCGGGGTTCACGTCGATAGCGCCTACGATCTGCGCGCCGTGCTCATACAGATAACGCAGGGTATACTTTGCCATTTTCCCGCATCCATACTGGACAACCTTGATTTTTTTCATGATTTGCTGCCTCCTTTAAGTAATTTGACGTTTTCCTGATAGGAAAAGAACATCAACCCGCCTTTTCCTATTCTAATTGTTAGTCTAAACCCTCATGCGGAAGGAGAGTCAAGAGAAGTTGTGAAACTTTTAGCAAGTTTTTTATTTTCGGAAGGTTACCGGTACCTGCAGCCGCAGGAACATACGGCGGGGGTCGCTGTCAAATACGTTGAAGCCGGTCATTACTTCGCAGATATAGTCCCCGGATACATGGTAATTCATCTCCTGGCAATGTTCCCGCAGCAACTGAGCGCAGCGCACTTCGTTGTCGTAGTTATCCAGATAGATACAGGCATACATGCCGCTTTCCACCACCTGCAGGCTGGGCGGTTCCCCTTCATTCCAATCGCCGGTGAAAATAAAGATACGGTCTGCTACAAAACAGCCGTCCAGGAAATTTTCCCGGAGAATGGAGGTGCCGATGTTGTAAGAATGGATTTGCGGGAATCCCTCGCTTTCCAGCTTCAGGCGCAGCTCCCGCAGCACTTTCTCATAGCTGTGGACGTCGTCCTGATAAAAGTTGTAGGAGCAGGGGATCCCCCAGGCAAAGCGTCGGTCAATGTATTCCAGGGAGAAGGTACCTGTAGACGGGGATTTCCGGTACCGCTCGATGGATAGGATCGCCCGTTCCACGGCGTCATGCTGGGCTTTGAGCTGGCGCATCTGCTGGTGGATCTGTTCATTCTTCTGGGAGAGCAGCTCCTCAATCAGGGAGATGTCTTCTTTCTGCAGTACCTGGGTGATCTGGGCCAGGCTCATGCCCAGCTCTTTCATGTAGGCGATCATCTCCAGCCGGGCGTTTTGATTGATGTCATAATAACGGTAGCCGGTCTCCGGATCGATATACCGGGGCTTGAGCAGCTCTTTTTCGTCATAAAGCCGAAGAGTGGGCACGGAGACCCGGTTCATGGCAGCCATCTTCCCGATGGGAATGAGGCCTTCCTTCATAAGCGTCCCTCCTAAAACTCTCATCTTAATACAGAGTTTAACACCTTATATTATAAAAAGCAAGCAGATGTATAACACAGCCGCTCGGCAGGCGTTGACGCGGTTTATATTTTTTATTACAATATTCATACAAGAAAATAAAATATTCTCTCTATAAGCAGGATATTGTCAGAAAAGGCAGTGGATGAAATTGAAAAGGATTATGGATTGGATTCGCAGCCATAAAAGGCAGGCCATTTTTATCGTAATTGTGCTGGCTGTGATTTTTTGCATCGGGATAGCCGTGGCTGTGATGCTGGGAATCAAAGGCGGATCGGAAGAACTTTCCGGAAAAGCGCCAGAGAAAACGGCGGTTTCAGCAGAAAATGAGCCGGCGGATATCGGTACTGCCATTTACAGCAGTGCAGGAACAACACAACAAACAGATGCTTCGGGCGCTGAAAGTACCTCTTCAGATTCTGAAGCAAAAGAGGGTCAAACCAGGGAGCCTGGCGCCAGTTCGGAAACAGCGACGGCTTCCAAAGAGACCGCACATCCCTCCTATACGGATACAGTTACAGACTCGGACAGTACATCTCATTCTTCCAGCCACGTAACCTCCCGGCCGAATGATGTGACGGATCATCCGTCCAGTGGAACAGAAGGGGGAGAAACGCCGCATGTTCATACGTGGGTATCTGTAGGCCCTGAGAACAGCGGGCATATGGAATATGGGGCGGAATGCCGCATACATGGGGCGAACGGGGAAGAACCGATGTTCTTTCGAACACTGAATGACTTATATCTCCATCAAGCGGCGGATGGCTGTATGTCCAGCTGGGGGACCGGCTTCAAGGGCCTGGCGTATAAATACTGTTCAGGATGCGGCGAAGAAGTCATAACGGGACATGTGCATGACTTTGGTACAGTGGAAAAGCAGGTCTACTTTGATAAGGTGACATGTGAATGCGGAATGGCTTTTACAGGAGGAAAGGATTACACGGCGCTGGAATCCTGGAAGACCCATGTAGACATCTATACAAGCCATGGATATCCAAGAGAGGAGCATGACACCTATCAATCCGGAACAGGAGGCATTACGCGGTACGAGGCTACAAAAACCTGTACCTGCGGCTGGCATCCGGTCGATGACACCCCGGTTTATTAACCGCAGAAAAAGAGAAGCAGACATAAACAGCTTTTGGATTTTTCATTGTCATCTGCCCAAAAGGATATTTGATGATGACGGGGATATTATATTTATTGCGCGCCGAAAGCTTGTATCATGCGAATTCCTCATAACTGCAACCGCCGACTGGATTGCTCCCATCGGCTGTACGGCATGTAGTTTCACTATTTTACTATGGTATACCTGGTACTTCTTGCTCTTCCATTCTGCTTTAACAGATTACTTTTTACCAATTTTTTCAGGATTCTGACAGCAGCAGATGAACTCACTCCAAGCAATCTGATTCTATCATTTCTTGTAACAGCTCCATGTAACCAAGCGTATTCCAATACTTTTTCTCCTCTGGCACTGGTTTGTACATCATCGGAATTGTTTACCAACAGTTCTGAGGGAAGTGCCGAATTACTGCCCTTTTTATATTTTGCGTTAATATTCGGCAGTATGATCTTGAAAGCATTTTTCGAGGTTTCACCGCTTTCGGATTCTGGGAAGTCATCCTCCAAAAAGGATTTTTGATGATAACCGGGGTGTTGGTACCTACGCCCAGCTCCAAAAATAAAATATGAAGATTTTGATGCCGCCGGTTGAAATCATCATAACGATTGGAAGCCGCATACCAGCCATCGTCCTGCACAAAGGTTATATCGCAGCGCAGATTCATGGCCATAGGAGTGCCGCATACCGGGCATTTGGGGATCAGCTCCGATGGAATCTTCATATCCGTTTGCTCAGCTACCATCTGCCGGACTGTTGCCTCATGATCAAAGGATAGAATCCGCCGGAATACATATCCTGCCTCGTTAGGGTGCATAGTGCAAAAAAGTAATGAAATCCATGAAATAGTATCATGGAATCCTTTGTGGAAGAATTATTTTCCGGAAAGGCACGGAATGAGCTTGCCGGAGCAATACGCGGCCGGGGAGCGTTTCGGGGGATTCAAAAGTGGGATCTGATATTTCGGTATCGAACAGCACAACGGATTGGAATATGAAGACGAGGAGGATAGAAGTCCTGGAACAAATTTGTTATGACCTTCATTTCGAAATGAGATGCCATCTATTATACATAATAAAGCGCATGTCATGAAGAATGGGAAGCGGGCGGTTCGAAAAAGTTCAGTCATTTTGAAAGGGCAACCGCCCGTGGATCCCGATAAGAACAGGCAGGCTTTGGACAGCCGGGGAGGGTTTGATTTTTATATCTACAAGAGAAATGCCGTGCTGCTGTATTTTATTCTGCAGGAGAAAGCAAATATAAAGGAACTATGCGGCGCCATGCTGAAACTGCTCACCAAGCCCTATGAATGCCACATGATCGACTTTCTCTGCGATGCGGGGAATTATTTCGAGATGACGCGATGATTTTGCCCCATGGAAAGGACGGGTACTGTTGATCCTGTCGGAGGACGATTCCATCTTTTTACAGGCGTGCAAGGATGTCCTAAGCGTCATCATGCAGCACCCTGACGTTGTCACAAACCTGACTGGTGGGCATCTGGCGATGTTTGAGTAAAAACGCAGGAGAGAGGCTGTTCCTCTGACCTGCGTTTTTTATTCAAACATCCTTTTGGATATACAATGCCGGTGCTGTATACGGGAGTTATCTCAGCTTCCAGCTGGCGCTTTGCCGCTGCAGCTCCACCATCCGGCGGAACAGTCCGCCCTTTTCCATCAGCTCTGTTGGGGACCCCTGTTCCGCCGCTTTGCCGTCGGCTAGGACAACGATTTTGTCCGCTGCCTCCACGGTGCGCATCCGATGGGCGATCACCAGCACCGTCTTGCCGGCCAGCAGGCGGGAGAGCGCCTCCTGCACCCTGGTTTCGTTTTCCACATCCAAACTGGCGGTGGCTTCATCCAGCAGCACAATAGGCGCGTCCTTTAAGAGCGCCCGGGCGATGGAAATGCGCTGGCGTTCCCCGCCGGAGAGCTTGGCTCCGTTTTCCCCGATGGGGGTGCCGTAGCCCTTGGGCAGCCTGCGGACAAACTCGTCGCAGTTGGCGGCTTTAGCGGCGGCAAGCACTTCCTCGTCGGTGGCCCCGTGTTTGCCGAGACGGATGTTTTCCATCACCGTGTCGTCAAACAGCACCACGTCTTGAAACACCATCGAGTAATCACTGAGCAGCACTTCCGGATCCACGGTGGAAATATCCACGCCGCCCACCTGAATAGAACCTCTGGTGACGTCCCACAATCTGGCGGCAAGCCTTGCGCAGGTACTCTTGCCGGAGCCGGAGGGGCCGACCAGCGCCGTGATTTCCCCCTCTTTGGCGGTAAAGCTGACGTCTTGCAGGACGTCTTTTTTGTCATAGGCAAAGCCCACATGGTCGAATACGATATCGTGGCCGTTCGGCTTGAAGGCTTCCGACCCCTCCGCCGCAGGCGTATCGTAGATCTCATTCATGCGGTCGGCCGACACCTGGGAGACGAACATCTCCGCAATCAGGGCAAGGCTCTGGTCGAAGGGAGCGTAGATGCGGGTGATGACCAAAAGGAACAGGAATAAAAGCATAAAATCGATCTGCCCGGAGAGGATCAGGCTTGCGCCCACAAGAATGGTCGTCGCCACGCCCAGGCGCATGATGACACTGGCAGCGTTGACAAACAAGCCGGTGGAAAGCTCGCCTTTGATCATGACCTTTTCATGGTCGTCAATTTTTCTGTTGAGTCCTTCCAGATACCGTTCCTCCTGATTGGTGGCGCGGATCTCCCGCACATTCTCCAGTGCCTCCTGGATGCCGTCGGAAACCCGGACAGCCGCTTTTTTCGTCCGTTCGGAAGCTCGGGCGGCCATTCTCCGGCTGCCGAACAGCAGTCCAAAGGCCACCGGCACGCCCCACAGGCAGGCAATAGCCAGCCGCCAGTCGTAAACGAGCAGGCAGACGGCGATGATCGCCGTGGAAATGTACGCGCCGTACAGATACCCCAGCACATGGCTCCAGACGTGCTCCATGCGGTTGACGTCCCCCATGAGTGTCTCGGTAAGGTCGGCCAGATCCCGCTTGCCAAAATAGCCCAGCGGCAGTTTGCGGAGCCGCTCTGCCAGACGCAGGCGGGTCGTTTTGACCTCGCCGTACACCAGCCCGTAGGTGGCCTTATACTGCTGCAAATGGGTAATAAAGGACAGAAGGACAAATAAAACGGTCAGACCGATGGGAAGCCAGACGCCGGGCAGCGGATTTTCGTCTGTCAGAGTCCCTATAAAGCCGGACATCATCAGGTACAAAACACCGATGCCGACCATGACGACCAGATTGACGATCACCGTCCAGAAGACGCCTTTTTTGGTGTTTTTCAGGCCCTGATCGGTCAGGGCGTATTTCCGCTGGAATTTTTTGCTGAACATTTACTCCGCCTCCTTTTCGCTGGTGGAACCGCCTGTCAGCTTCCACTGCACCGCCCGGTTGTAATCCGCCCACATCCGGGCATACAGGCCGCCCGCAGCCGTGAGCTCCTTGTGCGTCCCCTGCTCGGCGACGCGGCCTTCCTCCAGAACGATGATCTTATCCGCCCCGACCACGGTGGACAGGCGGTGGGCGATCATGATGACGGTGCGGCCTTTGGTCAGCACGGCGAAGGCTTTCTGAATTAAGACCTCGTTTTCCGGGTCGGCAAAGGCTGTGGCCTCGTCCAGTACCACGATGGACGCGTCCTTCAGAATCGCCCGGGCTAAAGCAATACGCTGCTGCTCGCCGCCGGAAAGGTAGGTGCCCTCTGTGCCGATCTGCGTGTCCACGCCGTCTGGCAGCTTTTCGAGGATATCCCCGCACTGGGCGGCTTGCAGCGCCTCCAGCACCTGCTCCCTTGTGGCATCCGGACGGGAAGCCCGGACATTTTCCAGAATGGAAGCCTTAAACAGCCGGCTGTTCTGAAATACAAAGGCTACCTGATCCATCAGCACATGGGGATCGATCCGCTTCACGTCCACGCCGCCGACTTCCACCGTGCCGGAGGTGGCGTCCCAGAACCGGGGAATGAGGCTGGCAGCCGTGGTCTTGCCGCCGCCGGAGGGCCCGACCAGCGCCACCGTCTGCCCCGGCTCCGCTGTGAAGGAAATGTGGGAGAGGGCGGGGACGTCCGAACCGTCATAGGTAAAGCTTACATCCCTGAACTCCACCCGGTTGTCACGGGGCTTCTGCGGGTGGGCAGGCGCTTTTAAAACCGGGGCGTCCATCACCTGATTGATGCGCCCCAGAGCGGTATGCGCCAGCATCGTCCCGGCGGAGGCAAACATGATGCGGGCCAGCGCCGTGGAGATGATAGCGGAGAATACCGCGTAGAAAACAAAATTCGTTATGAACCCGGCGAAATCTCCGCCGGCCAGCGCGCCGGGGGCAAGGAATAAAACGACTGGAACCAGGAACACAAAAGCTCCTTCGGTGAACGTTAGATTGATGGACTGGGGAACGCGGCACACCTTGTCCTGATAGTATCCGGCCTTGCTGCTGTAATCCTCAATGGCCTCTTTGAACGCTTTGAAGGAATAGACCGTCTGCTGGAAGATCTTTACCACCGGGATGCCGCGGACATACTCGGTGCCCGCCTTGGTCATCCGGTCCTGGGCCGCCTGATATTCTGCCATCAGCGCAGCGTTTTTGCCGCCCATCATGGAGAACATGGCGATGACGGAAATCACCGCCGCCAGCAGGCAGGCAGCGCCCATCCGCCAGTCAAAGACGAACATCAGCACCAGCATCGCAAGGAACATGATGACTGTGCCGACGATGTCCGCCAAGTTGTGGGCCAGCAGCGTTTCCGTATCGGCCGCTGCCGCGTCCAGCCGTCCCCGGATGAGGCCGGAGGCGTTGGCATCAAAATAGCCTAACGGAGCTTTCATCACACGAGCGACGCCTTGCTTGCGGATGTTGGACGCCGTGCGGAAGGCCGCCAGATGGGTGCACATCAACCCCAGAAAGTAGATCACAATGCCGCCCACCGCAAAGGCAAAGGCCAGCCAGCCGTACTGCGCGACAGACTCTGCCTGCGTCCAGTCCGGAGCCGCGGCGATCAGATCCCGCGCCGCCAGCCAGATGCAGATGTAGGGGACCATGCTCAGCAGCATGGCAAGCCCAGACAGGGCCAGGCCCAGAAAGGTCAGCCCCTTGTGGCCGCCTGCATAACGGAGCAGAGCCGCCACATCATTCCTTTTTTGTTTTTCCACAAAAACAACCTCCTTATTAAAAAAGTTAGTTATGGCTAACTAATGCGCAAAAAAGACGGGACTATTGTCCCATCAATTCAAGCCATCCGGCTGTATAGAAAGTGCGGAACTGTGTCACGTCCCGGTGCGCCTGCTCCCGGGGCATATCGTGGATCACAATTTCAAACAGTCCGTTGAACATGCCGCTGGCGATGATATGGCAGAGGGATTGATCCAACTGTGGGATATCCTTGCCCAGCCGGCGCAGCACCTCCATGTATTTAAGGGTATATTCCACCTCTACTTCCACCATATTGTGGACAAAATGCTCGTAGGAGGTTCCCTCCGCCCGGCAGAGCAGCAGGTTGACCGGCTCCCGGTGCTCGCAGATGTAGTCCACCATCCAGTCCACATAATCACTGGAGGCTTCGCCCATGTGCGCCGGCTGCTCCTGTTCCGGCAGCTCGGCAAAGCCTGTCTGGGCTTCCATGAACCGGCCCATCAGGGCGGCGGCGTGGGGCTCTACTAGAGAGGCGAACAACGCCTCCTTGCTGGAAAAATAGCCGTAGAACGCCCCGGTGGTCACGCCAGCATTTTTGACAATCTGCCGCAGAGAAGCGCCAAGGAAGCCCTTTTCGGAAAATTCCTCCAAAGCGGCCTGCTGTATTTTTTCTAAGGTATCGGATGACTTTTCTTCCATATCGGCCTCCATATAACAGTGTTATGTAACGATGTTATAATATATCTTGACAAAGGTTTTGTCAAGAGGAAATTATGATGATGAGGTAAATAGGCAAGTCCTTTTGCCTGCCGGCACATAAAGCAAAGACGGAGAGCCGCAGAATATGCGGGGCTCCCCGTCTTTGCATATCATGATCATTTTTCCGGTTTTGTTTCTATTCCGTTGCAGGGAAGAGAGGTCATGCTGTGCAGGCTGATCCCCAGCGTGGAAAGGTTGTGCAAGGTCGCCGATACGGAGGGCGGCAGCAGCCCGGCAACCCCCAGGGCGATCAGCCCTCCATTGAACCCGAGGACAAAGCGGTAAATATTGCGGATGCGGCTGTTTAACGCCATGGCAAGCTGCCGCAGCCGCGCTAGCTCCCACAGGCTTTCCGCCGCAATGGTGATGTCGGCGATCTCCTGCGCGATGGCGGCACCGTCGCTGACGGCGATCCCAGCGTCCGCCTCAGACAGGGCCGGGGAATCGTTGATGCCGTCTCCCACCATGATGACGGTATGCCCCTGCGCCCGCAGCGCCGCTACATAATTTGCCTTATCCTCCGGCAGCACCTCAGCACAAAATTCATCGATCCCGATACGAGAAGCAACCGCTTCGGCTGTGCGCCGGCTGTCGCCGGTCAGCATAACGACCTTTTGTATCCCGAGCCTGCGCAGGGCGGCAAGAACGTCCTGCGCTTCCTCACGCTGAGGATCAGCGATGCAGATGACAGCTGCCAGCTGCCCGTCGATTGCCAGGTACAGATGGGAGCATTCTAAAGGCAGGGCGTCGAATTGTTCCTGTTCCCCGGCGGGAACCGTACAGCCTTCGTCCTCAAAAATGAAGTGGGCGCTGCCGATGAGCACACGCTCCTGCCCGACAGAGCTGGAAATCCCATGCGCCACCAGATAATTGACCTTGGAGTGGAGTTCCTCGTGCTTGAGATCCCGGCGCTTTGCCTCTTCCACAACGGCGTTAGCCATGGAGTGGGGAAAATGCTCCTCCAGGCAGGCCGCCAGCCGCAGCATCTCCGTTTCCCTGTGCCCGCTGAAAGGGATTATCCGCACAACCTTAGGACAGGCACGGGTGAGGGTGCCTGTCTTATCAAACACAATGGTATCCGCCCGGGCGATGGTTTCCAGAAACTTCCCGCCCTTCACGGTGATATGCTCCCGGCCGGCTTCGCGCATGGCAGACAGTACGGCAAGCGGCATGGCAAGCTTTAAGGCACAGGAGAAATCCACCATCAGCACCGATAAGGCGCGGGTAACGTTCCGGGTCAGGATAAGGCTGAGCAGACTGCCCGCAAAGGTGTATGGCACCAGTTTGTCCGCCAGATTGGCAGCCTTGCTTTCCGTCGCCGACTTCATCTGCTCCGAATTCTCGATCATGGCCACGATCTGGTCGTAGCGGCTCTGGCCGGAAGTTTGCCGGACTTCTATCGTGCAGGCTCCTTCCGCGATGGTGGTTCCCGCGTAGACAAGGCTGCCCGGCCGTTTGGCTGCCGGCAGGGATTCTCCTGTCAACGAAGCCTGATTGACCATCGCTTCGCCGTCTGTCACCATACCGTCCACCGGGATAACGCCGCCGACGCGGACTGCGATCCGGTCACCCGGCCGGATTTGGGATACCGGCGTCAGGACTTCGCCTTCCGGTGTGTTCAGCCATACCCTGTCCACATTTAAGGACATACACTGCGCCAGATCCTGCACCGATTTTTTCCTGGCCCATTCCTCCAGAAGCTCTCCCAGCTCCAGCAGGAACATGACCGAACCGGCCGTGGCAAAATCCCGGCGGATAATGGACAGGCCGATGGAAACGGCGTCCAGCAGTTCCACCTTGATTTTATTCTGCCTCAAGCAGCGCAGGCCTTTGCGCAGAAAAGGGACGGCGTGCCACAGCACCCGGGCGATTCTCAAAGGTGTGGGCAGAAACAGGGTGCTTACGAGTTTCAGCGCCGCTTTGCCCACCAGCTTTTCCTCGAACTGGCGGTTGAGCATACGGCTGCTGTGCGCCGGCAGGGATACGCTCTGCTCCGCCTGTTTCCAGGAAAACTGCCGCACAGCCTGCAAAACTGTCTCCCTTGCTCCGGTATAGTACAGGATGACGCAGCCGGTGCGTTCATGCACCGTTACCCGGCTGGTCCAGCTCTGCTTTTGGAACCACGCTTCCAGCAGATCCGCCTGGCGCAGGCTCATTTCCTTCTGCTTCAGCCTGCATTGCAGCCGCATCCGTCCTCGGCTCTCGTGTATGATTACTGCATTCATTGAAAAACCTCCATGAAAAAGGGAGCCGCAGTCACGGCTCCCTTTGCTGCGGATGATTCATTCTTCCGGCTCTTTGTTTTCCTCATCGTTTTCGTCAGCGATCTCAGCCGCGGCTTTTTCCTCCGCTTCTTTTGCAGCCCGCTTTTCATTAATATCCTTGGCGGAGGCCAGGATATCCCCGGCGTTTTCCTGCACTGTGGCGACGGTCTTCATCGCCGAATCTTTCATGCGCAGCCCTGCGGCAGTTATATGGGTATACGCCTTTTTGGCATCCTTGCTGGAAAGCAGCTTGATCCCCACGGAACCGAACAACACGCCGCCGATAAAGCAGGCCAGTTTTGAATAAATACGCATATGAATCCATCCTTTCTTTTCTTTACTTGTGCCTGTAGCCTGTTATGAGTACCATAACCATGCAGATCACAGCGCCCCATGCCCAAAACCGATGCTGTTTCACAGTAAAGCCTCCTTGCAATATCCTTCTGTTTTTCATAGCCCGCAGCCGGCTGCAGCCACCCAGCAGATGCAGACTCTCTCCAGCCAGACCCCATCGGAACAGGCGCCCTCTTCCAGCCAGGTACCAAACTCTGCGATCCCTTCCTCTTCGGAAGCGTCCGCCAGCGAGAAACCATCCAGCAGTGATGCGCCTTCCGAAGATTCTTCCAGCAAAGACAGTTCCTCCGAAGCCCTTGGCCTGGAAGAATTTGACGCCTCTGGCAACAAGGTGAGCAGCACGTCTTCCGAAGCAGAGCAGGACAGCAGCACCGGCAATCCGGTTGTTTGGTGGGTCATCGGCGGCATTATCGTCGTAGCTATTGCGGGCGGCTGCGTGTGGTATTTCTGCTTTTTCAGAAAGGGTAAAAACCCCTTTCTGAAAAAGTAAGGGAAGGTGCGGGCAATGAAACTCAAAAAAATCCTATCCCTTGTTTTAGCCGGTGTGATGGCGCTGTGCGTTACCGGCTGCGTCAACCAGCACCCGGAGGAAACAACCAGCACAAATGAAAGCAGGGAGGTTCGCCTGGTGGCGACCTCCCCGGCAGTGGTGCAGATCTGCAACCGGTTAGATTTAGATTTGGTCGGGATCTGTCAATCCACCAGCGACCTGCCGGAACGGTACGATGGGGTTACCACCGTGGGTATGGCCATGAACCCGGATCTGGAGATCATCAAATCCCTCGACCCGGACTATATCCTGTCGCCGGCAACCCTGCAAAATGATTTGCAGCCCAAATACGCATCGATAGGCGTCAGTTCTCTGTTTCTGAACCTGAAAAGCGTGGAGGGAATGTACGCCTCCATTGAAGGACTGGGAGAAAAATTCGGCCGGGAGGAAGAAGCGGCTGTCATGCTGGAGGAATTCGATTCCTTTATGACGGAATTTGCAGAGAAAAACGCCGGTAAGGAATCCCCAAAGGTGCTGGTGCTTATGGGCCTGCCCGGTTCCTACATTATTGCAACCGACAACAGTTATGTGGGCAGCCTTGTGAAGCTGGCGGGCGGCACCAACGTCTACGGCGACGGGGACGGGCAGGAATTCCTGTTCGCCAACACCGAGGATATGAAAACCAAGGAGCCGGACGTGATCCTCCGGGCGGCCCACGGCCTTCCGGAAGAAGCCAGAAAGATGTTTGCGGAGGAATTTTCCACCAACGACATCTGGCAGCACTTCAAGGCGGTGCAGGAGGGCCGGGTGTACGACCTGGATTCCAACCTTTTTAATATGAGCGCCAATTTCAGCTATGAGGAGGCGCTGAAAGCGCTTCAGCCGATGCTCTGCGGCGAGGAATAACCCTGAAACAAAACACAAAACGGCCGGGCTTTTCCTGTCGGGAGAATCCCTGCCGTTTTTCCAAAAGGAGATTTTGCTTATGGTAAGCAGCCGAAAGAAAATCCTCTCCTTTGCCATCACCGCCCTGGGGCTGCTGGCGCTGTTCCTGGTCGCCGTTAATACCGGCAGCCTGAAGGTGATGCCCCTGGAACTGTTCAAAGGACTCTTTATCGAATACAACGAAAACGTGGCGACCATTTACGACCTGCGGTTTCCCCGCATCCTTATCGCCATCTTCGGCGGCGCGGCAACCGCCGTATCCGGTGTGCTTTTGCAGGCCGTGATGAAAAATCCGCTGGCCGACCCCGGCATCATCGGCGTCAGCTCGGGAGCCAGCCTGACGGCGGTGCTCATTACCGCCTTTGTGCCGACTCTCTACTTTTTCACGCCTCTGTTCGCGTTTCTCGGCGGTATGGTGGCGTTCCTGCTGGTATACTCCCTTTCCTGGAAGGGCGGGCTTTCACCCCTGCGGATTATCCTCGTGGGCGTGGCGGTCAACGCCATGTTTACCGGGCTCATGAGCGCTTTCAACTCCGGCACGGGGAGCAACTATTCCGGCGTTGCCAGCATTGTCAACGCCAACATCACCATGAAGACCTGGGATGATTTTCAGACGCTTCTGCTCTATGTGGTCATCGGTCTGATCGCTTCCGTCTTTGTGATGGGGCAATGCAACCTGCTGGCGCTGGAGGACAAAACGGCCCGTTCTCTGGGCGTGAACGTCACAAGAAGCCGTATCGTCATTTCGGTGATTGCAGTGCTGCTGGCGAGCATTTCCACCGCCGTCATCGGCCCCATCAGCTTCCTGGGGCTCATTGTCCCCCATATTGCAAGACTGCTGGTGGGGAGCAATCATAAGGTGCTGGTACCGTATTCCATCCAGCTGGGAGCGTTCACCCTGCTGCTGGCGGACACCCTGGGGCGTACCATCGCGGCGCCCTATGAGATCAGCGCGGCCATCATCATGTCGGTGATAGGCGGCCCATTCTTTATCCTGCTGCTTAGGAGGTCGAAGCAAAGCTATGGACAATAACGTGTTTACTGTCAAAAACCTTTCCTTTGCCTACGGCAAGCAGCAGGTGCTGAAACATCTCGACCTGGAGCTGCACGAGGGAAAAATCACTACTTTGATTGGCGCCAACGGCTGCGGAAAGAGTACTCTTTTCAACCTGATGACGAAAAATCTCCGCCCGGACGAGGGGGAAATCCTCCTGCGGGGCGGCGATATTGTCGGGATGCGGCTCAAAGACTTTGCAAAAGAAGTCTCTATCGTCCACCAGTACAACACCGCGCCGGTGGATTTGAGCGTAGAAAAGCTGGTGGGCTACGGAAGAACACCCTATCACACCATGGGGCTGTCCCCTGATCCGAAGGAGGATGAAGAAAAAATCCACCGGGCCATGGAGATCACCCATACCTACAAGCATAAAGATAAACCGGTTTCCGAACTGTCCGGCGGGCAGAAGCAGCGGGTGTGGATCGCTATGGCGCTGGCCCAGGATACCAAGGTGCTGTTCCTTGACGAACCAACCACCTATCTGGATATCCGCTACCAGCTGCAAATTTTAAAGCTCATCCGACAGTTAAACCGAGAATACGGTATCACCATTGTTATGGTGCTCCACGATATCAACCAGTCTTTGTATTACAGCGATGAAATTGTCGCTATGAAGGACGGAAAGATGATCGCCCACGGCCTGCCGGAAGAAATCCTCACAAGCGAACTGGTAAAAGAGGTATACGACGTGGAGCTGGATATCCGCAGCGTAGACGGCAAGCCGTTCGTGATTCCAGTATAGCGGAAAGAAAGGAGGATGCGGCTTCGATGAAGCTCAGACGCACAGCGGAAGATTACCTGAAAACCATTTACCTGCTGTCCCAAAAGGCAGAAGTTCACGGCACATACATTGCGGAGGCGCTGGGGGTGTCCAAGCCGACGGTCTCCATCTCTCTCAAAGCACTGGAGCAGGAGGGCTACCTGATGCGGGACGAAAACCGCGCCTTCTGCCTGACGGAAGCGGGATTGAAAATCGCAAAAGCCACCTACGAACGGCACCAGACCTTTCAGACGCTGCTGTAGGAACTGGGCGTAGACGGAAAAACAGCCGCGGCGGACGCCAGCCTAATGGAGCACGCGGTCAGCCCGGAAAGCTACGAGGACAGTCCATTAAGGGGCTGGCAAAAAGAAAGAAGATGAGTAGTCGTGAATAACGAGGCGATGCAGTCCCTGTGATACGGCTTTGCGTCTATTGCATTTGCCGCTGCCATCGCAGCGCTGTGCTCCGGCGTCAAGGCAGCGATGAAAAAATTATTAAAAGGCGGACAAAACCATGATGATCAATAAACGGCTCATCGGCACGGTAGCTGAGAGCAAAAAATACATTGCCGGGAACGTTGTTTTGCAGTGGTGTTCCCTGGCGGCGAACATTTCTATGATGTTCAGCATTACAAACCTGTTTGCCGGGCTTTACTACGGAAGCACCAGCCCCGCCTCCCTGTGGACGACGGCGGCTGTGGTGGCGCTGGCGCTCCTCATCCGGTTCCTGTGTACCACCGGGGCCAGCCGGATGAGTTACCTCTCCTCCAAAGCGGTCAAGAAAACCCTGCGGGAGAAAATCTATGAAAAGCTGCTGCGATTGGGCGCTTCCTACAACGAACAGGTGAAAACCTCCGAAGTCGTACAGGTGGCGGTGGAAGGTGTAGACCAGCTGGAAACCTATTTCGGCGCTTATCTGCCGCAATTCTTTTATGCCATGCTGGCGCCGCTGACCCTGTTTATGGTGCTCTGCTTTATCAACATTCCGGCGGCCATTGTGCTGCTGGTCTGCGTACCGCTGATTCCTATCGCAATTGCTGCGGTGCAGACCTGGGCAAAAAAGCTGCTCTCCAAATACTGGGGGCAGTATACGGCGCTGGGAGATACCTTCCTTGAAAATCTTCAGGGCTTAACCACCCTCAAAATCTACCAGGCGGACGAATTCAAAAACAAAGAGATGAATGTGGAAGCCGAGAAGTTTCGCAAAATCACCATGAAGGTGCTGACCATGCAGCTCAACTCCATCACGGTTATGGATTTGATTGCCTACGGCGGTGCGGCGCTGGGGGTGATTATGGCGGTGACGCAGTATGTAAATAACCATGTCTCGCTGGCCGGCTGTCTGCTGATTATCCTGCTGGCGGCAGACTTTTTCCTCCCCATGCGGCAGCTGGGCAGCTTTTTCCACATCGCCATGAACGGCATGGCTGCCAGCGATAAGATCTTCCGCCTGCTGGACCTGCCGGAACACAAACAGAAGGTTTCCGAGAGCTTCCCGATGCGGCACGATGCGGTATGTTCCAATCTGCGGTTTTCATACGAGAGCGGACGGGAGATTTTACACGGCGTGGATTTGCAGTTCAACCAGGGCAGCTTTACCGCCCTGGTTGGGGAAAGCGGATGTGGGAAATCCACCATCGCCGCCATCCTCATGGGGCGGAACAAGGGCTATACCGGTTCGGCCGCCATCGGCGGCGTGGAACTGAAGGACATCAATGAAAACTCCCTTCTGCAAAATATCACCTATATCGGCCATCAGAGCTATCTATTCAAGGGCACGGTGCGGGACAACCTGATGATGGGCAAGCCGTCCGCATCCGAGGATGAGCTGTGGGCGGTGCTGGAACGGGTGAACTTAGCCGCGTTTCTGAAATCCGAGAAAGGGCTGGACACCCCATTGCTGGAAAAGGCGTCGAACCTATCCGGCGGTCAATGCCAGCGGCTGGCGCTGGCCAGGGCGCTGCTCCACGACAGCCCTGTATATATTTTCGATGAGGCCACCTCCAATATCGATGTGGAAAGCGAAAACGACATCATGGCTGAGATACATACGCTGGCCAAGCACAAAACGGTGCTTCTTATTTCCCACCGGCTGGCAAACGTGATACAGTCGGACAACATCTATGTGCTGGAAAACGGCCGCATTGCGGAAAGCGGCAGCCATACGGAACTGCTGCAAAATCACGGGTTGTATGAACGCCTGTGGAATGCACAGCAATCTCTGGAAAATTACGGAAAGGAAGGTGACGCCAGATGAAAAAAAGAAGCGGATTTCAGGTCATGGCCCGGCTGATTAGGTTAGTAAAGCCCTTAACCGGTTTTATGCTTCTGGCTATTCTCATGGGCCTTGTAGGGCACCTGTGCGCCGCCTTTATCACTATCTTCGGCGGGTATGCAGTACTGGAGGCTTTGCACTTTGATACCCCCTTCACCCTGACTACCCTGTTTGCCTGTGTAGTGGCCTTTGCCGTCGTGCGGGGCTTTTTGCGGTATGCGGAACAGGCCTGCAACCATTTCATCGCCTTCAAGCTGCTGGCGCTTCTGCGGGACAGGGTATTCCGGGCGCTGCGGTGGCTCTGCCCAGCCAAGCTGGAAGGCCGGGACAAGGGAGATTTAATCTCCGTGATTACCTCCGATATTGAACTATTGGAAGTGTTCTACGCCCATACCATCTCTCCGTCAGCCATTGCCTTCCTGTTCACCATTGTGATGTGCCTGTTCATCGGTTATTTCCACTGGCTGCTGGGGCTCATTGCGCTGGCGGCGTATCTCATCGTGGGGATTGTTATTCCTTTGGGAATCTCCAAGCTCAGCGGGGGCGACGGAATGAAGTTCCGCAGGGGATCCGGGGAGCTTTCCGGCTTTGTGCTGGACAGCCTGCGTGGCCTGTCCGAAACCCTGCAATACGGGCAGGGCAGGAAACGGCTGGTACAGATGAATGAAAAAACCGATGCACTGGCAAAGGACGAGGAACGCATGAAACGCACGGCCGGCCGCAATTCGGCAGTGACCAATACGGTGGTGCTGGTCTTTGACCTTGTGATGCTGTTTGTCTCCGCGCTGCTCTACCAAAGCGGCGCCGTAGGCTTTGACGGGGTACTCATTCCCACCATCGCCCTCTTTTCCTCCTTCGGCCCGGCCATCGCGCTGGCGGCGCTGGGAAGTACCTTACAGAACACCTTTGCGGCGGGCAATCGGGTGCTGGATATCCTGGAGGAAATGCCTGTGGTGGAGGAAGTTACCGGCAGGCCGGAGATTGCTTTCACCGGCGCTGCGGCGGAGCACGTCACCTTTGCCTACGGAGAGGAAACCATCCTCTCCAATGTGTCGGTGGAAATTCCGAAACACAGCTTGGTCGGCATTGTGGGGCGCAGCGGCAGCGGTAAATCCACCTTATTAAAACTTCTCATGCGGTTCTGGAATGTTCAGCAGGGGAAGGTAAAGATTTCGGATATGCCCATCAACCAAATCAACACTGCAAATCTGCGAGAGATGGAGGGCTTTGTTACCCAGGAAACCCACCTCTTCCATGACAGTATTAAAAACAATCTGCGGATCGCTAAACTGGAGGCTACAGACGAAGAAATTGAGGCGGCCTGCAAAAAGGCGTCGGTGCATGACTTCATTATGACGCTGCCACGGGGCTATGATACCCCGGTGGGTGAGTTGGGCAACACTCTATCCGGCGGGGAGCGGCAGCGGCTGGGACTGACAAGAGCTTTCCTGCACAACGCGCCCCTCCTATTGCTGGACGAACCCACCAGCAATCTGGACAGCTTAAACGAGGCCGTCATCTTAAAATCTCTCCACGAAGAACGGGAGGGCAAGACGGTGGTGCTGGTTTCCCACCGCCAGTCCACCATGCGGATTGCAGATACTGTCTATTCGGTTGAGCATGGAAGAATGAGTTAAAGAAAGGAAAAGCATATGAAACCGGATTATAAAAATTGGGTCCCCAAAGGGATGATGTTGATTATGCTGATTATTTCGGCGGTTCTTCTTACCTGCTTTCTGCTGTTTGGCGTATGCGGGATTGGTGTGCAGGGCGTGTTCCGCCTTATGCTGGGCGTCCTGTTGGGAATCGCCTTTTTGATTTGCGGCGGCTGTGCCGCATGGTGTGTCTGCGCTTACCGATCCTTTTCCTATAGCGGGAAACGAAGGCTGTCCAAACAGATTGTGGAAGGGACGGCAAAGTATATCCGCCTGCCGGACAAAGGAAGAGGGCTGGACGTTGGTTGCGGCAGCGGCGCTTTGACCATCGCATGTGCGAAAGGCAACCCGCAGGGGGAAATGGTCGGGATCGACCGCTGGGGAAAGGAATACGCTTCCTTCAACAAAAGTCTGTGTGAGAGCAACGCCGCAGCGGAGGAAGTTAAAAACACATGTTTTTTGTCCGGAAACGCGGTGCTGCTGGATTTCCCCGACGAAAGCTTCGACGCGGTAACAAGCAATTATGTGTACCACAATATCGCTCGTGCAGACAAGCAGGCCCTGCTGATGGAAACCCTGCGCGTCTTGAAAAAAGGCGGTGTTTTTGCCATTCACGACCTGATGTCTCCTACACGGTATGGGAATATGCAAATGTTTGTGGAGCGGTTGAAGGAGCAGGGATATGAACAGGTGGAACTGATCGATACAACAAAAGGAATGTTTATGAGCCCTAAAGAGGCCAAATGGCTGATGCTTCGCGGTTCTACGCTGCTTGTCGGGAAGAAATAAAAAAAGATAGAAGGTGAACCTATGAAACTGAAACGGCTGATATTTTTGATTTTGGGATTCCTCTGCCTGGGACTGGGCTGCGTCGGCGTGGCGCTGCCCATCCTGCCTACAGTGCCCTTTTTCCTGGTGACGGTGTTTTGCTTTGCCAATTCGTCCCAAAAACTCCACGACTGGTTTGTGAGCACTAAGCTTTACAAAAAACATCTGGAGTCTTTTGTGAAGAAAAAGGGCATGACGGTGCAGACTAAGGTGGGCGTCATCATCCCGGTAACGCTGCTGATGGGCTTTGGCTTTTTCATGATGATGCGGGCGAACGTGGTGGTTCCCAGCGTCATCCTCGCCATCATCTGGGTCTGCCATATCATTTATTTTGTATTTGGAGTCAAAACAATCCATAAAAAAGCATAGCGAAGAAAGTATTTAAAATTCGTTTATCAAAAGGAAAATCAGCAGGCCTTTTATGAGAGACACGAAGCGTATATATGAAAAGCTATACGCTTTGTCTTTTCGTGTTATTTGATGCAGGCATGTTGATTTTCTTTTTTCGGCATAAAGCTCCGGTATGGAACCTTTGAAAATTATTTCATTTAATCCCTTGGGTGTTCTTACAAATAGACACTTCATTAAGTATTCAGCATCTGTCTGGAATGGTTCGCTTTGACTCCTGATAAATATCAGCATCTAACAGCCTATGTAAATTCACGATCCCGACTCGGCATGCAAGGCTTTCATTAAACAAAAAATCTGTGGCTTGGTTACGGATATTCTGTAGCTGTCAATAAATTCTTCATTTTCAATGTTGCAATTCATTAGCTCGATCCGTATAATTCTGTTTTGCCATTACCTTGGCGAAATCTGCTATGCCGTGCAAATATGCAGCTTTGATTTCCTCCCCGTCCAGCAAATCTACAGCACCTACGAGTTCATCAATCTGGCTTCACAAATCCGTATCCAGAGTATCAGCTTTTTCTTTGAGACCTTTCCTCCTTGCCTCAATTCTTCCCTGACGCTCTTTGACTTTTGGATTCTCTTTTCGCAGTCTTGCGAAGATCATAGAAGACATCTCACCTAAAATCCATCAATCAACGTTTCCTGAGTCATTTTTTCACCCCTCTTTTATACCATATCACGCTGAAGCAGAAATACCTATGGCACAGTAGTTCAGTTGCTGGTGAACCAGCCTCCGAGAGGCGGAACATAAATCAATGTTGATATTCTTCAGAATTGTAAATATAATATAGAATCGGAAGGGGGCATCCTGTAATGAGATATCTGTCTACAACTCAGGTTGGGGAAAAGTGGAATTGTTTCCCAAGATGGGTAGCCGAGCTGTGTGGGGGCGGCCGAATTAAAGGTGCCCAGAAAGCTGGGAGCACCTGGATTATTCCCGAAGATGCGGACAGGCCTGCAGGTGCGCGGATAAAAAGCGGACGATACATAAAGAAGAGGGATGAGGAGGCTGTGACAAATGGCAGTTCCAACTAATATAAAAATCCGACTATAAGAATCCGGCCATATGGATTTTCTGGATTTGTGTAAGAGCATGAACATTGTCAGCACACTGCCCGAATATGTAAAGCCAAAAAAATGTAGGTCTAATGTTTTTTAATCTGGAGCCGAACCATATCATTATTGTTAGTCATCTCAGCGCGGACTTCTCTATCAGCCAGAAAGGGCTGTGGGAATACAGGGCATACAGCAGGCGGTACCGAAATCGCCGGATTGGTGAGTTCCTGAAAGAAATGCACCTGACAGAAGAACGCAATACCGGATTCCGCAAAATCCGCAACGCCTTACGCTATAACGGTTCTCCGGAGCCTTTGTTTGAGGCCGATGATGTACCTATTTCTCAACGACAATTTATATTCATCCGGATTTTGAGATTACAGCGTCAAATAAAGATGCAAATGAAGGTGTATTTGATAGCCTGAATAAAAATGAAACAGCAATTTTAAAGCAGCTGAAAGAAAGTCCTACAAGCACAGCAGTTGAACTGGCGGGAAAAATTGGAGTTTCAAAATCCATGGTAGAATGTGCACTCAAGCGCCTCAAAGCTCTGAAGGTTATTTCCAGAACCGGAAGTGATAAAGCCGGCAAATGGATGATCCTAAAGTAAGGATTGGAGCGGATGACGGATTATTATCGAGTGTCCACTGATTTCCTGCTGGGCCGGAATACCCAGACGGATCCCCGTCCAGACTGGCTTCAGCCCCTTGATCCGAAAGCACTGCCGGCTTTTTATGAAACACCGGTGTATGTATGGGACAAGGGTTGGGCTTTTGTAGATGCGGTAGAAAAGCTTTTGCGCTTTGCAGACGGAGAAACACTTCTCATTTCAGACGTGCAGAGTGTTTCCTTTCTTCCGCCGTCATATGTGCTGCCGGTATCTCCTTCAACTGCCCCTTTGTTGAAAAGGGAATTTTCTGCAAGAAAACACTGGACGTTCCTGTATATCGCCAAGGAGATGAAGGCGATCCGCTTTGATAGGCTCCACCAGATTGGAGACCTTGACGAACTATCTTTGGAGGAGCTTCAAAAAAGAGAGGCAAAACCTTTCTCTGCCGGACGGATATGCCTTTGAGTTTTCCCTTGGAAAGAAGTTTTAGGCTATGAGCTGAACATGGAAAATGCCGAAGAAATTGGTCTTTCCCGTCTGGCTGCGGCCGTGATTTACGAAATGACTTTTTGCGGATTTATGGACGAAGAAGTGGAAGCGGAACGACAGAAGCTGCAGGAGGCAATCGAGGAATCCGAGGCAGTGAAAAAGCTTTCGGAAGAGGAACAGAAGAAACATTTTAAAAGTATAGAAGCGGTTTTTGCGGAATTTGGCTGGCAGGATAAGCGTACTGAGGAAGAAAAATGGAAGGACCGATTCAGGAGGGATTCTGAAATAGCAGAAAATACACGCCGGTTGATCCGTATATTCCGGAAATAGGGAGAGTCTATATGAAAATCAGGCTGAAACAGGTAATCGAAGCGATTGAAATGGCGGATGAAGCCTATACCGCCTTTGGGGACCGGCAGACAAGGAAACCCTTCTTTTTGGATGATCCGGAATTACCGGTATGAGAAACAATGAGCTGGGAGCTTTGCTGAACGTAGAGCCGGAACGCTTTTATCCTTTCCCAACCAAATATGAAATCCATGAATACGGCATCATGGAATCCTTTGTGGAAGATCTGCCTTCCGGAAAGGCACGGGATGAGCTTGCTGGAGCGATCCGCGGCAGGGGAGCATTCCACCGGTTCAAAAACGGGATCCGTTGGCATTGAACAGCAGCGGTACGATTATCTTACGAAAGCCTACCGGGAGACCGCCATACGCTGGTGCAGGGGAGACGGATTGGAATATGAAGATGAGGAGGATGGAAGGATGGAACAGAAAAAGATTTTAGCCGTACAGGGAGGCGGAAGGGCAAACGGCAATACGGCTCAGCTGGTAAAGCATTTTGTTCGGGGGGCCGAAGAAGCGGGGCATCAAGTAGAGGTGATTTCCCTGATAAAGAATGAAGTAAAAGGGTGCCTTGGCTGCAATGCCTGCCGCTACGGGAAACCCTGCATTCAAAAGGACGCCTTTAACGAGCTGGTACCGAAAATCAAGGCGGCGGATTGCATCGTATTTGCTTCTCCACTGTATTTCTGGACACTCTCGTCCAGAATCAAAGCATTTATCGAACGGTTTTACTGTATTGCGGAGGAAGATCCTAACCCTCCGTTTGGGAGATATGAGAAGTATCCGGTGAAGGACTGCGCGCTTTTGATGACGTCGGCGGATGATTTCTTCTGGACGTTTGAGCAGGCGGTTTCCTATTATCAGTTCGCATTGGTGCATTACATCGGATTTCATGACAAGGGGATGCTTCTGGCCGGCGGGTGCGGCGACACCAACGGAAAGCCTCGAATCGAGAAAACTTCCCATCTGCAGGAGGCATACGAATTTGGCAAGCGGCTTTATAGGGAAAGCTTGGATTAGTATAAGCGGAGGGAAATAAGGAGTACATAAAATGGCTGTAAGTTTTAGAGAATGCACGCTTGAAGACTTGGAGATTCTCCAGGCATTTTCCCGGCGATTGTTTTTTGAAACCTTTGCCGATATGAATACGCCGGAAAATATGGCCGTCTATTTGGACAAAGCCTTTGCGGCGGAAAAAATCAGGGCGGAGCTGTCAGACGAAAACTCCGTATTTTATTTTCTGTACCGGGGTGGGAAGCTGGCTGGATACCTGAAGCTGAATGAAGCCCCAGCCCAGACGGATATCCATGATGAACAGTCGCTGGAAATCGAGAGAATCTATGTGTCCAAAGAATTTCAAGGGGAGGGCTTAGGGCGCTGTCTGATGGAGAAGGCTATCAGCACAGCTATACGGCGGAAGAAAAAAATATGTCTGGCTCGGCGTTTGGGAGAAAAACGAAAAGGCGCTCCGCTTTTACAAACGGAATGGCTTTTACCAGATCGGGACGCATTCGTTTGTGATGGGCGATGACGAGCAGACAGATTATATCATGCGGAAGGATTTGGAGGAATGAGGGAATATTTGATTCCTGCCTGTAGCGGGAAAAGCATGGACATAGCGGAAGGGCAGACGATTTCCGTGATTGACGTTGAAGGCGGGCAGGTAGCGTTTTTTTGCCGAATACGCCGGAAATCTCCATAAATTTCTATCCCAAGCCGTTACGATTGACTGCAACGAATCGCTGAAACTCCATGTGGGCGATATAATCTACACAAATCTCTGCCGACCCATGTTCAAAGTCATTTATGACGAAGTTGGGGAACATGATTTTCTGTTCTCCTGCTGCCGGCCGGAGATGTACGATTTCTTTTATCAAAACGGCAGCGGATATTTCCGAAAATCAGATTGCGCAAGCCGCCCTTTCCGAAGGCATGAAAATCGAGTATTATGCCGTTCCGGCAGAAAAGCTTGCCTTTCCCGATGAATCCTTTGACGTTATTACGGCCTGTCAATGCTTCTGGCATTTTGACCATGCGCAAATTATGCCGAAGCTGTTTCGGATGTTAAAGTCCAACGGGAGCCTTTTGGTATTGTGTATGGCATGGCTGCCTTTTGAAGATGAGATTGCGGGAGCCAGTGAAAGGCTTGTGCTGAAGTATAATCCAAGCTGGAGCGGAGCAGGAGAACCCATACCTCCTATCGAAATACCGGCTTGCCATACAGAAAAATTTGACCTCGTGTACCACGATGAATATTCGCTGCAAGTGCCGTTCCCCCGTGGCAGCTGGAATGGGCGAATGAAAGCGCGCCGGGGTACCGGCGCTTCCCTTACCAGTGCAGAAATCCTAGCGTGGGAACAGGAACACAAAAAGCTCCTTGAGCAAATAGCACCCATGGAATTTAACATTCGGCACTATGCGGCAGCTGCCGAATTGAAAGCAAGGAAATGAGGCAAGAGTATGATAAACATTCGGAATGCAGAAATAACCGATGCAGAACGGCTTGTGGAGATCTATGGTTACTATGTAAAAAATACCGCCATTACATTTGAATATGACATCCCGTCTCTTACCGAGTTCCGGCAGCGCATGGAACAGACGATGCGACGCTATCCGTATATTGTAATAGAACAGGACGGCGTAATTCAGGGCTATGCGTATGCGGGGGCGTTTGTCGGCAGGGCCGCTTACGATTGGTCGTGCGAGGTAACGGTTTATCTGGACAAAGATACGAGAAAACACGGTATGGGGCGGCGGCTCTATGAGGCTTTGGAAGAAAAACTGCGCAAAATGGGAATTTTGAACCTGTACGCCTGTATCGCCTATCCCGAAACCGAAGACGAATATCTAACCACAAACAGCGCTGATTTTCATGCGCATCTCGGCTATACCAAGGTGGGTAAATTTCAAAAGTGCGGATATAAATTCGGCCGATGGTACAATATGATTTGGATGGAGAAACTGATCGGCGAGCATAAAAATCAACAGGCGCCGGTCCTGCGATTTACAGATGAGAGCTATGAACGATAAAATACTGGAATGGGCAGTCAAAATACAGAGCATTGCGCAGGCAGGGTTGACATATGGGCATGACTCCTATGACAGAGAACGGTATGAACAGCTGCGGCACATTGCGGCTGAAATGGTTGTGGAACGAGCCGACATTCCTGTCGATACGGTGAAAGACCTGTTTTGTAATGAAAGCGGTTATCAAACACCAAAAATCGATACGAGGGCGGCGATTTTTCAGGGCGGAAAAATTCTGCTCGTACATGAGAAGAACGGCACATGGTCGCTCCCCGGCGGCTGGTGCGATGTGGATCAGTCGGTGGCTTCCAATGTGATAAAGGAAGTCAAGGAAGAAACCGGCTTGGATGTGACAGCCGATAAACTGATTGCCGTTCAGGACTGGCGGCTGCACAATGTGCGAAATTATGCTTACGGCGTTATCAAACTATTTGTTTTATGCAGAAAAACCGGCGGCTCTTTCGTTGAAAATGTCGAAACAACGGAAACCGGATATTTCGGCCGGGAAAAGCTGCCGGATAATCTTGCAACGGAAAAAACCACAGCAGAACAAATCCAGATGTGCTTTGACGCATATTACAACGAAAACTGGAAAACGCAGTTCGATTAAAAGCGAGGATTTAAAAACATGAATAAGAAGGAAATTTACAGCTTCCTGAAGGAAAAGAATATATGGCATGAAATCACCGAGCACAAAGCAGTCTATAACATGGCGGAGCTGGCCGAAATTGAGATCCCATACCCGGCAGCCGACGCTAAAAACCTTTTTGTCCGTGATGACAAAAAACGGAACTACTATCTGATTACGGTGAAAGGAGATAAACGAGTAGCCTTGAAGGAATTTCGGAAAGCAAATCAAACCCGCCCTTTAAGTTTTGCTTCCGAAGAGGATTTGATGAAGCTGTTAGGACTGACTGCTGGTTCAGTAACGCCGCTTGGCGTACTAAACGATGAGGAAAGAAAAGTCACCGTTTTTCTCGATAGAGATTTTTTCGAAGAGTCTGGACTGATCGGCGTTCACCCGAACGATAACACCGCAACGGTGTGGCTGAAAGCAGAAGATTTAGTCCGCTTGATAGGGGAACATGGAAACAGGATACACGTTGTTCCGATTTGAATTTATGTTATTGCTTTTGTCGTTCCGTTACCTCAAACAGAAAAGGATTTCGGTTTATGAATTCTTAAAATTTTACCCTGCAAGAGTCCAATCTCTTGCAGGGCGTTTCTCTGTCCATTTCCATATGCAGCGTCGCACCTATACGAACAATTGGCTGTTGGTCGGGGGCAAAATCTTAGGACATTTCAGTCACAGCAGGATTATTTGTTTACAAAGTCTATATGGACGTCGCCGGTGTTGTACGGCAAGGAAGCAATATATCCTCGTTGGTGATGGACAGCGACAGGGCTTGGCGGGAATTGACAGATCGTGAAGAAGCGGATGGGTATTGACACGGCGTCAGAATAGCGGTATACTACAAGCAATAACACTGTGTCAGAATAAAGAAAACGGCTTAGAAAAACCACTCAAAAGGAGAATATTTTCATGTTTGGCAATTTTACGTATTGTAACCCGACCAAGCTGTATTTCGGCGAGGACGCACTGAACGGCCTCAACACCGAACTGCCGAAGTACGGCAAAAACGTCGTGCTGATCTATGGCGGCGGTTCTATCAAGAAAAACGGGATTTATGACGAGGTTATCAAAATTTTGAAGGACAACGGCAAAAATGTGGCTGAGATTTCCGGCGTCATGCCCAACCCCACGGTGGATAAGCTCTATGGGGGCGTGGAGACTGCCCGGAGGCATAAAGCCGATCTGCTACTGGCGGTCGGCGGCGGCTCGGTGTGCGATTACGCCAAGGCGGTATCCGTTTCGGTGAACTGCGACGAGGATCCCTGGGAGAAGTATTACACCCGTTTTGAGGAACCGGCCTGCGAGACCCTGCCGGTGGGCTGTGTGCTGACCATGGTGGGCACCGGCTCCGAGATGAACGCCGGCGCGGTGATCACCAATCCCCATACCCATCAGAAGATCGGCCATGTGTTTGCCGACGAAAAAATTATGCCGCGGTTCGCTATCCTGAACCCGCAATATACCCTGACTCTGCCTCATTACCAGATGGCGGCGGGCATCTATGACATTTTCAACCACATCTGCGAGCAGTATTTTTCCGGCGAGGACGACAATGTGAGCGACTACATCAGCGAGGGGCTGATGCGCTCGGTCATCCATGCCGGCCGCATCGCCAATAAGGATCCACAGAACTATGAAGCCCGTAGCAATCTCATGTGGGCGGCCACCTGGGCGTTGAACACCCTGGTTTCCCGTGGAAAATCCACCGATTGGATGGTGCATATGCTGGGGCAGTCGGTCGGCGCTTACACCAACGCCACCCACGGCATGACCCTGGCTGCTGTCTCGCTGCCATACTACCGGCATATCCTGCCCTTCGGCGTACAGAAATTCAAACGCTTCGCCGTCCATGTGTGGGATGTGAACACCGCAGGCAAATCCGATGAGCAGATAGCGAAAGAGGGGCTTGCCGCCATGGAAAGCTGGATGAAGGAACTTGGGCTGGTAATGAATATCTCCGAGCTGGGCGCCACGCCGGAGATGATCGAAGGCATCGCGGGCGGGACTCTCATCATGAACGGCGGGTACAAGGTACTGGATCATGATGAGATTGTGGATATTTTGAAGGAGAGTCTGGCATAAAAAGCCGTGCCCTGAAGGAAGGAGGCAGCCTTATGCCCAAAGGCTCCGAAGAACTGACCAACGCCAGAAAAGAAGAGATCATCGACGCCTGCGCTTCCCTCTACGAGACCAAGAGCTTTCGAGATATCACCATCCGGGATATCGGGGAGAAAACCTCGTTTACCCGCACCTCCATTTACAACTATTATCACAGCAAGGAGGAGATCTTCCTGGCCCTGCTCCGGCGGGAACACGAGGCATGGACGGAGGATCTGAACGGGATTTCCCGGCAGTATGGAAAGCTGTCTGCGGAGGAATTTGCAGACAAACTGGCCCGTTCGCTGGAAAAACGGGGATGTATGCTCAAACTGATGTCCATGAACATTTACGATATGGAGGTCAACAGCCGTCTGGAAAATCTGGCGGACTTCAAAAAGTCCTATGCAAACGCGTTGCAGGCTGTCACGTGCTGCCTGGAAAGGTTTTTCCCCTCCATGACGGCAGACAATATTCAGGAATTTTTGTATGCCCTGTTTCCGTTTCTGTTCGGCGTTTATCCGTATACGTCCCATACCGAAAAACAGATCCAAGCCATGAAGATGGCACATGTTCATTTTATCAGCTATTCCATTTATGAACTGGTGAAGCCCTTTGCGGTAAGGCTGCTGCAAAGCTTTTCGCCGTAAGAACATCAAAAAGAACGGAGGGTATCAAAATGAAAAAAGGAATTTCTTTTTTATGTGCGCTCACGATGCTGTTTGCCCTGACGGCTTGCGGCGGACAGGGCAGTGATACCGATACCCCATCTGCGGGCAATTCCTCCTCCCGGCCGGTGGATGAATCACAGAGTTCTCCCGGGGAAAGCCAAGACACTGAATCGCCGACAGAAGGAGGAAAGGTTTTAGTGGCGTATTTCTCTGCTACCGGTAATACCAAAGGGATAGCGGAACAGATCGCCGGGCTTACGGGCGGCGATCTCTATGAAATTATCCCGGCTGAGCCGTATACCGACGAGGATTTGGATTATAGCGACAGTCAGAGCCGCGCCTCACTGGAAATGGACGATCCGGACGCCCGGCCCGAGATCAGCAGCGAAGCTATTTCGATCAGCGAATATGCCGCGCTGTACCTGGGGTACCCGATCTGGCACGGACAGGCCCCGCGGATTTTGAGCACCTTCGCGGAGAGCTATGATTTTGACGGGCTGACCATTATCCCGTTCTGCACTTCCGGCGGCAGCGGGATCGGTTCCAGCGCCGAAGTTTTAGCGGAGCAGGCCGGCAGCGGCAGCTGGCTGGACGGCGAGCGATTCAGTGCGGGAGCTGCCCGTGAGACGTTGGCGGACTGGATTGACGGCCTTGCCCTGGAGGCAGCAGGGCAATAAAAACAATACTGGCAGAGTTCAATGGGAAGAGTGCGCAGCCGATATGAAAAAACGCCTCATTTACATGACAGGGAAAGGTGGAGGTACGTCTATGGATTTTATGGAAGTGCTGAAAAAGCGGTATTCCTGCAAGAAATTTGATGGAAGAAAAATCAGCAAAGAGCAGCTGGATGCTATTCTGGAGGCGGGGCGGCTGGCCCCAACGGCTAAAAATCTGCAGGAGCAGAAAATCTATGTGGTGCAGTCAGACGAGGGGCTGGAGAAAATCGACCGGATTACTCCCTGCCGGTACGGCGCCGGCACGGTACTGCTCGTGGCGTTCGATAGGGAAAACGTCTTTGTATATCCGGGAGGAAAACGCGATTCCGGCGTAGAAGATGCGACCATCGTAGCCACTCATATGCTGCTTGCCGCCAAAGCGGCCGGCGTGGAGAGTTGCTGGATCAACTTCTTCGACCCGGAAGCGGCGGCAAAGGAATTGCATTTGCCCGAAAACGAGGAGGTTCTGATGCTGTTGGACTTGGGGTATGCGGCGGAGGGCGCCAGCCCTCTGGCGAATCACAGCCAGCGCAAGGAGCTTTCCGAAACCGTGAAATATATTTAAAGGAGAAATGGTCATGAGCAACGTATTAGTCGCCTATTTTTCTGCCAGCGGCACAACTGCCCGGGCCGCCCAAAGCCTGGCCAAAGCCGCCGGCGCCGATCTATATGAAATCAAACCCGCCGTACCCTATACAGCGGCGGATCTGGACTGGAACAACAAACAATCCCGCAGCTCGGTGGAGATGAACGACAAAAACTCCCGTCCGGCCCTTGCGGACCGCGACGCCCCTGTTGCAGGGCATGACGTTATCCTGCTGGGATTCCCCGTCTGGTGGTACACGGCCCCCACCATCATCAACACCTTTTTGGAAGCCTATGATTTTACCGGCAAGGATATCGTGCTTTTCGCCACCTCCGGAGGCAGCGGGCTGGGACAGACGGCTGCCGACTTATCCCACAGCTGTCCCGGAGTCCATATCCGCAACGGGAAGCTTTTAAACGGGAACCCTTCGGAAGCCTCCCTCCGGCAGTGGGTGGCATCCCTGTGATGCGGGAGGCTGTACAATGAAGATCGTCGTATTAGAAGGCAGCCCCAACAGGCACGCTTCCTCCAACCTGCTGGCGGAGGAATTCATCCGGGGCGCCAAAGAAGCCGGTCATACGGCGGAGATTATCGACGCCGTCCATGCCGACCTGCATCCCTGTACCGGCTGCGTCCGTTGCGGATACGAAGGTCCATGCGTACAAAAGGACGATATGGAAAAGTTCCGCGGGCAGATCCTGGATGCGGATATGATGGTATTCGTCACGCCGCTGTACTATTACGGTATGTCCGCCCAGCTGAAGATGTTGGTGGACCGGTTCTGCGCCATCAACAGCAGCATCACCCACAAGCACATGAAATCCGCTCTGCTCGCCGCCGCATGGAATGCGGACAGCTGGACGTTCGAGGCGCTGGAGGCCCATTACCGGACGCTGGTGCGGTATCTTCAGATGGACGACCAGGGTATGGTTTTGGGGAAGGGCTGCGGCACGCCGTCCATGACGGCCCGTTCCCGCTATCCCCAGCTGGCCTATGAACTGGGGCGCAGCCTGACCTAATGGTTTGGGAGATACGCGAAAACAGGAGGAAAAGCAATGCAATACAGAATACACCCGAAGACCGGCGATAAAATCAGCGTGATCGGCATTGGCACCGGCCCAATCTTTGAAGCGCCGGAAAAGGAAGCGGTTACCGCTCTTACCTACGCCTATGAACAGGGGATCAACTATGCGGATTTTGCCACAGCCGGCGCAAAGACATTTTCCTACGCAGGAAAAGCGTTTGGTTCGATACGCGGCGAGATGCTCTATCAGATCCATTTCGGGGCCAACTACGAAACCGGTGAATACGGCTGGACCACCGATCTCGACACGGTTAAGCGCCAAGTGGACTGGCAGCTGAAGGAGCTGAAAACCGACTATATCGATTTCGGCATGATCCATTGCCTGGACACGTCCGGCGACTGGGAGCAGTACCGGCAAAACGGCGTATTGGGCTATCTGCTGGAGATGAAAAAGGCTGGTGTGGTGCGGCATATCGGCCTGAGCACCCACACGCCGGAACTGGCAAATATCGTTTTGGACACTGGGCTGGTGGAACAGCTGATGTTTTCCATCAACCCCGCCTACGATTACCGGCAGGGCGAATTTGCCAACGGCAGCGCCGGCGAGCGGATGGCCCTATACCGCCGCTGCGAAGCGGAAGGGATGGGTATTTCGGTCATGAAGCCCTATTCCGGCGGCCAGCTGCTGGATGCCGGTACCTCCCCCTTTGGGCACGCTCTAACCGCCTGCCAGTGCATCCAGTATGCGCTGGATAAGCCAGGCGTACTGACCGTTTTGCCCGGCATCCGCGGCCTCCAGGATGTGAAGGACGCACTGGGCGTTCTGACCGCATCGGAGGAGGAACGGGATTATTCCGCAATCGGCGCCTTTACGCCAAAGGACGCTTTTGGAACCTGCGTATACTGCAACCACTGCCGGCCCTGCCCGGCGGGTCTGAATATCGGGCTTATCAACAAATATTACGATTTGACCAAAATCGGGGACAGCATGGCGGCGGATCACTATGAGAAGCTCCCGAAACACGCCTCCGACTGCATCGGCTGCGGGTATTGTGACAGAAGATGCCCCTTCCAAGTGGCGCAGTCCGGCCGGATGCGGGAGATCGCCGGCTATTTCGGGAAATGAAGATGCAGGCAAGGCGTGGATGCAGGGTGCATTCGCGCTTTTGGCCATTTCGCTGATTGATAGAGAAACCATGACATTACCAAATTTCTTTGCGCACTGTCCATCTGTGGCCGTAACATTTTCCGGCAGCAGAACTGGACGTAGATGCGAAAGAAGGAAGCGGCGGCTGTCCTGCACGTGCGCATGTCCCACAGTAGGAACATGCGCACGGGTACCACTACCATCGACGTGCGAGAGAATACATTCCGCCGCTATGTACTCGACCGCCGGACGGAAACCCTGGATACGACTTACAGGACAGTCCGATGGAAGGTGTCGGCCGGTTACGGCGTAAAGCGAGAAAAATATGAATACGAGGATCTCCGGCGCGTTGCGGAAGAAAGAAAAATCAGTCTGGCCGAAGCGGAAGCCCTATTGGGCAACGCCTGAACTCCCGGCAGCCGGCAAAAGAATACCGCCGGAGAACAGCGGATGCGTCCGCTGCATTCCGTGCAGAACAGGGGAGACATACATGATCAATGCCATCAAAGTTCGGGGAGCGAAAGTCCACAATCTGAAGAATATCGACGTGAACATCCCCCTCCATAAAATCGTGGGGATCGCCGGGGTGTCCGGCTCCGGAAAATCGTCGCTTGCACTGGGCGTCTTGTACGCGGAGGGCTCCCGGCGGTATTTAGAGGCGCTTTCCACCTATACGAGACGGCGGATGACGCAAGCCGCAAAGGCACAGGTAGAGGAAGTGCTGTATGTTCCGGCATCTCTGGCACTGCACCAGCGGCCGGGTGTCCCGGGCATCCGCAGTACCTTCGGCACAGGAACTGAGCTTTTGAACAGTCTCCGGCTGATGTTTTCCCGCCTTGCAAATCACCGGTGCCCGAAAGGACATTACCAAAGCCCTACCCTTGCGGTTGCAGCCGGGCAGGAACTGGTTTGTTCAGAATGCGGCGTTCATTTTTACGCTCCGTCGGCGGAAGAGCTTGCTTTTAACAGCCAGGGAGCCTGCCGAACCTGCGGCGGCACAGGGATTGTGCGCACCGTTGACCGGACGACCTTGGTGCCGGATGAATCCCTCACCATTGAACAGGGGGCGGTCGCTCCGTGGAATTCCCTGATGTGGTCGCTGATGGTTGACGTCTGCCGGGAGATGGGGGTTCGCACTGACGTACCGTTTCGTGAGTTAACGGAACAGGAACGGAAGATCGTTTTTGACGGTCCGGCCGAGAAAAAGCATATCCTGTATAAGGCGAAAAATTCCAATCAGGCGGGAGAGCTGGATTTTACCTATTACAATGCGGTTTATACTGTGGAAAACGCATTATCCAAGGTCAAAGATGAAAAAGGGATGAAACGGGTAGAGAAATTTTTAAAGGAAGACATCTGTCCGGATTGTGGAGGTACCCGCCTATCGGTGGCTGCAAGGGAACCGAAGCTGCGCGGGATTTCCCTGGACGAGGCCTGTAGGCTTTCTCTCTCGGAATTGGTGAAATGGGTGGCGGGTGTGCCGGAATCCCTGCCAGAAGAAATGCGTCCCATGGCAAACAGTATTAGTGAGTCTTTCCAGACAGTTGCCAAACGGCTGATGGATCTGGGCCTCGGCTATCTCAGCCTGGATCGGGCGGCCTCTACGCTCTCCACCGGAGAGCGGCAGCGAATGCAGCTCGCCCGGGCGGTGCGCAACCGTACAACCGGCGTTCTATATGTGCTGGACGAGCCTTCTATTGGCCTGCACCCTTCCAATATTGTCGGGTTGACCGGAGTGATGCACGACCTGATTGCCGACGGCAACTCGGTCGTGCTGGTGGATCATGATACTCAAATTCTTTCCGAAGCGGACTGGATTGTTGAGATGGGACCGCAGGCGGGGGCGGACGGCGGATATGTGATTGCCCAGGGGACTGTTCCGGAAATCATACAAAGTGCCGCCTCCCAGATAGGCCCTTTTTTATCGGGGAAAAGCCGCGTCTCCAGCGGAAAAAAGCAAAATAAGGATTCTGTTTTTGAAAACGGAATGATTCGTCTTTCTACGTCGGAAATTCATACGGTAAAGCCCCTGGAAGTGGAAATCCCCAAGGGAAGGCTGACTGTTGTGACCGGCGTTTCCGGTTCGGGGAAAACAACCCTGGTCTTAGAGAGCCTTGTCCCCGGGCTGGAAGCATCCATCGCCGGAAGACCGATGCCGGAGCATGTAAAGCTGGTGAAAGCAGACGGAATTGGGCAGGTTAAACTGATTGACGCCACGCCAATTGGCATCAATGTTCGTTCTACTGTCGCAACCTATGCAAATATCCACGATGAGCTGCGCAAAATATATGCGAGAACAAAAGAAGCAAAACAGCACGGTTTCAAGGCCGGCGATTTTTCCTACAACACCGGGAAACTGCGCTGTCCTGTCTGTGACGGTACGGGAAGCATCAGCCTTGACGTGCAGTTTCTGCCGGATGTGGATATCCCCTGCCCGGAATGCCGGGGAGCACGGTATGGAAAAGAAGCGGGGTTGGTTCACTATCAGAATAAAACGGGAGAGCAATATACCCTGCCGGATTTGATGGCAATGGATGTCCACACTGCCCGAAAAGTCTGCCGGGATATGCGGCTGGTTCATCAACGCCTGCGGGTGTTGGAGGATTTGGGCCTGGGATATCTTACACTCGGTGAGGAAACACCGAGCCTGTCCGGCGGGGAGGCACAGCGTCTGAAGCTTGCAAGTGAAATGGGGAAAAGCCAGACGGATTCTGTCTTTGTGTTTGACGAGCCGACGATCGGGCTTCATCCGCTGGATGTGCAGACCTTGCTCAGCGTTTTTCAAACCCTTATTCTGAACGGGGCAACTGTGATTGTGATCGAGCATGATTTGGATGTTATCCGCTGTGCCGACTATATCGTTGATATGGGACCAGGCGGCGGAGAAGAGGGCGGCAGGATTGTGGCCGCCGGTACGCCGGAAGAAATCAAAAATGCGCCGCAAAGCGTCACTGGGAAATATCTGTAGGGAGAGGCAGCGATCCCTACACACTTTCACGGCCTCTTTATATTGATTTGAAATATTTGTGCAATAATAAAGAAGTAATTTTCATTTTTATCTTCGGCGCTGCTACACACAGGAAATGTTGGATACCACGTTTTCCAAAGGAATCCATGCGCAGCAAAGAGATTCCGGCGGAAGCGGCTCGTATCTTTGTGGATGGATTTGGAGCAGACTGCCGATGGATAAAACAGCGGAGAGCCCTGTCCGTTTCTATACAGGTGCGTGCCTAAACGTTGGCGCCGCCTGCAGCTATTTTTCTTGACTTACAATTCCCAACAGGTTTAGTGTATTGCTTAACGCTGGAAAATTCCCGTCTCCTGTGTTGTGTTTTTCCATGCGGATTTAGGTGAAGAAACTGCGTTTTTAAAATGGGATTTCTTTTTCTCTGTACAGACGCAAAGCGCCTTGCCTTTTTGGATGCCGGGATAGTCGGCGCTCAGGGCAAGGTGCTTTTTTATTTTGAAGTGCAGAATTTTAAGAAAGGTTTCCGTATTTATAGGTGAGAAAGCTAAATACAATTTACTTTCTCGCTGCACCTTGAAAACTTGAATAGCCGCCGGAGGTGATACCGGTTTTGCGGATAGTGTGCGATAATATCCTTGTGGAGCACGCCCGTAAATGAAATGCGCATAGCGGAGCCTGAAAATACGCGGTCGCAAATGAGCGCAGGAAATGGTCCGGCGGTTAGGCGTTTTATTATATTTTGAAAAAAAAGGAGGACCTTTATAAACGAAGTCCCGATTTGGGAAAAAAGCAATCTTACATTAGAGGAAGCAGCGGCATATTCGGGGATTGGAATCAATAAATTGAGACAGCTTACGAATGATGAGGACTGCGAATTTGTACTTTGGCTTGGAACGAAACGGCTCATTAAGAGACGTAAATTCGATGAATATATTGAAAAGCTTTATGCCTTTTTATTAGAGCTTTAATGAATAGCTTGGAGTCTAATAAATTTATTTCTTTGTTGATAGAAATAAGAAAAAATGATATACTTATACATAATCTTATAACAGTTTTGAATTGATTGTTTATACAGAGAAAGCGTAATTAGGTATCATAAAATTATGTTTTAAAAAATTCAGATGCGATGAAAGACAAGGTCTGCTTTTCTATTAGTATGATTTACTAAAGAATATATATAATGAATTTTTATATGGGTGAGGAGAAATGGTGGTATGGTACAGATTTTAAAAAAGTCCCAAATAGTTTTTTTATCCATAGTAACTTTATTTAGAATATTTTTATCTCAATGGATTGGAAATTGGTACCCATCTTCTCAGACTTTTGATGACTATATATTAGTAACCTATGCAAATATCACTGAGCATTTTAGAACACCAAATATTAATTCTTTAATAAAGGATATGGGATACCCTTTATTTTTAGACTTTGTACATTTGACAGGATTGAGTTATAATATTGTACTATCAATAATTTGGGTGATTGCAGCCATCTTAATGGTAAGATTATTCAGCAGATTTGGTTTGCAACCTATTTTTCTAATTTTTATATACCTTTTTGTTTTATTTACTCCTTGTGCATTCGATTATTATGTTGGTACAAGACTCTATCGAAATTCTATAATTGCACCTTTTCTCTTTATTGTTTTTGCGCTTATGCTTATTCTGATTGTAGATGTTTTGAAGAATAAAGATATCAGTGCGAAAAAGATTTTATTGAATATTATTGCGCTAAGCTTTTTCTTTACCTTTACCTATTATATCAAAGAAGATGGATTTTGGATGCTTCCTTGTTTGGCTCTTATGTTTGCGATTTGTATAGGAATTTCACTTTATCATTACTTTAAGAATAAAGATAACAGAAATCCGATACGATTGTTACGTTTGATAATCATGTTATTTTTGCCGTTAATTTTGTTTTACGCCGGAACAAATTTTTACAAAGGAGTAAATTACCATTTTTTTGGGGTTTATGAGATTAATACTAGAACTGAGGGAGAGCTTGGAAAATTCGTTTCCAGCATATATAAAATAAAATCGGACCATAGAGATAAAAACATATGGGCTCCATATGATGCAATTGAAAAAGCTTTCGATGCATCAGAAACTTTACAGAAGTATCCTGAATTAGAAGAGAGCATTCTGAATACGGTTTGGTTCGATGGTGGGAAAAGTATGATTGCGGGAGATTTTTTGACTTGGGTACTGAGAACCTCATTGGATTCAACTGGGCTTTGGAAGTCCGATGCGCAGATAAATGAATTGTTTGCACAAGTGAATGAGGAAATATCTCAGGCATTTGTTGATGGTACACTTGAGAAGGACGATCGAATCTCGCTTACCTCTTCCGGAGGAAGTCGGACGTTTAGCGAAATTTTGGAATTACAGGATGAAATAACACAAACCTATAGAACCTCCATCCTAATGGAGGGTTATGTTGCTCAAAAAGGCCAAACAGAATATAACCGTCTGGAATCCTGTTCTACAGCCTCCTATATTACCAATATGAATTTTCTTCCGATAGAAAATGGCTATACTGCTGGTTTTCAAGAGAAAAAAGCAATGGTGGGTAATAGTATTGCATCAGGCATTATTAAGCTTTATTCAATTTTAAATCCTATGCTTTGTCTAATAGCGATCGTCGGCTTTTTCTTGACCCTCATATCACTTTTAGCACGTAAAAATCAAGCTTCAAAAGAAACAAAGCGGTTATTTGTTTTTGCGCTGTCAACCGTTTTTGTTTTTGCTGGGATGTCGCTAGTTTATGCATTTGGCATTAGCTGGTTTAGCGAGTTTATATGGCGGGAAACAAATATTATAAATACTAATGTTCTCAAACTTTATACGATTGGTATTGTACCCATGCTTTGTATGGTAGAACTTTTTGGGCTGTATTTGTTTTCAAATTGCATAAAAAAGGCCCTACCATTCTTTAGCTCTCGTTTAAAAAAAGGATAGTTTTCATAGAAAGCATTATAGCCTTTAGATAAAAGATAGGACGATTCTATAGGCGATAAGTTTTATGGAATAGTTTTGTTTTTCGTTGACATTGAAAAGTACAATGTAATATACTTAACAAAGCAGTGTTTTTTAAGATTTTGCTCAAGTTGTCAAGATTCGATAAACCAGGAAGCAATATTGGCAATAAGCTTTGTTTGCATAGTAACTGTATTAACAAGCAAATTTAAAAATTATTTTTTGTGGTACTGCATGATGCATGAAGCCGAAGGAGTGATGTCATTCATGTCTCGCGAACACCTGCTTCTCCATACTGGAGAAGACACGATCCACGACCCCAAAATAGAGAAAAAGAATCTATCTCCTAAGGACAAGCGGAAGAACTTTTGGTTTTACCATAAGTGGCATATTGTAATTGTGCTGGTAGTTTTGGTTTTTGCCGCCCTTCTTTCCAAGGATTTCTTCAACCGGGTAAATCCTGATTATGAGATTGGATTGCTGACAAAAACCTCTTTTCCGGAGGATGCGGTCAACCAGCTGCAGGAGGCTTTGGCTGAAAAAGCCGTCGACAGGAATAACGACGGCCAGGTTATCGTTCGGGTAAACCAATATGTGATTGTTCCCGGCAGTGGTGAGGAATTAACCTCAGACGGCCAGGCGGCTTCCGCGCCGGCGGAGGGAAGTGCTTCTGCGTCCAGCAGTATGGAGGGTCAGGAAGCTTCCAGCCAGTATGTGGACGCTAATATGCAGATGGCTTCGATGGTAAAATTTTCCGTAGATACTCAGGATGACCAAAGCATCATTTTTTTGGTCGCAGAGGATAGTATCGATTATTTCCAGAATAGCTACCATCTTTTTGCCAAATCTGATTATTCCAGCCCGGATATGGAATCCAGCGATACCGGCGACATTGGCATACCGTGGGAGGAGCTTCCTTATTTGGACGGTTTGAAGCTGACCGTGCAGAGCTGGGATGACAATTACAACGATATCGAAGTGGATGTTACGGATTCCTTCCGGGAGCTTCGGGTGTGTATCCGGGACTTTGAACAGCTGAGCCATAAGGATGACCAGGCGACAATAGATTATTATAACGACAGCAAGGAATTGCTGGAAAGCTTAAAAACCAAATAACAGGAAAGAGTGAGGCACCAATGAAAAGCGATTGCGTAAGAAAGGGAACCGAGGGCGCTCCCAAAAGAGCGCTGTTTCATGCGCTGGGAATGACAGAGGAGGAATTGAACCGGCCTCTAGTGGGAATTGTCAATTCCTATAATGAAATCGTGCCCGGCCATATGAATCTGGATAAAATTACTGAAGCGGTGAAAATCGGCGTGGCTATGGGCGGCGGCACTCCCGTGGTGTTTCCGGCTATCGCCGTGTGCGACGGTATCGCTATGGGGCATCAGGGGATGAAATATTCCTTGGTCACCCGGGATCTGATTGCTGATTCCACAGAGGCTATGGCTATCGCTCACGCTTTCGACGCTTTGGTGATGATCCCCAACTGTGATAAAAATGTGCCCGGCCTGCTGATGGCGGCAGCCCGGCTGAATATCCCGACAATTTTTGTCAGCGGCGGCCCGATGCTGGCCGGCCGAGTAGACGGCCGGAAAACCAGCTTTTCCAGCATTTCAGAAGCGGTAGGCGAATTTACCGCCGGCCGCATTGACGAGGCTAAGCTCAGCGAGTTTGAGCAAAAAACCTGCCCAACCTGCGGGTCATGCTCCGGTATGTATACAGCGAACTCCATGAACTGCCTTACCGAGGTGCTGGGTATGGGGCTGCGGGGCAACGGCACTATTCCCGCGGTATATTCCCAGCGCATCCAGCTGGCCAAGGAGGCCGGTATGCAGGTGATGGAGCTTTTCCGCAGAAATATCCGTCCTCGGGATATTATGACCGAGGAAGCGTTTCGTAATGCTCTGACCATGGATATGGCTTTGGGATGCAGCACCAACTCCATGTTGCATCTGCCGGCTATCGCCAATGAGTGCGGAATCCGCTTAAATGTAGAGATTGCCAATGAAATTAGTGAGAAAACACCCAACCTGTGCCACCTGGCGCCGGCTGGTCCCACCTATATGGAGGATTTAAACGAGGCCGGCGGTGTTTATGCTGTGATGAACGAGATCAACAAGCTTGGCTTACTGCATACGGAGCTGATGACCTGTACCGGGAAAACCGTAGCGGAGAATATTCAGGGATGCGTCAATCTCAATCCCGAGGTGATCCGTCCGGTGGAGAATCCTTACAGTAAGACTGGCGGCATCGCTGTGCTGAAAGGAAATTTGGCGCCGGATTCCTGTGTGGTCAAGCGTTCGGCGGTAGCACCGGAGATGCTGCGGCACGAGGGCCCCGCTCGGGTATTCGACTGCGAGGAGGACGCAATGGAGGCGATTACCAGCGGCAAAATCCAGGAAGGCGATGTAGTGGTGATCCGCTATGAGGGCCCCAAGGGCGGTCCTGGAATGCGGGAAATGCTGAATCCCACCTCCGCGATCATGGGGATGGGCCTTGGCAGTACCGTGGCCCTGATTACCGACGGGCGTTTCAGCGGCGCCACCAGAGGAGCGGCCATCGGCCATGTTTCTCCCGAGGCGGCGGTGGGAGGACCGATCGCGCTGGTAAGGGAAGGAGATATTATCTCCATCGATATTGTAAACCACGCTATCAACGTAAAAGTCAGCGACGGGGAGATGGCCAAACGTAAGGCTTCCTGGAAGCCTAGAGAGCCTAAGATTACCACAGGCTATTTGGCCAGATACGCCGCTATGGTTACCAGCGGCAACCGCGGCGCCGTGCTGGAAGCGGTAAAATCGTAAAAACCACCCTATCGCTGATAGAACCTTTAAAAGGAACCTTAATCTATAAAAGCGGAAAGGCTGCGGTTGACAGTGCCTTTCTGTCCAGCTTTCGCCGTTTTGAATAACTCGATGAAATCAATGTAAAATAAATAAAAGCCGGCAGGTTTGGAGGAGCTTCTTTTTCGCGCATAAGCTTCTGCTATCCTGTCGGTTTTTCTGTTTTACGGTATCCCGCCTCTTTCATTTTGCAGTATACGGTGCTGCGGCCCAAATGGGTCTGCTTGGTGATCTCTGTCACTGAGATTTTTCCTTGGGCCCATTGCTCTGCCAAATCCCAAAATTCCTCAGGAAGCTCATAGGGCCGTCGCCCGAATCGCACCCCTTTTGCCTTAGCGGCGGCGATACCCTCGGCCTGCCGCTGACGGATATTTTCCCGCTCAATTTGAGCGGTATAAGACATGATTTGAAGCACCAGATCCGCAATAAAGGTGCCCAATAAGTCCTTTCCATAGGTGGTGTCCAGCAATGGCATATCAAGTACTTTGATATCAGCTTTATGGTCTTTGGTAATGATACGCCATTGGTCGATAATGTCTTCGTAATTACGGCCTAACCGGTCAATAGATTTAATGATCAAAAGGTCTCCAGAGGAAAGGCGGCGCAGCATACGCTTATAAGCGGGGCGGTTGAAATCCTTGCCGCTTTGCTTTTCTATGTACAGGTTCCTGGGAGGAATATTGTACTCTTTCAGAGCGATCAGCTGGCGGTCTTCATTTTGCTCTTTTGTGGATACACGGATATAACCAAAGATGCTCATAACTCCTCCTATAAGTGAAGATAAAATGATTAGAAAGATGGAATAGATGAATAGGTTAGGTTCGACGTTGGTAGAGGAAGCCCAGTTAATTTACGAAAAAGAAAATTAAGACGGAAATAGAAATCCCCCGCAGGAAGAATCCGGCGCAGCCGTTTCTTTTGCGGGGGAAGACAAGAGCGGTTTTTTGGGGCCAAAGGTTCGTCCTGAAAGAGGCTGGCTCCTGGCAGCTTCCATGGTGATCCACGGTAATTTCCACATCTTGTCCCGGATTCATTACAGTGCCGTCTAAAGAAATAGAGCCAAATAAGGTTTGGCCGCTTACTTCCGGCTCAAATTCAAAAGACGCCCTTTCCTTGGTTCAGTAACCTTCCAAATTAGAATTGCACTCACATGAAGATTTTTCAATGGCCGCTTGACAATTACCCGAGTTTTCCAATTGCCATCCCCTCCTGGGATTAATAGCCATCGAAACAGCACAGAATGGAAGGGGCAAGTGTAAGGCTTAACGCAATAGCGGCAGGTTTTCTCATTAGTAAGTCACCTCGCAGGCAACAATAAGTAAAATGTTTAATTTAGTTCCCTATTATAGCAAAAAGTGGAAGCCTTGTCCATTAAATGTGAAAGGAGTTGAAGGAATTTCACAAAGCGGATGCATAAAAAATATCTTTGATCATACTGAAAAAAGGCTGAGTTTTCTTGTTCGCAACACAAAAACGGACAGGAAACCCTGTCCGTTTTTATGCTTTTTATAAATGCTTATCATAAGCTGTTAATCCGAAATTTCATAAAACGCGGTTTTTCCACCTGGGAAAGCGCCGCTGGCAAAGGAGTATGTCTCCCCATCTAGTTCCACTGTGTATACGGAGAGGGTAAAGGTTCTCTTAGTGTCGGGATGAAGCACCGTGACACAGCGGCCGGTAGAATTCCATCGGTATTGGTATAGATCCTTTCCGCCTACGCAAAAGAACCTGCTATCGCTGTCGCAGGTGCCCAAAAACTCAGTTTTCATTGACAAGCCTTCTTTCTCATATACCGTTTCGCTAAGAGATAGATACCCTGGGCGCAGGCAATTCCCAGCACTGCTCCGCCCAGCACGTCGGTTGGATAGTGGACAAACAGGTAAAGTCTGGAAAACCCAATGCATACCGCCAGCGCCAATCCGGCGGCGCCAAATTTCCGGTCGGCTTTCCAGAGAATCCACGCAGCGGTAAAGGAAGAGGCTGTATGGCCGGAAGGAAAGGAAGAACCGGAGGGGAGAGGGATCAGCTGCTGTACGGTGGGATCAGCTACTAAAGGCCGTTCCCGCATAATCAGGTTTTTTAGGCCGATTTCCCCGATCAGGAAGGTAACTAATAGGGAAACCAGCATCAAAGCCCCATACCGCCTATACTTTTGAAAACACAGCAGAAGTATGGCGGTCAAAATCCAGACTGCTCCGTATTCTCCCAGATTGGTAAAAAAAATCATAACTTTGTCCAGCGCCGGATTGTGAAGGGCTTGCAGAGAGTATAAAAAGGATAGCTCCATTTGGTCACCGCCCCGTGTTTAGATTCTTTTATCCATTATACCATAAAGGAAACCGCGAGGGAACAGGAAATCTGACCCGAGGAGAAATTAAAAAATAAGATAAATTCTAATAATAAGATGCAAATGAAAAATGAACCTTTTTTATACTCTGACTTTTCCAGCGCCTTGCATAATTTCCCATTGTTTGCAAACACTACCTGGGCAAACAGATTTTTATTTTTAAAGGGAGATTTTATAGATGAAAGCAACTGGAATTGTCAGAAGAATTGATGACTTAGGAAGAGTGGTGATCCCCAAGGAAATTCGCCGCACCTTACGAATCCGAGAGGGTGACCCGCTGGAGATTTACACAGACCCGGAAGGGGAGGTCATCTTTAAAAAATATTCTCCGGTGGGGGAAATGTCGCCCTTTGCCGCCCAGTATGCGGAGGTGCTGTCGAAAACGGCGTCTTTGCCTACCGTGATCTGTGATACGGATCATGTGATCGCGGCGGCGGGAGTTTCGAAAAAGGAATATCTGGAACGCCGCGTGACACCGGCGCTGGAAGATTTAATGGAGGGACGCCGCAGCTTTGTAGCGGCGAAAGCCGGGGATCATCTGCAGCCGGTGGAGGGAATCGAGAGAAGCGCCGCGGTGGCATACCCGATTATCGCCTCCGGCGATGTAACTGGCGCTGTGGTTATGATGCGGGAGGAAGCAGGCGAGGCGCCTACAGAAGCGGAAATCAAACTGATTCAAACCGCGGCCGCCTTCTTAGGCCGTCAGCTGGAGGAATAATAGATCGGTTAAGCCCGGAAAAGACGGCTTGCGGCGGACACGGGCGGAGCAAAGAGCCGCCGACCGCCGATGCCAGTTAGACGGCGCCCCTCGGCGGCAAAGGGTCTTCTGCGCCAGAGCGCCTTACTAACTGGTTATTGCACCTGCTGGGGAAAACTAGAATTCTTTTTCTTTGCAACCGTGCCGCCGTTTTGCCTGTTAAAACCGAAGAAAAGAAGGATTTTCCAAAGATACTCGAAAAACCTTGCATTTGGCGGGCATTTGTGCTATGATAATAAAAGTATAAGAGAGTAAGATGAAAGAGTGGGGCGACCCGCTCTTTTGTTTGTCTAAAATGAATTTGTAACGGAGGTCACTAATGGCGAACCGGAAGAAGGGCGGCGGCACCGTAGAAGCCGTGTGGGATTTGTGCGAGCCTATCGTGAAGGGCTTTGGCCTGGAGCTGTGGGATGTGCGCTATCTGAAGGAGGGAGCCCAATGGTATCTGCGGGTGTATATCGACCGGCAGGAGGGCGTCACCATTGAGGACTGCGAAAACGTCAGCCGGGCGATCGACGAGCCGTTGGACCGGCTGGATCCGGTAGATCAGAGCTACTGCCTGGAGGTTTGCTCTCCTGGGCTGGAGCGGGAGCTGGTTCGGCCGGAGCATTTTCAGCGGTTTGAGGGGTGGCCTGTGATGGTAAAGCTGATCCGGCCTCTGGATTCCGGTGAGAGGGAGTTTAACGGTGTGCTGGGAACCTATGAAAACGGCGTGTTTGACCTATGGGTCAATGAAACAGATGTAATCAGCCTTGCAAAAAAGGACACTGTCTTTGTAAAGCTTGATGATTTTGATGATGATTTTGGAGGAGCAGAAGAATGAGCAGCGAAGTTTTTGAGGCCTTAAGCTTGTTGGAAAAGGAAAGAGGCATTCCGGTGGATTTTATGCTGGATAAGATCAAAAAAGCGATTCTTACCGCTTGTAAAAGCAGCTATAACGGCAACGACGACGCGATTATCAACATGAATCCGGATACGGGCGTGTTCGAGGTTTATCTACAGAAAACCGTTGTGGAAGAGGTAGAGGACAAGGGCAGGGAAATTTCCCTGCTGGATGCCCGGGAGATCGATCCTAATACTGCCGTAGGCGAAAAGGTAGGGGTTCAGCTGGATACCAAGCAATTTGGCCGGATCGCCGCGCAGACCGCCCGGAATATTATCCGTCAGGGCATCCGTGACGGCGAACGGGGACAGATGATGCAGGAATTCCAAAGCAGGCATCAGGAACTGGTTACCGCTACCGTGGAACGGATCGACCCCAGAAGCGGGGCGGCCACCCTGAAGATCGGAAAGGCCGAAGCCGTGTTGCCTAAAAGTGAACAGGTCGGCGGCGAGGAACTCCGGGAGGGCGACCATGTCAAGGTTTATGTAGTGGACGTAAAGGAGACGGAAAAGGGCCCCAGGGCGATGATCTCCAGAACCCATCCGGATCTGGTTAAGCGGCTGTTTGAAACCGAGGTGCCGGAAATCTACGACGGTACGGTGGAAATCAAGTCTGTTTCCAGAGAGGCCGGCTCCAGAACCAAGCTGGCTGTTTGGAGCAAAGACCCCAATGTGGACGCGGTAGGCGCCTGCATCGGCGCCAGAGGCGCCAGAGTGGGCAACGTAGTCAACGAGTTAGGCGGAGAAAAAATAGACATTATCGAGTACAGTGAGGACCCGGCCAAGTTTATCGCCGCGGCCCTGTCCCCGGCGGATGTACTTTCCGTAGAGGTGGACCCGGATGGAATGAAGGCGTGCCAGGTGACGGTGCCGGACCACCAGCTTTCCCTGGCTATTGGCAATAAGGGGCAAAATGCCAGACTGGCGGCGAAGCTGACCGGCTGGAAGATCGACATCAAACCCGAAAGCGGCTTTTACGACCCGGATGCCCATAAGGCGGCAGAGGCCGAGGAGCAGGAATAATAGAAATTGATAAAACCCTATTTGACCCGGACGGAGCTTTCCGTCCTATTATGGAAGGCGGAATGAAAGTATGCGTCAAAAGCGTCCCCCTATGCGCATGTGTACAGGATGCGGAGAAATGAAACCGAAAAAGGATCTGGTCCGGGTAGTAAAAGCGCCCGATGCAAAGGATGAAAACGGCCAGGTTTTGGCGGCCGGAGGCGTTTCTTTGGATCTTACCGGCCGAAAGCCGGGAAGGGGCGCTTACGTGTGCAGAAACGCCGCTTGCCTGAAGGCGGCGCGCAAGGCCCGGCGGTTTGAAAAGGCTTTCTCCTGCCAGATTCCAAGCGAGGTATATGACCAAATGGAGGAGGAATTGCTGGCTCATGAATGACAGGCTGTTGTCCTTACTGGGCCTGGCCAGACGAGCTGGGAGACTCAGCTTGGGAAACGATCCGGTGCTTTCCTCCATGGAGGAAGGAAAAGCAAAGCTGGTGCTGGTGTGTCCGGATTTGTCTCAGCGGACCCTTAAGGGCATAGAGAGCCGCGCTGAAGCTTTCGGCGTACCTCTCGTAACCATAGAACAAACGATGGACCAAGTGAGCATGTCACTAGGCAAACGGTGCGGCGTGCTTGCCCTCAATGATGAAGGGTTCGCGCGCAAAGCGCTGACGCTTACGAAAACCAACGGGGAGGATTTGATAATATGATGATAAAATATAGAGTCCACGAGGTGGCAAAGGATCTGAATGTTCCCAGCAAGGAGATTATCGATCTGCTGCAGAAGCATTTTGGAGAAGTCAAAAAACATATGACGGCGCTGACTGAGGAAGAACTGGATGTGATTTTTGAGCATTATACCCAACTGAAGGCCCTTCCGAATTTTGACGCCTATTTTGCGGAAAATAAAACCGTGGCAGAGGATCAGGCGGCACAGGCCGCCGCCGAGGCGATGGAAAAGGCGAAAGCCGCCGCGGCTCAGGAGCCGGCCAAGGCTGCCGCAAAAGTGGAAAAGTCCCAGCAGGCCGCAAAAAAGGAAGCAAAGCCCGCCGCCAGGGCAGAAGCGCCGGTAAAGCCGGCACAGAACGCTTCCGGACAGCCGGTACCGAACCAACCGAAGCGCAAGGCCGTCATGCCCGGCAAAATCACGCCGGTAGGCCCCAAGCCTCAGAATCAAAGCCAGCCTCAGCAGAAAGCAGCTCAAAAGCAGCAGAAGCCTGCGCCCCGCCAGGAGGCCAGGCAGCCTCAGGCCGCCGCGCCTTTTCAAAATACAGAGAATTCCAACCGCGTGGTTCGGCCTCAGGGCAGAATCATCGATACGCGGTCCGCTAACGTGAACATCGATAAGTATAATGAAAAATACGACCGAATGGCTTCTGAAAAGTACCGCAGCGAGAATACGGTGCAGAAGCAGAAGATCACCCAAAAATCTCAGCAGAGAGGCAAGCCCCGCAACTCCAGAAAGGAAACTGAGGCGGAGCGCCTGCGCCGGATCGCCATGGAGCGGAAAGCCAAGCCCATCACGATTCAAATCCCTGACGAGATCACCGTGGGTGAACTTGCCTTACGCTTAAAGGCCACCGCGGCCGAGGTCATTAAAAAGCTGATGATGATGGGAACCATGGCGACTGTAAACGATGTGATCGATTTCGATACCGCCGCTCTGGTGGCGATGGAATTCCACGCCAAGGTAGAAAAAGAAGTGGTGGTCACCATTGAGGACCGGATTATCGACGACAGCGAGGATGACGACGAGAACCTGGTGCCCAGAGCGCCGGTGGTAGTGGTCATGGGACACGTTGACCACGGTAAAACCTCTCTGCTGGACGCCATCCGGCACGCCAATGTTACCGCGGGAGAGGCCGGCGGCATTACCCAGCATATCGGCGCCTACCGGGTTAATATCGGCGACCGGGAAATTACCTTCCTGGATACGCCCGGCCATGAGGCGTTCACCACTATGCGCGCCAGAGGCGCCCAGGTGACGGATATCGCGATCCTGGTGGTAGCCGCCGACGACGGCATCATGCCCCAGACCATCGAGGCCATCAACCACGCCAAGGCGGCGGGAGTTTCCGTCATTGTGGCGATCAATAAAATGGATAAAATGGGCGCTAACCCGGAGCGCGTCAAGGAGCAGCTCACCGAGTATGAGCTGGTGCCTGAGGAGTGGGGCGGCGATACCCCGTGTATTCCGGTATCCGCCCATACCAAGGAAGGCATCGGCGACCTGCTGGAAATGGTCACCCTGATCGCTGATATGAAGGAACTGAAAGCGAATCCGGACCGTGCCGGCAAGGGTACAGTGATCGAGGCGAGACTGGATAAGGGACGCGGCCCCATCGCCACGGTGCTGGTTCAGAACGGCACTCTCCATGTAGGGGATATCATCGTGGCGGGCACCAGCGTAGGCCGGGTAAGAGCCATGATGAATGACCGGGGTGAGCGGGTACAGGAGGCTGGCCCCTCCGTTCCGGTTGAGATCACCGGCCTGGATGACGTTCCTACCGGAGGCGATACCTTTAACTGTGTTTCCGATGAGCGGCTGGCCCGGGAGCTGGTTGACCAGAGAAAGGCGGCCCAGAAGGAGGAGCAGTTCAACGCTCAGACTAAGGTTACCCTGGATAATCTGTTCGATCAGATGCAGCTGGGGGATATCAAGGAATTGAAGATCATCGTCAAGGCCGACGTGCAAGGCTCCGTCGAGGCGGTAAGGCAGTCCTTGGAGAAGCTTTCCAACGACGAGGTGCGGGTCCATGTGATCCATGGCGGCGTGGGAGCGGTCAATGAGTCCGATGTGATGCTGGCGAACGCGTCCAATGCGATCATCGTAGGCTTTAACGTGCGTCCGGATCCGGTGGCGGCGGAAAACGCCGAGCGGGATAAGGTGGATATGCGTTTGTACCGCGTCATCTACGACTGCATCGAGGAAATCGAGTCTGCCATGAAGGGTATGCTGGCGCCGAAGTTCAGAGAGAACCTGCTGGGCCGGGCTGAGTGCCGCCAGGTCTATAAGATCAGCAATGTGGGCACGATCGCGGGCAGCTATGTGCTCAGCGGCAAGATTACCAGAAACGCCGAAATCCGTATTGTTCGTGACGGTATCGTCATCGGCGAGGATAAGCTGGCCTCTTTAAGACGGTTTAAGGACGATGTGAAAGAGGTTGCCTCCGGTTACGAATGCGGTATCGGCTTAGAACGCTTTAACGATATTAAGGAGGGCGACGTTTTCGAAGCCTTCGTGATGGAAGAATACCGGGAGGATTAACAGCCTCCGGTATGGAGGAATCATATGGCAAGTCATAGAATCGACCGCACCACTGAGGATATCAAGCGGGAGCTTACCGCTATTCTGCGGGAACTGAAGGATCCGAGAGTGCAGGAAACCATGCTCAGCGTGGTGCGCGTGGAGGTCACCAACGACCTATCCTACTGTAAGGTTTATGTCAGCTCTATGGAGGGAATGGATCACGCCAAACGGGCGGTAGAGGGACTAAAATCCGCCGCCGGCTTTATCCGCCGGGAATTGGGCGCGAGAATCCATATCCGTCATGTGCCGTCGCTGCAGTTTCAGGCGACGGATTCGATTGAATACAGCGCCAATATTGCAAAATTGCTCAATGATTTGAAATGAGGGAGACTATGAGTCCGGAAAATAAAAGCGTAAGCCTTCACGATGCGGTGAAGCTGCTGCTGGAAGCGGATGACATTTACCTGCTGTGCCATCAATACCCGGATGGCGACACCCTGGGAAGCGCGGCGGCCTTGTATCTCGGCCTGCGGCAAAAGGGAAAGCGGGTGTCCATCCGGTGCGGCGATCCTATCCCGCAGAAATATGATTATATGTTTGAAGGAATCGAATTTCCGGATTTTGAGCCCCAGTTTATCTGTGCCGTGGATATCGCCGATCCCCAGCTGCTGGGTCAAAGGCTGAGCCCTTATGCCCAGCGGGTTGACCTGTGTATCGATCATCACGGCTCCAACACCAAATACGCCAGACAATACGTTATCCGGCCGGAGGCGGCCTCCACTACAGAGATCATGTATGATCTGCTGTTTACCATGGAAGCGGAGATCACCTCTCAGATCGCGGATTGCATTTATACCGGCATCACCACGGATACCGGCTGTTTCCGTTATACCAACGCCACCTCCAGGACCTATATTGTGGCGGCTCATATGATGGACAAGGGCGCGGATGCGGCGATGATCAACCGGGTGATGTTCGACACCAAATCCAGAGCCAGGCTAGAGATCGAGCGCCGGGTGCTGGATACTATGAGTTTTTACTTTGGCGGAAAGTGCGCCGTGGCTTATGTTACGAGGGAAATGGTCCGTCAATCTGGCGCCAACGACGAGGATATGGACGGGATTGCCGCCTTGCCCCGCCAGGTGGAAGGAGTGGAAATCGGCGTTACTATGCGGGAAAAGGAGGATGGAAGCTTTAAAATTTCCGTCCGGACCGGACCCAAGGTGAACGCATCTAAAATCTGCGCCGAGTTCGGCGGCGGCGGCCATCCAGGTGCCGCCGGATGCGTGCTGACCGGAGGAGTTACCGGCGCCAAGCACCAGATCCTCTCTGCGGTGCAGAAAGTATTTGAAAAGCAGGAGAATTCCTGATGAATGGAATTATTGTGATTGACAAGCCGCCGCGGTTCACTTCCTTTGACGTGGTGGCGGTAATGCGGGGGCTGTTCGGAACCAAAAAGGTGGGACACACCGGAACCTTAGACCCGATGGCCACCGGCGTTTTGCCAATTTTGATCGGCAGCGCTACTAAGGCCCAGGACTTGACTCCCGACAGCGGAAAAGAATATGTGGCTGGATTCCGGCTGGGTGTGGTTACCGATACCGAGGACAGCACGGGCACGGTCAAGGAGACCTTTCCGGTAACCGCGGATGAAAAGGCGCTGGAAAGCACCCTTTCCCATTTCCGGGGAGAAATCCTGCAGGTTCCGCCTATGTATTCGGCGATCCAGAAAAACGGCGTCCGGCTTTACGACCTGGCCCGCAAGGGAATTGAGGTTGAACGGGAGGCGCGGCCGGTGACGATCCATGAGCTGGAGCTATTGGAATACCGGCAGGAAACGGGAGAGGGAAGCATCCGGGTCAGGTGCTCCAAGGGCACCTATGTCCGCACCCTTTGCGCCGATCTGGGAAAACAGCTGGGCTGCGGCGGGATTATGACCAGTCTGAGGCGAACCGCCGCCTGCGGTTATACCATTGAGGACAGCATCTCCCTGGACGAGGCCAAGAGTCTGAAGGCGGAGGGTGTGCTGGAGCAGCGGCTGCGTCCAGTGGACAGCCTGTTTTTGGAATACCGGCCTCTCAAAGTAACTGGCCCTCAGGCAAAACGCTTCCAAAACGGCGGCGCCTTGGCGCTGGAGCGCACCGGCGTGAAAAAAGAGGCGGATAGAGTGAAAATCCGCGTATACAGTCCGGAGGGAATCTTTTTGGGCTTGGGGCAGGTGTGCCGGGCCAAGGATGAGCTTTCTGTTTTCAAATTATTTTAAGATATCAGGTGAACGAATGATGCAGGTTTTCAACGGCCTTGAAAAGGCCCAGCGGCCTACCGCTGTTGCTCTGGGATGCTTTGACGGCATACACAAGGGTCATCAGGCCGTCATCCGGGAAGCGGTAAAAGAAAAAGCGGGCGGGCTGGTTCCCGGAGTGTTTACCTTTCCCCAAAGCCCTTTGGCTGAGCTTGCCGGAAAGGGAAAACCCAGACTGATGAGCAATACTCTGAAAGAGGAAATGCTGGGAAAGCTTGGAATAGAGGTCCTTTATTTAGTGCCCTTTTCGGAGGTGAAAAACCTGCCGCCGGAAGCCTTTGTGGAAGAAATTTTAAAAAATACGCTGCGGGCTGAAAAGGTGTTCTGTGGATATAATTACCATTTCGGCGCCGGAGGGACAGCCGGCAAGGAGAAACTGAAAGCTTTGTGCCGTCCCAGAGGAATCCAGGTGTGCGATTTGCCGCCGGTAACGCTGGAGGGCGCGCCGGTCAGCTCCACCAGAATCCGGAAGGCGCTGGAAAAGGGCGGGGCCCGCCAGGCCAGAGAGCTTTTGGGTCACCCCTTTTCCTATGATTTCGAGGTGGTCCACGGAAGACATATCGGGCATTTGATGGGAACGCCTACCCTGAACCAGGTGTTCCCGGAGGATTATCTGGTGCCTCGGTACGGAGTATACGCCTCCCTGGTCAGCTTTGATCAGGTGGTGACATACGGAGTCACCAATATTGGGGTAAAGCCTACGGTTGGGGCGGAGGAAAAGCCTTTGTCAGAAACCTGGATGCCTGATTACGACGGGGAAGCCTTGTATGGAAAAATGGTGAAAACCGAGCTTTTGGAATTTATTCGTCCGGAAAAAAGGTTCGGCGGCCTGGAGGAATTGCGGGCGATGATCCTAAAAAATGGGGAACAAGCGCGGGGAATTGCTGAAAAAGAGATAAAATATATCAGAAAACAGCAGGAAAGCATGTGAAAAATAACAGTTGCGGAATCAGAAGAATTTGAGTATAATAACAATCAATAACAATAAATACGATGAAGAGGAAGAGTAGGAGCTTTTTAACATGCAGAGAGCCGCTGGGTGGTGAGAAGCGGTTGGGCGAAAGCTTTGAACTGGCCTTGAAGTAGCACGCTGAAAGAATTGTCAAGTAGGCGGAGCCGGAGCCCGACCGTTACAGCGGGAGGATATAAGCCGGAGTATCGGCCGTATCTGCAATGAGGGCACGCCGTAAGGCGTGAAATTAGAGTGGTACCGCGTGAGACTTTTGAAAGTCTTTCGTCTCTATTTGGGGAGGCGAAAGGCTTTTTTTGTTGCCGAAATCTAAATCCAAAGCCCGCTGGGCCGCCTTTGTCTCCTTTCTGAAGCAGCAGCGGGCAGAACAACAAAAGGAGACGTGTTTTAAGATGAGAAATGTAGAAAAGTACACCACACAGTATTTTATGCCGCCGGTTCCCTGCTATGACTGGACCAAGAAGGAATATGTGGAGAAAGCGCCGATTTGGTGCAGTGTGGACCTGCGGGATGGAAACCAGGCGTTGATCGTGCCCATGAGCCTGGAAGAAAAGCTGGAGTTTTTCAAGTTCCTGGTAGAGATTGGGTTTAAGGAGATCGAGGTGGGCTTTCCTGCGGCGTCGGAAACGGAATATGAGTTTTTAAGAACCCTGATCGAACGGGATATGATCCCGGAGGATGTCACTGTCCAGGTGCTGACCCAGGCCAGAGAGCATATTATCCGCAGAACCTTTGAGGCGTTGGAGGGCTGTCCCCGGGCCATCGTCCACCTTTATAACTCCACCTCAGTAGCCCAGCGGGAGCAGGTGTTCCGCAAGAGCAAGGAGGAAATTATCAGGATCGCTGTGGACGGCGCCAAGCTGCTTCAAAAAATTTCCAGCGAAATGGGCAGCGATTTCCGGTTTGAGTATTCTCCGGAAAGCTTTACCGGCACGGAGATGGAATTTGCCCGGGATATCTGCAATGCTGTGCTGGATGTCTGGAAGCCGACGCCGGAGAAAAAGGTGATTATCAATCTTCCGGTGACAGTAGAGCATTCCATGCCTCACGTTTACGCCTGCCAGGTGGAATATATGTGCAAGCATCTGGATTACCGTGACAGCGTGGTGGTCTCCCTCCATCCCCATAACGACCGGGGCTGCGGCGTGGCGGACTGCGAATTGGGCCTGCTGGCCGGCGCGGACCGGATCGAGGGAACCTTGTTCGGCAACGGTGAACGCACCGGAAACGCGGATATCGTTACCCTGGCTCTGAACATGTTTTCCCAGGGGGTAGACCCCAAGCTGAATTTTGAGGATATGCCGTCTACCGTTGCTCTTTATGAAAAAGTCACGGGGATGCATGTGTATGACCGCCAGCCTTACGGCGGCAAGCTGGTGTTTGCGGCGTTTTCCGGATCTCATCAGGATGCCATCGCCAAAGGAATGAAATGGCGGGAGGAAAAGGAATGCGACCATTGGACTGTACCCTACCTCTGTATCGACCCCAAGGATATCGGCAGGGAATACGAGGGCGACGTGATCCGAATCAACAGCCAGTCCGGTAAGGGAGGCATCGGCTATCTGCTGGAGCAGAAATACGGTTTTGTTTTACCGCCGAAAATGCGGGAAGATTTTGGCTATGCGGTAAAGAATGTTTCCGACCATCAGCATAAGGAGCTTCAGCCGGAGGAGGTCTATGAGATCTTCCGGAGGGAGTATTTAAACATCAATGATAAGATCTCTTTGGTAGACTTTCATTTCGTCCGCAATGACTGCATCCACGCCGCGGTTACCGTGAAAATCGGCGGCGTGGAAAAGGAGATCAAGGGTGACGGCAACGGCCGCTTGGATGCCGTCAGCAACGCCATCAAGGAAAATCTGGGGATTCAATATCAGGATCTGACCTACACGGAGCACGCCTTGGAGCAAGGCTCCAAATCCCGTGCCGCGGCTTATGTGGGGATCACCGGCAAGGACGGGAGGATCACCTGGGGCGTTGGCGTGGACAGCGATATTATTACCGCTTCGGTTAAGGCCTTGTTCAGCGCGATCAACCGCCAGGAAAGAAAAAAGGATTAACTTTTATTCATAGCTTCCCTGAAGCGCCCCCTCCCGAGGTACCGTCGGGTAATAGCCCGCCCGGATTTTGCGCCTGGCGAACCAACGTCCCTCACGGAATGAGGGCAGAGAAGGAGGTCTGTGAGACAAGCGTTCTCGTTCAAGTAAAACGGGAAAAATCGTAAAATAGGAAAAGCCCGGAACAAAATGCTCCGGGCTTTTCCTTTGAGACAGAATAGTGCTGTTACTCCTGTTCGGAAAGCTCGTCAAGCTCCTTCAGCCACAGCGCCGAGGAGGCGTCGCTGGGCATCCGCCAGTCGCCTCTGGGTGACAGGGTGACGGAGCCCACCTTGGGGCCGTCAGGCAGGCAGGAGCGCTTGAACTGCTGGTTGAAGAAGCGGCGATAGAAGGTTTTCAGCCATTTTAAAATAGTTTCCTGGTCATAGGCGCCGTCAAAGGCCAGCCTTGCCAGATGGTAAACCTTAGCGGGAGAAAAGCCCCAGCGGATGGCGTAATATAAATAAAAGTCATGCAGCTCATAAGGCCCGACCAGATCCTCGGTTTTCTGAGAGATCTCCCCATCCTTAGCGGGCAGAAGCTCTGGGCTGACCGGAGTGTCCAGAATATCCATCAAAACTTCCTTCAGCCTTGGGTCGTCGAGCTTTTCCGCTTCATAGGACACCAGATGGCGAATCAAGGTTTTAGGGATAGAGGCGTTAACCCCATACATGGACATGTGGTCACCGTTATAGGTAGCCCAGCCTAAGGCCAGCTCGGAAAGATCACCGGTGCCGATTACAAGGCCGCCGGTTTGGTTAGCCCAGTCCATCAGCACCAGGGTGCGGGTGCGGGCCTGGGCGTTCTCAAAGGTAACGTCTTGGTCATCCGGGCTGTGGCCAATATCCTCGAAATGCTGCAGCACCTGTTTGGCAATATCTACCCGCTCCAGAGTCACGCCCAGACGCTGGGCTAAAATCTCCGCGTTGCTTTTGGTGCGCTGGGTCGTACCGAAGCAAGGCATGGTAATAGCGATGATATCCGTTCTAGGCCGGTTTAGCAAATCCATCGCCCGGGCGGTAACGCAGAGAGCCAAAGTGGAATCCAGTCCACCGGAAATTCCAACCACGGCTGTTTTAGCGCGGGAATGCTCCAGACGCTTTTTCAAGCCTAGGGATTGGATGGATAATATAGTTTCACAGCGGTTCTTCAGAGCGCTTTGCTCCGACGGGATAAACGGCCTGGGGTCGATGATTCTTGTCAGATTGGTCTTTTCTACCGGCAGAGAAAAATAAATTCTCTGATAGCCCTCGTCTTGTACGGCGGGGAAGGAAGAAAGCCTGCGGCGTTCTCCGGAAAGCCGTTGAACGTCCAGCTCGCTGATGGTCAGGCTGTTGTGAAACAGCCTGCTTTCCGCCAGGATTGCGCCGTTCTCCGCAATTAGGTTGTGGCCGGAGAATACTAAATCGGTGGTGGATTCTCCCTCGCCTGCAGAGGCGTATATATAGCCGCACACCAGCCTGCCGCTTTGACCTCCTACCAGCTCTTTCCGGTAAGCATCCTTGCCGATCACCTCGTTGCTGGCGGAGGGATTTGCGATAATAGTGGCTCCGGCTAACGCATGGTAATTGGACGGCGGAATCGGGGACCATAGATCCTCGCAGATTTCCACAGCCACCTTCAGCTCAGAAAGCGTTTCACAGCAGAACAACAGCTTAGAGCCGAAGGGAACCTCTTTCCCGAACAGGCGGCATACTGTGTTTTCCGCCGGCGCGGGCACAAAATGCCGCTTCTCATAAAATTCGTTATAGTTAGGCAGATTGGTTTTTGGAACCACTCCCAAAATTTCTCCCTGGAAAATCACAGCGGCGCAGTTATAAAGCTTGTCCTCTACCGTAAGCGGCAGTCCGGCCACGGTGAGAAGGCTCAGCTTCCGGCTGGCCTCCATTACAGTGCGCAAGGCCGTTAAAGCGCCGTCCAGGAGGCGGCGCTGCAGAAATAAATCGGAACAAGTGTAGCCGGTGATACAAAGCTCCGGAAAAACCAGGAGCTTTACCCCTTTTTCGGCGGCTTCCCTCATCAGCTTTACCGTCTGGCCAGCATTATACGAACAATCAGCGACCCGGATTTCCGGAGTCGCCGCCGCAGCCTTTATAAACCCATAACGCATGGAACCACTCCCTGTTAGAATTGGTATTTTTCTTAGTATACTACGAAATTCCCAGCGATTGCAAGAATTGGAAAATAATTGCCGCTTTCTTAAAATAAAGCGCGGAAGCCCCCGTGAGTACATCCCAGGGCTTGGCTGCGCCGCCTTGATACCGAACGGGCTTCTATGGTAAAATAAAAGCAGAATTTCATCTGGAAGAGGTGCTGAAATGATTGTTTCCCGGAGAATGGCTGTGATTCCCAAGGACATCCATGAGGTTTGGAAAATAGTCACGTCGGTGGAAGACGCTGGCTGGCGCAGCGATTTAAGCCGTACGGAGATTTTAAATGAAAGACAGTTTGTAGAGTACACGAAAAAGGGGTATCCCACCATTTTTACTGTTACGGCTGAGGAGACGGACAGACTCTGGGAATTTGATTTGGAAAATAATACGATGCAGGGACATTGGAGAGGCGTTTTCCTCGCAAAGGGGAAGGAAACAGAGCTGGATTTCACGGAACAAATACATTGCAAAAAGCTTATTCTCAGGCCGTTTATTAAGCTTTACCTTAAAAGCCAGCAATCACGATATGTTTCCGATCTAAAAAAAGCATTGCGATAACATTTCTCAGAGGGCCTGCGGCTTCCTTTCCAAGGGAAAAGAAATATGGTATAATAAATTGCAACCGAAGCGGTGCTTTCTTTGGAAAAGAAATTCCAGCTTTTGCCCTTGTGCCGGTTCCCGTGGTTTCCGGGGAATCTGGAATACGCAGGACAAAAAAGGGGTTCCATTTGTTAAAGGCTTCCGTATGGCTTCCATAGCTGCCGGCGGCTTTGAATCATTTTAGACTGGCATTGCTGGCCCAATAAAGCGCTTTTATCGGCAAAACGCGCCGCTGGAACACAGTTACATGATAATGCTGAATACCAGCATTTCCTCTAGAGTTCGGTGAATACCCGGCAGGTCGGACAGGGGAAGAGGATTTTCCCCTTTGCCGATTTCAATCGTGAAGGCGGGACGGCAGAAGCAGGAGATGAACCAATCCTTGAAGCCGCCGCCGGTGGCTATCGCTTCCGGCTCCGACATTTCATAGCTGCTGGAGGCGGCCAGCACCTGGGCCATAAGCCGGCTTTTTTCAGGAGTACGTTCCCCGAAATCCCAATAAATTTCTTCTCCCTGGCTGTGAAAGGCTAAGGCGTGGCGGAAATACTGGCTGCGGCAGAAATCGCATAAAAGCCTGGTTTCCGGTTCGCTCTCCGGATATTCCCCACCGTACCGGGTAGGCGCCGGATGGTAGATTCCCTGCTCCCGTTCCAACGTGTGAAGCGCTTCCCAGCCAGCGTTGAAATTGTGGTTTAAATCCACGCCACGGGCGTTTGCCTGCCAGCGGGAGGTGTCTCCGCAGCTTACATTATGGACTAATTCCCGGTATTCGCCCGCAGCGGCGGAGCCGTGCAAGGAGATCTCCACCCCATCCGGATTGACGCAGGGAATGACTGTGACCCCGCGGCGGCGCAGAAAATCCCCCAGTTTAATATCGGAAATAAGGCTGCCGGTTTCCAGCGCCGCCGCCATCTGGGAGGTAAAGCGGAGCAGCAGCAGAGAGGTCAGCCATTCCATACCGTGAAAGGCCCCGCATAACAGCACCGGGTCGTCTCCGGCTCCGAGCTGCAGCAGGTCAATGCTTCTGCCGCATAGGCTTTTTCCTATCACCCTGCGGCTGACAGAGGGATGGAGGCCGCATAGGGCGGTAATCAAATGTTCCCTTCCTTGAGCGTCGGGAACAAAGCTGGACCAGTTAATACGATGATAAGCTTTCAAAACAATCACCCCGTAAAGGGTATGACAGCGGTGAGATGAAAATACCAAATCCAGTCAAGGAAGGAAGAGATCCATGAGTAAATTAACAGAAAAAAAGCTTTCCAGAGAGGAAATTTTTAAAGGCCATGTGGTTCATTTGGTAGTGGACCGGGTGGAATTGGAAAACGGCCATGAGACCTCCCGGGAAGTAGTGGAGCATCCCGGCGGTGTGTGCGTTGCCGCCCTGACGGAGAAAAACGAGCTTTTGTTTGTCCGTCAATTTCGTTATCCCTACGGCGAAGTCGTGCTGGAGCTTCCGGCGGGGAAGCTGGAAAAGGGATCCACTCCTCTGGAAAACGGAAAGCGGGAGCTGAAAGAGGAAACCGGTGCCACCGGCTTTGGCTACCTTTCTCTGGGAAAATTGTATCCCTCTCCCGGCTATACCAGTGAAATAATCCATCTTTATTTCTGCAGAGTGGAGAACTTTGGGGAAATGGAGCCTGATGACGACGAGTTTTTAGAGGTAGAACGGATTCCTCTGGAAAAAGCGGTGGAAATGGTGCTGAATAATGAGATTCCCGACAGCAAGACCCAGACGGCGGTTTTGAAAACCGCCATGCTGCTGGAAAAAGGAATTTTGTAAGCGAGTTTGATTGCGACAGGGAGGAACCAAGATGCTGGTGAACCCAATTTTATTAATCTTCGGCTTGTTTTTGCTTGGCGTTGTGATCTGCTTCTATATTGTACGGAGGCCTACCAGACCCTATCTCTCCGGAGTTTGTCTGATTCTGCTTGCTCTGTTTTTGGGCTGTACTGCGGTGGTGAACGCCTCTCTGCCTCCGGTTTCCCAATTCGACTGGGCCAACGAGGTGATGCGAAAGCTGACGCCGTTTGTCGTTTTTCGAAAACAGCCTACCCAGGAGGAATGCGAGGCTTCCTTTCGGGTGTACCAGTCCATCGACATCGGCTTGGTAACAGCGACGCTGGTAAGCATCGGTTATGACATCTGGAACTCTTTGCTCCGCAGCTCCCGCCCGGAGGAGGAGCCGTAAAGAAATGTGAAACGGCGTCTTTGTCATGCGGCGGGAATGTTTGAAGCCGAGTATGAAAAGGGCTGCTGTATTCTGCCGCAAAATGAGGAAAGCCCTTATGAAACAGCTTCCAACAGACATACCGTCAAAGCCCCGTACTGTGAAATAACCACAGTACGGGGCTTTTTTGGCCAGAGAAAACACGCTGCAAAGGTCGCTGCCGCAGCGGCGGAATAGACCGCTGCATTCTGCCGGAGGCCGGCGCCTGTCATTCCTGCGTAATCCTTTCAGCTACTGGTCCGGCCGGCGCTTTCATGAGTAAAAAATCCCTTATGCGACAGATTTCGCATAAGGGATTTGCTATGCTTTTAAAGAAAGACGCTATTTCCCGTTTTTTGTTTTTCCTTTGCACGCCGGGCAAAGCCCATAGAGAGTCAAATCATGGTCGGTGATGGTAAAGCCGGTTTCGTCGGTAAGCTTATGCTCAAGCTCGTGGAGAGGGCAATCCTCCAGACGGATTTTTTCCTGACAGCCGGTGCAGATCAGGTAGTGGCCGTGATGGCCCTTTGCTAGGGAATAACGGGTGACGCCATCTTGAAAAAAGGATTTCTCCAAAAGCCCGGCGTTGGTAAACAGCTCCAGATTCCGGTAAACTGTGGACAAGGCCAGCTTAGGATAGCTTGGGGCGATAGCTTCCCCGATTTCCTCTGCTGTTAAAGGAGTGTTCCGCTCGGCAAGCAGATTCATGATCGCCGAGCGCTGTTTGGTGTTTTTAAATCCTTTAGCCATGCTGGTCACCTTCTTTGCTTCCATTGTAGCAAAGAAACAGGGAAATTTCAAGACAAGCCGCCTCTTGACAGAAAAGGCAGGCCGGAGTACAATAGGAAAAGCTAAATGCAAATAATTTGCAATTACGAAACTTTTTGGAGGCATTATGAAACGGATTCTGTCGGCGCTGCTGTGCGCCGCGGTATGCCTGACAGGCTTCTCTGGATGTGGAACGCCGGCAAAAGAATCGTCCAGGCTGAAGCTGCTGGCTTCCTTTTATCCTATCGCCATTATGGCGCTGAATATTACCGACGGAGTAGAAGGGGTCGCGGTAGAAAGCATGGCCCAGCAGCAGACAGGCTGCCTGCATGATTTCCAGATGACAACCGCCGATATGAAAAAGGCGGAAACCGCGGATGCGTTTTTGATTAACGGAGCCGGGATGGAGGGCTTTTTGGATAAAATTTCCGACCAGCTTCCAGAGCTGCCGGTAATCGATTCCAGCACTGGGATCCCTTTGATCGCCTCCGGGGAGGACCACCACCATGACGGCGGTGAGGGACATGATCATGACCAGGAGGATTATAATCCTCACTTGTGGGTGTCAATTACCAACTGCATGGAACAGGTAAGAAACCTGTCGGAAGGGATCATTGCCCTGGACCCGGAGCACGAAGCGGAATACCGGGAAAATACAGAGACGTATTTGGAAAAGCTCTCCGCACTGCGGGATAAGATGCACAGCGCTCTGGATCATGTAAAAAATAAGGACATTATTACCTTTCACGAGGCGTTTCCTTATTTTGCGGAGGAATTCGGCCTGCATATCGCGGCGGTCATCAACCGGGAGCCGGACAGCCAGCCCAGCGCGAAGGAACTGGCGGACACCATCAGATTGGTGCGGGAAACCGGCGTAAAGGCCCTGTTTGTGGAACCACTTTACCCGGAGACCTCGGCGGACATCATCGCGGCTGAAACCGGCGCCCAGGTCTATGTGCTGGACCCGGCAGTGTCCGGGGAATGGGATAAAAACGCTTATTTGACAGCGATGGAGAGCAATTTACAGGTACTAGAGCAAGCGTTAAATTCTTAGAGGGAGTAGAGTATGCCAGAGCATGTTTGCCATTGCAGCGTAAAAATAGAAGAACTAAGCGTGCGAAAGGGAAGCACGGAAATTTTAAACCAAGTGAATTTGACCGCTAATCATGGCGAGATTTTGGCTTTGATCGGCAGAAACGGGGCGGGGAAAACCACACTGCTGAAGGCGATCCTTGGTCAAACGCCATATTCCGGCAGGATCAGCTATTTCAATTGCCAGGGAAAAAGGATTGACAGGCCCAGAATCGGCTATGTGCCTCAGTTTCTAGCCTTTGACCGGAGCACTCCGGTGACAGTGGAGGATTTGTTCTGCGCCAACCGAAGCCGGATTCCCGTATGGATGTCTCACGGCAAAAAGCGGCAGAAGGAAGCGGAGAGCCTGCTGGAAAAGGTAGGCGGGACAGGGCTGTTCCGGAAAAAGCTGGGGGCTCTGTCCGGAGGCGAGCTGCAGCGAGTGCTGCTGGCCTTTGCCCTGGATCCGCTGCCTGACCTGCTGCTGCTTGACGAGCCGGTTTCGGCGGTGGACCGGAAGGGCGTCGGCGTTTTTTACGACCTGGTGACCTCCCTGCGGAGCGAATACCATATGCCTGTGATTCTGGTATCCCACGATCTCGGACATGTGAAAAAGTACGCATCCAAGGCCGCCTTTTTACAGGATGGAACCGTGGCCATGCAGAATGCGGTGGACAAGGTGCTCAATAATCCCCAGGTGAGGGAAGCCTTTGGGCTGGATTAAAGGAGGAGCTATGGACGGAATTTATTCCTTTCTCAATCTGCTTCTGCCCTTTGAATGGGCCGAGTTTGATTTTATGAAAAACGCCCTGCTGGCGGTTTTGATGATTACTCCCCTGTTCGGCCTGACAGGAACGATGATCGTCAACAATAAAATGTCCTTTTTCTCCGACGCTTTGGGCCACTCTGCGCTGACAGGCATCGCCATCGGAGTAATGATGGGAATTGACAACTATTTAATTTCCATGCTGGGCTTTGCCCTGCTGTTCGCGGTGGCCATTTCCGGGGTAATGTCTTCCCAGACCTCTTCATCGGATACCATTATCGGCGTGTTTTCCGCGACCGGCGTGGCGCTGGGCGTGGTGCTTCTTTCCGCCAACGGCGGTTTTTCCAAGTATTCCAATTACCTGATCGGCGATATCCTGGCGGTCAGCTCTGATGAGCTTTTACTGCTGCTGTTTGTCCTTTTAGGCGCGGCGGCCTTCTGGGCGGCGGCCTTTAACCCGCTGATGCTGGCCAGCCTGAACCCGGATCTGGCCGCCAGCAAGGGAATCTCCGTAAAACGGTATCAGAACTTGTTTATGATCGTGGTGGCGTTTATCGTTACGGTTTCTATCAAATGGGTGGGAATCCTGATTATCAACGCTCTGCTGGTGCTGCCAGCCGCTGCGGCTAGAAACGTATCCGGTGGAATGAGGTCTTATCACGGGCTTTCGATTCTGTTTTCCTTGTTTTCCGGTGTGTCAGGCTTGATCCTTTCCTATTATTTGGGTACCTCTGCCGGAGGGACGATCTGTTTGGTAGCGGCGGCGCTGTTTTTCCTTACCTATGCGGGAAATCGGATCAAGGCCAGGGGTTAACGGCGCGGAAAGCCTGTTATAGCCTTGATTTTAAAAATTTAGAGATGTCGGTTTTTCTAGAAAGGGCCGCGGCGGAAGAATTCCGCCGCGGCCCTTTCTGCTTTTTTATCTATTGGAAAATTATTTTTATGGCTGGGAGAAGGTCACATTGATGCCGCCGTTGGAATTGCTCACCTTGAGAGTTTTTTCTCCTCCGACGGTATTCATCAGGTTGCTGCTGCCATTAGAGGTGCTCGCCTCAATAGAATAATCGCGCTGACTGCCTTGGATCACGCCTGAAATTTCGCCGTTAGAGGTGGAAAGGTCGATGGCAGGGGCTTCCGCCTGGAGGATTTCCACAGAGCCGTTGCTGTTGGCCAGGGAGACGGAGCGGGAAAGGACGGCGTTCTGCAGCTGGTTGGTAGAGTTAGAGGTGGAAGCCGTAAGGACATCCGCCTTGATATCCGTCAGGGAGATAGGACCGTTGCTGTTGGAAACAGAAATTTCCCCAGAGATGAGCGCCATTCCGATGATTTCGGAATTAGAGGTCCCCGTATGAAGATTGTCGGCGGCCACCTGCTCCAAGGCAATAGATCCGTTGGAGGAATAGGCCTCCATTTCGCCGGTAGTCAGATTTTTACAGTAGACTGAGGCGTTGGAGGTGGACAGAATACAGCGGTCGGAGGAAATATTTTCTAAAGAAACGGAGCCGTTGGAATTTTTAATTTCCAAATTCCGCAGATTTTCAAAGCCCTTCAGATCTACGGTGGTTTCCGAGCAGAAAACGGTAAAATCTCCTTGATAACCGGCGGGAATCTCAATCACGCTGCGGTGCTGATAGGAGGACAGATTAGAGAAAAAACCGTAAAGAAACTGGTCGTACCATCGGATGTCCGCCCCCAGGCGCAGGGTCAAGGCACCGGAGGATTCCTCCGCGTCGAATTTCACCCGGTCGTTTTCCCAGGCGGTCACATGGATCTTATCGTCAGGAGAGGTTCGGATTTCCACCGGCGGGCCTTTAAAGTCCAATTTCAGGGAAGAGATCCCGTCAGCGGAGTAGGTGTAGCTGCTTTCCTGATAATCAGGTGCGGCGCAGACCTTCCAGAAATCAAAACCGCAAAAGGCGAAAGCGACGGCGGCAATTAGGATACCCGCTCCGCACAGAATTCCGGAAATCATCAACAGACGTTTTGTTTTGCTTTTGGTCTTAAACATTGATTTCAGCCTTCTTTCCCAAGAAAAAATGAAACAGTCCAACGCAGCTCTTTTTGGTGAATTGAGCGCAGAGCAGTGTCAGCTTACGCATCCCCATGCCGGTCAAAAGCCCCAAGCCTCCTGCGGCCAGGGAAATGCCCAGCTGGAAAAAGGCCGCCGCCGGCTGGCCGGTGAAAAACAGCATCAGAATGGAGCCGGCAACCCCTCCGATTCCCGCTATGCCAAACGCGAAAACGCAGCACCAGAAGGAAACCACGACCGCCCACAAAACTAAAAACAGCGCGAACACTAAAACCAGGAATACCGCCAGCAGCGAGAGCCAAATGGGGCTGCCCAGAACAATGGCGCTGATTCGCATAATCCTTGAGGTGGTATTGGGCGGGGAATAGGTTTGGCCGTTGTCCTGAAAGATTTGCTTCGCCAGTTCCTCCGGAGAACCAAATTCCCCGAGAATTTCTTCTTCAGACTGGCCGGCTTCCAGCTTGTCGTCAATCAGCTCGTTATAAAATTCTAAAATCCGCTTCCGGTCCTCCTTGGGGAGCTTTCCCAGAAAGGAACGAAGCTCCTTTAAATACTTATTCCTGGTCATCATGAGGCATCCTTCCTTTGTTGAAATTTTTCTCGATGTAATTATAAACCTCCAGAATTTCCGGCCAGTCTCTCAAAAATTCCTGAATCCGGACGATCCCTTCCGGGGTGATGCTGTAATATTTTCGCAGCCTGCCGTTGTGCTCCCGGGAATAGGTGGTGAGGCATTTGGCGGCGTCCAGCCGCTTCAAAATCGGATATAGAGTGGATTCGGAGATTTCCACACAGGAGGAAAGATCGCTGATCAGCTGATACCCATAGGAGTCCTCCTGCAGCAGGCTGGCCAGTACGCATACCTCCAGCAGCCCCTTCTTTAATTGTATATCCATAGCGTTAACCTCCTTTATGCGTTATATTATATATTACATAGTATTATGTGTCAAGAGGTATCGGATAAATTCTTTGTGACATTTGATTTTATTCTTTGGAAACAGGCCGATCAGCTTAAGTGAATTTTGCCCTTTCCTCATGCTGGCGGATATGTTAAAATAGAAGCAGATCTAGCAGTAAGTTGCCGCTGCGCGGCGGAATGGAGGAAAAGATGTCGAGGGTAATCAGAATCTTTGTGGAAAAGAAACCGGGCTTTGATATCGAAGCGGGCCATATTATGGCGGATCTGAGAGAAAATCTTGGGATGACCGCGATTGAGGACCTGCGTTATTTGAATCGTTACGATATTTCGGGGCTTTCTCAGGAGGAGTTCCAGCAGGCAAGAGGGACGATCCTTTCGGAGCCGAATGTGGACCAGGTATATGATGAGGAATTTCCGGCGCCGGAGGGCTACCGGGTGTTCGCTATGGAATATCTGCCCGGCCAGTACGACCAAAGGGCCGATTCCGCCGCTCAGTGCGTCCAGCTGCTGACCCAGGGGGAGCGCCCTCAGGTGCTGACCGCCCGGGTGGTGGCTGTCAAGGGGAATATTACCGACGAGCAGTTTGAGAAAATCCAGTCCTATCTGGTGAACCCGGTGGAATCCAGAATCGCTTCCCTGGATAAGCCGGAAAGCCTTGACATGCAGGCGGAGGTTCCTCCGGATGTGGCTCGGGTAAAGGGCTTTATAGGCTGGAACGGCGAGGAATTGAAAAACTATTACGGGTCTATGGGCTTCGCCATGACCTTGGAGGATCTGGCCTTTTGCCAGGAATATTTTCGGGATACCGAGCACCGGGACCCTACGGTGACGGAGCTTCGTGTGATCGATACCTATTGGTCTGACCATTGCCGGCACACTACCTTCCTTACCCGCCTGGAGCAGGTGGAAATCGAGAAGGGGGCTTTATCCGGCGCGATTGAAGAGGCGCTAAAGGCCTATTACGACGCCAGAGATACAGTTTACGGCAAGGATACCTCCCGGCCCGTTTCCCTGATGGATATGGCCCTGGTGGGCATGAAGCTGCTGAGAAAAGAAGGGAAAATCCCGGACTTGGATGTCAGCGAGGAGATCAACGCCTGCTCTATCCAGGTGCCGGTGACTATTGACGGCGAAACCCAGCAATGGCTGGTTCAGTTTAAAAATGAGACCCATAACCATCCTACCGAAATCGAGCCCTTTGGCGGCGCGGCGACCTGCTTAGGCGGTGCGATCCGCGACCCGCTTTCGGGACGGGCCTACGTTTATCAAGCTATGCGTGTGACCGGCTCCGGCGATCCTCGAACTTCCTTTGAGGATACGATGCCCGGCAAGCTGCCCAGCCGCAAAATCACTACCGGAGCGGCCAGCGGCTACAGCTCCTACGGCAATCAAATCGGCCTGGCCACCGGACAGGTGACGGAGCTATATGATCCTGGCTACATGGCCAAGCGGATGGAAATCGGCGCGGTTATCGGCGCGTCTCCCAAGGAGAACGTGATCCGGGAAACTCCTATGCCCGGAGACGCCATCGTGCTGCTTGGCGGCAGAACCGGGCGGGATGGATGCGGCGGCGCCACTGGCTCCTCCAAGGCCCATACCGAGCAGTCCATTGAAACCTGCGGCGCTGAGGTGCAGAAGGGAAATCCGCCTACTGAGCGGAAGATTCAGCGGCTGTTCCGGGACGGCGAGGTCGCTAAGCTGATTAAGCGGTGCAACGATTTCGGCGCCGGAGGCGTTTGCGTGGCGATCGGCGAGCTGGCTGACGGCCTGACGGTGGATTTAGACCGGGTGTCGAAAAAGTACGAGGGCTTGGACGGTACCGAGCTGGCTATTTCTGAATCTCAGGAACGCATGGCGGTGGTTCTGGATCCCAAGGATGTTCCCGCGTTTTTACAGGCGGCCCACCAGGAGAACCTGGAGGCCCAGCAGGTGGCGGAGGTCACGGAAAACCCCCGGCTGAAAATGAACTGGCGGGGAGATTTGATCGTAGATTTGAGCCGCGAGTTTTTGAATACCAACGGCGTTACCCAGCGTGCCAAAGCCAAAATTACCGCCGTCGATCCGGCGGAGGACTACCGGCATTTGGCGCCTAAAGCGTTAAGGGATCTGCCTGTAGGAAAGGCCTTTGAGGAAAACCTGAAGCGCCTGGAGGTGTGCTCCCAAAAGGGGCTGTCCGAACGGTTCGACTCCAGCATCGGCGCGGGGACCGTGCTGATGCCCTTCTCTGGAAAATACCAGCTGACTCCGGAAGAGGCGATGGTGGCGAAAATCCCGTTGCTCAAGGGAGAAACCGACGACGCTACCGCCATGAGCTACGGCTATATCCCGGGCATTTCCCGGTGGAGTCCCTTCCACGGCGCCGCCTATGCGGTGGTGGAATCCCTGTCCAAGCTGCTGGCGGTAGGCGCCGACCCGGCCGCCGCCCGGCTGACCTTTCAGGAATATTTTGAGCGGCTCCACGATGTCCCGGAACGGTGGGGCAAGCCCGCCGCCGCTCTGTTAGGCGCTTTCACCGCCCAGGTGAACATGGGTAATCCGGCCATCGGTGGAAAGGACAGTATGTCCGGTTCCTTTGAGGCGCTGGATGTGCCGCCCACCCTGGTAAGCTTCGCCGTAGCCATGACCAAGGCAAGCAAGACTGTTTCCGCCTGCTTCCGTAAAGCCGGCTCCCAGGCTTGGATGGTGCCGGTGCCGGAAAATCCGGAGACTCATCTTCCGGCTTGGGACAAGCTGAAAGCGGTTTACGCTAAAATTTACGAAATGATGGGAAAGAATCAAATCCTTTCAGCTTCTGTAGTCCGGGAGGGCGGCGCGGCCGCGGCTGTATGCAGGATGTGCTTCGGCAACCAGATGGGCTTCCAGTTTGCCGGTGATCCGGATCAAAAGACATTGTTCGCGCCCCTCAGCGGTTCCCTCGTGCTGGAGCTGAAGGACGACAGTGACACCACAGGATTGGAAACGCTGGGAGCATCCGTGTTAGGCGCCGTATGCGGGGAACCGGTAATTTTGATCGGTTCCGAAAGGCTGTCTTTGGCGGCCCTGACAGAGGCCTGGGAGAAGCCCTTGGAGAAAGTGTTCCCCACCAGAGCCGAGACGAAGGCCTATTTCTGCCAGGTGCCCCTGTATTCGGAAAGAAATCAAAAGGCTCCCGCCGTTCAGTACGCCAAGCCGAGAGTGTTTATTCCCGCGTTCCCCGGCACAAACTGCGAGGTGGATACCGCCCGGGCGTTTGAAAGAGCAGGCGCTAAAGCCGATGTGCTTATCGTAAAGAACCTGACGCCCGCAGATATTGAGGAAACCATCGAGGCGATGGTGAAAGCGATTCAGAACGCTCAGATCATCATGCTGCCCGGCGGCTTTTCCGGCGGCGACGAGCCGGATGGCTCCGGCAAGTTTATCGCTACTACCTTCCGCAATCCCAGAGTAGCCGAGGCGGTTTCCGAGCTGCTGGAAAAACGGGATGGCCTGATGCTGGGCATTTGCAACGGCTTCCAGGCGCTGATCAAGCTGGGGCTGGTGCCCTATGGCAGGATTACCCAGATTCAGGAGAACGACCCGACCCTGACCTTCAACACCTTGGGCCGCCACGTTTCCCGCATGGTCTATACCAGGGTGACCTCTGTCAAATCCCCGTGGCTGATGGGAGCGGAAGCAGGCCAGATCCATACCGTTCCGGTTTCCCATGGAGAGGGCCGTTTTGTAGCGGATGCCCAGACAGTGGCGCGGCTGATGGCCAACGGCCAGATCGCCACCCAATACGTGGATCTGGAGGGGAATCCCAGCATGGATATCCAGTGGAATCCCAACGGCTCCGTGTGTGCTATCGAGGGTATCACCAGCCCGGATGGCCGGATTTTGGGCAAGATGGGCCACTCTGAGCGGCAGGGAGAAAACCTGTACGGTAATGTGCCTGGCGAAAAGGACCAGCAGTTGTTCGCGTCCGGCGTGAGATATTTTAAATAGGTCCATGGAATAACAGCCCGCTAGAAAGCGCGCGTTTCTGCCGATTAAATAGAATGCTTCTTGCAAAAGTCTTGGGTTTACTCAGAATGAACAAGAGTATTTCCCGATATGGCAAGAGATAAAGAGCCTTTCCTGGAAAAAGGATAGGCTCTTTTTGTGTTTGGAAGGCTTTCAGCTTTTGATAGCTACAGTAGTTAATAAAGGACTGCTGATTGCGCTGGTTCAACAGACGGCGGACTCACGAGCAGTATCCAATAGGAGCTGTACTTTTGTTAAAGGGATTGATCTCACCGAAAAGCTGTTTTCACTGCGGACATATCAAAAGGAACCCCCTCCAAAACTAATTTGGAGGGGGTTTGATTAGCTGTTCTTTTTAGATTCTGATTTTTTCTTTTTAATGATCGATTCAGGTTCCTCTTCCTCCGGAGCGGTCTTCGCCGCCTGGGAATATTCATAAATTTCCGCAAGGCCTTCGGCAAGAGGTGATTTTTCTTCTGCTTCCACAGCAGATTGACCGTCCGCTTTTTTCTTGGATCGGAACACCAGCTTTAAAAGAATCGGAGCGATGATCGTGGTAGCGACGACAGTAATAATGATTGGGCCGAAGAAAGTAGTGGACATTAATCCCAGGGCGGCGCCTTTATTGGCCACAATCAGGGCAACCTCGCCTCTGGAGATCATACCGCAGCCGATTTGAAGGGCTTCAGCATTAGAATAACGGCACATTTTTGCACCTAAGCCGCAGCCGACGATCTTTGTGAGAATAGCCACAATCAGAAGCAAAACGGAGAAAACGATAATAGAGGTGCTCATACCAGGCAGGGAAACCTTCAGGCCGATACTGGCGAAGAATACAGGAGAAAGCAGCATGTAGGAGGTGGTTTCAAAACGGGAGGCAATATATTTCGCCCGTTGAGTATTGGAAACCACAACGCCGGCAATAAAGGCGCCTGTGATGTCGGCTACGCCGAACCATACTTCCGCCAAATAAGAGAGAAGCAAGCAGAAGACAAAAGCGATGATTACAAAGCGGCGAAGATCCTTATTATAATATTTCTGGAGCTTTCCGAAAATCAGATAGAAGACGATGCCGAAAACAATGGCGAACACAAAGAAAGCCACGATTTTTAGCAGAACAATTGCCACGTTTACGGAAGAATCCGCTAGGCTGGTGACGATCGTCAGAGCAACAATGCCCAAGATGTCATCGATAATAGCAGCGCCTAAAATAGCGTTTCCGGCCCGGGTATTGAGCTTGCCCATTTCTTTCAAGGTTTCCACGGAAATACTTACAGAGGTAGCCGTGAGAATAATGCCGATAAAGATATTCTGTAAGAAAATACTTGCGGAAGCATCGTTGATTCCTTCGTGATTAAAGAAATAGGCAAGACCAAAACCACCTGCCAGGGGGACGATGACGCCGATCAAAGCGATGACAAAGGATGCCTTTCCGCTTTTCTTCAGCTCTTTGATGTCGGTTTCCAAACCGGCGGTAAACATTAAAACAATAACGCCAAGCTCCGCCATCATATCAATAAATTCGGTTTCCTGCAGCCAACCGAGCATAGCAGGCCCCAAGATTAAACCGGCGGCTAAGGCGCCGACAACCTGAGGCATTTTGAATTTTCTAGTCAGCATGCCGAACAGTTTTGTGCTCAGCAGGATTAGAGCCAAATTAAACAGAAACTGGTAACCCATAAAAAAAGACCCCTTTAGTATGATTTAAAACACAAATTTTAATGATTTATAATTCCCCGGATTATCGGTGACCCACCTCCTTACCGGTACGATCGTCTATCACAGCGAACTGGCTTCTGCAGCGTTCCCGAAAAAGCTCATGAATTTCGATGATTTCATCCATATCGAAATACTTTTTGGGCAGGCAGAACAGCCGCCTTTTCTCATATACAAAAATAAAAAGATCAGAACACTCATAAACCTGTAAGCGCTCGTCATAGGACAGCTTGAAGTTGCGCTTTTCCTTTTCAGGATGCTCGGGATCACAGATCGTTAAGCATTTTTTTGAAACGGATACCGTATACCGGGGCCAAACCGCTAAAACCTTGGAAACATATTTTTTATCATTTTGATGTGGAAACCAAAGAGAAAAAAAGGCGCAAAAGCCCGCTACCGCCATAGTGATTACGGAAAGGAGGCGTTGCTCGGGGATGACAATGAATTGATAAACGCCAAAATAAGCAAATAAAACCGCAATCAAAATCAATAAAATCATTTGGCGCTTAAAAAGTCCTCGTTTTCTATTATCCAGATAGATCGCCTTTTTTAACTCGTTGGCTTTTAAAGTATAGTCGGCAAAGTATGTTTTTTCTTTTTGTGTCTCATCCTGCTGGATTCCCGCGGTTTCAGAATCCTGAGATAAAATTTGTTCCTGATCCATACCATAAGCCCCTTCTATTTAAAATTAGTCGAAAATTTATCCACTATATATATACTGCAAAGCGCGGAAAGAATCAAGGAGGAAAATAAAAAACAGCCCTTTGGCTAAAAAGGCTGTTTTTTGCTGGCGTATTTTATCTATTTTTGTCGCTGGGCTTATTTATCAAAAAATTTATCCCAAAAATCATCGTTGCTTTGGGAACGCTTATATTGCCTGGACTGGGGAGGCCTTTGAGACGGATTGGAAGACTCGTCACGCCGAGGCGCAGCGGCCGGTCTGGAAGACGTGCTCTTTTGTGGAGAAGCCGGTTTTTTAGTGGTGTAATGATAACCGTCTCCATAGGCAGAGCTGGAGGAGTCGGGGCGCCCTTTGACGGAAGAAAGGGTTTGCTGTTGAGAAACCTGACGTTTGGCTGATGAGGATTGGATTCTGGCTCTCTGGGCCGCCTGTGCTGCCGCTAGACGTTTTCTGGGACATTTTTTGCTGAAAAAGTTTGCGTAAATCACATAGCTGATACCGCAAACAGCCAAAAAGATAAAGCCGATTCCTGTCCAAAGGATCCAGCCGCCATCGTTGGCGCCTGTGTTATTGGTATTGTCAGGATCATCCTTAAATACGAAGGTGCCGTCCTCCATGCCGGCGGCATTGGCCGAGTTAATATTTTCCAACAATTTGTCCCAATTATGACTGGTAGTGCCGCTGGCACCGTCAGCGGAGGTCTCAGGAAGCAAAGACCCAGTAATTGCGCTGTCGGTATACGTACTGCTGTCTTCATAGTTGTATCCATAGTCGTCGCTGCTGGGTTCCTCGTAATATTGGCTGCTAGGCTCTTCATAAACACTGCTGGGTTCCTCGTAATATTGGCTGCTGGGCTCTTCGTAAACACTGCTGGGTTCCTCTGGTTCCGTACTAGAAGAAACGGATTCAGATGGTACAGGGGCTGGCTCGGAAGACGGTGGGGGCGCTGATGAAGTGGGAACGGAATCTTGTGAAGCAACAGAGCTTGCGGGATCCTCTGCCGTTTGAGTTGCCTCAGCAAAGGCAGGAAATGCTAATGAACCTACTATAACAGCCACTGTGATTAATGCGGCAATTAGATGCTTTCTTTTCATGATTATCCCCCTGGTTGGTTAGAAAATTTACACTTAAAAAAGAAGCTAGACTTTACACAAACACAATAATAGCATATTTTATTAGTGAATTACAACTATATCCCTTAAAATAAACGGTAATTTTACATTCTTGATACAACCAAATGGAATAAAGGCCAGGAATGATAAAGGAAAGAAGATATTATTTCCGAAAAAGTGTTGATTCTGAATCTGTGTTATGCTATAATAAAACACGTGTCAAAAGGCAGATTATGTTTCCTATTTATATTTATCCGCCCGTGGCGAAGCTGGATATCGCAGCAGATTCCGATTCTGAAGGCCGGGGGTTCGAATCCCTCCGGGCGGGCCATGATTGGGTGACAAAAAAGATGTCACCCAATTTTTTCAGTATTCATGCGGGTTTGCGGGCTTTTGGAAGTGAAATCCGAAAAACGGTTTTACCGTAGATGTCCAAACAGCAAACCGCAGCAAAATCCGTCACAGCGGGGCTTCCACCTGATTTTTCAGGCCGGAGGCCCCGCTTTTTTGCGTTTTACACCTTTTTCCCCGTTGTCGGAACTGTAAAAGTTTCCGGCAGTTATATAGATAGATTGACGAAAGCCCCAAATGGGCCATTTTTCAGCCCTCAAGATACAAGGGGGTAGTGCGCCCTTTTTTAGAACCTCCCCAGCAGGCCGCCGGGGAGGTTCTTCGCTTTCCCCCTCTCCCAGACCCTCTCCCCCTAAATTACTTACTTGGCTGGGAAAGAACAAGATAACTCTAAGCTCTAACTCAGCAAGAACCTCAAGTTTTCAACAACCAACAAGAAAGGATGAGTAAAACCATGAACATCGGTATCGACCACGGTTACTACGCCATCAAAACCCGGCATTTTTCTTTCCCAGCCGGTATCTCGGAATATTCCCATGAACCCTACACCCTGCAGAACACGCTGGAGTACGGCGGGAAGTTTTATGTCTGCGGAACCGGCAGACAGCCGATCCTACGAAACAAAATGGAGAACGACAATTACTACCTGCTTACCCTTGCCGCCATCGCCAAAGAGATCAAACAGCGCGATGAAAAAACAGAGTGTTCCGTCAAACTTGCTGCCGGATTGCCTCTGGCCGGATTTGGCCGTGAGAAAAAGCCTTTCCGGGAATACCTTCTGCGTTCTTCCCAGCCTGTGTGCTTCAAATTTGAGGGAATCCCCTACAAAGTGACCATCGAGGATGTGAAACTGTTCCCACAGGGGTATTCCGCCATCGCCATCCACCCGGAACTCATCCAGAATGAGCCTTCTGTTCTGCTCATGGATATCGGCGGCTGGACCGTCGATTTAATGCGGCTGGACAACGGAATCCCCAACGCTTCCACCTGCCGCAGCTTGGAGCTTGGCATGATCCGCTGCATTGACGAAACGAAAGAACAGGTCCGCCGGGATGTAGGATTGTCCGTTACCGACGCGCAGGTGGAACGAGTGCTGGCGGGAAAGCCCTGCAGCATGGACGAGGACGCCCGAAGCATCATCCAAAAGCAGGGCCGCCTCTACACCGAACGGCTTCTCTCGGCAGCCATGGAATCGGGGTTTGACCTCAAAGCCATCCCGGTAGTCATGCTGGGCGGCGGCGCAGCGGTGGTCAAGGGCAACGTGAGCGAACAGGACGGCCTGTGCCGGGTTTTTACCCTGATAGACGACCGTGTAAACGCCGAAGGATTCGAGAGAATTTTGGGGCAATTTTCGGGCGGTGTGGGCAAGGGATGAACAGGCCCCTATTTGGCTTTCGCCCCAACCTCCAGAATGAACGTCACCGCAGAGCATGGGAAATCCTGCAGGCTGTGCCGGACGGACAGAAAAATGCCTTTCTGGTGCAGGCAATTCTGGAGAGCGAAGAAAAGGAAGTCTTTGAAACCACCCTGCGCCGGGTACTGCGGGAAGAACTTCAAGCTGTCCCTTCCCAGTCGGTGAAACAGCCGGAAGAAGCCATCCCACAGGAGATGATGGGATTCCTCGGTTCCCTGCTGGGCGAAGAATGACCCCCAACATGGCCTTTATTGGTTGTGACGTATGTTGCCCCTGCTTTGGCTGAAAGGTTGTTGGTCTTGGTGATAGCTTTATCCCAGCTTTTTCGATATGCTTGTGTTGCCCGAAAGGGAAAGAAACAACAAAGGAGCGATAGGGCATGGAAACCAAGGGCGTAACCTGCAAAATCCCGCTGGATCTGCATAACCGAATCAGCGAGGAAATCCGGGAAACGGAAAGCACCATGAGCAAATTCATCGAAATGGTTATCCGGGAACATTATGAGAAAGGGGTTAACAAGACTATGGAAAAAGGAAGGACATTAGCATTTCAGGTAAGCGAGGAATTGTTCCAGAGGGTGAAGGAATACCTTGACCGCTACGAGAAAACCTATCACCGCCGCCTCACCCAAAAGGAATTCGTCATCGGGCTGATCGAACAGGCGCTGGAGGAAGCCGAAGAAGAATTCGAAGCCGCCAGAGCCGCCGAGCATGAGGAACAGGCAGAGAACGGCTGGGAACCCGCAGAAAGCCCCGAAAACGACGAGGACGAGGAAGTACCCGACAATGAGGAACCAGAGGGCTGGGACGTCGAGAACAGCGAAGCGGAAGCCCCGGCAGAAGAAGATGACAGCAGTGAGGGATGCCCCAGCGAGAACGACGAGGATACCATGCCGGAAAGCTGGAATCAGGATGAGGATGAAGAAACCGAGCCGGATGACGATGCCATAGAAACCGACGAATCCTACGAATAAAAAGCCAACAACACCCCCGCAGGACTGAGGTACAGCCCCAGCCGTCTGCGGGGGTGTTTTCATATATATTTACATTTTAGCGAAGGAGCGTGATATTTAAAACCATAACAATTCGAAAAGAACGGGAGGTGACCGCCATCGATTGATTTAAAAGACCAATACTTCGGCTGCGAGATTGAGATGACGGGGCTGACCCGCCAGCAGGCGGCGGAAGCGGTGGCTTCCCTGTTCGGGACCACCGCTGTCCATTCCCATTCTTCCCGCACCTATGACCCGTGGGAGGTAACCGACAATGAGGGGAAAACATGGCGGTTTGTCTACGACTCCAGCATCCATGGTTCCCACCGGATCGGGCGGCAGCAGCTTGCCATCGGTGACAGTGCCTACAAGGTGGAAATGAATTCCCCCAAACTGGAATACAGGGAAATGGGAAAACTGCAGGAGGTTGTCCGCGCCCTGCGCCATGCGGGGGCTGTGGTCAACTCAAGCTGCGGGATGCACGTCCATGTGGACGCCTCCAAACATACCCCGCAAAGTCTCAAAAACGCCCTCTCCATTATGTATTCCAAAGAGGATATCCTGTTTAAAGCCCTCAATGTCAATGAACACCGGGTGGAGCGCTGGTGCCAGAAGGTGCGGGAACCCATGCTGGAGAAAATCCGCAAGCTTCCCACCAATACCACCATGGACCGGTTAAGGCGGGAATGGTATGAGGGTTCTGACGGAAGCTATGAGCACTACAACTGGACGAGGTATTACGCCCTGAACCTTCATTCGGTGTTCTATCGCGGCACCTTGGAATGGCGCTGTTTTGAAAGCACCCTCCACGCCGGTAAGGTTCGGGCGAATATCACACTGGCGCTGGCAATTTCCGCACAGGCCATCAACCAGAGCAGGACCGTCATGCGAAAAACCGAGATCAGCGAAAACCCCGCCTTTACCTTCCGCACCTTCCTTTTGCGGTTGGGTCTTATCGGGCCGGAATACAAAAATGTGCGGGAACACTTGCTCTCAAACCTCCCCGGCGACCGGGCGTGGCGGTATGACAAAGCCCAATACCCCAGCCTGCAGAACCGCCGAAACCAAGAACGATAGAGGTGATGAAAACCAACGAAAAACTCTATTTTGCTTATGGAAGCAATATGAACCTAAATCAGATGGCGTTTCGCTGCCCCGATGCGGAAGTGGTGGATACCGTCCGCTTGGAAGGATACCGCCTTGCCTTTTGCATGAACGGCGGCGGGAATGGCGTCGCCACCATTCTGCCGGAAGAAGGAAGCTGTGTGGATGGCGTCCTGTGGCGGATCTCCGAACAGGATGAACAGCATCTGGACCATTACGAGGGATTCCCCTATCTATATGGGAAGGAACCTGTCACCGTGACGGATCGGAATGGCCGGCAGAGGGAAATCATGGCCTACACCATGAACAGCCCTTACAAGGATGTCCCTGCCATGCCCTCCAAAGCCTATCTGGAAGGAATCCTAAACGGCTGCCGACAGAATGGGATCGAAATAGCCCCTGTTTTGGAAGCAGTCTGGCTTACCCAAAGGGAATTGCCGAAGAAAGCAGTTCCGCAGAAAAAACACCATCGCCGGAAAAGCGGCGAAGAACGATAGTCTGAACACTGGCCCCCGTGGACTGAGAGCTTTCTCCCAGCCTGCGGGGGCCTTTTTTTATTTTGTCTAAAAGGAGAATCGTATGAAAAAACATCTAAAACGGCTGCTGTCCATGATGATGGCGGTACTGCTCTGTTTTGGGATTTTCCCAAGCAGCGCTTTTGCCAAAGAATATGAGTATGACGGGTACATCTCCATGATCGACCACAAGAGCAGAGGATATTCCCTCAGTTCCAATCTTCCGGCCCCGTTCGGCGGGTACAGCTCCGATAAGTTCACCGAACTGCGGATCAACGACCTGAAAGCCTTCCGCACCGCCTACTGCATCCAGTTCAGTGTAGGCGTACACACAGGGATCGGTTATGACCAGTCGGACGATTATGCAGCCTTTACCACCGAGCAGAAATCCATGATTAACACCGCCCTGACCTTGGGGTACAATGTGGAAACCGGCACCAAGTATGGCGGCAGCGCCATTGACGAATACATCGCCACCCAAATCCTCATCTGGCTTATTGCCCATGGGCAGTTGGGGACCGGGTACGAAACGCAGATCGTCAATGAGTTTACCGCAAACAGCCCCGCCGCGAAGCCCATCTTCTACCAGCTTCGGGAGAACGTCGTGAATTACCACACCATCCCGTCCTTTGCCACCGATGATCCCAGCGCGGTTGGGGCATATACCCACGACCTCAAATATAACGAGAGCAATGGAAAAAACGAAACCACGCTGGTGGATGAGAACAATGTGCTGGGAAATTTCGCGGTCAGCTATCCGGGTGTGGATTTTTCCGTCAGCGGAAATGAACTGCACGTTTCCACCTCCGAAACCGAATTCGGAACCATTACCGCCGAAAAGCGGCTGCCCTCTTCTGTTCCCGGCGTCGTAACGGGCGGTACCAAATACTGGCTGCGGGACGAGTACCAGAACGTGGTCACCTTCGATGTAGAAGGTTCCGCAGAACCGGTGAAATGCTACTTCTCCCTTGAAATCAAGGCGGGTACCCTGCAGCTTGTGAAAACCTCCGAAGATGGGGAGGTCTCCGGCATTCCTTTCCACATCTCCGGCAACGGTGTTGAAAAGGATGTGGTGACAGGGCCGGAGGGGATCATTCGCGTGGATAACCTCCAAGCCGGAAATTACACCGTAACCGAAAAGGCCCCGGACAAATACGTCCAGCCCGAATCCCAGCAGGTGACCATCTACCCCGGACAGACCTCCAGCGTGAACTTTTCCAATATCCTGAAGAAATTTACCGTGGACATGGAAAAGGTGGACTCTGCCACCGGAGAAGCACAGGGGGATTCCACCTTGGACGGCGCTGTGTACGGACTGTTCAAAGGCGAAACCCTGCTGGATACCTATACCACAGCGAACGGGGGCAAATTCACCACCAAGGAATACCCCTGCGGCCCGGATTACAGCATCCGTGAAATCTCCCCCAGCGAGGGGTACCTGCTGGACGAAACTGTCTATCCGGTAGGCGCAGAACCTGGCAATTTCACCTTGGAAAACAACAGCATTCCCATGACCGCCACAGAGGACGTCATTCTCGGCAGCATCGCCATCACCAAGCATACCGACCAGCCCGCCATCCCGGATCTGAAAGAACCCGCTCCACAGTCGGATGCGCCTGCTGAGGAAAGCAATCCCCCAGAGAGCGTCCCTGCTGAAGATGTCCCGGTGGAAGAACCGGCAGAAAGTAATTCTGTCGAGGAAGCGCCCGCCTCCAGTTCTTCGGAAACCCCGGAATCCACCCCTGTGCCGGAAGAGGAAGCTGCTTCCTCCAGCCAGCCGCAGCCTGCCCCAAGCGTATCATCTGTGCCGGAAATCATTCCTGCAGCTGCCAGCCTTGCCTCCAATGCATCAATTCTTCCTCTGTCCACCACGTCCTCCAACGACGAAGTGCAGATTGAGCAGCCGGAGGAAGGGGCCGAGTTTCAAGTTTACCTTGCCAGCGCTGGAAGCTATGAGAACGCCAAGGAATCGGAACGGGATCTCCTGATTACCGATTCCCATGGTTTCGCCAAGTCGAAATCCATGCCTTACGGCCTGTATGTGGTGCATCAAACCAAGGGGGCCGAGGGGCAGAAATTTGTCCCTGACTTCTCCGTGTTCATTTCCGAACATGGCAAGACCTATTATTTCATCCTCAATAACCCCACCCTTACTTCCCTCATCCGCTTCGAAAAGAAAGACGCCGAATCCGGCAAAATCATTCCTCTGGCCGGAACAGCCGTCAAAATCCGCAACGCCGATACCGGCGAGTGGGTGGTACAGCATTTAAACTATCCCAGCCCCATTGACATCGACACCTTCGTGACGGATTCCACAGGCACCCTCATGCTGCCGCAGCCGCTTCCCTTTGGAAATTACGAACTTTTTGAACAGCAGAGTCCATGGGGATATGTGTTTGATGGCGAACCGGTACCCTTTGTGGTGGATGGAACGCAGGACGTCGTCACTGTTGAAAAATACAATGTCCCGCAGAAAGGCACTATCACCGTTTCCAAAGAGGGCGAAGTGTTTAAGTCTGTTGTAGAATCCGGCGGGATGTATCAGCCTCAATATGAGGTGCAGGGCCAGCCGGGCGCTGTTTACGATATCACCGCGCTGGAAGATATCGTCACCCCGGATGGCACCGTTCATCTGAAAGCCGGTGAACTGGCGGCCACCCTCACCACAGGGAGCGATGGGACCGCTACCTCGGAGCCGTTGTATCTGGGCCGCTATCAGATTTTGGAGCGCACCGCGCCGGATGGCATGGTAATCGACCCGGAACCCAAGGAAGTCACCTTGTCCTACGCCGGGCAGGAAGTGGAAATTACCTCCGCCAGCGTTGGTTTTGTCAATGAGCGCCAGAAGGTAGAAATTTCTCTCCAGAAGCTGTTAGAGCAGGATGAAACCTTCTCCATCGGCATGAATGAGGAATGGAAAAACATTACCTTCGGCCTGTTCGCCGCAGAGGAATTGACCGCAGCAGACGGCACTTCCATCCCGGCAGACGGGCTGATGGAAACCATCGGCATCGATGAAAATGGTAACGCTGTATTTAAAACAGACATCCCCTGCGGGGCTTCTCTGTATGTAAAGGAAATCGGCACCGACGATCACTACATTTTGAGTGATGAGAAATACCCGGTGGCGTTTGAATACGCCGGTCAGGATGTGGACAAGGTGCAGATTCAGGTCAACAATGGAGAAGCCATTGAAAACACCTTAAAGCGCGGCAAGGTATCCGGCTGGAAGGTGGATCAGGATGGGTTTGAACTGGCAGGCGCGAAAATCGGCCTGTTCTGCTTTGACGAAACCGAGTTTACCGAAGAAACCGCGTTTTTGGTCACCGAAAGCAATCCCATCGGATACTTTGAATTTGACTGGGTACCAGTTGGAAATTGGCTGGTTCGGGAAATCGCAGCGCCAAAAGCCTTTGTATTGACGGAAGAAACCTTTCCGGTAGAGATCACCGAAGATGGGCAGACCATTGAAATCACCATCGAAAACCAGATCATCAAGGGTACCGCCGAAACCACCAAGGTAGACGCCGATTTCCCAGAGAACAAGCTGTCCGGGGCTGTCTTTGAGGTTTACGCCGACGTGGACAACAACGGGGAATTCGACGCGGAGATCGACAAGCTGGCGGGAGAAATGGCCGAAACCGAACCGGGACTCTACCAGATGAAGGACCTCGTATACGGAAACTACTTCCTGCATGAAAAGGAAAGCCCGGAATTTTTCCAGCGCGATGAAAATTATTACCCCTTCTCCATCACCGAAAATGAAGCGATTGTTCGCATCGAAACCGAAGCTGGCGTGGGATTCCTCAACAAAGCCCAGACCGGTTCCCTGAAGGTTGTCAAGACAGCCGACGATGATAAGATTGAAGGCCGTACCTTCAAAATCACCGGTACCGACTTCATGGGCAACCCCTATGAGCAGGAATTCCAGACGGATGAGAACGGCGAAATCAACGTCGAGCTTCGTGTGGGCGAATACACCGTATCCGAAGTAGCTGGCGAGGACGCCAAAAAGTACATCCTGCCGGATGACCAGACCGTAGAAATCAAGGCGGGAGAAACCACAACCGTCAAGATGCACAACAGGCTGGTGCCGGAAGTGCCCACTGTTCCGCAGACCGGCGACCACCCGTGGACGCCCGCTGTTTTGATTGGCCTTTCCGTGCTGGCGGTTTTGTCTGCTGGCGGGCTTCTTGTCCTGCGCTTTGCAGGCAAAAAGAAAAAGGCCACAGGCGATGAGGATCAGGGCGCAGAAGAATGAAAATCTTTCTGAAAGGATTTTGCATCGTTTTTTTGTGCATGAGTCTTTTGGGGCTTCTCTGGTTTCTGATAATCCAACCGGGGCTGACCAATAGAGAAGCACAGAATTTGAAAGAAGAATACGCGCAGCACCTCCCCGGAGAATCCTCCGGGGAGATACCGGCTGGGAAAGAACAGCCGGAACCGGAATTCCTTGTGGCCCTCTCCGCCCTGCAGGCCGAATACCCGGATGTCAAGGGCTGGATTTCCATCCCCGGCACCTGCGTGGATTACCCTGTTCTGCAGAGCAGCGCTGACGATCCTGAATACTATTTGCGGCGTACCTACAAAGGCGAACATCGCACTGCCGGAAGCATTTTCTTTCAGTGGGACTGTTCCCCGGAAAGCAAAAACCTTGTAGTCTACGGGCACAACATGAGCGACGGGACCATGTTCGCTGTTCTACAAAAGATGGCGGATGAAACCTTCCGAAAAGAGCATTCCCAAATCCTGCTGCAGACCAGCGATGGGCTGCGGAAATACCAAGTGGCGGCTGTGCTGAAAACCGATATCCAAAAGTTCCGGTTTAACCGCACCGAATTTGCGGACGATGCGGATTTCCTGTCTTTTCAGAAGGAACTCTTCGCACAGTCGCTCTACAAACCCGAAACCATCCCCGGCGCAGACTGCCGCCTGCTGACACTTGTCACCTGTTCCTATGAATGGGAGAGCGCCCGCACGGTAGTCGTCGCCGCAGAAGTGAGGTGAGAATCGACCTATGGAACCAAAAGCCATTATTTTGATTTGTTTATGCGCCGTCATTTTAGGCGGCCTCATATTCCTGCATATCCGTAACCGCAGGAAGAAATAGCCCCGCCGAAAGTTTTCAATGTAGCCAAACAATCGCAAAAATGTCTTATCCTGTGCCGCGGATTTTTCAGATATACTGTGGTTGCCTCGAAAGGCAAATACTACATAAAGGAGAATTTGTATGAATGTGCAGGAAAAGATGACCATGCTCAAGTGCTATGCTTACCAGAAACGGGAAAGCCAAGGCATGGAGGGAAAAGAAGCCGGAATGCTGGAGGATTGGATCGACGAAGAAGCCTTGGCCGGAGAAGTTACACCGGAGGAAATCGATCAAGCCTGCCGCCTGTCAGAATACGAAATCATGTACTTTGAAGAAAAACGCTTTACGATCTTCCCGGAAGAACAGGAGGAAATTCTCCAATGGCTGTATCATTTAACTCAGAGCAGCCTGCTGGCGGAAGATACGAAAGAACGCATTTCCAAAGCCTACCGGCTTTTAATCGAGGAATGGAAAAGACCCGCATAGTACCTGTTTAAACTTCAACTGGGCGGGGTACCACAGGATACCCCGCCCATATTTTTTGTTGCACTGGAGGGATTGATTGAAGAAAACCGGACTTTTAGACGTGATAGCCGAACAGCACCGCACCTATATCTCCAACCTGCGCCTGCTGCCGGAGCTTAAATGGGCCTCCCTTGGGGATTTATACCGCCTGCCGGACAAGGAAAAATACCCCTTAAAGGAATGGGAAGAAGCCGTGTCCTATCTCTTAGGCTGCGAGGTGCATTTTAACAGTTACGAAGAAATCGGGAAAAGCCTCAAGCCCTTTTCTCTGCAAGTGAGGTGAACCCATGCAGGTTGTATTAGTAGAACCGGGCAAAGCAGCCCGGATAACGGAAATTGGAGAAGATCTGCAGGATATGCAGGAAATTGTGGGCGGCCTTATTCAAGCATTATACCCATGGGAAGATCCAGCCGCCATTGTCTGCAATGACGAAGGAAAAATTATGGGGCTGCCGTTAAACCGTGTTCTGGAAGATTACGATATTATTACCGGAACCTTTTTTATTTGTGGCATTCAGGGAGAAAACTTCTCCAGTCTGACGGAACAGCAGCTGCAAAAATATCAGCAGAAGTTTCGATGCCCGGAAAAATTTATTCCCACACCAAATGGGCTTTTGTGCCTCAGAATAGAGTCGGTAGTGACTCCGAAAGAGAAAAACAAAAAGCCGTCTAATTATGAACGATAAAGAAGGAGAATGCCATGAACCAATTCTATACCGCCGAATCTGTTACGGAAGGGCATCCGGATAAGCTGTGCGACCTCATAGCCGACAGTGTATTGGACGAATGCCTTTCTCACGACGCCCTTTCCCGTGTGGCCTGCGAGGTGCTGGCCACCAGAGGGCAGATCATCGTTGCCGGGGAGATCACCAGCCTGTTTGAGCCGCGAATCCCTGCCATCGCCCGTTCTGTTCTTCAAAAGGCAGGGTATGATCCGGCACGATACGCCATCCAGTGCCTCGTCCATAAGCAAAGCCCGGATATCACCGCAGGGGTGGACTGTTCGTTAGAGCGCAGAAGAAATCCCAGTGAAAATCGCCACTCCCTGCAGCTGGGGGCCGGAGATCAGGGCGTGATGGTGGGCTACGCCTGTTCGGAAACCCCGCAGAGAATGCCTCTGCCGGTGGTTTTGGCCCACCGCCTCACCAGCGCCCTCGCCGCCGCCCGGAAAACCGGGATGATACGGGGCCTGCGCCCGGACGGAAAAGCACAGGTCACTGTGGAATACGGCGAGGATGGAACCCCCCTTCGGCTGGACGCTGTCGTCCTTTCGGCCCAGCACAGCCCGAATAAGCCCACGGACGAACTCTGCTGGGAACTCACCGACAAGGTGCTGGCCCCGGCGCTGCAGGCTTTGCCGCCGGACGAGGATACGAAAATCCTTTTGAACCCTTCCGGGCGGTTTGTGCTGGGCGGCCCGGAAGCCGATACCGGCCTCACCGGGCGAAAGCTCATGGTGGACAGCTACGGCGTGTTCGCCCCGCACGGCGGGGGCGCTTTCTCCGGGAAAGATCCCACCAAGGTGGACCGTTCCGGGGCATACATGGCCCGGTACATCGCCAAAAACCTTGTGGCGGCAGGGCTGTGCGAAAAATGCCAGGTCACGCTGGCCTATGCCATCGGCAAAGCCGAGCCGGTCATGGTGGAGGTGGATACCTTCGGCACCGGCACAGTCTGCGCCGACGATTGTCTGGCGGAAGCGGTGCGCTTTGTGTTCGGCTTAACGCCTGCGGAGATCATCGCCCAGCTTGACCTTTTAACGCCAAGATACACACAGACAGCCGCTTATGGGCATTTCGGCAAGCCGGAATTTCCGTGGGAACGCACCGATCAGGCCAAAATCCTGCGGGCGGCTGTCATTTAAAGGAAGAAAGGAGCAGCCCTATGCCCGGAGTAACGGAAGAACAAATCATCGCCGCCAGACGGATGACCGCCATTGAGTTTTTGCGGCGGTACCGGCCCGGAGAACTGGTCAAAACCGACAGCCGGGGGGAGTTTGAACTCCGGGAACACGACAGCTTCAAGATCAATGAAGAAACCAGCTTCTGGCATTGGAAAAGCCGGGATATCGGCGGCAAATCCGCCCTCGACTATCTCATTAAGGTGGAAGGGGTAAAGTTTGTGGACGCGGTGCTGGCCCTCTGTGAAGAAAACCCCAGCTACATCCCGCCTCCTTTCCAGCCGGAGCAGGAAAAAGAATTCGCCCTGCCTCCGGCAGCGGCAAACAACCGCAGGGTGTTCGCTTACCTCCTGAAGCGCGGGATCAGCCGCAAGGTCATCGAAGCCTGCGTCCGGGCGGGGATTCTCTATGAGAGCGCCGACTACCACAACGCTGTGTTCGTTGGAAAGGATGAAACCGGCACCGCCCGGTACGCCTTCCTGCGTGGCACCTACACCAAAGGAAAGCCTTTCAAGGCGGAGGTATCCGGCAGCGAAAAACAATACTGCTTCTGCCTTCCGCCGAAGGGAACAACCAACCGGCTGGCTGTGTATGAAGCAGCCATCGAAACCCTCGCCCATCTGACGTTGGAAGGGACTGCGGATAAATGGCGGCTGTCCCTTGGCGGGATCAGCGCCCCGAAAGAAGGAGAACCGGCACGCTCCTTTTCCTTCAAAAAGCCGCTTGCGTTGGAATCTTTCCTCAAGAGGCACCCTGAAATTGAGGAAATCGAAATCTGCACAAATAACGACTTCGCCGGGCGATGGGCGGCTGAACACTTGGGAAAAACCTATCAGGGCAAGTACCGCATGGTGAAGAACCTGCCGGAAAAAGAGGGCCGCGATTACGCCGACCTGACAAAAGAACGATACGAGAAGCAGGCCGCCCGCCAGAGGGCGGCCTGTTCCCGTTAGAAAGGAGATTGGAACATCGACGAGAAAGAAATCACGCTGAAACTCTATTCCCCGCTGACCGGGGATTTTTACAAAAATGACGTGGACGAATACGGCTGGAACAATGGTGTGACAGATTATCCCACGCTGTTTTCCGGCGTCGATATGGCCTACTATGAGGAAAGCATTCAGAAAGCGGTAAAGCAGCGCGGCAGCGACGATGGCGGGAACTTAATGCTTTACTTTGACGAGGAACGAAGCCCCGGCGTCAAGGAAAAGGTACTGAGCGCCATCCCCTCGGTGGAAATCCGGGGTGATGAACTTATGGGCTGCACCACCGTGAAGCTGCGGGAACCCCTCACCGAACCGGAAATGCAGGATCTGCAGGATTATCTCAAGGGCCAGTTTTCCGATGGCTGGGGCGAGAGCTTCGAGCAGCAGGAAATCCAAACCAGCGACGGTGTGCTGTATGTACACTTTGCAGAAGAACGCTTTGATTTTGAAGTGGAACAGGTGCAGAGTACAGAAGTTTCCAAAGAACAGCCTGTTCCCCAGCGCCCGAAAATGAAGCTGGTGGGCATGGATGGGAACATCTTTGCCATTCTCGGCAGGGCATCCCGGCTGCTGAAAGAAAACGGACAGCCGCAGCAGGCCAAAGAGATGAGCAGCCGCGTCTACCAGTCCGGGGATTATTACAAGGCCCTGAATATCATCAGCGAATATGTGCAAACCGAACTGTCGGAAAAAAGCCCTAAGAAAACGAAAAAAGGACGTGGAGAAGAACGATAGAAAGGGGGTTACAGCGGATTGAAACACAGCGAACCGCTGATTTTGAACAAGGAAGAATTCTTCGAGGGGTTTGACAATCCCTCTTTACAGGAAAAAGTCGTTGGAGTAAAAATCGCCCTTCTCCAGAATGACAACGGCGAAATAGGTCTTGGGCTTGGGATTGAAGCGCCTCCGTTACATTCGAGGGAAATCGAGGAAATAAACCGCTTTTTTGCGAAAAAGTACAATGTCGACGAAATGATACAGAAACTCTTGCAGCACTATCAGGATCAGAGATCACAAAACGCAGACAGTAAAAGCCAATCAGATCGGAAGTATGAGATTACCGATATCGCTCACCCGCAATACCCATGGCTGCACCGCATCCGGGCGTTACAGGACGTTCGGGAAGATGTCCATCAAGGCGACCTTGGCGGCTTTGTCGAAAGCGAACGGAATCTCAGTCAGGAAGGAAGCTGCTGGATTTTCCATGAGGCCATCGCAGCGGAGGACGCTGTAGTGGCTGGCGACGCCCAAATCCGGGAGCTTGCCGTCATCCGGGGCAGTTCCATGGTTTCCGGCAGCGCCGTGATTCGGCACCGCTCCATTGTAGAGGACAACGCCATTGTCACGGCAGGCATTGTGGAGGCTGATTCCCGCATCGCCGGAAACGCCAAAGTTATAGAGAGTCCATGGACACAAGCTGCTCCCTATATTTCCAACGGCTTGGTGTATGGCAATATTTCCGGGAACGTGCGCCTTTGCCAAGGGGCGCAAGTACTGCCGGGCCAAGTTTTCGACAACCCCACCCCGGACGAACTCCGTATTACGGATGCGTACATGAAAATCTTGCGCACGCCGGAACGGGAAAACATTCGCTTTGCCTCACCGGAAAGCCGAATGCCCGCCAAGAAGAAAACTCGCTCTGAAACGGAGCGATAACCAAACAACGAAAGGATGATGCCTCTGAACAAAACGAAAGAGCTCGCACAAGTCGTAGACGAATCCATTTTGCCTTTGGAGCACAGTGGCGGGGATGGCTGGACCATCCTGCATGGGGATACTTTGCAGATCATCCGTGCCTTCAAGCCGCAGGCGTTTGACGCCCTCATCACCGATCCACCCTATGCTTCGGGCGGCTGGAAACCCTCGGAGAAAAACCGCACCACCAACCAGAAATACAGCAGTATGGATCCGAAGAACGCCCTGCCGGATTTTGATGGGGATAACCGAGACCAGAGAAGCTGGACGAGATGGATGGCTGAATGGCTTTCTGACGCCAGAAAAGCCTGTAAGCCGGGAGCTCCAGTCTGTTTGTTCATTGACTGGCGGCAGTACCCCTCCATCACCGACGCTCTCCAATGGGCGGGATGGATCTGGCGCGGTTCGGTGGTTTGGGACAAGATGACTTCCCGCCCCCAGAAAGGCCGTTTCCGCCAGCAGAGTGAATATGTAGTGTGGGGAAGCAACGGCCCCATGCCGGTGAACCGCCCTGTGGGATGCCTGCCGGGGGTATTTCGCTATGCTAATCCGCAGAATCGTACCCATGTCACCGAGAAGCCCCTGCAGCTTATGCGGGATTTGGTGAAAATCTGCGTACCGGGCGGGCGCATCCTCGATCCCTTCTGCGGGGCGGGAACCACTGTCCTTGCTTCCCGGCTGGAAGGATACGAAGCCGTAGGCGTGGAAGTGACCGACGCCTACTACAAATTGGGTTCCGACCGGGTGCGCTTTGCTTTGAAAGCCCACACCGAAGCGGAAGAAACCGCCAGATAATCCGATGGTTGTCCACGTGGATGACCAACAGAAAAACAAATGGCAGGCTGGACGTCCACGTGGACAACCAACCTGCCACTGTCATTTTATCAGAGATATATAAAGAAAAGGAAAGGAAAATCATCATGGAAAAAGCATTTGCCTACATCTGCGCCGCCTCCGACGCCGCGCCCCGCCTGCTCAAACGCTACTGCCGCAAGGTTTATGAGTTGGGATACGTCCCCATCTGTCCGAAACTGAGTGAAGCGCAGTACCTCCAGCCGGACAATGCCGATGAAAAGAGGGATTTCCACAGCATCGCCCGGCAGAAGCTGGGCCGGTGCCGTATGCTGGTGGTGTGCGGGAATGAGATCAGCCACAGTATGTCTGCTGAAATTGGAGCCGCTGAAAAGCGAAATCTCATCTGCACCACCCTTGACGGCCTTGCCAAAATCAAGGAAGCGGATGAAAATGGCGGCCTCTGATTCAGCGGCGTTTTTTCTTTTCCAGCCGGTGACTGGTTTTGCAAGCATAGCGTTTGGATATCCAAACGCATCTTGGGGAGCGCCCCAAACCCCCGCTGAACCGCACCGGCTGATTTTACTCAAGAAATGAGAGGTGAAGATACTGAGAGAAAAACAATACGCCGCGTTCGCGGCAAACGCAAAAACACTGGACAGCCTGCGCCGGAACGAGGTAAGCTACGTCCCCGGCGTTTATGAAGTGGCAAAGGTCATCATTCTGAGCAAAGAGGATTTTGAAAAGCTCTCGGAGGACGTCTCCCCGGAATACCCCTTCCTCAAGGATAACCGGGAACTCATGAGTGCAGATCCCGGCGGCCTGTTCCGCTGTCTCATGGTTCAGGCTGAAGGGGAAAAAGAAAATATGCTGATTGCACAAAGGAAGGATACCCTGTATCTTGGCTACGGCAGGGATTACCGCAGCGTTGATCTGCAGGGCGTGCCGGTAGAACACATCGCCTTGGAAGAACCGAAAGCCTATCAGGAGCACGCTGTTTTTTACCACAGGCCCAGCCATATCAGCGACCTCAACGGGCAGAACCCACTGCGGCCTGTGCCGGAGCGACAAACCTGTTTTCAGGTGGAACAGGTGGTCATTTTATGCGATGAGCAGTTCCGACAGTTTCAGGAAAACGGCCTCAAGGACGATCAGATTTTCCTGTTCGATTACAGCGACAAGATGTGGTTTGACCCCGGCAGCTTCTGCTGGCACTGCGTACTCGTTAAGGGTGAAACCGGTAAAGAAGGTATTCTCGTGGATGCGGAAGGGTATTCTTACGCCCGATATGCGGCATTCGCACCGGATTGCGGAAAGCTCCGCCTGCGGGATATCCCTGTCCATTATGAATACCCTGCCAGAGCGCCGGAGCAGAAGAAAAACCGCAAAAGAAAAGAACCGGAGCGTTGAAAAGGAGTCCCTATGAGAAAACGAAACCACATCATCCCTCTTCACCTGAACAAAAAGGAACTGGCGCATCTGGAAGCGCAAGTGAAAACAAGCGGCCTTCCCCGTGAGGAATTTCTCCGCACCCTCATCATGGGAGCGGAACTGCGGGCGAAGCCCTGCGAGCATCACGCAGATCTGCTCCACAAGGTAGCGGGGCTGTGCAACAACGCTAACCAGCTTGCCAAGGTCGCCAATACCTACGGGCAAGCCAGCCAGCAGAGCGTCGAAGAAATGACCAAGCTGGCCCGTCAGATTTGGGAGGAGGTCAAAAATAATTGGTGAGAAATAAAATTGATTCGCGGGCGGCCAGCCTATTATTTTTCCGAAACAAAGGGCGCGAATTGCGTCCGGGTGCTACCCGGTGGCATATACCAGCGTAATCTCCGTCCACCGCCTCGACAACGCCATCGACTACACCCTCGATGAGAAAAAGTGTTCCCGCAGGGAAAATGAGGAATCACTGGAGGGGGAAATCGATAAAGCCCTCAACAAAGATAAAACCGAGCAGGACCTGTTTCGATCCGCCATCGGCTGTACTGTAGACTCCGCCTTTGAAGATATGTGCCGTGTCAAAGAGATGTGGCACAAGGAGAAAGGCGTGCAGGGTTTTCATCTGGTGCAAAGCTTTGCCGTTGGAGAGGTTTCCCCGGAACTGGCCCATCAAATCGGGCTGGAATTTGCGGACCGGCTGCTCGGCGGGCACTTTCAGGCGGTGGTCAGCACCCATCTCAACACCAAATGCGTCCATAACCACATTGTATGGAATTCCGTGTCCATGAAAACCGGCAGGAAATACCGCAGCAATGAGAAAAGCTATGTCACACAGGTGCGACGGATTTCCGACGAACTGTGTGTAAAGCACCATCTTTCCGTCATCCGTACAGAGAAATCGGAACGGGTTGCCCGCCCCTACGCCCAGTGGCTGGCCGAGCAGAACGGAGCGCCCACATGGAAAACGCCCATCCAGCAGGATCTCAATGCGGCGGTTTCCGCTTCCCTCACATGGAAGCAGTTCCTGCGCGCTTTGGAGCAGAAGGGCTATGCCTTTCGGTTTGACCGCAAATACCCCACGCTGATCCTTCCGGGCAGCGGGCGCACCGTCCGGTTTAAAACCTTGGGAAAACAGTACACCCCGGAAGCCATTCAAAACCGCATCCTCTATCCCAAGCCTCCCCGCCGGGCTGGGAAAGAACAGCCGCCAGCCAACCGCTTCCTTCTCCTTCTTGGGGAAACACAGCCCCGCAGGCTTTCCGGCCTGCGGGCACTCTATTTTTCCTACCTATATAAGATGGGGGCGCTGCCCAAGAAGCCCCGGTACCCAAGCTATGCTGTGCGGGAGGATATCCGCAGGCTGGATCAGCGGATCGAGCAGGCGGAATTCATCTTCCAGAACAAAATCGAGGACCGGGGCCAGCTTACCACCCTTCGGCAGAAAACAGAAGATGAAATCGCTGTGCTGATAAAGCAGCGCCAGAAGCTCTACCGCTACGAACCCGGTTCCCAGCAGATCGGCCTCCTCACAGAGCAGCTCAAAAAGCTGCGCCATACCGCCAAGCTGTGCCGGAATATTGAAACCCACTCCATTGAGATGGAACAGTGCCTGCAGGCAGCACAGCAGGAAGAACAACGGCGGCGGGAACAACGAGAAAAAGAAGAACAGCAAAAGGAAGCCCGAAATCGGGATAACCAAAAAAGGAGATGAGCATTTGAACCAACGGCCTACAAGGGAACAGGTTGAATTCCTGCGGCGGCAGTACCCTGCCGGAACCCGCGTCACCCTGCATTCCATGGACGACCCACAGGCCCCACCGCCCGGTACAAAAGGCACGGTTTCCTATGTGGACGATATGGGGCAGATTGGAGTGAAATGGGATACCGGTTCCAGCCTGTCTCTCATCCCCGGCGAGGATTCCTTCTCTAAGGAACCTGCACTGGAAAAAACAAAGCATAAACGCTCCCGTGATTTGGAGCGATGAAAGGAGAATGCTGACTGAACTACGGAAGCGATCCAGCCGACCAGATCGTCCGATTTACCCTTGAGGGCACGGAAATGGCTCTCAAGCTGTCGGGCATGGCGGCAAAAAACTTTGCGCTGTTTGTCTATGCCGTACTGAAGGATCAGAAGAAAACCCACGGCAAGACAAGGCTTGTGCGGATGCTCAGGGAACAGCGCCCGTTCAAATTCTTTAACGTCCCCACGGAAAACATGAAGGAATTCGCCACAGAAGCCAAAACCCACGGCCTTTTGTATGTTCCCATTCGGAACAAGCAAAAGGCGGACCGCATTGAAGTGGTGGTGTTCGCGGACGACGCCTCCAAGGTACAGCGCATTTTTGACAACCTCGGCCTTGACGCGGTCAAAGCGCAGGCAGGCGAAGCCACAATTGAGAAAGTGCAGGAACAGGAAAAGCAAGCTCCCACAGCCCCCGGCAAGACGGAAACCGTCAAAACCGAGCAGGGCGAAGTGGAATTTGAGGTGGGCGGTTTTGAGGACGATTTCAATATCGGCCCCGTCCAGCAGGATGCCGCCGCAAATTTTACTTCTGGCCGGGAGAAGGAAGCCGGGGAACCGGCGGAAAAGAGTCCGTCCGCGCCTTCCTCGCCCAGCAAAAGCTCTTCGCCCGGCTTAACAGGCCATAAAGAGCCGGAACAAAAGCCCTCGGTGAAAAAGCAGCTGCAGGAGATCCGGCAGGAGCAGGCGGAAAAGAAAGCAGAGAAATCCAAGCAGCAGGAGCGCCAGCACCCCACCCCCGGCCATGCCAAACAGAAGAAAAAACAGAAAGGAAGGTAATGCCCTATCGATTTATCCAGTTTGATTGGAAAGAAACAGGAACCGCAGCCCCAGCAGGAACAGCCCCAGCTGTCCAAAGAAGAATACGCCGCCATGAAGCAGGCTGAGCGTGAGGAAGTCTGGTCGAGAGTCAACGCGCAGGCCGATTCCGTGTTCAAGGATGACGAATCCATGAAAGGCTTTCTCAACTTCATGGCGAACTGCACCCCGCAGAGCACCCGGAACCTTCTCATTCTTTACGAACAGAACCCTGAAATTACCCACCCCCGCACCTTTGACAAATGGAAGGAAGCCGGACGCTCCATCCGTTCCGGCGAGAAGGGGTACACCTTCTTTGCTGAACAAGAGTATGAAAAAGACGGCAGCAAGGCGAACGGCTATACTATTACCAAAGCCTATGACATCTCCCAAACCAGAGGACCCCAGCCTCTGCCCCCGCAGAAGTATCTGCCGGAGGAAATCATTGCCGCCATGGTGGAGCAAAGCCCGGTACAGCTTGCCATTTCCGACCAGCTTCCCCAAGGGGTGCAGGCGCAGTATGTTCCCAAGCAGCGCACGATTTTTGTCCGCAATGGGATGGATGAAACCGCCACCATCTGCGCCATTGCCAGAGAGCAGGCCCACGCCAGCTTCGATGCGGTGGGCAGCGGCTATTACCGGCAGGCGTATGCGGCCCAAGCCTACTGCGCCGCCTATGTAGCGGCGCAGAAATTCGGGCTGGATGCCTCGGTGTTTCAGTTTGATAAGGTGTGTCACAGCTGCGCCCAGCTGACGCCGGAAGAAAAGCGCGGCTTTATAGGCGATGTCAAACGGGCTGCCTATTCTATTAACCGGGACGTCCAGAGAAGCTTCCGGGATTTAGAGCAGGCCATCCAGCCGGATGAATTCTCCGTCGCAGCGCCCAAGCCCGCCAAGGCTTCCAAAGCCAAGGCGGAGAAAGAGCCGGAGCGATGAGCGCTGAGAGTTTTCCGTTTGTTTTCTTTTGTCCGGTAGCTTTCCGCCATCCGTTGTGGTATGGTGTGAATGATAACAGAGAAAGGATGGGGTCGCCATGACAAAGCAGCGGATGGTGAAGATGACCGGCGGGGACCAAAACATACTGGCCAAGGCGCTTCGCAGCGCACAGGAAGAAGCAGGGCCGGAGCTATCCGGCCAGCTGCAGCCGTTTCTTGATAGAGTCCTCCGTATGCCAAAGCACAAACTGTACCTGAACGATGAAGAATACCAGTATGCCACGCTGTCCCTAAATAGGATGCGAAACGCTTATCTGGAAGAAAACCGCAGCTGCGGCGGGATTGACCGCCTCCTCATCAAACTGATGCAGGCAAAATACAGGTGTGCGCCTGCCCGATAAATATAGCTGATCCCCCGGAACCTGTGGGAATGTTTCCCCATGGGTTCCGGGGGATTTTTTTGTTTTTATGGAAAGGAAGGATTATCGAGAAAACCACAAAATATGATATTTCTTTATCCGGCAGTAAAGAAGGGGCGGGTGTCTCTTCGACGGAATAACGGCAAGAAAAAATCCATGGTGGGTGTGGCTTTTACCCCTTCCCATCGTCTGGTGGGCGGCGCTGCTGACTGCCGGGTGCTGGAACGACGGGATGAACCTCATAGACCTGCTGGGGAAGCTTCCAGCAGCTATGAACGCCCCTTTTTCCATTCACTGGACAGAATACTCCGCCCGGTGCCTGCTGTTTTTTACTCTTGCGTATGGAATCGCCGCCCTTGTGGTGGTTTCCAGCCGGAAGAATACCCGCAGGGGAGCGGAGCACGGTTCCGCCAAATGGGGCGACGTGTTCCAGATTGCCAAGAAATACCGGGATAAGAAGCACCCCAAGGAAAACCTCATCCTGACCCAGCATTTTCAGATGGGGATGGACGGCCACAAGCACAAGCGAAACACCAATGTGCTGGTCATCGGCGGTTCCGGCGCTGGCAAAAGCCGGTCCTATGCCATTCCCAACGCTTTAAACTGCGGGAACTGTTCGCTGGTCATCTGCGACCCGAAATCTGAAATCCTGCGAAAAACAGGCGGGGCGCTCAAAGCGAACGGTTATGAGGTGCGGGTGTTTGACTTGTTAAACCCCGACGCTTCCTTCTGCTACAACCCGTTAGCTTATGTGCGGGACGATAAGGACGTGCTGCGCCTGATCGAAACCCTCATCCAGTCTACCACCCCGCCCGGAGCGCAGAGCAGCGACCCCTTCTGGCAGAAATCCGAAACCGCGCTTTTACAGGCCCTCGTCCTATACCTCAAGCATGAAGCGCCGCCGGAAGAACAGAACTTCGCCATGGTGATGGAGATGCTGTCCGCAGCGGAGGTGCGGGAAGAAGATGAGGAATACGAGTCCCCCTTGGATATCCTGTTCGCAAGGCTTGAAATGCGGGACCCGGAGAGCATTGCCGTGAAGCAGTACCATGTCTTTAAGATGGGGGCTGGAAAAACTTTAAAATCCATTTTGATTAGCGTCGGCGTGCGCCTCTCCGCTTTTAACCTCCCTCAGATTGCAAGGCTGACCTATGCCGACGATCTCCATCTGGAGGAAATGGGCGAGAAAAAGGTGGCCCTGTTCTGCTGCATTCCCGACAGCGATAAATCCCTCAACTATCTGGTAGGCATGATTTACGGGCAGCTGATCCAAACCTTGTACTTTGTAGCCGACCGGAAATACAAGGGCAGGCTGCCGGTGCCGGTCCATCTGCTCATCGACGAGGCCCCAAACATCGCCTTGCCTACCGACAACTTTCTGCCCTGGCTTTCCACCATGCGAAGCCGCAACATCTTTTGCAGCTACATCGCGCAGAATATGGCGCAAATCAAGGCGCTGTTTAAAGAACAGTGGGAATCGCTGGTGGGCTTGTGCGACGAGTTCCTCTACCTCGGCGGCAATGAAAAGGAAACCCATAAATATGTTTCCGAACTCATGGGCAAGGAAACACTGGATACGAATACCTATGGCCGGAGCCGGGGGCGAAGCGGCAGTTTCAGCGTAAACGACCAGCAGACGGGCCGGGAACTCTTAACCCCGGATGAAGTACGGATGCTGGATAACCGTAAGGCTATCCTTTTTGTCCGTGGGGAACGCCCCATGATGGATGACAAGTACGACCTGATGCGCCATCCCAATATCCGGCTGACCGAAGATGGCGGCGCCGCGCCCTACGATTATACGCAGGCAAAGGACGCCGCTGACGATATCGACTATTCCCCGGACCAGTACGACGATTTCGAACTGCTGGAACCGGAGGATTTTCTAAAACCATAACAATACACATTGAACTGGAGGAATGCTTCTGAAGAAAACACTGAATCCTTTTATCTTGAAGAAAAATCCCAAAAAGAACGATAAGCCTACAAACGCTTTGCCCCTCGGCAGAAAGGGGCGCTTCGGTTTTTCCGGCTATGTCGCTGTGGTGCTGTGCGCCTGCTGTTTTTCCACTACAGCCTTTGCCGCCAGCGATCCGCTGGGGGTGGTGAACAACCTCTCCACATTCATCTTTTCCCTGATCCGCGCCATCGGCCTGATCCTTTTGGGCTGGGGTGTGGTGCAGGTCGGTCTCTCCTTCCAGAGCCACGATCCTTCCCAGCGCTCGCAAGGGTTCCTCACCTTGGCGGGCGGCCTCGTGGTGACCTTTGCCAAGGAAATCCTTGACCTCATCACCGCTTGATTTCCTGTTTTCCAGTCAAGGGAGCGCCCAGTGGCGGGCGCTCCCGCATTTTTTAGATGGGAGGTGACCAGCCGGAAACTGGATTATCGATAACTTAAATTCGGCGCTGGGAACATGGAACGACAAGCTGGCTGAAATCTGGACTTTGCTTACACAGGACCCCGCAACCTTTAAGGGCGGCGGGATCTGGCAGGTCATGCTGGACATCAACGGGGCCTTGAAAGCCATTGGGTACGGCCTGCTGGTTTTGTTTTTCGCAGTTGGCGTGGTGAAAACCTGTTCGAGCTTTACCGACCTGAAGCGCCCGGAAGCGGCCTTCAAGATGTTCATTCGTTTTGCACTGGCAAAGGCGGCAGTAGGATACGGCCTCGACCTGATGCTGGCCGTTTTCAAAATTATTCAAGGGATGGTTTCCACCATCATTACTCAATCCGGCTTGTCGGGGAGCAGCGGCGCCACGCTCCCGCAGGAAATCATCGACAAGATCAACAACGTGGGCTTTTGGGACAGCATCCCTTTGTGGGCGGTCACCCTGCTGGGCGGCCTGTTCATTACGGTGCTGTCCTTCATCATGATTCTGACGGTGTATAGTCGTATGTTCAAATTATATATGTACACAGCTATCGCACCAATCCCCATGTCTACATTCGCCGGGGAAACCACCAGCAATGTAGGCAAAAACTTCCTGCGTTCCTATGCCGGAGTGTGTCTGGAAGGGGCCATTATTGCTCTGGCCTGCATTATCTTTTCCGTCATGGCGGCTTCTCCGCCTGCGGTTGACCCCAATGTTTCAGCGGTAACCGCCGTTTGGAGTTATGTGGGCGAGTTAATCTTTAACTTGCTTGTCTTGGTTGGAGCCGTGCGGATGAGCGACCGGATCGTCAAGGAATTATTGGGGCTGTAGGCCCAAAAGGAGTGAAGCGATATCGAAGTAAAAGTGCCAAAGGAAATCCGGGATTATCAGGAGTCCATCTTTTTCGGGCTATCTACCCGGCAGTTTATCTGTTCCCTGCTGGCTGTAGGGGTAGCAGTCGGTCTGTATTTTGGTTTGCGCCCGCTGATTGGCAGCGAAGAAGTCGGCTGGATGTGCATTCTCGGAGCCGCCCCCTTTGCGGCCTGCGGATTTTTCAAATATCATGGCATGACTGCTGAACAGGCAGCATGGGCGTGGTTTAAGTCGGAATTTTTGTATCCGAAAAAACTGGTGTTCAAATCCGACAGTCTCTACTTTGACGCCATGAAGGACGCCATCGCCCAGGGGGAAAAGCCTCCCCGAAAGAGGAAAAACCACAAACCCCAGCCACCAGCTGGGAAAGAACAGTAACCTTTTTATTTTTCGCACTGAAAGGAAGGATGCCTATAATAAAAACGCTCAGTAAAGCAGCGAAAGCAGAAAAAGAGAAATTCACCATACCAAAGTCCGTACAGGACGCCATCCCCATCCAGCGTATCTGGCCGGATGGGATTTTTCAGGTGGGGAGCCGGTTCTCCAAAACCTTCTCCTTTACCGACATCAACTATCAAATCGCCAGCAAAGAAGATAAGACGGCGATGTTCCTCGACTACTCGGAATTATTAAACGCGCTGGATTCCGGCGCTTCCGCCAAGATCACCATCAATAACCGGAAGGTCAACAAAGAGGAATTTGAGAAATCCCTGCTGCTGCCCATGCGGGAGGACGGGCTGGACCATTACCGGAAAGAGTACAACGAAATGCTGCTCTCCAAGGTAACCGGCGTGAGCAACAGCGTGGTGCAGGACCGCTACATCACCATCACAGTGGCCAAGCGGAACATCGACGAAGCCCGCACCTATTTCTCCCGTGTGGGCACCGACCTCATCACCCATCTTTCCCAGCTTTCCTCCATAGGCCGCGAACTGGATATCGGGGCGCGCCTGCAGATTTTCCGGGATTTCTTCAAGGGGAACGAGCCTGCCATCTTTGCTTTCGACCTGAAGGAGCACATGAAGAAGGGACACAGCTTCAAGGATTGGCTGTGTCCCGATTCGATGGAATTCCAGAAAGACCATTTCCGTTTAAACGACCGCTGGGGGCGGGTTCTTTACCTGCAGGATTACGCCAGCTATATCAAGGATTCCATGATTGCCGAACTCTGCGACATGGACCGCAGCCTCATGCTTTCCATTGATATTTTAGCGGTTCCCACCGACGAAGCAGTGCGGGAAATCCGGAACAAGCTCTTAGGGGTGGAAACGAATGCGGCCAACTGGCAGAGAAAACAGAACGCCGCCAATAACTTCTCCGCTGTCCTGCCCTACGATATGGAGCAGCAGCGCAAGGAAACTAAGGAGATGCTGGAGGATCTCACCAGCCGGGACCAGAGGATGATGTTCGGCCTTGTGACCTTGGTGCATTTAGCCGACACCAAGGAGCAGCTGGACAGCGACACCGAAACCCTGCTCACTACGGCGAGAAAACACCTGTGCCAGATGAGCGTCCTGCGCTGGCAACAGAAGGATGGGCTGGACACCGTTCTCCCTTACGGCCTGCGAAAAATTCAGGCACTGCGCACCCTCACCACCGAATCCACCGCTGTGCTGATTCCTTTCCGGGCGCAGGAAATCCTCCAGAACGGCGGCATCTACTATGGGCAGAACGCTGTTTCCAAGAACATGATTGTGGCAGACCGCCGCAAGCTGCTCAATGGCAACAGCTTTCGCTTGGGTGTTTCCGGTTCCGGTAAATCCTTCTCTGCCAAGGAAGAAATCGTCAGCATTGCACTTTCCACCAATGACGATATTCTCATTCTGGACCCGGAATCCGAATTCGGCTTTTTGGTGGAAGCCCTTGGCGGCGAGGTCATCCGGGTATCCGCTTCCTCGGATACTCATCTAAACGCCATGGACATGGATAAAGCCTATGGGGATGAGCGCAACCCGCTGATTGAGAAATCCGAATTCATCCTCTCCCTGTTCGAGCAGCTGGTAGGCGCGGGCAATGTGAGCGCCAAGGAGAAATCCATCCTCGACCGCTGCACCTATGATGTGTACCGGGAATATGTCGCCAATAACTACGAGGGAGAAGCGCCTACCCTGAAGGATCTGTACCACTCCCTCTTAAAACAGCCGGAGCCGGAAGCCAGAGGGCTGGCGCTTTCCTCTGAACTCTTCATCACCGGCAGTCTCAACACCTTTGCCCAGCCCACCAACGTGGACACCAAGGCAAGAATCATCGCCTATGACATCCGGGAGTTGGGCGAGCAGTTGATGCCCATTGGTATGCTGGTGACCTTGGACGCCATCTTCAACCGCGTCATTCAAAACTGGAAGAAAGGCAAGACTACCTGGGTATTTGCGGACGAGTTTTACCTGCTGTTCCGCTATGAGTACAGCGCCGATTTCTTCTACAAGCTCTGGAAGCGCATCCGCAAGTACAACGGGCTGGTGACAGGGTTAACGCAGAACGTCGAGGAGCTCCTCCGTTCCGACACCGCCCGCCTCATGCTGGCAAACAGCGAGTTTTTAATCCTTCTGAACCAATCCGCCACCGACCGGGATGAACTGGCGGGGCTTCTGCACATCTCCGAGAACCAGCTCTCGTACATCACCAATGTGGCGGCTGGCTGCGGCCTTATCCGCTGCGCCGGGAATATTGTGCCCTTTGAAAACAGCTTCCCTCGAAGCACCCGTCTGTATCAGCTCATGACCACCAAACCGGACGAGGCCCTGAGAGGGGTGTAACCATACATGAAACTATATTGCATCAGGGGGCCGCCTCCGGTCCTCTCTTCACATATTCTTGTTTTTTAGGCTGGATGAACAGCTGAAAAAAGCGCTCCTGATTTTGGCAGAAGATTGCCGTTTTTTTGCCCCTTTCCCACCAAGCATAGACATCGCAGCCCTGCCGAAGATAGTCATACACATACTGCATGATGGTTTTCGCCAAACCTCTCCCATAGGCGGTGCTCAAATGATGCTGCAGCAAATATCTCTGTGGGACAGGCAGAGATCTGTAGGGGGAGTTTACGGTCGCTTCCCATTTTGCAAGAGGGTTGGGTGTCTTTTTTTCTTTGTGCGTCCCCTTTTTTACTTCTACTTCATAAACCATGCGATCAACCTCAAAAGGCTGTGTAGCATTTAGCTACGCGGATGACTTGCAAGTTCAATATGACATATTTGCGTTGGAAAATCAATGTTTCTTCCCATTATATACCTCTTTACTGCTTGTAGGGGTTGTGCAAGAACTGCCTGCACAAATTCCGGATTGGGGTATGATTTTCATTTATTCGAAGGAGGTATGCCATTGAAAGAAATCAAGCAAAAACCTGACAGCAAGAAACCCAAGCTGCTGGAGAGTGCAGCCAAGGCACCCAAAACGGCTATGAAGGATCTGTGGTTAAAATCAAAGGACAAATCCATCTCAGAACTTAAGGAAACACCCTTCGCCAGCCAGCGTGGGGAATCTTCCAACGCCCCGGCCAACAGCGCCGGGGATCAGATGCTGTCCGGCATGGAAACTGCCGCCAAGAAAGGTGCAAACCTGACCTATCGGGGCGGGAAAAAGCTGGCCCAGACCACAGCCCGGAAGATGAAAGAAAAAAGGGAGCTTTCCCATACCCTGTCAGAAGCAAAAAATACAGGCGGCAAAACAGCGGAAGCTGCCAAGAATACCATTTCCAAAATACGGACAAAGAATACCGTAGCCAAGTCTGTCAAGGGAAAGCCGCAGAAAGCAGTAAAAACCGCCAGCCGGTCTGTGAAAGGTGTGCAGCAGGGCGCCAAGGGAATCAAAACTGCCCAGCATTCAGCAAAGACAGCGCAGCAGGCGGCAAAGGCAGCACAGAAAGCAGCGCAGGCTACCGCAAAAGCGGCAAGGGCGGCGGCCCAAACAGCAGCGAAAGCGGCAGTGACAGGGGCAAAGGCAGCGGTGAAAGCGACCGCCACCGCCATCAAAGCAGCAGCGGCAGCGATAAAGGGATTGGTTGCCGCTATTGCAGCTGGGGGCTGGGTGGCTGTGGTCATTATCTTGTTGATTTGTTTAATCGCCCTGATTGTCGGTTCCTGCTTCGGCCTGTTTTTTGGTTCGGATTCCACCGGAACCGGCACCAGCGTAACACAGGCGGTGTCTACCCTCAATGGGGAATATCTGTCTCACATTCAGGAGATAGAGGACGCCAATCCCCATGACCGGCAGGAGATCACCTCCAACGACGGAGTGCTCTCCATCAACTGGGAGGATGTTCTTGCTGTATTTTCCGCAAAGGTTACCGGCGCGGAGAATGGGGCGCAGGTGGCCTCGCTGGATGACGCCCAAGTACAGCAGCTGCGGGATATTATGTGGGAGATGAATACGGTGTCTTCCAGCACCCATACCGAAAGCCATGAGGTGGAAGTCACCGAAGTGGACGAGGATGGAAAAGAAACCACCCATACCGAAACGGTGACGGAAACTATTCTGGAGATTACCATCACCCATAAAACCCCGGAGGAAATAGCCCGGCAGTACAGTTTTAACCCAAGGCAGAACGAATATCTCGCCTTAATGTCAGAGCCGGAGAACCAGAGTTTGTGGGCGGAACTACTGGGAGGTTACACAAGCGGCGGAGGACAGATTGTAAATCCCAATACTGATTGGGTAGGTACCAGCATATTCCAATGGCCTCTTCCGCAGAGTTACACCATCACTTCATGGTTTGGGTACCGGGAAGATCCCTTCACCGGGGAGATTTCCTACCATAGCGGAACCGATATTGGCGCTCCGGGCGGCACGCCTATTCTTGCGGCAGCGGATGGGACCGTCACCATAGCCAACGCCATTGACTCCTGGGGCGGCGGGTATGGATACCACATCAAGGTGAAGCACAACGATACCTATGACACCCTGTATGCCCATTGTTCCTCCATCTGCGTGACTGTAGGGCAGGAAGTAAAACAGGGCGAAGTGATTGGCTATGTCGGCACCACCGGCAATTCTACCGGAAATCACCTGCACTTCGAGGTCTGGCAGAATGGGGAGCGCACCGACGCCCTTGGCTTCTTCAAAGCAAAGGAGTAAATCAGTACTTATATACCAATATTTAAGACTTCGGATTGTTGTATATCAGGCGTTTCGCGGAATTAACCAAAGCCTCATCAATCAGTTCCCATGTATGGTTAACATCAGTATAACCAAAATGTCCATAAGCAGAAGTGGAAGTATATATCGGCCTGCGTAAATCCAATTTTTCTATAATAGCGGACGGACGTAAATCAAAATGTTCCTCTATCCAGTTTTCCAGTATATCATCTGTTACTTTTCCTGTGTTAAATGTGTCAACTAAGATAGATACCGGCTTTGCTACTCCGATAGAATATCCAATTTGGATTTCGCATTTTTCTGCTAATCCCGCTGCAACAATATGTTTTGCGATATATCGCGCCATATATGCTGCCGAGCGATCTACCTTTGTGGGATCCTTACCTGAAAACGCGCCACCTCCATGACGGGCATATCCACCATAGGTATCTGCAATAATTTTTCGGCCTGTCAACCCTGTATCGGCAGCCGGTCCACCTAATACAAAGCGACCTGTTGGATTGATATACAGATGGGTATCTCCGGTCAAAAATTTTCCGGGAATAGTAGCTTTTATTGCGTTTTCCCAGATATCAGCCCGAAGCTGAGGTAGGCTCACACTTTCGTCATGCTGTGCGGAAACAACCACGGCAGTCACTTTTTTGGGATGTCCATTTTCATACTCTACAGTGACCTGCGCTTTCCCATCAGGGCGCAGATAAGACAAGATATTTGATTTGCGCAAATAGGTGAGCCTGCGCGTCAAATCATTTGCAAGCTGAATTGCAAGGGGCATATAATTATCTGTTTCATTGCAGGCGAATCCGAACATCATCCCCTGGTCTCCTGCACCGATTTCCTTATTCTCAGATTCTCGGCTCTCCCATGAGCAGTCTACACCCATGGCAATGTCCGGAGATTGGCGGTGTAAAGAACAAGTAACAGCGCATTGATCGGTAAAACCAAGTTCAGGGTTGGTATATCCAATATTTCGGATGACTTCTCTGGCACAGCCGATATAATCTACCTTAGCGCTAGAAGTAATTTCTCCCATAATATGAACCGCTCCCGGTTCTGCGGTGACCTCACAAGCGCAGCGGCTTTGCGGGTCTTGTCTTAGAAGTTCGTCTAAAATCCGGTCGGCAATCTGATCGCATATCTTATCAGGATGGCCTTCTGTTACTGATTCAGACGTAAACAATTTTCTGCTCATGACTCTATCCTTCCTTTTCGAAGTTCTCTGTAGATAGCCTGCATTTCCGTATCAATTTCAGAAATATGGTCCGCACATTCCTTTAAACGATAGCGAAGCGTCTCCGAAATCTCGTCATCTGCCTTATATTTCAAATGATGTTCCAAGCTAGACCAAAAATCCATGGCAATGGTGCGAATTTGCACTTCTACATGGACATTCTGTACCCCCTGAGAAAGGAATACCGGCACACTTACCAGCAAATGCAGACTGCGGTATCCATTTTCTTTGGGGCAATGGATATAGTCCCGCTTTCGTACCAAGGCAATGTCGCTTTGCTCAATCAGAAGATCTGCTATCGTAAAAGTATCTTCGATATAGTTGCAGATCACCCTTACCCCTGCTATATCCTGCACATATTCCTGCACCGACTCTTCGGTGAGCGGCACTTGCTTTCGCTCCAGCTTTTCGATAATACTTTTTGGAGTTTTCAGACGACTTTCAATATGATGGATGGGGTTATATTCATGTGCAACACGGAATTCTTCATCCAATATTTCCAGTTTTGTCTGTACCTCCTTGACTGCGGCGGAATAGATTTGGCGCTGACTTAAGAATTTGCGGATTAATTTCGGAGAGGAGGTAAATTCCTCAAATAATTTTTTCTGATATTCTGTGTCCATCCTTTCTCTCATCCCTTCCCAGAATGTAAAATCACAAAAGCCTTATGTAAAAAGGCAGCCGCTTGAATTGCGAGAACAATTCCGATTACAACATGCATTGTAAGCGCTTCTTCAACAGGTTTTAACAGAGCGATTGCACCGGAAAATATCTCTAAAACGCCAACAATGAAGAGCCACTGCCATCCACACGCCTTATGATCCCGTAATTCTAAGGCCTCCATAATCCGCAAGACGCCAGAAAACAATTCCCACACACAAAAGAAAAAGGGAAGCACGGCAACAGGTGTCATTTGATTAAACAGAAGGAAAATTGAAAGAAGGGCGGCGGTCAGGCCATCAGCCAAACCCCACCGCCCGCATTTCTTACTTTTCCGTTCCGTAAAATAGACCAAAATGTTGGATATGCCGGACAAAAGAAGGGCTGTCCCCAGCCACGGCATAATTTGTATCAACTGGTTCCCTGATGTGCAAAAACTAAGTATGGACGCTATGGCAAGAACAGCGCCGGCTATTCCCCACAAAACCTGCGATAGGCGCGCCGGTTCATTCATTTCCTTTGCAGCCGTCACAGGCATTGCAGTTGTGAGAAGCATCCCATAGTTTATCCGCAGTGCCAACCCAATTTTTCGCGTAGGCCGCGCATTTGCCGCAAAGGTGCTCCGCGCTTTCCGGCGACTGCAGATCCGTAGAGTGAGCGCCGGAACGTTCTACCATTGCTTTCAGGCATTCCGGATTTTCCAGCATAGGGCAGGGACGCAGGTGGTTTTGGTTAAAGGGCTGTCCTTCCTTATATGCCATAAATAAAGGTGATTTGTAAGCTTCTAACAAAGTCTTATCATAGATGCTGGAGTCCGAATAATGGATAAATGCGCAAGGTTCGATATCGCCATTGGCATTGATATGTAAATAATTACGGCCGCCAGCAATACAGCCCTTTACGAATTCGCCGTCATTCTGGAAATCAATGGTGAAGATCGGCTTGGTGTTCCGATATTCCCGGATTTTATGGTACATAACTTCGCGCTGCTCCGGGCTGGGCAGTAGTTCGGGAACAGCTTCATTGCCCACTGGCATGTAGTGGAAAAACCATGCAAACTTTGTGCCTTTAGCAATCAGATGGTCAATATAGGCTTCCGAACTGATAGAATCGACATTTTTGCTCGTGTAGCAGCAGGAAGCACCGAACACCAGCTTCTTTTCTCGCAGGATGTCCATAGCTTTCATGACAGCCTGATAGGTACCGTGGCCACGGCGAAAATCAGTGGCCTCTTCAAAGCCTTCCACGCTGAACGCTGGCACAAAATTCTTTACCCGCAACATTTCATCAGCAAACTTTTCGTCAATCAGCGTGCCGTTGGTAAATGCTAGGAACATGCAATCGGGATGAGCCTCGCACAAGCGGATAATATCATCCTTCCGAACCAGCGGCTCGCCACCCGAATAGATATACATGAAGGTGCCCATGGCCGTGCCTTGTTGGATAATGTTGTCTAGTGTTTCATAACTCATATTGAGTTTGTTTCCATATTCAGCAGCCCAACAGCCGGTACAATGAAGATTGCACGCGGAGGTTGGATCCATTAAAATAGCCCAAGGCACATTGCAGTCGTTTTCTTCCTTGACTTTTTCCTGCCTTGCATACCCAATCAGGGAAGTGTTGACAAAGAAGTTTTCAAAAAAGGTTTTGCGGATTTCTGGATCAATATCCGTCCAAAGGCTTTTGATCAGCCGGTACCAGTTATTGTCCGGGTTTTCAATGATATCGTGAAACACCTTGCGCTGGCTTGGGAATAGGTTGTCCTTGTCAAATTTATCCACCCACGCCAAGAGCTTGGGAAGGCTTTTGTCAGGATCCTCGTCTAAATATCCCACTACTTTCTTAGCGGCAAAACTCTTCAGGTTTTCTTTCATGGTTTTTTCATTCATGATGAATCGTTCCTTTCTAAAATTTATCTTGGTTATGTGTCCGAAAAAGTCGCTTTCGCTCCCTTGAGTGTCATTATAGACCCGAATATTCCAGAACGCATTGGACAGTAAGGGGTAAGTGAGGAATTTTAAGACAAACGGTGAAAGTGTTACTTTTTAGGACAGTAGCCATGTTTTGTCCCTATTCTTCTTTGGCAGAAGGGGGTACTATTTATTAGAGAGACTGGCTTTAGCCATACAATAGATTATAATTTGTGAAAAGGTGATGTAAATTCGTGAAAAAGATCGATTTGACCCGGACGCTTATTGAAACTACAGTTCGCCGCACACTAGAAAAAATCCAGGAAGCACCGGAACGGGAAATCCGCAATCTGGTCGATTTTGGACTGGAATTTTCCAATGGTCGGTTTCAAAAAAAGTTTTTGACAGCAGCGAGAAAGATGTTAATTAATGAAGAAAGCGCTTATTATACTCTCATAAAAGACATAGTTTCAAATGTTGATTCGGAAAGGCTCATGACATTTGGGATCAATGTAGGATATGAAGGATGCACCAAGGGTGCTAAAACCATACGGGAGATTGAAGCAACACGCCATTGTAACATTCCTTGGTTTTTAAGCCTGTCAATCAATGAAAAAAAGCTGGAAGAAGATCCAGATTTTTACCCTGCTGTTCTTAAACAAGGCGTATCATTGGGAATCCATACCTATTTGCTGTCTATAGCAGGCGATCCAGCCAAAATCATTCCACTGCTGAAAAGCCAGCCAGGCTGTGCTTTTATTTTGTATCTCCATGGGGCACAAATTACCAAGTCCTTCCTAACCGAATTTCATGCTGTCCGCAATGTTATGATTTCCATATATGCAGATGAGAAAATGCCGGAAGCCTGTAAAAAGTTAAGAGATTCTCATTATTTGTATGCGGTATATACACATTATACAGAGTGGGATGCACAACATATTTTACAGGGCCGATGGCTGGAGGAAGTGCTGCCTGCCCAACCAACATTTGGTTTTATCATACCGGAGCCGTCGTGCCGAAAAGAACTGCAGCAGGAAATATACTCTTATATCCTATCTATACGGGATGGCCAGAAATATCCCATTATTTTGATGGATGTGCGGCAGGATGGGCTAATGGTCGATGGTGTGATTTCGAGCGAAGCCTGTATCGTGGGCTTTGATGAAAATGGAAATATGAGAACGCAGGATGGAATATACACAAATGATAGCCTCAATCTGTTCACTCACAAGCTGAAAGACATTTTAGAATGCCACACAGAAAAATAGAAAAAGACGGCTGGCGCTGACCAGCCGTCTTTTCCAGCAATAAACCACCCGTAAAAGCAGCAGGAAAAAACGGATATCTGCCTAAACCGAAAGCAGATATCCGTTTTTTAGAGGACCTAATATAGGCTTACAGATAGGAATCTATTTTTTTGGAACAGGCAATTGCCAAGGCCCCTGGACCGATATGACAGGACACGCTAAGGGAAAGCGGATCACAAAAATCAACTTTCATCCCCAACTCCCTTTCTGCGGTTTGAGCAAAATCATGGGCTATTAGATCCTGATTGGTATGAGCGACATAAATCCGAACTTGATCTGCACCGCCAAACCGTTTTTCAATATCCTGCCGCATAGCATCCATCATAATAATTTTTGCTTGGTTTTGGCTGCGTGCTTTTGCAAAAGCATCCAACTTGCCGCCCTGAATCTGCAATACTGGACGGATTTGCAGCACGGTTGCAATTGCTGCTGCGGCAGGCGTAATCCGCCCTCCCTTTTTTAAATATTTCAGTGTATCCAGCATGATGTAGATGCTGGATTGCAGTTTTTCTGTTTCCAAGATACTTTTGATTTCTTCAGCGGATTTTCCAGAGCTGGCAAGCTCCATAGCATCCATTACTGATTGCCGCAGAGTGACTGATATTCTCTGATTATTTACAACAGATACCCGCCCGTCATAATCCTCTGCCAACATAGCTGCTGTAGCGCAGGCACCTGATAACCCGCTGGACATGGGGATATAGACTAATTCGTCATAATCTTTTAAGAGGGAATCCCATAAATCGAGAACTTCCCCAGTTAGCGGCTGAGAGGTGTGTATTTCATTCTCGTTCTTGAGCTTTTCATAAAAATCCTCCTGAGAGAGATTGACATCTTCGTAATACGTCTGTCCATTGATCACAAAAGGCATCGGCAAAACAAAAACGCCGAGTTTTTTTGCCATTTCCTGTGTGATACCGCTGTTGCTGTCGGTAACAATTGCTATTCGCTTTGACATATAGACGCTCCTTTATCCTTTTAACACATCTTTGTTTTTGATCAAATAATCTATAAGAGAAACGACGGTAAGAATCAATGTAACCACCATAGCAGCATCTGTCCATATCTGCAGAGAAGGTAAATTTAACAGCACTAGGCAGATTAGCAATACTTGGCATACAGTTTTTGCTTTTCCCCAATTACCGGCGGCGATTACAATTCCTTTATCTGAAGCAACCAGTCGAAATCCGCTGATGATGAACTCTCTCCCGATTATGATAATGACCACCCATGAAGGGATCCTCTCTAGCTCGACTAAAGCAATAAGCGCCGAACAGACCAGCAATTTGTCTGCGATGGGATCCATGAATTTTCCAAAATTCGTAATAAGGCCATATTTTCTTGAAATGTAACCGTCTAACCAGTCAGTCAGGCTGGCAATGACAAAAATACCGAGCGCGATATAATCCGTATAAGGATTGATATTTCCTAGCCATCCGGCTTGGCCGCCCAATAGGATAACAATAAAGGGTACAATCAGTATCATTCTCAAAACTGTTAATTTATTAGGTAAATTCACTGGCTCACTCCTTTTGTATACCACAGTGGAAATCTTCCCGATTTATCGAAACAGGTTCTCCACAACAAAACCCGAACGCCTCTTTATTGTAAAGGTTTTATCTTGTCTGTGCATTGGACAAATAGCTGCAAGTGAGAAATTTTGGGACACCGGTTTCGGTCTGTCCGTTTTGTAGGTAAAGGGCAGCAAAAAATAAAACAGCGCCTCTTATCGCTTCAATTAAAAAAGAAGCGGAAGGACATGCATCCTGCATATCCTTCCGCTCATTCATTGGGGCAATTTATTCATCCGGAAATTCCTGCTCGATTCTATCCGACATTCCAATCAGGCATCTTTTTAATCTGCAAGAAAACTCTTTGGCTGGGATGCAGTCCTTTTGAGAAATCCAGCGTTTAACAGCACAAACAAAGGCGTCTGCATAGAAGTCTAAAAAGAAATCAATGGAATCGTCATTGCGGAAATACCCTTGCATACCCTTGTTGATAATAAGGGTAATAACATCCCTGAAATAATCCGAAAACGAATTCTGCCCTTCAATTACAAAGGTTTTTCTATAAAAGTTCCTGTTATCATAGAAATATTGACAGATATCCTCCATCAGTTCCCAATCGCCGTCGTATTCCTTTTGGTTAACTACTGTGACGAATTCCGTATCATAAATCCAGTTAACAAGATCATACTTGTCCTTAAAATGATAATAGAAGCTTTTACGGTTCATTCTACACTTCTCACAAATGTCCAGCACGCTGATTTGGGAGAAAGACTGCGTTTCCATCAATTCTTTTAATGCTCCTGCCAACGCGCGTTTTGTTATAGTAGAATCTGCCAGACGACCCACCCCCTCTACATCGAGTATCTATATAGAGTTAATTATACCATAAAGCAATCCATCAGGCAATAAAAATTCCGTATTTTAGACTGTACTTTAGGAAACAGATAAAGGAAAGTGTCCAAAAAAGTAACACTTTGCCCCCAGCGAGAAAAATTGTAACACTGCTCTTATTTGTCCAATGATTTCATAGAACAGCTCTGTTACAATAAATCCATAGAAACATTCCATGAATCATACAGTACAGGGGGACTATGCGTTGGCATTTTATAATCAACCTACCGAAAAAATTTTAAGGCAATTTTCAGTCAATGAAAAAAGCGGTTTATCGATGGAGCAAATATCCGAATTGCAGGCAAAATACGGGCCGAACAAATTGAAAGAAAAAAAGAAAAAAAGCAATATGCAGCGTTTTTTCGATCAATTCAAGGATGTTATGATCCTGATACTAATTGCCGCCGCAGTTATCTCTTTTGTAATAGCCTGCGTTGAAGGGAATCCCATGGAATTCTTTGAACCTGTGCTGATATTGCTCATTGTCGTTCTCAATGCCTTCATGGGGATGCTGCAGGAAAGTAAGGCGGAAAAAGCGCTGGACGCTTTAAAAAGCATGTCTGCCCCGCATGCCCGGGTTCTTCGTGATGGCGAGGAAAGAATGATCGATGCTTCGGAACTTGTACCAGGAGATATTATCCGTCTGGAAGCTGGGGATTTCATCCCTGCGGACGCACGGCTGCTGCACAGTGTCAGTCTGAAAAGCGAAGAATCGGCGTTAACCGGCGAATCGGTGCCTTCGGAAAAGGATGCACAGGCCATCATAGATGAAAAGGCAGCCCTTGGAGATCGGAACAACATGGTCTTCTCCGGGTGCAGCATTACCTACGGAACAGCTACGGCTGTGGTCACCGCCACAGGAATGAACACTGAAATGGGCAAAATTGCCAATCTGCTGGAGGGGGAAAGCGACAGCCAGACGCCGCTGCAGAAGAAGCTGGCTCAGCTTGGAAAATATCTAGGAATTCTGGCTTTGGCAGCCTGTGCCGTTATTTTTATTGTTGGCCTTGTCAATGGGATTCCGGTAATGGAAATCTTTATGACTGCGGTATCGCTTGCTGTTTCCGCTATCCCGGAGGGATTACCCGCCATCGTCACGATCGTCCTTTCCATCGGTGTTCAGCGGATGGTAAAGAAAAACGCCCTGATCCGTCGGTTGCCTGCAGTCGAGACACTGGGAAGCGCCTCGGTGATTTGCTCGGATAAAACCGGAACACTCACCCAAAATCGCATGACTCTGGTAGAAGCCTATGTAGATGGTTTTGCTACTGCGGAGAAAATCACTACAGCGAATTCAGAAAGTGTGAAAACACTGCTTCAATACGGAACCCTTTGCTGCGATGGTTCTGTTGTGTTCCATGGAACAGAAGAACAGCATATCGGTGATCCAACAGAAACCGCTATTGTTTTGGCAGCTCATAAAAACGGGATGCCAAAAGACGATTTGAATAAACGGTATCCGCGTTTAGCAGAAATCCCATTTGATTCAGATCGGAAACTGATGACCACGGTGAACCGGATAGATAATAAAAATATCGTCATTGTCAAAGGCGCCTTTGATATGATGGCACCCAGATGTATTGCCGGCGATATGGAAACAGCCCGGGTGGTTACCGAAGAGATGAGCGCCGACGCTCTGCGGGTATTGGCAATCGCTTACAAGGAAATCGATGCGATTCCGGAAAAACCTACCTCAGAAGAACTGGAAAATGGTTTAACACTGATGGGGCTCGTGGGTATGATCGACCCTCCCCGGCCTGAAGCGAAAATGGCGGTTGCTACTTGTCGCAAAGCAGGCATCAAGCCGGTGATGATTACCGGAGACCATGTTGTAACAGCCTCTGCTATTGCAAGGGAATTGGGCATTTTGCAGGATGGAGATCAGGCAATTACCGGCGCGGAACTGGACGCCATGACGGATACCGAACTCGATAATCGTGTGGAGGATATTTCAGTCTATGCCCGCGTTTCGCCGGAAAACAAAATCCGCATTGTTAAGGCGTGGCAGCGAAAAGGTCAGGTTGTTTCCATGACCGGAGACGGCGTAAATGACGCCCCAGCATTAAAGGCTGCCGATATTGGCTGTGCTATGGGGATCACCGGCACGGATGTGGCAAAAGGCGCCGCCGATATGACCCTGACTGACGATAACTTTGCAACCATTGTAGATGCTGTTCAGGAAGGCCGCGGAATTTATGCCAATATCAAAAAGGTCGTTGGATTCCTGCTGGGAACTAATATTGGTGAAGTCATTACAGTATTCACAGCGATGCTGTTGTGGCATAAAACTCCGTTGCTTTCTATGCAGCTTTTGTGGATTAACCTTGTTACCGACAGCCTGCCGGCCATTGCTCTGGGAATGGAAGCTGTGGAATCCGACGTTATGGACAGAAAGCCTAAGCCCAAAGACGAAGGAATCTTTGCCCATGGACTTGGAATTCGGGTGGTCTTGCAGGGACTCATGTTTGCAGTATTGACTTTGGTTGGTTTTGCGGTTGGAGAAAATGTTACCGGTTCTCTGGCCGGAGGACAGACCTTGGCATTTATGGTTCTGGCGCTTTCTCAAGTAATACAGGCATATAATATGCGTTCAGAGCATTCCTTGTTTAAGATCGGTCCATTTAGTAATCATAAGTTGAATTGGGCTTGCCTGGTGTCTCTGCTGCTGGTCGCACTCGTTCTCTTCACTCCGGTCCGTATCGCGTTTGGCCTGGTAATTCTTCCCGGAAAACTATATTTGCTTGGTTTGGGCTTGATTTTGATTCCGGTCATTGTTATGGAACTGTCTAAGGCATGCGGATTGATTAAGAATCATCATTAACTCAAAAGATATCACAAGAAACACAGTTTGATGATGGCCGCCGATTTGTCGGCGGCCATTTTAGAGGTGAGGCGGTAGAAGATTGAACAAAATAAAATGGAAAAACAGAGGGCTTACAGTACTGCGGTTACTTCCGTTTCTACTTTGTATTGCATTTATACTGATCTATCTATTTTCCGGAAGGGATGTATCAGTAGAAGCCATTTTACACTATGCGCCGGAGAACAAGTGGTTAGCTGCTGTTTTTTTACTGGCAATTTACGGAATAAAGAGTCTAAGTGTTTTTTCCCCAATCATCGTCCTTCATATTGCCGGCGGCTTTCTCTTCCCGCCATTGGAGGCCATTTTGGTAAACACGGTGGGAGTCATTATTGAATTGACAATTCCCTATTGGGTTGGCAGAGTATCTGGGGAATCATCGGCTACAAAACTTCTGAAGAAATATCCCCGATTAGCAGAAGCTGTCGCCTACCAAAGCGGAAATGCATTTTTCCTTTCATTTTTTCTTCGGGTTATCTCATTCCTTCCGGGGGATGCTGTCAGTATGCATTTAGGAGCAATTAAAATACCTTTTACCAAATATCTATTCGGAAGCCTTTTAGGGATTTTCCCCGGTATCATTACGTCAACATTAATTGGGACGAGCATTACCGACCCGGCATCCCCAATGTTTTGGGTTTCCATTATTTTGACAGTCGCCATATCCATTTGCTCATTTTGGTTTTATTATTTCTGGCGGCGCAGAAAAAAAGAGCCTGAAATTAAGTGATTTTAAGATCTTTTGGAAATTGCTTTTGCATTCTATTTCATAGATGGGATTGGGCTTTAGAAAACACTTTAAACACCTTTTGAGTGGCTAAATTCCCAGAGGTCAAGCTGCTCTTTTTGAAAAGTGAACATATACATATAAGAATAAACAGCCGAGTGGTAGTTGAACAAAATCACTTGTTACAGAAACAAAAAATTCGAGCAAAGGGGTATTTTAATGAACGAGATAAAAAAACCAAAAAAGCCATTGATTTTTTACTATGGTATTGCTCTGCTAGTTGTACTTCTATTAAACTCTATCCTACTCCCTTCTATCATGCACCGACAGATCAAGGAAGTGGATTACGGCACCTTTATGACTATGACGGAGGAAAAAAATATTGGCCGAGTACAAATCGAGGACAATCAGATTTTATTTACAGATAAAGCTGATGAAAAGGTATATAAGACCGGACTGATGGACGATCCCGGATTGACAGAACGGCTGTATGAATCAGGTGCTGTTTTTGCAAGTGAGATCGTGCAGGAAGCTTCGCCGCTATTAAGCTTTTTCTTGACATGGATATTGCCAATCCTCATTTTCTGGGGTTTTGGACAACTTTTATCCAAGCAACTGATGAAAAAAGCTGGCGGCAGCAATTCTATGATGTTCAATATGGGGAAAAGCAACGCAAAGGTCTATGTAAAGTCATCCAATGGTATTAAATTCTCCGATGTTGCTGGTGAAGATGAGGCCAAAGAAAATCTGGCCGAAATTGTTGACTATCTTCATAATCCCAAGCGGTATGAGGAAATTGGCGCTTCTATGCCAAAGGGGCTCCTGTTAGTTGGCCCTCCCGGGACTGGTAAAACCATGCTGGCAAAGGCTGTGGCTGGTGAAGCAAACGTTCCTTTCTTTTCGATGTCTGGCTCGGAATTTGTAGAGATGTTCGTTGGTATGGGCGCATCCAAAGTCCGCGACCTGTTTAAACAGGCAAAAGAAAAGGCTCCCTGCATCATCTTTATCGACGAGATTGATGCTATCGGGCAAAAGAGAGATGGCCGTTTGGGTGGTAATGATGAGCGGGAACAAACACTCAATCAGTTATTAACCGAGATGGACGGGTTTGATGGCAATACAGGTGTAATTATTCTTGCAGCTACCAACCGTCCGGAAGCGCTTGACCCCGCTCTTACCCGACCGGGACGATTCGACCGCAGAGTGCCGGTGGAACTTCCAGACTTAAAAGGTCGCGAAGAAATCTTGCGGGTGCACGCAAAGAGAATTAAAACGGATCCAAATATCAATTATTCACATATTGCACGCATGGCTTCCGGCGCTTCCGGGGCGGAACTTGCCAATATCGTTAATGAAGCTGCTCTGCGGGCAATCCGCAACAGGAGAAAAACGGTATCGCAGGCAGATCTTGAGGAAAGTATAGAAGTTGTTATCGCTGGGTATCAGAAAAAGAACAGCATTTTAACGGATAAAGAAAAAATGATTGTTTCATATCATGAGATCGGACATGCCCTTGTCGCGGCCAAACAGACTAATTCTGCACCAGTACAAAAAATCACAATCGTACCCCGTACCTCTGGCGCATTGGGTTATACAATGCAGATTGATGAAGGTGACCACTATCTGATGAGTAAAGAGGAAATTGAAAACAAGATTGCAACCTTGACAGGGGGCAGGGCTGCTGAAGAGATTGCTGTTGGTTCCATATCAACCGGAGCTTCCAATGATATTGAGCAGGCGACTAAGCTGGCCCGCGCAATGATCACCCGCTATGGAATGAGCGAGGATTTCGACATGGTGGCAATGGAAACTATCACCAATCAGTATCTTGGTGGAGATTCCTCCCTGACCTGTTCCGCAGAAACACAAGCAGAAATTGACCGTCAAGTGGTGAGCCTTGTCAAAGCACAGCATGAGAAGGCCGCTCAAATTCTTTTGGAAAACCGAGCAAAACTCGATGAACTGGCGCAGTATTTATATCAGCATGAAACGATTACCGGAGATGAATTTATGAATATTTTGAATTCTTAATTCAAAGGTTTGCGGTTTATCGGCTTTTACGGTGATAAGCAGAACAGGAGAATGAATATGAAACTAAATCTAAAAGATATTCAATCAGTCCGCTCTATTCGTAAGATTGATGAACGTCTTGTTTCCTATAATATTGAAATGGCCGAAGTGACAGGAGGCTCTTTCTGGAAAGCATACACTTCTGCTCAGATTGCTGGAATTGAGGAATTTCCGCCAGTATCCAATATACAGAACCTGACGTCCACAAAGGAATTGATGCAATATTATCCACCCATTAACCTTTACAATGAGCGCCTTCGGAAGTTGGCAAAAGGATTGGGGACTACATGGATCCGCGTTTCTGGTACATGGGCTACAAAGACTTATTATGATTTTGAAGGAGTAACGAATGGTAAAGCACCCGATGGATACCAGAATATTTTGACAAAGGAGCAGTGGATAGGCGTACTGGATTTCGTAAAAGCAGTAGAAGGAAAACTGCTACTATCCGTTAGCAACTGTGCCGGAGATCACCCGCATGGTGGTCCATTAGATCTGACGCAGGCAAAAAAAATATTTGATTTCAGTCACAGCTATGGTGTAAATATTGATGCCATTGAGTTTATGAACGAGCCTAACATGATGCAAATGTCAGGAGCTCCCGAAGGATATACTTCTGCGGATTATGTGCGGGATCAGGATATTTTGAATGGATGGGTTCGAAGCAACTACCCAGAATGCCTGATTGTAGGTCCCTGTACCACCGGCGATCCCTCTATTGGTTCTCCCGGAGAAAAAAGTTTTGGCGCCGGGATTGGTAATATGGTAGATTCCTGTACCACACATGACTTGATGGATGGCGCAAAAATCAAACTCGATGTGTTTAGTTATCACTATTACAATGGGATTTCAGAGCGGTTGGCTTCTATCATGCCGGAAGCACATTGGGAAAGAAGCCAAGCGCATACGGACGCTTATTTAGCGGTAGCGCCAGCCTGTGTAAAAAAACATATAGCATTGCGGGATCAATATGTTCCCGATGGGCAAATATGGGTTACAGAATCTGGAGATGCAGCAGGAGGCGGAGATACTTGGGCTTCTACCTATTTAGATGTATTTCGTACTCTGAATGAACTGGGAAGCTTTTCACTGCTTACCGATGGGGTGGTTTTCCATAACACGCTTGCGTCCTCCGATTATGGGCTGCTTGATTATAAAACTTTTGAACCCCGTCCCAATTACTTTGCCCTGCTGCTTTGGAATCGACTAATGGGAAGCACTGTATATGATTGTGGTGTTTCAAATTCGCAAAATATACATGTTTACTGCCATTCCCGCAAGGACGGGAAGTTTGGCATGGTGTATTTGATTATCAATAATTCATTGACAGATACAATTGTGGCAGAAACTTCGAAGGAAACCGAATGCTATATGCTTGGGGCTAAGTCAATGAGTTCATCAATTATGCAGCTTAATGGTAAGAATTTAACCATTTCCGGTATGGCAGAGCTTCCAGAATTATTCTCTGTAAAGCAGTCAGCAGGTATTGTCTCCTTGGCTCCGGGAAGTTGCACATTTCTTGTGTTGTAAAGCAGCACAAACAAAGTTACTGAAGATAATATGGTGATAAATTATGAATTTACTTTTTACTGTCAATATGCAAGCTATTGAACAGTTAAACTGGTGTCTCCACTCCATTTTACGGTTTGAGAATGACTATGATATTTACATTGCACATTCAGAACTGACAGGTAAGGCAGAAGAGAATTTAAAGTGTAGTTTTATGCATGGAAGAGTCTCTCTTCATTTCATTAAAATAGATAACAATTTCTTTAACGGCTTTCCAGAAAGTAATCGATACCCCAAAGAGATTTATTATCGACTACGTGCGGCAGATTTTTTTCCTGATTATCTGGATCGTGTTCTTTACCTAGACGTGGATACTCTCGTACTCAAACCATTGGATGAACTCTATTATATGGATTTTGAAGATAATTATTTTATTGCCTGTACCCATATCAAGAAAGTGCTGGCAAAATTTAATGAACTTCGTTTAGGACTTGATAAAGGGGCGGCTTACATCAATACTGGTGTTCTTTTAATGAATTTGGAGCTGCTACGCAACTACAATGTAAAAGAGCAAGTGCAAGAAATAGCAAAGACAAAAACACTGTTTTTGCCTGATCAGGATATCATATCTATTCTCTATGGCAATCACATTAAGTTGATTGATTTTCAAATCTATAATCTCAGTGATTGTATGGTTTTATTGAATAATTGGCAGGGCGGTAATGAAACTATCAACGAGGCTTGGATTCGAGAACACACGGTAATACTTCATTTTTGCGGCAAAAATAAACCTTGGAAAAAAACATACAATGGACTACTGGGTAAGTTTTTTTATGAATTTCAAGAGCAGCAAAATACAGAGGTCTATTCTGAGTCTCCAGAGGAAGCTACATCATTATTTGACGATAGCAGGTGAACTGTTTTTACTAATAGATTGGAGTTGCTTTCAATACGCCAAATGGAAAGAAACGATTTACACAAGGAGATATTGTAGGAGGAAATCAATGTTCGGATTTGGTATAATTTCTATTTGCATATAGCAACCATCAAAATATGTTATGCTCTTGTGTGCTGGAAGCACGGAGTAACTTTCATTGCTTTTTTTCTCTATAATTCAGAAATAAATATTAATAGAGAAGAAACCGAAGATAACTTAAAAAGCTCTTTTTTTGTTGGATTTTAATATTCGGCTCATCATATTTTTATGAAATAGCCTTACTATGCGCGTTCGCCTTTGGGCGGGTGCGCTTTTTTTATTTCTGCAAAAGGAGGTCATGGCTAAGAACTCACAGCGGCAGACCGCCGCCCCGACAATCTGAATTTTTCAAAATTTCAGATTGATCGGAGGAAACAGCCATGGCTTACAACAAAGCCAAAGCGGAGAGAGAATGGCTCCGCTGGAAAGAAGCAGAAGAAAAGAAACTCAGAGAACTTGGCGTGGATGAGGAAACCATCCAGCGCCTTCATACATACGATTGGGAGCAGTTTAATAAGGAACGGCAGTACCTGCAGCGACAGGTAGAATGGTCACCTTATGTGGACTGGGTTTCGGCACAGAATCTGGAACTGCCCGTTGAGGATACCGAAGCCCTGCTGGACAGCATTGAGAATATGGAACTGATGCAGATCCTATCCAAAGAGGACAAGCTCACCATCCAGATTGCCTTTCTGAAAATGTCCGGCTTTAACGGTTATGAAATTGCTGAGAAAACCGGCCTCACTCAAAAGGCAGTCAACCTGAGAATGGTACGTCTCAGAAAAAAATTGAAAAAATTTTTTGAAGCATGAAGCTTTTCGGCCTTTTTCCTGGGCTATAGGGCGAACGGGGAAAAGAAACGTTCGCCTTGTAGCTTGAAAAATGAATACCAGCCATGCGGGTACGTTCCCGCCTGAGCGAGCGACACAGGAAAAAGCGCCATGACGAACCAAAGCAAGAGCTGCCTCCCTTTTATGGGACGGCGGCTGTTGCTCTTGGTTTCGAGCGGATGCATTTTGACCGGAAAGAGGGGGTAGTTGCCCTTTTCGCCATGACCTTGGGCGGGGGATTATGATACGCGCTATCGTTTGCCCACACGTCAGATGGGCTGGCCGACCTTGGGTTGTAATCAGCAAGACCTTTGGGGAGCCAGTGAACGGCTTGTCAACTGCAAGCCTGCCTGCATGGTTCCCAAGGTTGCCGGGGGGCGAGCAGCAAATACGGCACGTCAAATTCAACCTTTTTATTTTATTCAGATTGCCGTTGACGGCGAATCCGTGCGGCGCAGGTTTTCTGCGCCGCATCAGTTTGCCGCCAACAGGCCAAGGAGAATGTGCCGAAATGAACAAGCCTACTTTAAAGGAGCAGGCTCATGGGGAGATTGAACGGATCTTCCGAATCCTTCTCCCTCAAAACGGGCTGGCTGTGCGGGAAGAACAGATTACCCTCTGCCACGCCATGCTGAACACCCTGCTCAAAAACAGTATCGCTTTATGCGACGCAGGAGTCGGGATCGGCAAGACCTACGCCTACCTGACCGCCTGCATTTTACTGAAAAAGTTTGCCCCGCATGGGCCTGCCGGTTCCCAGCCGGTGGTGGTTTCCACCTCCAGCGTTGCCCTGCAGGACGCCATCATCGGGGAATACATCCCATTTTTGTCCCGGATTTTTCTGGAGAACCGTATTATTCAAAAGCCCATCCGGGCGATGGTGCGAAAAGGCAAGGAACGCTTTGTCTGCGACGTCCGTCTTGCAGGGCGGCTGGAAGCCGTGAAACATAAGAAAAAGAATGCCCAGCAGATGAAAGCCCTGCTTTCCCTTCGCGCCTATTATGATTTAGACGCCATAACCGGCCTCAGTGGATTTGACAGACGGCAGGTGTGCGTCCCCAAGGTTTGCGAGAAAACCTGCCCTCTGCGAAATGCCTGCCGGTACCATCAATACCTGAAGGAAGCCAGAAGCGCGGAAATTTTCGTCCAGATTTGCAACCACAACTATCTGCTGGCCGACGCCGCCCACCGTTTGCAGGAAATGCGGCCCCTTCTCAATGATTACCGGGCCTTGGTGATCGACGAAGCTCACAAGCTGCCGGACGCAGCTCGCCAGATGTATGGGCAGAGTTTGTCGGCGGAGGATTTCCGTGAACTCTGCGACCTGCTGGAAAAAGAAAAATATATCCTTGCGGCCCAGCGGCTGAAAGAAAAGTTTACTGCCCTCATGGGAGCCATGTGCCGGGGCGAACTGCTGGAAGAAGCCCAGCGCACCGCCTTTATTTTAACGCCGGATCGGGAAGCGGCCCTTCGGGATTGCCTTTCCCTCCTTCGGCAGCTTCAAAAACAGCTTGCCCCGCACCTCCCACGGTGGCTTCTTTACCGGCTGGGAACAACAGAGCAGGCCCTCGGCCTGTTTTTTACCGGTGACCGCAGGTATATCCTCTACATCCAGTACGACAGGGACGGAAGCCCCAGCCTCTGCGCCGCCAGTCGGGAGATGCCGGAGCAGCTGCGCCGGGCGCTGTGGCTGAAGGACATCCCTGCCATCCTGACCTCCGGCACCCTCATGGCTGGTGGCAGCTTTGAACGAACAAAAAAGGTCATGGGGCTGTCCGAAAACAATCGGATGGAGGATTTTATTGCGGTTTCACCCTTTAACTATGAAGAAAACTGCCTTCTTTACATCCCCGGCGACCTGCCGAAAGCGCAGATGGGCAGCGAAATGGAAGCTAAGTGTTTGGCAGAGCAGATCTGCCGGTTGGTGGAAGCCACTCATGGCCACACTCTGGTGCTCTTTACCTCCTATTCCCTTATGGGTGCTGTTTACAATCAAGTAAAGGACCGGCTGTCTTTTCCCTTGATGGAAGTATGGCGGCACTCGCAGGACGTCATCCATCAGTTCAAGCAGGCGCAGAATGCCGTGCTGTTCGCAGCGGGTTCCTGCTGGGAAGGTGTGGACTTTCCCGGCGATATGGTGTCGTCGCTCATCATTGTGCGGCTGCCTTTTCCTGTCCCTGATCCTATCAGTGAAGCGGAACGGGAACAATATCCCACCCTGCAGGATTATATCCGGGCGGTCATTATCCCGGATATGCAGGTGAAACTCCGACAGGGCTTCGGACGGGCCATCCGCACCGAAACCGACACCTGCGTGGTGAGCATTTTGGACCACCGGGCAGCCCCCGGTCAGCGGTATCACCAAGCTGTGCTGGAAACCCTGCCGAACCTTCGACTTACCAGAAAAATCGAAGATGTAGAGGATTTCATTCGGGCAAAGAAAAGCCCGGATTATTTTATGTCATAAAGGAGATTACCATAGATGAACAGAAAAACAGAAACGGCGGGATTTCCCTACGCAGACCGCCCCATGTGGCTATACAGCCGCAGCAGCGATAAAAGGATGTTTGTCCTGATTCAGCAGATGCGGAATCTTTTAGAGGAAGCCAATCATCGGGGATACACTGTCGTTGGTACCTCGCAGGATATGGGGACCGGCAGGAGCACAGCTCGCATGAGCCTAAAACAGATGATGCAGGCGGTGCAGGGCGGATTCGTCCGCGCTGTGCTTGTGCGGGATCTCACCCGTCTGAGCCACGATCCCGCCATCTTGATTCAAATACTGGAATTTTTGCAGGATCACGATGCGGTACTGATCACCACCGAAAGCGACCTGCGGTATGAACTTTATGTCAAGGGGCTGGAAAACCGCTTTTTCCAGAGGGCAGCCCAAAAGGGCCTTCATTTGCCGTGGTGAATTTTCATGGCAATTCCCTATACCTTGCAGACCCCAAGCGAAAAGGTGATCAATGAAATCAAATACTTTGCAGCATTCTCCGCATTAAAACGGCTGTTAGAACAAGAAAAAATCACATTGGAAAACTGCCAGCTGGCGAATGTTGCTATTGCCGAAAAGTACGGCGTTTCACAACTCCATATTTAGTGGTTGTCGCGATAGCTATCCCAAACCGGTTGTGGTAGTCTTTGGTGTGACAAAAAAGATGTCCAATCGGGAAGGGGGTGGCAAAGGTGCCACAGGTCAAAGTTATACAGCCAATAGCAGAACAAGCCCAAAAGCTGCGGGTTGCAGCTTACGCCCGTGTGAGCAGCGACTCAGCCGACCAGCTGAATTCCTTTGCCACCCAAGTGGACTATTACACCAGTTACATTAGGTCGAAAGAAGAATGGGAATTCGCCGGTTTATATGCGGATGAAGCGGTCTCCGGCACCACAGCTGACAAGCGGGATGATTTTCAGCGCCTGCTTGCCGACTGCCGTGCCGGGAAAATCGACCGCATCCTCGTCAAATCCATTTCCCGGTTTGCCCGGAATACCATCGACTGCATCCAGACGGTGCGGGAGCTCAAACAGCTTGGCATAGCGGTGGAATTTGAAAAAGAGGATATCGACACCGGGAAGATGGGCAGCGAAATGCTGCTGAGTATTTTGGGATCAGCCGCACAGGAAGAATCCCTCTCTATCTCGAAAAACCTCAAATGGAGCTATCGACGCCGGATGAAATCCGGCGATTTTATTACCTGCAGCGCACCAATTGGTTATGTCCTGAAGAACAAGACTTTAGTTCCTGATCCGCAGGAAGCTCCCATTGTTGAGTATATTTTCAGCAGCTATCTTGCCGGAAAAAGCATCGGAGAAATTGCCGACGAATTAAACGAAGCGGAATTGAAATCCGACAAAAAAAATTCAGAACAATGGCATGCTACCATTATACGATATATCCTATCCAACGAGAAATATATTGGGGATTCCCTTGTTCAAAAAAGATATACACCTGACGAATTGCCGCTAAGACAGCGACGAAATAAAGGAGAAGTTTCTCAATATTACATAAAGGACTCCCATCCGGCCATTATTGCAAAAGAAATATACGAAGCGGTTCAGGAACTATTGCAGCAAAGAATAGAACAGCATGCTCCCAAACAGAAAATACGGAAATCACCATTGAGTAATACAATGCAATGTGGTCTTTGCGGATCTGCATTCCATAAGCATAAAAGTAATGATGAAAATTGCTGGTTTTGTTATCAACATCGAAAAGGGAAAACACTATGTCCAATGGGTATCCTTTATGAAAAGGACATATATGCGGCATTTTTATCCGTTCACAATAAGCTGCTGGATAATCAGGATATCCTAAAAGCCATGCTGAACCAGCTATTAGAGTTGCAAACAAAGGTCATGTTTACAAGATCAGACATTGTAGAACTAAATGAAAAAATATCTGAACTCATTAAGCAGAATCATTCACTCACAAGGTTGCAGACCAAGGGGTGCATTGATTCTGCTATTTTTATAGAGCGAAGCAACCTCAACAACCAAAAAATCGAAGAACTGCGGCGGGAACTGCGGCAGCTTCAAGAACCGGACGAGGTTAGTCGTATCGTTGACAGCACCAAACTGCTGCTGGAACTGCTGGAAGAAGCCCAGCCTATGCTGGAGTTTGAACCTTCCGTGTTCAAAAGCATGGTGCTAAAAATCGTCGTTTATCCTGAAAGGTTTTCTTTTCACCTTATCAACGGGCTGGTGCTCGACGAAGGGAGGTGTTAGAGATGAAGAAAAAACGCTACTTCCCATTCGGATATCGCATGGCCGGTGGGCAGATTGAAATTGTTCCCGAAGAAAGTTCCTTGCTTCAAAACTTGTTTGACAACTACCTAAAAGGCGCTTCTTTAATAAAGCTGGCAGAAACGGCCCAGCAAACAGGAATCAAATTCCGAGAAAATACAGAACGCTGGAACAAGAATATGATTGCCAGAATGCTGGATGATGAACGTTATTGGAATGACAATGGATTTCCACCTATCGTTAGCAAAGAAATAGGTTCTGCAATCACTGCCTTAAGGAAACAGAAAACCACTTCCCAATGTCCCATACAGTTTATAAAGAAAAAATTAGTTTGCTGTATCTGCGGAGAAAACATAAACCGTAACGGTAAAAATGCACCTCGAATACGTTGGGATTGTCCAAAATGTGGGTGGTACTTCGGTCCCATTACCGACAACGAACTAAAACAGGCAGTCACGGAAAAACTGCTGGCTGTTTGCCGGAACCTACAGGTAGCGGAACCGGATCAGCAGCCCACCAACAGTCTATCCATACAGGCAGTCCGACTGACCAATGAAATCAATCAACTGCTGGATCAGCGTGAAGTAGATACAGACAGACTACTTCCCTTGATTTTGGAATGCGCTGCCGAAAAGTATAAGACCTGCAGCATCAAGGAATCCGACCACCTCACCATCAAAATAAAGGCTCTTTTTCAGGAGCATAGCAACGACGAGGAACTGAACCGGGAACTTTTCGAGCAGACCGTGAAGCAGGTGATCCTGCAGCCGGATGGTTCCATAAAATTTCAGCTGCTGAATGGAAAAATAGTTTGAAAGGAGCGAACTTCCCATGCCACAAAAGGTAGTCATGGAAATCCCGGCAAACCCCATGCTGGGAGATTTGCGAAAGCGAAAACGAAAGCTGAGAGTTGCGGCCTACTGCCGGGTAAGCACCGAGGAAGAAGAACAGCAAAACAGCTTTGAGGTACAGGTGGACTATTACACCGAAAAGATCACCCATCACGATGGCTGGCAACTTGCCGGAATTTTTGCAGACGATGGGATCTCCGGGGTGCGGACCAAAAAGAGGGATCAATTCAATGAAATGATAGAGCTCTGCAGGAAAAAGAAAATAGACCTCATCCTGACAAAATCCATTTCCCGATTTGCAAGGAATACCCTCGACTGCATCAAGCACGTCCGAATCCTCAAAAGCTGGGGTATCCCCGTTATATTTGAGAAAGAAAACATCGATACCTCGAATATGAACAGCGAAATGATCCTGACTTGCCTGAGTTCCTTTGCACAGGCTGAAAGCGAATCCATCAGCGGTAATGTTACCAAAGGAATCCGCATGGGATACAAACAGGGACGGTTTGCCTTCCGCTACACCGGCTTCGCCTTTCAAAAGGGGCCAGATGGAGAACCTGAAATCATCCCCAAGGACGCCCAGACCATTCGCATGATTGTGCGGGAATTCCTGAATGGCGACAGTTTGAAAGGAATCAAGGAAAAACTGGAGAAAGCAAGCATCCCAAGCCCTGCGAGAGAGTCGAAATGGACAACACAGACAATCCTGAGAATCCTCCAGAATGAGAAATACGCAGGCGACGTCCTACTGCAGAAAACCTACACCTCCGATTTTTTGGAAGGAAAGGTAAAGAAAAATAACGGCGAACTCCCGCAATACTACATCAAAGACAATCACCCGGCTATCATCCCAAGAGAAATGTTTTTTGAAATTCAGGAAGAACTCGCCCGGAGAAGAAGTAAAAAACCTGCCAATACCAAGAAGGCCAAAACCAATCGTGGCAGGTTTACCAGCAAATATGCCCTGTCCGAAAGGTTGGTCTGCGGGGACTGCGGTTGCTACTTCCGCAGGGTAACATGGAATATCCATGGAAGAAAGCAAATCGTCTGGCGGTGCATCAATCGGCTGGAGTTCGGACCGAAATCCTGCGGAAATTCACCCAGCCTTGAAGAATCTGCCCTCCACACTGCCATACTGGAAGCCATCCGTTCTCTGGTTCATGGGCAGCAGGAAGAAATGGCTGCGGCGCTGCAGGATACCCTGATACACTGCATTGCCGGAGAAAAGGAAGAAGTCAGCCCCATTGTGATAGAGAACAAAATCAAGGAACTGGAAATAGAATTTGACCGGCTGCTGGTTCTGGCGGTTGACGAAAACGACATCATTGACCATAAGTTAAAACAAATCAGCGAAACTATCCTCAAATTAAAGCAGCAGAAAAAGCGGCTCGAATACACCGCAGAGCGTTCCGAGGTAATGGAATCCAAGGCCCAAGAAGTCATGGGACTGATTTCCGCAGAGGACCTCGACCTAACAGAATACTCCGACGCCTTAGTATATCGCATTATTGAAAGAATCACCGTACTTTCCAAAGAGGAAATCCGCATCCGCTTTGTAGGCGGATTTGAAATCACACAACCACTTCACTAAGAAGCAGGTACAGAGAAACGCTGACAGATCACATGCTGTCGGTGTTTCTCTGTACCTGCTTTTTTCGTTGAGAAATTGATGGATTTGTGATATAATATAAAAAGAGAATAACTTTTTAGAAGGTGTAGATTGCAATGTCCCAGGTAACAAAACGGGCGTTGGAGCAGTCCCTTAAAAACCTGCTGCTGAAAAAGCCGCTTACAAAAATCACGGTAGGCGATATTACAGATGATTGCGGAATCAATCGTATGACTTTTTACTATCACTTTAAAGATATATACGATTTAGTAGAATGGTCGTGCCTTGAAGATGCCAAAAGGGCATTAGATGAGAAGAAAACCTACGATACATGGCAGCAGGGGCTCTTACAAATTTTTAAAGCGGTGCAGGAAAACAAGCCGTTTATTCTGAATGTTTACCGTTGCGTTCACCGAGAGCAGGTTGAAAAATACCTACAGCCGCTGGTGGATCAGCTGCTTTTGAATGTTATTAACGAGGAGGCAGCCGGGATAACGGTTCGAGACGAAGATAAGCAGTTTATTGCACAGGTCTATTCTTATATGTTTATCGGGTTGATGCTCGACTGGATCAAGGATGATATGCGCGAAGATCCGCAGCAGATTGTAGAAAAGCTTTCCAAGCTGATAAAAGGCTCTGTATCGGTGGCTCTTTCCAGATTCAAACTCTGATTTTATCATTTTAACGGTTTTGATAAAACTTTTTACATCTTCTGGTCCCGTGATAAGAATTTTGTCACGGGGCTTTTTTTGTTTATTGTGCCCCTGATGGAAGTAGGTATAATGAAAACAGAAAGAAAAAACAGGAGGTTTTCGTTATGTATTATTCCGCAGGAACTTATGAATCATTTGCCCATCCAGAAAAGCCGAAGGATGTAGATAAAAAATCCGCTTACATTATTGGCACGGGGCTGGCCGGGCTGACCGCCGCTTTCTATCTTGTCCGTGACGGGCAGATGAAGGGAGAGCATATCCATCTTCTTGAAAAGCTGGAGCTTGCCGGCGGCAGCTGCGACGGACGCAAGGATGTGACAAAAGGCTTCTTCATGCGCGGAGGCCGTGAAATGGATAACCACTTCGAGGTCATGTGGGATACCTTCCGGGATGTGCCTTCCATTGAAACGCCGGGAGTTTCGGTGCTGGACGAGTATTACTGGCTCAATAAGCACGACCCGAACTATTCTCTCTGCCGTGCCACGGTAAACTGTGGCGAGGACGCCCACACGGACAAAAAATTTTTGCTGGATAAAGACTCGGCAATGGCTTTATCCAAGCTGTTCTTAACACAGGAAAAGGATTTGGAAGACAAAAAGATCTCCGATGTGCTTCCCGAATCCTTCTGGAGCACAAATTTCTGGCTCTATTGGCAGACGATGTTCGCTTTCCAACGCTGGTCGAGCGCTTTGGAAATGAAGCGTTATCTTTGCCGCTATGTGCATCATATTGACGGCTTGCCGGATTTCAGCGCCCTGCGTTTCACCAAATACAACCAATACGAGAGCATGATCCTGCCGTTGGTAAAATATCTTGAGAATCATAGCGTGCAAATCGAGTACGGTATGGATGTAAAAAATGTCATTATACAAACCGAAGGTGATAAGAAGATCGCAAAGCAGATCGTCTATGTAAAAGACGGTAAGGAGCAGACCATCGACCTGATCGAGGATGATCTCGTCTTCATTACCAACGGCTGCTGCACCGATACTTCCTGTTACGGCGACCAGACTCACGCCCCGGACCTGTCTGTCATTCACAACGGCTGCGGCGAATCGTGGGACATGTGGAAGGCCATCGCCGCTCAGGCCGAGCATGGAGAGTTTGGGAATCCGGATGTCTTCTGCAGCAATATCGATGCCACCAACTGGATGAGCGCAACCGTAGCGACGTCCAACGAGGAGATTATCCGGCATATTATGAATGTCTGCAAACGCGACCCACGCTCCGGCAAGGTAACGACCGGCGGTATTGTAACCGTTAAGGACAGCACCGACAACTGGTATCTTTCCTGGACAATCAACCGTCAGCCGCAGTTCAAGTCGCAAGATAAGAACATGATTTTGGTATGGCTTTATTCCCTCAATACAAACAAAGAGGGCAACTATGTAAAAAAGGCGATGCGCAACTGCACCGGCGAAGAGGTTTGCCGTGAATGGCTGTACCATATTGGTGTTCCGACCGAAAAAATTGACGCTCTTGCCAAGGATGCCTGCAATACCACAACCTGCTTTATGCCGTATATCAACGCCTTTTTCCAGCCGAGAAAAGAATCCGACCGCCCAAAGGTAGTGCCGCAGGGCGCTGTGAACTTCGCTTTCATCGGTCAATTTGCCGAGACACCGCGGGATACCATTTTCACTACTGAGTATTCCATGCGCACAGGTATGGAGTCTGTCTATACCCTGCTGGATATTGACCGCGGTGTACCGGAGGTTTGGGGCAGCAAATACGACGTGCGTGAGATCCTGCGAGCCTGTTATTATGCCATTGACAAAAAGCCGTTATTGGAGGCGGAATTGCCCTTTGCGGAAAAAGAGCTGCTGAAGCTCGCTATAAAAAAAGTAAGGGGAACCGATTTGGAGCTTTTGCTGAAGGATAGCGGTTTGATCCAATAAATGCATGAGAATAGAGGCCGAAATTTGGAACCCAAAAATGAGACATCCAAATTCCAGCCTCTTTTTCTACGATGAAACCCCGAGATTCAAGCTGACTTTTCCGTGTTGCCCGCTCTTGCAGAAATAGGACATCCGAAAAGCAAAAATTAGAAAATCACGCTATATATAGAAACGAATCTTTTCCGGATCAGAAGTTCTCATTTTCATTGGGTATCTTTTTTGTAGCGCAAACCCATGTGAACAGAGGTCGAAATTTGGAACTCAAAAATGAGGCAATCCAAATTCGGCCTCTTTTTCTATGCTATAAACCTTAAAAATTAAGCCGCTTTTAAGACTTTTTTCGTTCATCAAAATGGGACACCCAGAAATAAAAATCAAAAAATCGCAATGTAAAAATGAAAAAGGGGCAACCCCGAACCTGGAATCATCATATTTTGAGGATTCCTTTTCTTTTGTCTAGTGTTCTTATTGTTCTGGTCGGACATATCCTACCGGTATTTATTCTTTATGCCTGCCAAGGAAACAAAACTCAGTTTTGAGATTGCTGGAGAAACAAGATGCCAAGTTACAGACCTTCTGCTAACCTCCTGGAAAATCCTCGCCTTTCTTGGCGAGGATTTTCTGCTTTAATTTTACAAGTAAAAGCTTAGTTTTGTGCTCTTTTCTGAATTGTTGAGTTTTAGAAAATAAAATATGGATTTATAATAAAAAAGTAAAAATAAAAGTGAGGTTTTTATAAAAAGAAGAGAAAACCTCAAGCCTTTAAGGAGGGATCATATGAAAGTATAGAAAAAGCTTTTCAGGACATAGAAATATTTTGAGAGGAGCAAAAAATGGAACGGTGTAAAAAAATAGCACGTGGGGCCGCGGCGGGTCTGCTGTCGGCGGCGGTATTGATGAGCAGTATGCTCACCACAAGCTTTGGGCAGATGCGGGCCAGCGCGGCGGAGGTGCGGAACCCGCAGGCGACGCTGACGGTAGACCTAGACCCAGCGGTGAACACAGGTGATATCATTCATGGAGCTGCCGGCTTCCTATATGGCGTCAGCAGCGAGGACGTCCCCACTACCAATACAATAGTTCCGCTGAAGTCCAAAATTTTAGTGACTAAGACCGCTTTGGGAACGGAACACCCCTATGGAGACGCGTTAGACGTCGCTAAGACTTTCCTGGAGAGCGGAGGCGAACAGATTCAGATGTACAATAACAACTATTTCGGTTTAGTTTCAGGAAATAATACTGTTGCCAATCTTTGTAAAGGATTAAAAGACTATATCTGCCCAGCGGTTGTGGCCTGGAAAGAAGCCTGGAAGGAGGAGCATGGTACTCCCGAGGCTCCAAAAGATAACATTGGCGCTCGGATCGATATTGACGAGGCTATCGTCTATGTTCCTATTAATGAGGGAAACCCGGTTTCTGGAAACTTTTTTAATGCATGGAAGACATATTATGAGACTATTAAAGAAGCCGATCCAAAAGCAAAAATTGCGGGATCTAACGATTCCGAATATGGTTGGGGAGCGCAGAGCGGAGATTTTAAGGATTATATTCAATTTTGTGCCGACAATAACTGTATACCAGATGTAATTACATGGCACGAATTAGGAATAACCGATTTAGCCGATATAAGTTGGCATGTATCTGATGCCCGCAGCAAATGGGAGACTACCGATTGGAGCAAGTATAATGAAGCCAACGGCACCGAGGGTATTCCGGAAATTCCTCAGATTTGCCTTAACGAATACCAGATAATGGATCTCTGCGGCGTACCGGGAAGTTTAGTAAACTGGATTGCCAGAATCGAGGACGAAAAGGTAACCGGCTGCCTGCCCTTCTGGCACCAGGCCAACAACCTGAACGACCTGGCTTCCGGCGCCAACGAGGGCAACGGGGCCTGGTGGGTATACAAATGGTACGGCGATATGTCCGGCACCACCCAGCCGGTTTCCACCAGCACAAACTACGACGGCCTTTACGGCGTTTCCACCATGGACGAGGCCAAAAAGCTGTCTACAACCCTTCTGGGCGGCTTTACCGGAGACATTACGGTTCAGCTGAATAATGTGACCGCCACCAGCACCTTCGCGGATGCCGAAGCGGTTCATGTGTCGGTGCAGGAGACTATGTTTACCGGCTTTCACGGCACAGCGAATGAGACCCCAACGATTTTAGAGGGCGCTTATCCGGTTAACGACGACGGCAGCGTTACCGTGAAAATCCCGGATACCCTGTTTGGAAACGCGTACAATGTGACCGTCACCCAGGCGGGCGGCGATGAAATCGTAGGCCTTGCCCTGAGAAGCTCCAGCGGAGATGTGTATGAAGCGGAAGACGCCGGCCTTTCCGGCGGAGCGTTCGCTTCCAGCGCCGGTACGAGTCCAAACTATTATTTATCAAATAATGGCAGCGGCGACCGTGCGGTAGGAATGCCCTCCGGCTCGTCTATGACCTATACGATCAATGTGCCGGCAGACGGCAAATACAAGCTGGACTTTAATTACGGCAACGGCCAGGGTACCAATAGAAACGATATGAATACCCATAACCCAGTGAACGTAAAGCAGACCTTTGCGCTGGATGGGGGCGAGGCCGAAACCGTCACAATGGAATCCACACTGTTCCAGACTATGACTGGGACAAAGACCTTGTATTACGACCTGACTGCGGGAGAGCACCAGATCACTGTGACCACAGCCGACAGCGGCGTCGATGGAAATCTGCTCTTCCACGATTTTGTGCGGGTTTCCTACGCGGGCGTATACGGCCAGGAGCTTCCAGCCTTTAATAAGGTGTATGAAGCGGAGCTGGCGGATGTCAACCGTCTTTTAGGAAATACCGATTCTACTGTTTCCACCGAGACAAGCCTTGAAGGTTATTCCGGCGGCGGTTATGTAATGGGCCTGTCCGACAGGGCCGTGACCGAAGGCGGCGGCATTCGGAACACCGTGGTAGTGGAGGAAAGCGGCCTGTACAATATTACTCTGCGGTACCAGTCCAGTCAGGCGGGCGAAGCCAGCATTTATGTGGGCAATACCGCCGTTACCCTGGACCGCGTGAATAAGACGGTATCCCTCCAGGCGGGAGACGGCTGGCAGGAGGTTACGGCGTCTGTTTACCTGCAAAAGGGAATCAATGTGGTGGATCTGGATACTACCGTTCCCGCGGCTCTGGACTACATGCGCGTGCGCGCGCTGCCCGCCCAGGACAGCTCCACCACGATCGAGGCGGAAGACGCGATTCCGGAGGAGCTTGAGGGCTCTATCCAGGTAGCCGAGAGCGACGGGGCATCCGGTGGAAAATATGTGGTAGGAATGAAGGGCGCCTATCAGGACGCCGATTATTTAGAGTTCACCTACAATGCGCCGGAGGCCGGAAAATATCAGATGCAGGCATTCCATTCCAATGAGGATCTGGCGGGGACTCATCCATATAATATAAAGATCGTCGATAAATATGCAGTTGTAGAAGTCAATGGTCAGTCTGATTCACCTAAATTCAAATTGGTTGAGCAAGACCCAAAACTTTATTACTTTGTAGACTGTGGAGATCACGATCCGTCTACTCTCAGTGAGGGGGACGAGCTGGGCAGCCTTAACTCTGTGACCGACCAGATGTATGGTGTGGACAAGAAGGCCGGCTACAGCTGGGGCGTGCTGATGATCGACTCCAATGAAGTAGAGACTCCTGGAGTCGGGGATATGGATCCTGTTGAAGGCGATAAAGCCATTTACACCAATTATCAAAAAGCCTTATCTAATTCGGAAGGAGCATTTGCAGATGGTCAGTCGAAGGAAGCGACCTTCCGTTATGCACATGGCCAGGATACAGCCGGAATCAATCCTCGGTATGTGGCGTATAAATTTGAACTGGATCCCGGCAAATATGATGTGACCGTAGGCATGAGCAATACCTGGGGCAATGTTGGAAGCCCGATAGTGACTCTCAGTGCCGGTGGAGTAGAAGATGTGGTTTCAGAGCCTTACTCTGGCGGCAGCAAAACCCTGAGCGTTGATTTAACTAGCGCTGAGACAAATAGCAGCGGCAAAGTAGAGCTGACAGTTAAGGGTACCACCAAAGGCGCCACGCTTCAGATGACCTATATCACTATATCAGAGAGTCTGAAAGAGAATACCGTCTCTTTACCCAATGGGGGGATAGCTTCATTAGACCCAGAGGATATCCCGGATGATATCTATATTGGCGAGTTAACCGATGGATTCAGTTGGCTGATCGATTATCGTAATTTAAAGAACGATACCGACCGTTACTTTTTCATCAATACCTTCTCCGACGATACCTTCCGTGAGAAAACCATCACCCTGGATCTCCAGAAGGGTGACAATACCATTCGTATCTACAATGACAATAGCTGGCATATAACCTATGGTGAGTCTGATAGTGGTCCAGCGACTACGTGCTTAAAGAATTGCACACCGAACTTTGATAAGTTTGTCATTACCCCGATGGCTCTGAACAGCGCGGTAGAGCTGGAAGAGGAGTACACCATAGACGTGGCGAGCACGGAATACGGTATTGCGTCAGCGAATCAGAACACCGTAGGGGAGAACGGAGAATATACTGTTTCAATGATTCCTGCGGAGGGCAAGGAGATTGTAAACGTTCTGGTTAACGGTGCGGACCGGACAGACGATATCGTCTTTGACGAGGCGTCCGGTGCTTATCAGCTGAAAATTTCCGGCGTGTCTGAGGATCAGAAGGTACAGGTGTATTTCAGCAAGCCCAACACCTCTAAGGACAGCCTGAAAAATCTGTACAACGAATATAAAGACCTTGAGAAAGGAACCTATTCCACTGCGAGCTGGGATCTGTTCGATGCCGCGAGATCAAAGGCAGAGTCGGTGCTGAACAAGGACGAACCTCAGCAGTGGGAGATTAACAACGCCTACGATGAGCTGTTAGCCGGTATCAACGGCTTGAAGGACATTGAAAACCTGGTTTACTTTGTGGACTGCGGCGACCATGGCGTTTCTACGGTAACTAAGGGTGATGACTTTGGCAGAAACAATTCCGTGACGGATCAAATCTATGGTGAGGACGCCGAAACAGGATATAGCTGGGGCGTAGTGGATCCTAAGGGTGACTATGATACGGAAGGCCCCGGACTAGAACAAGATACTGGCGTTTACACGGAGTACACCTGGGCTAGTGAATACGATCAGGTAAATAACGTTGCTCAGGATGACCTGGATAAGGAAACTACTTTCCGTTACGCCCGCGGCCAGGATACCGCGGGAATCGATCCCCGGTACGTCGCGTACAAATTTGAACTGGATCCAGGAAAATATGACGTAGAAGTAGGTATGAGCAACACTTGGGGAAATGCTGGAAGCCCGATAGTGACTCTCAGTGCCGGTGAAGTAGAAGACGTGGTTTCAGAACCTTACTCCAGCGGCAGCAAAACCCTGACTATCGATCTGACCAATGCGGAAACTAACGACAGCGGCAGAGTAGAGCTGACGGTCAAAGGCACCACCAAAGGCGCGACGCTTCAGATGACCTATATCACCATCAATAAGTCGGTAGAAGCTCCGGTACTCGACCGCTTAGAGGTAGCGGCGCCGACGATTGTGGAATATGAGCTAGGGGAAGAGCTGAATACAGACGGCATGGTAGTCAGGGCGGTGTACAGCGACGGCAGCAGCAAGGTTCTGACCGCTGAGCAGTATACCTTAAGCGGGTTCTCCTCTGATAAAGCGGGCACAAAAACCGTTACCGTGTCTTACACGGAGAACGAAATCACAAAGACCGCCTCCTTTGACGTTACCGTAAAGGAAGCGCCGGTTGTGATCCCGGTAGATAAGACCGGCCTGAAGGAAAAGCTGGACGAGGCCAAGGCGATTGGTCCGGACGGCGTGACAGAGGGAAGCTATGAGAAGCTGCAGAACGCCATTCAGGAGGCCGAGGGAGTGTACAATGATCCCAACGCCAGCCAGGATGCGGTAAACCAGCAGATTCAAAAGCTGATAGGAGCGATCTCAGGCTTAAAGCCGGTGTTGAGCGGACTGGAGGTAAGCGATCCGGTCAAGACCGAATACGCCGTGGGAGAACGGCTGGATACCACAGGAATGACGGTGACCGCCCAGTACAGCGATGGAACCACGGTAACGCTGGCCAGCGGCCAATACACGGTCAGCGGCTTTGACTCAGCGACAGCGGGAGAGAAGCAGGTGACAGTTTCCTACACGGAAGACGGCGTGACCAAGACGGCGGCCTTTACCGTAACCGTGAAGGAGAGCTCCGGCAGCAGCGAGGATCCGGGCTCTAGCGAGGATCCAGGCAGCAGTGAAGGACCTGGAACTGGCAGCAGCGGCTCTGAAAGCGGCGGAACAGAATCCGGAACCGGCAGCGGGACAGAGAACAATAATAACGCTCAGACCGGCGACGGAAT